>Ga0233342_1000025_pt1 | contig 43994 bp, 35 predicted proteins | sample GEONDECOMP273_FD_180706 | JGI IMG/M metagenome (GOLD analysis project Ga0233342, IMG submission 180706) | Leaf litter microbial communities from Shasta-Trinity National Forest, California, United States - GEON-DECOMP-273 | ecosystem: Environmental > Terrestrial > Plant litter > Unclassified...
CTTTGAGTTTCAGATATCAGAGCGGGCTTTTACCATGTCTCCCGAACAATCTCAGTACATACGGCATAAGACGATTTCACGTATCGAGGTCAGTATGGGATCGGGTGTTCTTCCCGTCTTACAATGATGCCCGCCCGGGATGACATTTCAGATCGGAGTGCAAAGCCCAGGCGTGATATGCTATGACTTTCTCTAAGTTGCATCGTATCAGGTTGACGAAATTAGAGACGAATAGATGAAACTTCAGTAATTTCTTCCATTCTTTCAATATGTAATAACACGGCGATTCGGTGTTCATTGAAGGTGCGTTTAGCTCCGGTTGGGTGGGAATAGATAAGAATTCTTCCCCGATCTCCCAATCTCAGGGCTGCAAATTCTTTATATATGTAATTACGCTTTTCAATTTGATGAGTTCAGTGATATGTAATTACGCTTTTCAATTTGGCCGTGGCTGCTGATGAGTTCAGGTGCTTTATCTATGTCATTATGCTCGATCGGTAACCGCGAGCTTGACTCTCACGATCGGTCAATGAGGTAGGGCAGCAGGTTCAATCTGTATTTGAGATATTTATATATGTCATTACGCTTTTCAGTAGAGCAAAGGTGCTTTCCACACGTAAAGTCCCGCATAGCATGCCACATGTATCCTACGTTCTGGCGGAGACATCGGGTGTCACGACCCTCATTTAGCAGGCATTGGATAAGCTAATGATTCTGAGCTTACGTTAGTAAGGCGTGCTGTGTGGTAGGGGGTGATAAGTTGCTAAAGGCCCGGAAGCTAACAGGCAAGCCCTTAATCTCTCCAGCCAGCGCTTCTATTGAACTAATACCTACGTGACGTTACCTACGTGTTTCATGGAAGAGAGTAGCAATAGGAACTTTGGGCCAAGGAAAGAAGTTGTTTTCTCTCCGGTGAGCCAAGTATGACTCATTCTTGATAGTATTATGGAGCAAAGGTAGCGTCTTTCCCAGATTGAAACCCAGATTCTGTCGATTAAGTAGTTGAGTTATTGGATCCAGAAGTTTATACGGTTGAGTCAGAAGCAGGACCAGCAGCAGAGACAGGTACAGATCCAGATGCAGGTTGAGTTACTATTCCTGGGCCAGCAGCATATCCAGTAGCAGAGACAGGTGCAGATCTAGATGCAGTTGTTCTTGATCCAGTTCCGTAGCGACGGGTTGGAGATCGAGACCGAGACCCAGAGCCTATAGATCCAGTGCCTGCAGCATCCTTTCTTCCAGGTCGAGAACCAGCGGTTATAAATCCAAATCCATATCCAATAGCATTAGAGGCGGGACCGGCTTCCCTTAGCCGAGTTTTCGATCCTTTAGTTGCTGCGGAAGAAGCACCCGTTGAAGCATTAGCATCTCGCCTAGTTTCAGTTCCATTTGCAATTTATCCATATCCAGCGGCAGAGCCAACTCGAAAGTAAGGTTACCTTGATCCAGTTACATAGCTTACCCGTACAGAAGCAAAGGTGGAAAGGGTAGGAACAGAGCAAGCGAAGACAGAGGCAGGAGAGGCAGTTTACCTATTTAGAAATCCTACAGATCGAGTTATAGATTCAGTAGACTCAGTAGTTCCAGCAGCATCTCAGCTAGTTCCTAAGCCGGTTGATTCAGTTTATGAACCAGTCTCAGTTGATGTTGACCCAGAAAGTGCGCGGATTTATAAGTTCTAATTAATAAACGCAAAAGCGTAAGTTTAATCTATTTCTATTATTGATACAGCAGTTGAATAAACATTAATAGCGAGGGTACAAATAGGCGGGGATAAAAACATCCAAACACATCCATCATTGTCGGGAGGACACATCCACCAGTCAGGAACATACATAGAGAAGAGTCAAACCAAATGAACATCTTATGCTCTTACTACTACCTTTGGCCTAGCTCTTGGCCTTGGGTCCAGAGTCACGTTTCAATTAGTTAGCGTTGTGTCCATGTTTTATTCTCCAGAGTGCATCGTTTGCTGTATGAGAATATGGGGTGCACCTTGCTCCTTTATGTTCTATTATTTCCCATTTAGTCTCTCGTTATAGTTCGGCGTTGCATTTTACCATTAATGGATGGTACTTTGGCCAGGTCAGCTAACCGAGGGGCCGTGTATAGAGCCTTACTTACACTGAATCCAAAAGTCATGGTCATTACTTCCAGCCTATGTATTTGCCTATATTCTATATTGTTGGCTGTACTTTTATTAATTAAGACGTCGAACGATTATTAAGTAGGAGAAGACGAATCTGGGCGAAGAGAATCTGAGACAGAAAGAGGTGCTAAGCAAAGTGCTGATTCAATTGTGACTGATGAAACTTAATAAGCTAAAATTGAAACCAAGTTTTTATTAATCAACCGACGAATCAATGGATTAAACTGATGTGAACGGTGCTGAACTTCCTGCTACCTTAGGCGCCGAGCCCTTGCCTTCGCTGCTTCCATTGATGCCTTTCCCAATGCTGTCTCTGTTACTTATGGATATGCCTTTGTCCATACTTTTTCCGCTGAGACTTAGTAGGGTAAACTGGGAATGGATCTGCCGCGGGGGAATCAACTAAATATGGGTATGCTCTTGGATATTAAACTGAATCAATCTGATCAACTGTTTAGGGGGAATTAACTAAATATGGGGGGTGTTTCAATGGTATATGGAACTCAATCTCAATATCCAACTGGCGCAGTTTAGCAAGTTCTTCTTCTTTCCTAGCCATTTCTGAATCCTGACTAGCCATTTCTTCACGCATTTTAGCCCCACCTTATCACTACGCATTTTTATTTACAAACTTAACATTTTACTATATTTCCACAATCTTTGGTTCACGGTATATCAGCATAGAGGAATTAGAACCAAGTAACTCGCTATCGCTATAGATCTCGCCTAGACAATGTTACCACACACATACCCTTTCAAATAGCATTTCAATTGAAAATAAGTCAATCCATCTATAACTGTATTCAACCATGCCCTGAATGTATTTTTATAAAACAACCTGGCATTTCAGTTTGGCTCATAAAATAAGTACTTGAAGCTTATATGATCCGTTATGAGCTCAAATATCCTTCCCAATAAATAATGTCTCCATACTTTGAGGGCATGTACTATAGTTGCTAACTCCAAATCATGGATAGTTTCATTATTCTTATGCTCCAACTTCCCTGACTCATAGCACACCACATAACCATCTTGCATAAGGACTCCACCTAGTCCTTAAATGCAAGCATCCGTGCATACTACAAATCCTTCTATATATCTGTAATCCTTAATAGAGGGTCACTCATAATAAGTATCTTTCAAAGCCGAAAGCTTTCTTCACATCGTCCATGTGAACTTAACATTCTTTTTCAGCAGCGATGTAATGGGATGAGCTATTTTGGAAAACCCTTAAATGAATCTTTTGTAGTCTCCTGCAAGTCCCATAAATGATCTTACATCGGTTACATTCTAAGGAGTAGGCCTATTTACTATGGCTTCAATATTTTGAAGATCTACTGAGGTTCCTTCTTCTGAAACGACATGACCTATATATTTCATTTTGTTTAAAAAAGGCACACTTGCTTAGTTTGGCATACAACTTGTGCTCCCTTAGCACCTGCAACACCATTCTGAAATGTGCAGCATGTTCCTCCTCATTCTTAGAGTAGACGAGACTGTCATCTAAGAATACCAATAAAAATTTGTCCAAGTATTTGCTAAATACACTATTCATGAGGCACATGAATGAGGTTGGCGCATTGGTAAGACCAAAAGGTACCACTGTAAACTCATAATGGCCATACCTTGTCCTGAAAGCGGTCTTATGAAAGTCTTCCTCTTTTATTCTTACTTGATGATATCCAGACCTTAAGTAAATATTCAAAAACACCTTGGCTCCCTTGCCCGATGCGGACAAGCCCTCCGGACCTTCAAGTTGGGAAGAATATCCATCATGTGCACAAAGAGTGATGGTGAATGACACCACTAGATCAGGATATCCTAACTTCTTCCAAACAATGGTAGTCATATAAGATGTAGAAGATCCTTCATCAATGATACACTGGTGAACAATGAGGTTCTTAATGGTGACCAGGATATGAAACATAGCTAACAAAGGGAGGTGTTTGTCACCTCGGAGACACACTGTGCTATCAACTCAGTGCAGTGCCCGAGAACATTAGGAGCTAAAACTTCGATCAAATTTGAAAGCTGAAATGATAAATTGAGTTTCTCTACTGCTATTCTCACAGATTTTCTCTCAGTTCAAAAAGATGAAAGGCTCCAGTTAAGTAATACATAACCATTGGACAGTGAGGCATGCAAATACCATGACATATTAATTAATGTTGGTGATGGGTGGTTTAAATTGAAGGAGAAAAAAGAGAAATTGTTAAGTGTCCCTCTCCCTTATGGTCGAGCAGCTCCGCCCCTTTAGAACAAATTGAACAATATATGGGCGAGAATAACTTGCTAGGCAATAAAGAATCTAGCAAATTGACATAGATTGTAGTTAATCAAATGGGCATCACATGGGCACATGCAATTATATGAAAAAAGACATTAATACTTCATTTGTACTCATTTAATACATCACATATAAGGAAAGAATAAACATACTGCAATTCAATCCAACAATTCCATTCATATTGAAGCTATGCAATAAAATATGGTAGAACTGAACAATACCAATGGATTTATTTGTAACGCATATTTGTAACTGCTGGAAGGTATGCGGCTTTGCGGGTTAATATTTTCCAGCTCGTATAGCTATTGTTGCTACCTTGACTCTAGCTATCTATACCAGCCCAGCAGACTGACTAGCCGCAGGTTATAGCTATAGCGTAAATAAAGTAGGTTATAAGCCCCAGTTGGATGAAGCTAAAGTGTGTGGGGCCCGGTGGGATGAGTCAATTTGGGTAAAGCCACTCAACCTCTAAGCGTTAAAGCCTCTAAGCGTTAAAGCCACCCAGCGACCTAGCGTTAAAGCCACCCAAGCCTGCCACCGAGCTCGTTAAGCTAACCACGACCAACCGTTAAGCCAAGTTCGGTAACTAGAGTTAGCTAAGGTACTATTTATTTATATATGTGATTACGCCAGCAAGTAAGGAAGGGGATTATGTGTATTCTGTCCTTTGGCCGAGCTACTGACTTGAGGGTAAGTATCTTTTTTTCTGTGAGTGTCCTGTGGAATAAGGGTCCTGAACCATCCTTAATTTATTAGCACAACGAGACCGATTGAATCATTACCTGCTGGCCACCGGGTGCGAGTGCAAGTGCGAGGGTAAGTGTCAGTGTAGAGCAACTAACTATACGAACAAAAGGATAAGGCATGTAACGTGGCTATAATAGGTTGGAAGCTAGTAAGCTAGGCGATATATATTAGGGAAGAAAGAGCCCCCAAAACCAAAATCCCATCCTGTAGAGTATACCAGTAGAGCAGGTGAGCAGGAGAGCAGGTAAGTAGAAGAACAGGTTATGGGTGACCGACTGAAGATTGGGAAGAGTATTCTAATTGGTTCAAGGCGAGGTGAACTAGGTGAAAAGGCCAGGGTAACGTGGGTAACGTGGGTAACGTGGGTAACTTGGTGATAAAGGCTTGGGTAACAAATAAGAGATTAGGGCAGATAAGCTCGAAGTCTGTACTTGCCTGAGCGAGATACTTATCCAAGGTCAACTTATAATTATCCTTTTCATAATCTATTTATTCTATGGAGGGCAGGGACTCGGCGATGTAGGTCAGGCTATGCGATGTAGGTAAGCTTCTTTCCTCAGGCTATGTACCTATGTCGGCTTCTAATTTCAGGCTATGTACCTACGCTATGGGAGGCCAGTGCATAACTAGTGCATATATAAGATAGTCAGGAGATATAGATACATGATACCGATCAGATAAGAAATGATATAGATTTTAGGAAGACAGCTTGGCAGATGAGATAGATAGAAAAAAAGCTAGATAGATTGGGCGCTAGAGAGAGGGAAGATAGCTTGGAAGGGAGGGTAAGGGCAGGAGAGATAGATACATAACAACGAACAGAAAACAAAAGATATATATTGAGGGAAGACAGCTTCTATTATACCGATTCTATTATTCCGATTCTATTTTGGGTTTATTTCAAATGTCCAAAACGGCTTTAATGGCCCTTTTTCTTCGCGCACTTGACGACCTTTAACGTGTGTAGGTGAGGCTACGCTTCCTCTAGCAATATAATTTATCCAATAAAGAAATCTAGGCAAGGAAAGAGAGCAAGGCAAGGCGAACTCTCTTCCGACCAATGAATCTATCCAGGCAAGGAAAGGAAGTACGATTCGTAGTACGAATCATAGTGCTTTCAGCCCAATGAATCTATCCAGGAAAGTACGATGTAAAGTGCTTTTCTTTCAGTGATGTTGCTTAAATAGTTGTTGCCTTAGGAGGGAGAAGAAGGGGGAAGAGCCTAAAGTGCTCCATAAGCCGGTAGGCTATTGACCCGGATGATTCCGTTTCTACCTAGGTAGGCAACGTATAGAACTAGGTCAGGCTTCTCCTGATTTGTCCAAATAAAAGAAAACTAAGAGACCGGGATTCTTTCAAAAGCATAAACCCGCTTCAATTTCCTCCCCCTCCGGAGTCGGGAGAGCGGCTTCGCACCTCTAATAATGGCGATTTATTGATTGACTTGCCTCGCTCGACAAAGCTTTCTTTTTATTGATTGATTTGTCTAACAGCTTTCAAGTGATCATGTACATGTATTTGAATTAATCCTTTCCTCCTTAAAGTGATCTTGTACTAATTGTGTATACGAACCAAACCTCAGCTACAAATCCTTATTTAAGTGAATGATGACTTTCACCAACATCTTCAATAAAAGTCTTCCATAGTCGCCATATCTTTAACCAATTGGACTGTAAGTAAGGACCTTAAGCATATTCAGTTAAGACAGAGGGCGGACTCAAGTAAGTAAGAACCCTCTCCTTTACGGTCGAGCGGCTCGTACCTCGCCCCTAGGATTGGACTAAGGTAAGATAGGCTCAGGCAAGAGACATAACTTGGATGGAGACACTGGATAAGAAAATCTAAGGACTTCACTAATATTGGTTTAACAGCTTTCGTCAAAGCGAGTGGATGATACTGGCCTAAAAGCTTTCCTTTCCTTCAGATCAAGATTGAGCAGTCATAAACGGTTTAAGATAAAGACTAGTTGCACCAGCTATTTTTTCCCTTTTGTAGGTCATAATACTAGGACCCTATTGTGCACCAACTTTTCTCTTTGTAAGAAAGCGCGGGGTCATGTCCGTCCGCCTGCCCGACACACACAAGGAGGGCGTAACAAGAAGGGTGCGTAACTCAAGGAGACCCAACCTCAGCTCAGAGAGGCAACACTAAATAAGGGGGGGAATAAGGGAGGCGAGAACACGAGGGGGGGAGAATGGCATAAGAATGGTAAAGACCAACTACACCGCCTATCTATTTTATTTCGTAGGCGTAAGATCAGGACCCCATTGCGCACCTACCTACCTTTCTTTTTGTAAGTAAGTAAGTGCGGGGTTACGTCCGTCCACCCGCCCGACCCAGGGGGGGAGGAACAGAAAGGGTGCAGAACTTACTCCCAACCTCGGAGAAGCAACACTAAGGGGAATAGGGGTCTGGAAGGGGAATAAAGGTCTGGGGGTGGGTCTGCCTGCTGACTGAAACGGGGAATAATCACAGAGATTGTAGGCCGCAGGCATATTGTCTTTCCCGCCCCTTTGCTGCATCGTAGGTCGGTGAGCGTAACGTATTTAAATGAGGAGCCTTATTCTCTTTCTTTAAGCTGCTGGATTAGGGCCTTCCTTGCTCCGAACGATACCAGTTCGGTCGAGACATGTTTGTGATTATCGACCACCATTTGAAAGGCCGGCCACATTTATAAAGGGAACCATTACCGTAGTAGGTAAGTTACCTGGCGTAGTAGGTAAGTTACCAGGGTGAAAAAGTGACCGGGGTAGATAGGACGGCGTAGCGAAAGGGCCTTAGGGCCTTGCTGTGATGCGGAGATACAGACAGAGATCGTAGGCAGTTTGCTTAATGACACCTACCGCAACTTACCGTATTTGTATTGTACCGTAACGTAGTTGTGCCGTATTTGTTATTCCCTACTTGTGACCATATGTTTCCCTACTGCTTTTCTCCATATTCGGTTGTTCTTCCTTACTGCTGTGTGATATTCGTGTCTATATTCGGGTCATATTCGGTTTATACATGAATGGAGATTCTTAAATTACTAACTTTGTAGACTCCTGTAATAGGCCGTGGCCTGTGAGCTAAGGTGTGCATTAAAGCTTTCTGTTTCAGCGATTCTCCGCTCATGGATTGACTCAGAAATTCACTTTGTTTCTCGCTGGACCATTAGGGAAATGAGCGAAATCACTAATGTACAATGCATTATTTTCACTCGAATTCATCCCATATTTGACTGGGCAGATCCGGCCCAGAGCCCGTTGAGGGTATCACCACCGCCATCGCTCCGAGTACTCCCATGGTTTTTGGATATCCATTCATGGACTCAATCTTTATAGCTTGGGCTACTACTTATCATTGGGTCATATTTATATGGCATTAGAGGTAGGTCGAAGGTAACAACCCTTGGATAAACCACGACTTATGTTGGGTTTCATGAATCGGATAGGTTAACTAGCTGATTAAATAACGAACCCTTTGATTGTATTCCCATGCACTTTATCCCACTCTTTGCTTGATCTCTTTGAGTTCGGCGTCACTCATCAGTTCCAAATTAAGCCTATAGAACTAAGCTACAAAGCCTTATTTTACTTGATCCAAGGTCCTAAGCATCCTATGGTTTCCATCATCAGTAATCCTAAACACAAAGGGTATAACAAGGAACGGAGTGGCTTGTCCGCATCGGGCAAGGATCCTGGTACTTACAAATCTGCTTATTCAAGTACTGAATCTACTGCATTTGCTAAGTCATATATGGGAAATGAATCTAGATCTGGATGAAGTTATTATTCAACCACTTTCCTAATTGGTGCTACTTCAACTTCAGGGTTTGAACTCGAGTGTATCGAGACCCAGTAGTAGCCAGCGCAGATCCCTTTCAAGAGAAAGATTGAATCCTATACAGTGTTACTGAAACAGAAATAGCAATAGTTTGACCCACGGAGGAGAAAGCATAACACCTAGTGGGACCCCTGTTCGTTCTAACTTTCTTTTGCACGGTTCCATTTCCAATCCCAGGACCAGGCACAAATTCATAGCTAGAAGTGGTCGAGGTTGGAGAATAACCCGTTGAAACAAATCCAATTGCAAGAGTAAACAATAAAACACCCCCAGCCCTTTCAGTTTACCAAGTGAGAGCATTTAACCCAATTTCATATTCATATACGAGCCTATAGTTGCTGTTGTTGACCCTGTTTCATCAATTAAGGTTAATAATACAGAAAAAAAAAGAAAAGCATCCCAACTAGCAGAGCAAACAGCAGCATCTAAGCTTATTGATCCATATTTACTATAAAAACAAGAAAAGATCTAAGGTGCGTAGCTCTTTCCCGACAGGGGAAGGCATAGAGGGCGGAGTAAAGGAACGGAGTGGCTTGTCCGCATCGGGCAAGGAACACTCCTTCCAACTCTTGCTAGCAGAGTCAAAGGTAGCAGCAGTTCCAAAGCCCAAACAACTAAGTAAGTCTAAAACCCATGGATCCCTCTCCTTTTAGTCGAGCAGCCCCGCACTTTGGTATTCCATTTATAAAGTTGAATCTGTTCCAGCAGATCTTACACAAAAATAGACCGAGATCTAAGGTTGGTTGAGCGGATATTTGAGTATGAGTTCATTTGTTAATACATATAAAAGAGAGTTGGTTGAGCTCCCGACTATAGTAACCGTAGGTTGCTTGCCTGCAATGTTGGGCAGCCCCTCTGGCTCTCTGGCTGCTCTCATCCATATATAAATACTATTATCTCTAAGTTCTGAGGGCTATGAATCGGGTCTTCGGTTTAGAGAGAATAGGAAGGCCAGTCAAGTCAATAATACAGGGCCGTTAAGCCAGTAATAAGGGCCAGACAGTAAATAACAGCCCTTTAACAGCTTTGCCCGGCCAGTAAATCTAATCTGCTCAAATAAATAAATAATCTAATCTTTATAAAAGTAAATATATAGAATCTATTTTTATAAATAAACTGCTCTGACATCTATGATAATAAATATACTGTATCATAAATATATGGATACTGCTCTTAACGGGCTGAACGGGTTAATGCTGCTCTGAGTTAATGCTGCTCTGAACGGTTCTACTGCTCTTGATAGATGATAGGCAACGGGCTGAACGGACGGGTTCCTGCTGCCTCTAATCTATCAATAAGAAATATCTCTAATCTATATAATAAATATATTATGAGTTCTGAGGGTTAACAGTAAGGAGGGCTATTGAGGTGAGGGTATTTAATGGGCATACACTCCGGTCATTGAATCGGGTCTTCGGGTGATAGCTAATCCGCCCCCATGCCGCCCTGTTCTTTGGGCCGCCCTGCATAAATACTCTAACACAGAGAATCTATCAATAAGAAATATCCTCATCAGTAATTAACAGTTATAGAGGAGTACAGTAAGTTAGGGAGGGCAGCTATTAGGGAAAGGGCCGGTCTGGGTATTAGGGATATATTATATGGGCAGACATCCCGCTAAGAACAGTGAGGGAGCGGCTTGGGTATAATAAAACCCTTGACAGCCTGTGGCTTTGCCCTGAGAACAAACAGCGGTAACATACTCTTTGACTTATTCCTTACGGGGATAGCTCCCTGGCCATTCATATGAAATATAGCTCCTGGCTGCAGTTGCGCAAATAAAAGAATATAATACTAGTTGTTCTAGGCATATAATACTAGTCGTTCTATGCAGTTGCGCATATAACCTTGAATAACCTTCCATCGCTATAGCTCTGAACGGTGTACCTGCTCTTCGCTCTTGCTCATGGCTTCCTTCCGCTAGTAACATTGGTTAAAACAAATAATAAGATCCTTTGGCTTCGCCCTTGATAACACAAGAGTAAATAAAGTGAAGAACATCTTTTGGCCTTGACCTTAAAATGCATCCTTTGGCCTTGATCGGGCTTTGCGAGAATAAAGATAACATTCCTTTGGCTTCGATCGATAAAATGATCCTTTGGCCTTTGCTGAGCCCTTTCGAAAAAACATCCTTTTGCTTGTTGTCCCTTGAATTCTCCCTTCTTTGCTTTGGCCTGACAGTAAATAACAGCCTTTGGCCAGTGCCGGTGATTAGGTTTATAGAGGAACGTAGTCGCTCGACCAAAGGGAGAGGGTATTCCGGTTATACGGTGATTCGGGCAATTGAGGGTTATTAGGGAGGGCTGCTATTGTGGGCTATAAAGGTTATACGGTAATGAGTTTTAGGTTTATTAGGGCTGAGGTTGATTCGGGCTATTGAGGGCTATTGGGGTTATACATTTATATGAGGGCTGGCTATTGAGGGTGAGGGTGATGAGGACTATTGAGGTTTATACTGAGAGAAATGCATCCTTGTTATTAGGGTTATATATGTTTTTGAGGTCTATTGATAGGGTAAGATGTGTCTTAGGGCTATTGAGGTTTATTAGGGAGGGGAGGGCAGCCCCGGCCAGTCATTAGTGTCAGGCCAGTCATCGAGAAAAAACATCCTTTAGGTCTGCGTATATAAACTACATATTGGGTAGGTCTGCCTTCTCTTCTGCCTTCTCTTAGGTCTGCATATAGTCTTAGGTCTGCGTATAGACGGTACATGCTTCGAACAACAAGCTGTGGTTCTGGGTCTCTCCCAAAGCTGTTGAGGAGGTTTCTCGAAATGGCCTAACTTGCTGGCTGATAATTACTGCTGTTCCGGGCGGGGGCTCTCTTTCCTGCCTTCTGTCCTGGACATTTAGGATTCAACCTGCAGCTCCTTTCCTGTACATTTGGGATCCAACCTGTAGCTCAACCTGTCCAGCTTGGGGTAAATCATGATTGCAGCTCCTCGAACTGGCTAACTGACTGGTTTACCTCCCCGGCTAACAGGCTGACCAAACAAGCAAGCACTTTTTCATAATATCCCTTCGGGGATTGCGGGCTGACCAATTTCACAACACAGACTATGTTTTTTGGCAATCGATTTCTTTGTCCGGCAACAAAGTGCTGAGGTCACATTATCCGGCAACAAACCAAGTAGTTTGGGCAATCACTGCTGAGTTTGGACAATCATTGGACAATCATCATAACAACTGGTCTAATTGCATCTGGTCTAATTGCCTTTGCACCCATTGCCTATCGCCTCGAGGTCTCGGCTGAACTGTGTACAAACCCTGAGCTGTCTCCCTGAGCTGTTCCACTGTGTACAAATCTCAAAAGCACTAGCGCCTCGAGGTCTCGGCTGACAGAACCACCAAATAATAATGCCGCAGAGCGGGTAGCTCACTGGCCGAGGTGACCTGCTTTCCGGCAACAATCTTCTGCACTGTTGGAGCAATTCACCCACTAGCAGCAGTTGATCTCGATCCAGTAGTTTATTCTGTTTGGTTGCTTTATGGATTCAGTTTGTCATTTACAGTCTAACTTTTACATGCTTCCACCATAACAAAGCTTGATTCATTCAGTCTACTATGTTGTCCCTTATGCTCACCTGGGCAACACGAATCATGTGGACTGAAGGCATTCTCTATAAATCTCAGTAAGTATGAATACCCTTTTTTTAGATAGCCCTTGGAAAGATAAGGATCATCCACTGTAAAACTATGCGAGGGTAGTTTATAATATCAATTCAATGAGGTGAAGCAATGGCGCGTCTCAGACATACATGAATATATGGTGGGGCTCTATAGTACCTTGGTAGGCGTTACGACATAGATTGCTATTTCCTCAACAAAATTGTAAATCAACATATATATATATTATCAATTTATTGGCCTCAGTGTAGTGCTGGTCTAGTTCATATGTAAAATCCTTGCCCTCAAAAGGTGCGTAGCGCTTGTCCTTCCGAGGGCAAGGACAAGCCCTCCGGACCTTCCTATCCGCATGAAATAGTACCTATGCGCTATGTCCCGGTTCACTAATAAGGAGAAAAGGGGGAAGGGCAAGCGGACCTTGCAGTGTTCCGCACGTAAGCGAAGAGCAGGACAAAGCCTACTATATTATAGGGGTTGGGCAAGCGTCTTGCTCATAATGTTGCTATGAATCCGTTCGCCCCGGATGTGAAGAACGCAAACCCACTACTGTTTTTCAATATAGTGTCTGAATGTTAAACAAAATAGATATATATAGTGCATACTTTGGGACCTTTCAATATAGTGGCCAGAAAGGGATAATTCCCCATCCGACCCGCCTAGAAAAATGAACGAATCGAAATTTCCCTCTTCAATTTGACTTATCTGGTGAGGCGCAAAGCCCTCTTCCTTCGCCTCGCTTCCCCTTTATGCTATGTTCTGGCTCAGAAGTGTCTCTAGGTACGAATGGGAATTGATTCAAATTCTAAGCTTATAAATGAGCGGAGCTATCGCATTTATAGGTTTTTATTAAGGTCTCTACTTTTATAGGCGAAGTTTCTTGTTTTGTGAATTAACCTAAGGTATCTAGTTTTATAGACGAGAACTGGGGATCAGGAAAAGAGAAAACGGGCAGGTCCTGGAAATCATTCAAATGATCCTGGAACTGCTGGAAATGCTCTTTTTGCTTCTCTTGGGAGTGCTTCAATTGATGTTGGTTCAGCTGCTGAAAATTAGACTGGTTATTGTGCTGGGACCACTTTTGCTTGGGCGGCTTACCCTGCTGGTTATAATGCTGATGGAACTTATTATTGTTAAGCTGCTTATTGTAGTGCTCCTGGTCATTGTGCTAGTGGTTATACTTATTATGCTTTTTTTATGCTTGGCCTGCCCTTTATTGATGAAGCTGCTGGAAATCATGCTCGCTCCACTGGTGCTTCTTTTCATTATCCTGGTTAGACTTGTACTTATGGGGATGCTTTTGGTTAAACTGCTCTTGGAAATCTATGGCCGTTTAGGTTGGGAATCATTATGCTGCCTTACCTGGATGCTCTTTACTTGCTAATAACCTGTAGAGGGGGATGAGCCCAAGTTCTTCAGAGTCACGCCGTACAAGCCTTACCTGGATGCTATATATATATACTGCCAAGCGCTAGTTAGTGGGAGCCACCTTATTCTCTATAAAAACCCAAGTTGAACGGGTGGGGGGGGTGCTTCTCTATTTACTGCCAAGTATAACCGGATCCCCTCATCCCCTAAGGAGCCACTAGTGACACAGCCACGCTATCCATAAAGGGCAGGGCCATATGCTTGCTTTCTTTCTTGCTTGCTGTAGTTGTGGAGAAGCGCCAGTGCTTGCTGTAGTTGTGTGGGGAGAAGCCGGTGCTCGCCTTCTTTAGTTATTACTTGCTCTCCCCCTTATTGAGTTCTTCCCCTTATTGACAGACTTTTATGGGGTTGTGGCCAGCTAAGTAAGACTCCGGCTTTTAACCAACAACTTACGGTGCTTATAGGGATGGATCTATATCTCTTACTGGTTAGGATGCTCCTACTTAAGCCGGGTACAGGGAGTGGTGCTTCAATCAATTAGAAAGCAGTAGGACTCTATAAAAAAAAACCAAAGAAGAATCTTTATTGTTTATTATATCTCTATTAGACAGATAATGAAAATGACTCCTTGTTTTATCTACCTTTAGTTTAGCCCAGACCCGCCCAACAAACCCAACAACCCTATACTCTTTGGATCAGCTCTCAAGAAGCTCTTCTTTCCCTCTATATCTATACCTATAAACCTTTAGTTGTTCTGTAGTTGTTCGATCTATCTAAAATAAGAAACTCCTAGTATTATACAAGTTCCTTAGGAAGCTCACCTAAACCGAACGAAGAAAGGTTCGGTTGATACTTCGTTCCTCAACCGACCTCAACCAACAAAGAAAAGCCAAGGAACAAGGAATCCATACTTAGACTAGACTTATCATAGATTTACTACAATTACCAACTACAACTCTTAAACTAATTAACTCATAATCTCTTTCCTACACAGACCCTTCATTCACTATTACTAGTTTAAGAAAAAGAAAACAAATATATTATTTCCTTATTACAGGAAGCAAGGAAGGGAATAACTCAATCAAGGGGTCACAGGGAATCACACTCAATAAAGGGATTTAGGTCATTCCTCAGGTTCACACTAGTAAGTAGGCGGCCCTCTTCTCTCTAGACCTTGCCACGATCAGGCCACCATTCCCACCATCTTTGAACAGAGAGCACATAGCCCAACAAGCCCAGGGACCGAGCACCCCACCGACCCTTTGACATGCCGACAGCGGAACGAATCCCGGAACCAGCAACAAGGAAGGGTTCACTCTTATAACATCCTGGGTAATAACCATTTCACATGTCGGGGAACAACCAGCAGCCCAGCCACTTTTCACTTGCAGCCTCCTTTCTTTAATATTACTCATTAATCATCAAGGCGCAGCCTGCGGAGAGGCCCTAAACCATATCCGATTTCAGACTTCCTTTTCACTATGCTTCCACCAGCAGCCTTACCCACCCATTGAATCATCATTGACAGGGGAGCCAGGATTACCATTTTACCTCTTAGACACAGGGGAGGCACGATTACCGTTTTACCCGACCATGCCATTTATTACGCTTCAAATAACGAGAGATGATCCAACATCATTCTACTTTGGTCGGTCAACTATCATTATCATTGGGTCTGCATGCATGTAGAGATCCTGGCTGGTCCTTTCTATGTCAATTAGCAACAGCAGCAGCGGGCTTAGTATGAGCATAGGGCATTAGTTAGTATGAATTTGTGCTTAGTAAAAATGAGTCTTGTTAGGATGAGCAGAGAAAGGAGACCATTGGGTGGGATGAGCGAGCGGCATAGATAGGTGAGGATTATTAGTAGTACTTTGCCAAACGAGTGGAAATCAACGTGTTCTATCACAAATACCCTACAACGTGTATCATACTTTTTCTCCTCAGGCCACTGATAGAGAATCCGGTTAGAAGTGCTTCATTTACACTATTTTCATATCTTCCTTTTTACTACTAACTAGCTTTATACTACTCTTCAAACATCATACCTTTTCACTAGCTTTATACGTGGATTCAGCGCAGATACAAACAGAACATACGAATAGAATTTCCATAGCTTGATACATTGCAGACTCAGAGGAGAGACAAACATGAATGGACAGCGGAGACAAAGATAGCGGCGCCCAGGAGCAGATACATAGCAAGCTAAAACCAAAGGATAGCAGCTTCAATATACCAGACTCAAACATCATATTAAAGCATCCGGGTGCATCGTTATGTAACATGACTATTTATTTATCTCTCTTTATCAATCATAAAAGATCAGGAATAATAAGCATGTGGCGAAGGGTCGCGGATACCTCGGATATACCGTGTAGCAATCTTTAATAGTAGCTCACTTTTTATTTATTACTTGCTTTAGTAACGGAGGAAGAATAAGGATCGAGGTTGGATCATCTCTTATCTCCTCTATGTTCTAGGCTAGGAAGTTCTTATACGAAGCTCCCTACCCAACACTGGATCATATACTTAGGAATGAACAACCAACATTTGAATCTTACCCCACGGGTTGTTTAAGTACGGAATTGACTCAAACCCGCTCCTACTACTTTATACTTTTGCATCGGCAAAATCACATTGATGAAGTCGAATCACAAAAGTAGCATATTTTTTCTTTCACGATGCACTATTGATCACTTGCACTGCGATATGATGGTTTATAAGTAGAAGCTGTGACTTAAGTAAATAAAAGATCAAGTCAATTTTTTTCCAGCAGTAAAATAAATATGTATTCCAAATCTAGGTGGTGATATGCATTGTACCTAAAGCATATGTACAAATGCTTCTAATACAATAGCATTATGCCAACCAACTCGTATCTTTATTTGGATTTCAACATGTCGTGCTTCCCCCTTCCTTCTGGTGGAGTGTATAATGGCGAACCAAGCACACTAAGTAGGGCTTCTCCTAACGGTTGGCTTACGTGTACAAATGAACGCCGAACAGAGCATCTGTTACGCTCCTCGCTATGATCACGACGGGCCTTAAAACTATTAGGTAATATGCTACCTTTGCAATTAGGGGTGCTACCCTTGCTACTGCGAGATAAACTGCCTTTGGTCTCGATGCTGTGGGATCAATTTGTTCTCTGGGTCCATCAACTGAAACCTATACCTTTACCACCACTCCCGCCTCTGCGCCCATATTCACTGCTTATTAGTAAACAAGGTCCACGGGCTCTGGATCTGAACCCGGCCGGCTAAGCAACTGGAATTGGAACTGTGACTGATAACTTTTATATAAAACTGCTTTTCTATCTCTTACTAAAAGGACAGAAACTACTACTTAGTAAACTTAATCTGCAACTGATTCTTAAACTGGCTCACTAGCACCAGAAACTTGCGCGTTAACCGGCTCTGCTACTTTTTCTGTAACCCTTGATTCTGTTGTTGGGTTAACTAGGTCAATTGCAATTATGTTAACTAGAGTCAGCACTATTAATGGGTTCTTAAAACCAGCTTACACTTCATACCTTGGACGGGCATATCTTGGGCGCGGGTTACTTAACCGGTTTAGCGCTTAGCTTTTTGTTTTTCGCTATGCTGCTGGATGATCAACTGTCTTTTTTCGATGGAGAAACTCCAACGAGTTATGCCTCTCCTGCTTTTTCTTTTGTCTCTGCTTCTGGGACCAGGTAACCAGTACCTTGCTCTTCTACTGCTCCTGGGTATGGAACTGCTGAACCGACTGCTCCTGAGACTGCCTCAACTGCCTCTGTTCCTTCCACCTTAACTTCTGTCTCTGGTAAAGTTTCATGGTTCAGTATGCCTCTAACCATAGGGTATTATAGGTGCTCCCCCTTTTGAAGACCGCCCGTTAGATCATTTAATATTTTTGCTTTGGCGGAATGGGAAAATTATGATCCGAAAGGATAAAGTATTTAGTCAAAACCTCACATCCACGTACCTACACATATCTAATTCACAGATAGAGGGGTATAAGAATGAAAACACTAACCAAGAAGTGGCACTCTATAGAGATCTATAGAGAACTGCCTACCCATCTGATTCGAGTGATCATGATTCCACATATTATGTGAGAGACTGCGCTCCTCTATCTAGGGATTGAGTAGGAAAGCCAAAGCACCTCTACTCAACCTAGTACAACAAAACCAATGCATCCTGGTCATGTCCCACACCCATATGTTGGCGAGTTGGCAAGGCTTCCGCCCGTGTTCTACACATGCAAGAACACACACATATAAATTAGATCAACAACAAAGATATAACAAGTAAAAAGAAAATGCTCAACATAACAAGCTATCCTACGCAGGTCTTACTGCCAGACTCCCAACATGGAGTTCTCCCAGATAACTATATCCCTAATTCAGATGACCGGTTTACTAAACCACAAATATAAGTGGAATCATATCACAACACATGCCTATATATATATAACATAAACAAATAGAATAAAATGAAATCTATATAAGTTATATCATGCGCTCATAACATTCACATTTTATATCATCTCACTGCAATCATGGATTTAGGTTTTAACAACCTCTTGCAATGTTCATACATAATCAATCAGGAAGGAGGCTTTACTCCGGCCTATAGTGTTTAGAGGTTCACCCGTCCCCTGACTTAGCATGCCTGAACATTGAACTTTCTTTAAGACCTCGGGGAGGGAGTGCACAACTCTAGAGCACGCTCCTATCCACAACTCTTAGTAGGTACCACTGGCTCGGGTTGAATAAAGAAAAGAATAATTCTGAGTGTTTTAACTTTCCAGGGCTTCTTCTGTGGGCTATCTCCCTGCAGGAAGGTCTGGAAGCCCCCAATACATTATTTCATATCATGCCCGGAAAAAATGGCATCATATGGAATTTCACTGGTAATAAGTGGAAGGATTTTTCATTGTGCCTCTTATCACAGACGAGCATCATCAACAATTGAACCTGGGGTAGTAGCCTTTGGATCTCAATAACAACCAGACTAAGTCCCCTTCCCTCCTCTTCCTATATACTTCCTCCTTAGCAACACTTTGAGCCTGACTGCGTGGATTCGCTAGTACTTCTAGTCAGATATATAATGTGCCCACTGGGGTCTTTTTATAACGCACCGAACAAACCTCTTTGTCCAAAGCCTACTTTGTTAGGTAAAATAATATAGGTGAGTCCCGAAATTGATCCCCTATTTACAGTCTTAGGTCTCACATATGTATTCTCCTGGGTGATGCCAAACCACATGTTTTTATAATGCACATAAAAAAAGATATATGGGTACTCATATGGAATTGGGGGTGGGCAATATCATGTAATACCATCGAGCAAAATATCTTCTATTGAAGGCCACATTCTTAGCATCCTTGTGGACCCACCACAACTCATGATGTGCGTCTACAACGGTGCACCCCCGAGTAGGTTGTAGCCAGAGACCTTAAAAGTTTTCCACTTGACACATGGCAAAGGCCAGTAGTATATAACCATATATGACAGGATATCTTGTAATGTGGGTCTTTTTTCAGGCATCCATTAATGCATTCAGTAGGAAAATGCACCAGTTAAAGCATGCCCCCTTAATACAGAATTCCTCCATGGACATGGTTTCCAACGTACAGTCCCCTTTATTCAACTTCCTCATTTGGCATAAGCTCTCATACGACCCTAATCCGCTCATCTAAAATGAGTGAAATTGTAGCTCCATGGCCTCCTTTGACTATGCCATGCTTATCGTACATAATTGTCTCTCCCTTTTTCCTTCCATGTTTGTGAGACCTCTGGAAAGCTTCTGTGACAACCTGCCCATCTATGGATAGTATTGTAAGCAGATTAATATCATGGGCATGGATGGGGCATGCCCTGTCTAACCATATACTGTTCTGGTACACCTGAGTGATGAGGAAATTGGGGCACTAGGTGACCTCACCGATGTTGCCGAAAGTGGGGATTTCAAAGAAGTTCACGAGCATGGAGTCCCACAGTAGCTCGAACTCCGCCTTCCATGCAGAGGCTACTTTACCATTATCTAGGGAAATCTATGGTGGTTTTTTATATACTGAGGGTTGCACATATAGGAACAGATCCACATCTATGAAGTAATGGTCCACTAGCTCAGTGTTCTCTACTCAACCCACGAGATCACTCATTAACTCCACCCAAAGATCAACTACTTCTCCAACAAGGGCCTCCTTCCCCGATATTTAGGGCTAACAGCTTGCGAGTTGCCCTCTCTTTGACCTGTCACTTTTCCCATGATTGTTGGATAGTTTTGCTTTATATGCTGGTACACTTTCATATTGATGGCCAAGGATGAGGAGCAACTCAGTCGGCTTCTGCCGTTGTGGTGTTGGCTCAAAGCTCCTCCATTGTGTATGAGAGTTGATAACCACAAACACATAGTGGCAAAGTGAACCAAAAATGGTGATGTCTCAGGGATTTTTAACCCCCGCCACATTTACTTCTGGTAGGTAGAGCGGGTATCCGCCACTCATGCAAGAGATCTAGACTTAGTCACGTTTCCTTTCCAATATAATTGATACATTAAAACTTTACTAAATAAAACTAAACTGTCCAATAAAACCCTACAGGCACATTGTTTTCATTTTCCCACTACCCAAATGCTGTGACTCGACTGCAACCCAATGCAACCTCCTTTCCTGACTTTACTGGAATGTTATACCCGACATTGTACACTTAGTCATTACTGCAAAGACTCGACCCTGACACTTGCTTATGTGGTATAACTGCACTTCATTGTAAATATGCAGACTCAAAACATGCATGATTTGAAGCATTTGGACAGTACTGAATTCCTCTCGTCCACAAAGGTGTGGCAAAGACTCAACCAAATTGAAAACCAAAAAGCGGACCCGACTCACGACTTTTGACGGGACAATGAATAAAATAAAGAAAACAGGCGGACATAATTGTGACTGAAAACTAAATAAAACCAAAATTGACATGACCTAACCTAAGGGACTCCTCTGAATAGGAGTCTAACAAAAATTTGGTTTATAGGTTCGGGGTAAAGGGCTTAAGGTGGGTTCCATTCACCCATCCCAGCCAGAGAATGCCATCCAGTTGAGCCAAATGGACAACATCAAAATATCTGATGTCTGCGACCAAGAATGGACTGAACCAATGCATCTGTCATTTGCCTGGCTCCTTCAGGTACTTGCTATCATAAAATACCATATATCCCTTGGGAAATGTTTTGTTCTTTATGTTTAAATCGTGCCATGCCGTCTTCCTGGCCTTTTTGACTTTTTGATGGAAATTGACTAAAACAAACGTAGGCTTAATCCAGCTACATCAGTTCTGTTATCTGTTCCGTGAGTGACTCCTCAGACATACGGTAACATAATAAATAAGCAGACTAGGAACTAAAAATTATGCTGGGATCACAGCCTCTCATCCATATACTAACCGAAAGTGAGTCTACTTGGTCAAGTTATTAGTTCTAGTTCTGTAAGCCTAGAATACTACCGGAATCCTCTCATCCAAATCATCACAGTTCGCTGAACATACCCTGGTCAACCCATGTTCTTCAATTTGATTAAAGGCTTCCTCACCCTTATTAGGTCAGGCGAGCTCCTTATCGGTTCCATTTTCTCATGGATTATATAGACTACTCTTTTGATGTTGGACTATGAACTCCCGGGTGAGCGTTTAAATCATGGTACTTTTCAATAAAGTGGCAGCCATAATCACTAGTAAAACACTTAGGCCAGCCAAACCTGTTAATGGTATGTTCAAAAATGAAACAGGCTACAGTATTGGTGGAGAAAGATTTAGTAGGTCTGGCTTCTGCCCATCTGATGAGATATACAGCTGTAGTAATTATATATTGTGCTCCAGAATGCCTGGCTGGTCAGTTAATGGGTCTTACAAATTGAAAAACCCATTTTCCAAATGGTTGAAGCGCCTGAACTGGGTGCAGGGTAAACTCATTCCTTCTTGACCATTTGAGAATCCTCTGGCACACACAGCCACTCTCCACATACTCCTTTGCATTCTTTAATATAGTAGTCCACAGCCTATAAGATCTTGCAGGGGCTATCTCTTTACCCCCATAAGGACCTTCCATGACTCCATTATGGAACTCCTATAGTCTATATAAGGTCATTCATGGTCCATAACACAATGTTGGAGTATCCCATCACTCCCCAGCTTATGCAGTTCACCGGATATGAAAATAGAATTTGCAGCTTTGGCAACCAAGTGTCTCTTCTGAGTTGCAAAATCCTCTGCAGGGATTGTTCCGCTGGTTAAGAACAATTCAATTTCCTCAAGGTAATAAGATATAGCCTCTACCCGAAATAAGTATGCATCTGGCAGGTAATCATCCACTGCACCACCTTATTTAGTAGATTCAATCCTTGATAAGTGACCGAGACCCACATGATTTTATCTGGCTTCTCTATAACCTGAAAACTAAACTCTTGGAACAGTAGTGTTACCATCTACAGATTCTTCTTTCTAAAACACGCTTATTAACCAAGTACTTGAGTTTTTACTAATCTGTGAAGAATTTGAAGTGTCCATTCCTTGCTTGACGTTAGGAAGGCAAGAAAGAACCTAGAAAGTAATGTATAAACCATATACAACCCTTCATGTTCTATCGTTGTGTAGTTGTGCTTGGCCCGTGACCACTTTCTGCTAGAAAAATCTGGGGTGATACATATAGATAGCCTTATCCTGGTTGTGCAAGGACCACACCTACAATAATGTTTGAGGCATAGACATGTACATGAAACTTCATAGACCAATTAGGGAATACTAAAATAGGGGACTGACCAGCTTCTTCTTTAATATGATGAATGAAGTTTCCCATTATGCAGTTAAGTGAAAAGCTTTTGACTTCTTCAACAATTTCTCCATTAGTTCTGTGGATAGAGGCATAGTTGTGGATGAACCTCCTGCAGTACCCCGTATGACCCAAAGTGGAGTGCAACATTTGAATACTAGTGGGGGAAGTTAGATTGACAATCACAACAATCTTCACAGGGTCTAGTAGTACTCCATCCTTTCATACTATGTGACCCAACAACGTGCAAAAAGGTGTGTAAAATACACACATTTTAAGGTTTCAAGATATTTGTAACTATCTGCAGTATTAAAGCATCAGCCGCAACATGGCTATGTGATCTTTAAACATCTTATCGTACACATTCCAATCATCATCCAAGTAACCTTCCAATCTTTTTTTTTTATGAACATAATTCCTAAAGGATGCTATTACTATCTGAGAAAACATAGCAGGAGCATTCTTCAGACCAAAAGGCATCACACTAGAATAAAAGGATCCCCACTCTGTGGTGAATGTGGTCTTCTTCTTATTTTATTTTACAATTATCACTCTGTAAAAAGAAACTCTTTTATGGCATGCAGGGCAGATGTGATCTCAAGAGTCTTACCTGTGTAGGAGAAGGAAGCGCTTCAGTGCTTCTAAACCATTTTCCAATTTTGACTAAGCAGGAAATAACTCACCTATTCAGTCAGTCTTCGTATCAAGGTCGATGAAACACGAATGGTTTGAACGAACAGATCAGAGAAGGGAATAAAGACAATACCTAATATGGGATCAGCACAACCATACTAAGCAAGCAGGATTGGACATAAGACGACGATCGAGGGAGGAGGGAGAACTGGAAGACGGCGTACTATAGTAATGTAGTGCCTAAGTCGATAACTTAAATCCTCCTTCAATTCTCTTATTATATAGAGGCTATCCTCTATATCAAAAATAGGGAATAGCTCTGGTGGATCGGTTTAGGGGATTGAAAAGATAGAGGAGCAAGAACAAGCCGAGTTCCCAACTCCAACTATACAGTGGAAAACCACGAATCTATCAACTTGTTGAATAGAAATACCAAAATTTATACAGATATCTAAGAGACTTATTTTATAGTAGGCACCACCCCGCCTTTTAAAATACTACAAAGCCTGTTCTACGAGCTCGATGGACACTCGAACGATCAAATACAATGGTGGATATCCCTCTCTTAGCTCGAATATGGCTTCAACCTCCCCCTATACACCAATCTTCTTTCTTATCAAAGGCCCGCTCTAACGATCAATCTATCACCTCTTAAGCTTAATCTACGAGTACTCCTTTCACCTCTCCCTAATAAGTGGTTTTATTCAAAATAAGGAGATTAGTAAACAGCTCTCTATGTTATGAGCAAGCAGTACCTCTTTCATTTGAGTTTTAGGAGTGAAGCATAATCTTCATTCGATCATTTTATTTCGATCATAACACTAAGAACCACTAAGTTAACACTGGGTTTTCATTCAATATTCATCATACCTAACCACAATAACCTATAAATCCCACCACCCTTGGAGTATGGGAAGGAGGAAGAACCCAACTGGGGACCACAGTACAACCTGCCTTATTCACTCACCCTCGATCAATCATCATTTTTAATAGAAAATCTTGGAAGGGGTGGGATATTTCAGGTACAATAACTAGAATTCCTTTCCATCTAAAGAGCAAGCGGCTTCCGGAATACTCTCTTAGCTAAGAGAGTAGGGCCAGAGCTTGAGAATCAATCCTCCACTCGGATATGGAGACTGAGATCGATCGATCGACTTACGTCTCGTTTCTTTTCAAACTCTCAGCTCTATACCAACCAGATTGAGTGAGGTTGGGCTCAACCCCTAGAACTGGTCTAAGGTCACAAGTACTCCCCTTTTCAATTATACGCGATTACTTTAGGCTAGTCGTAGAAACTTACCCTATCCGGTGGTCGGTAATTAATTCATTTTTTGGTCTTGGTGATCGACCGAATTAATGCATGTCTTAGAGGAACGAAGTCAACCATCGGTAGAGGTTATGATTTACTCCTTTCCTGCTTTGGAATATAGGTATATTATTGCCATTATGCATAAGATAACCGATAGAAACGCTTTTATTTTAGTAAGGGATGTGGTACAGTGAAGAAGTGGTTTCGTCTCGATTCGAAGTGCATTTGATTCTTTCCTTTTATAGAGAGCATCCGCCTTTGATCCACTATGGTCGTTGGTTTAGTGAGGTTGATGCGGGGCGGGGCTGGGATAAAGACTGGCAATTGCATTACTTACGTGCTTTTTGTTTGCTTGCTTAGTGGATAGAATGAGTATGGAGTGGAGGAAGCAGTGTTTAAGCTACTTCCCCGAGTTACTGTGAACTACAAAAAATATATAGAAAAAAAAATATAAGTATAATAAGGTGCTGATAGGGGGGGCCGAAGTAGCTCACTGTGTTCGGTACCGTTCGCTCTTCGTTCTGGCCTGCTGCTCTCCCCCCGGCCTGCCTCTGTTAACGTTTACGTGATTGAAATGCGTCAAGAAAATAAAATCCCCACTACTCCGGAGTGATTCGTTGGTTACATGACAACCCGCTTCTACCTCTATTTTTCGTGTAGCTTGTTTTGCGTGCCGGCCGGCCCTCGCATCAATCAAAGAAAAGGACATGTGAGGAAGACTCATTATTAATATTTGAGGCGAGCGCCCGAATCGAGGCGAGATGAGTGAGTTGGGCTTATTTGCCTTTCATAATGGATGAAATGAGAAAAGCCAAACGGGCAGTGCTCTACCTGTTCAGAAATCAACGATCTGTCTGTCCCCTTAACACAAAAGCGCGTAGTTCTTTCTATCCAAGGGTATGGATAAACTTCTGAACCCTCAAGGGTCTACCCCTTCACTTTCCCATTTCCGAACGCAGCTCTCCACATGAATGGAGGGCCTTACGACGCCTCATATGGTTCAATGAAAAAGACTTACTTCTTATTGGCTTTATTTGCATCCCTAATTTAAAACACAGGATGGGATACAAACATGTGGATCATGGCAGGCTGAACTTTTCCCAGAATGTTGGATCTTCCTTATGAGTAGCCCACCATCTAGCAGACGTGCCTTTTATTACAACGTCCAAAGCTGGCAGTCTCTTTTCCTCAGGAACCTCATACTCTAAGTCATCCAAAAATTCGCCAACTGGTGAGGTCCCATCAAATGTAGGAGGGTTCCGCAGCTCGGTACCGATCCAACGCACCGTCTTGACTGTAGCGCACCTCCGAGAGGATATCTCATGGTTCCTATTCTGCCAGTAGTTGAAAGCTTCTGATGAATCAGTATAAAAGGATTTAATGCTCCGCCAGCTGACTGATGACCCCCATCTGCAGTCGGGTTAACATAATAAATCCTCTCTCTTCCCTGCGGTCATTTGATAAATCTGTTCCAGAATTGGTCCTTCCATCTGATCTTCCGCGGGCTCACTATACCTTGTACCTTGAGATGGATCCAAAGGCTGGACTACTCTAGTGCCATCTGCTTCAAAGGTCATGGTTTATTTCTTTAAATCTATCACAGCATAGTTATCAAAAGCCCACTCAATCCCTAATAAAGCACGATATGGATCCTTGTCATCCATAATTGATAGAACCTTAAAATCTGTGGTAGTCATAACTCCAGCTAAATAAACCTCCACATTCTGCAACCTACCAATAGGAAAGATCCTGTACTGATTAGCCATCCTCAGCTGTATCGGGGAAAAGACCAGCTGAGGTTTTACCACGGCTTCCCAAAACTGATTAGGCAGAATATTTACATTGTACCCCAAATCCAATATAATATCTTTGACATAATAACCATGCACCTGAGCATCCAACCTGAACTCCTTACCAGTCCTGTTCTTCCTTCTCTTCACTTTGTGTAAGTGCCTTTCTGGTAGATTAGTATAAATTCCGGAATCCCTAACATCTTACGCAGCTCCAATGGCTTTATTAATAGTGTTCCACAGCTGCCCCGTAAACTGCTCATCATCTAAAATGTAAGAGAACAATTGTAGCCAGATGTAAATAGTCTTGGCAAAATTACTACCTCGAGTGCTGCCCGCAGAGGGCCTTCCGCAGCTATGGTCAGGGTCCGCAGGTATGGCAAAGGAACCTTGACACGTTCCGCAGCTCTAGGGTTAGCCGGTACAGACATATTGCGGAACATTGAAAAAGCTTCTCTTAACATTGATTTCTGCTGGAGTAGCATAAAACTGAGTAATTTATGGCTGTCCCGCATCGGGGAAGGTGCTCCCGGGCAAGCCTTCTTAATTTTACCAAAAACTGGTTCAATAGCATCTTGTCCCGTTCGAATCCCTCCCCTGGTAATAGCATTAAGTTTCGCATTTTCTTAAGGTGGTCTAGGTTCGGAGCATACCAGGTTAGCTGCTCTTTGTCTTGCATGGGCTTCCTATTTTTCAATAAAATCTGTACAATTCTCCACTGTGTGGCCATTAGTTCCGCAGTGGGAGCACCAAGGTCGTCGAGGAAGAGGGCAATCCCGAGTTATACGTCCAACCTCATCACAGTTCAAGCATCGAGGAGGTTCGCTCCTTCCGCTGGTTCTTCCCCCCTATATTCCCCTCGAAAGCCTCCTCGTCCCCGGCCTTATCCTCCTTGGGATTCATCCGCCACTCTGAAAGAAGTGATGTCTAGTCTTTCTGCCAAGGCGTCTAAAGCTCTGCACTTGTGGGTACTATGAGCATAAGATTCTAAAAAGTCACAGTAGGTAGTATTTGAATCAGCAGCTATAAAGAGTTCAGCTAGCATCTATTATAGAGAGCCATCCATCAGTGGGTTCATTGAGGCTTCCAAGATGCAAAACGTGGTGTAGATTTGAAGTCTAAGTGTGAGCGGAGGGTGGTGTTGAGTTTAGTGCAGCGGGAGATCAATGAAAGGTTAAAAGCAAACCGACATCAGAATTCAAACAATCAAGAAATAATGGTTCAATCAGTCAATAAAGAAAGAGAACTACTGTTATTTCTCCAATAGAGTTAATGAGTTTGAATGCTGCAAGGCCCTACTTATGAACGCCAATTGGTTCGTGTTCTTTATTTGCCTATGTGCCTCTGATTTCTTTAAATAGAGGGGGTAAATCAACCCAATTTTGGGTTTGTTCTCCATGGACTGAGTTGCTATCTTTGAGATCTCGTTGGATATCAGATCAATAGTTCCCTTGATAAAACGGAGGCCTAGGCTCACTTTCATTAACACACCGGTAAGGGTCATGCCTGTGGGATTATGTGAGTTGGGGTGAGACTAAAGTGCTTGCCCTCACTGGTTCCATACTCGTGAGGATTTCGCTCTCCTATTGGTCCAATAGGTATTTGGTTTGCTTCATCTATACGCTCGCAATTCAATTTTATGGTGCTATTGATTGAAGATTTTGAGCTACGGTCATCCCAGTAGCTGCTGTGTGCCCCATAACCACCTAAATGCGTTGCCCAATTTATCAGTGATACTCGTGGTATGGGAAATAAAGGTTGGGATCCCGGGGATTTACTATATTCTCTTTTTATCTTTACTCGGTGCAAGAGGACAGAAGCTCAGACAATAAAAGACTGAACCTTCTCTCTAACCCATATATTGGTGTGAAGGTTGGCTCTTCCAGTTTGGGGAAGACTCCTCCCGTAGCGGTTTTGCGTTGTATATGCCTGCATCTCGTGTCAAGTTATTCACCCGCTAACTCACACTCGTTCCTGGTATATCGCTTGGATCGAATTGAATCCCCGCGTTACACCATCCAGATCTTGGATCGACAACCTTATGGTTGTAAAGTGGGGTGGGATATATGGGGTCTACCCCAAACGATAGCGACAAAGATGAGGCTTAATCCTTCGGGACAGGAACAATTAATTCCTAATAATTTGGTTGAGTGGCAGCCTTGAGCGATATATAATTAGGGGTAGTATGGGTCGCTTTCAGCTCCGAATGGATCGCTTCTATAATAAAGAAAGGTAGATCACGATGATTAGCTGGCCCAAGGGAATCTAGGTTCAGCGGGTCCTTCATTACCAGTGTTTGTTGGCTTGGGTCCGTTAACAGAGAGTCAGATGTGCCCGATCAGAAGATCCACTACTTGCTAAGCCGCCTGCCATGGAAAGGCTAAATAGCTTGTAAATGAGATGCCCACTATGCACTAAAAGTGACGAGGAAAAACCCCGCGCAATTAATTAGAATCGTTCAAGACTGCTTCGGGGGAGGGAATTCTCATAATAATAAAGAAGTCCGGGTGGCCTATCAGATGGATCCCCCCTTATTTCACCCCCCCATCCAGGGAAGTTATAATATCGCCTCGAGCTATCGCTCAAAGCTGCCTATACTTCCTAATCTGTCGCTCGCGTACCAAACTTGGGTGACCAAAGGGCAGCACGTACTCGTCCATTATAGAAACCAATATGCATTTTCCAAGGTCCGATGATATCCTCTATCTATTTATTTCGCTTCCATTCATTGCCTTTTATCATCTTCCTCAAGGATAGGATTAAGGGCCTTTCCTTCTGGAAGCCAGCCACTCACTTTTTCACCGACCCAAAACGCCTATCTTAGGACATCCGGAGACGCCTAAGGCTTTCTTTATTTTAAGATTCAAAATTTGGGAGAACAGCTCTTTTTTTGCTTAAGGCTTTGAGAGCTGAGAAGGTAGATTCCTTCATTATAGTTAATTATGCTTTTGCCTTACATTTAGCGATACATCAGTCAGATAAGTTATGTTTATCAGCTAAGTTATAGGGTTGCTGAGGGGCAGATAAGATTGGGTTTTAACTTATACAGGGTGCATCCATAATTAGTTGCGCTGGAGAGAATATGGGGCTACTTAGTCTTCCCATCTTTCTATACTAAAGGAAGCCTGCCTAACCCAACAACCCCTGCAAAGCCTTAGGCCCACACAATAGAGACAGAACCTGCCGAGCCCTAGGCAATCTCGCCAACTATGTATGTATGCGTGATCACAACCTAACTGGCACTATTTGAGTTTTTTACTTACTGGTAGTTACTGGCTGGCGGGCGGATTTTATTTACTGGCTGATCGTTACTTGCATCGTTACTTGCAGGCATCGTTACTGCTGCTTGCTGGCTGGCTAGACCCACCCGATCGATTATGCTTTGCGATACAAGAGCACCGATAAATTTATCGATTGGACGGCCTACATACATCTGTGGAGTGCTGTGGTAAGGGCGTCCCAAGGGCGAACGACTGCCTACAGTTACCTACCTAACGGGGGCGTGGTGGAAGAATGAATGAATGAAACCGATCCTTAGAACTGATTGACTTAGTGACCTTACGAACTACCTGCCTGAGAGATCAATTGGATACCTCTCCATTTCGACCTGACGACGATGCGCTTGACACAGCTTCGGCAACTAACCCGACAAACAAAACGACCACCGTTTGACCTTCGACTTGATCGATAACTTATACCCCCCATCTCGATTCCTACCACCCGGATGGATCTATCTTACCCGGATATCGATTCTTGCCCGTCTATATAACCATATCTCCTGAGATCCTCTGAGGTAATATACTGGGTAAGGTAAATTCCTATTCCCAAAGCAATTCCCATGTCCATTTGTATTTCAATTCCGATTCCGATTCTTCCGATTCAAGGATTCCTCATCTAATATAGCAGTGGCTCTCCTTCTAAGCTCTCATGGTATGGCTGGTAAGAGAAAATGTTTCTGGCAGGTGGGTTGTATAAACAAGTAAAGGTCTTCTGATACGGTTCCCTACAGGTAAAGATCTTTCCTTCCTTCCAGTAAATGTCCTCCCCCGGCTAGGTGTCCGGGCATTCTAACTAAAAAAGGGGGGGCTGGCAGATCCATCCATACGTCCAATAAACCTGGTCCTTCCTTCAAAGGTCTAATGAACCGAATCAAATTTATATAATCCAAATTCCAATTCCCCATAAAATCCGATCCGGCACATCTAAAGGTGTTTCTAGATTCCATCCCTCCGTAAGATTAATAGCCTAACGCGGCGGTTGGGTCGGAGGTAATTTGTGGCAAGCTAAAGTGTTGTCATATTATATACGTAATAAGAGTAATTCCTAAAGAAGAAGGTTCTCTAAAGCCTGGGCGCCTGAATCAAAAATAATCTAAAAAGAAGGGCCCCTCACTAGGGGAAGTATAGCGATAGGCAGCGAACTCTTACTAGACCTATAACCTCTCTACCTCGGCCCTAGAACTCACCCTACGGAAATGAAGTTACTCCATTAATTGATAATGCATTACTTACAATGCATATGTTTATGAGGATCATCCCCAGACACAGAGTTGCTTTCATCCCCTAGTAAGGTTATGCCAGTCAGGCAAGTGAGTCCGCTTATGGACACCATATGAAGCAACACCGTCGGGGACAGGCAATAAGTTCGGGTAGAACTGATCTTACAAAACAGCCTATTTCATCATTCTTGGATAATTCAATCACTCTTTTTCGGAGGCCGCTTAATATTCTCATCGGAACACATAACCGGATTTTCTTCTTTTTAAAAAATAGGACCTTTCATTGCGTTTATATATTTTGGGATTTAGTCATTTGCTTTGAGGTAGGTCGAGCGCCTTTATGCTTGCTGGGAGAGCAACCGAGGGCTGGGAAAAACCCAATAAGTTGGTTTAATCCGTTAGGCAAGGACCTGTCGATAAAGAGAGTTTGAAATGTGATGCTAGGCCTTAGGCTGCTCGAATCAACGCAGACTTGCTTGTGATACAATAGGATTCGGACCAGGCAGGAGGGCATTTAGTACACGCTAGATTTAGTACACGCTAGAAGGAAGGTGCTTAGCTCATTTTTGTATTATAACATATATATATATAATGATATCTTTGCTTTTGCTGTGCGCGAATAGAAGGCAAATGTTACTAGATAGGAGGAGGTAGTTCAAGCAGACACGGTCTGTTAAAGCCAGTATGTTCAAGCCATTACAGCCATTCAATTATGTTACATACAATAAACCTATAGCTATACTCTCATCCCTCCATCCTTGGGAAAAAAACCATAAAGCTCATCCTTACTGCCTTGGTACGCCTCCTTGGATGGACACTACGGGTACTTGGGAAAACATACTTACAATTTGCCTATGCCCTATGACCTATGAACAAATCTTGCCCTTACCCTCCGACCAACCTTGACTTCCGCTTGATGTCCGTATGATGGCCGAAGACCCTATTATGTACGCCTTTCTTTCCGCAATTGAATAAGTCCGTATCATCCCCATTCAATCTGCCCCCATTCAGTAAGTTCGCTTTATATAGATCCGCATTCTCTCTCCCATTCCCCTTTCTGTTCGCTTTCTGCCCGCTAATTAATAGTAGGGGGAAAACAGGCTTGAAAATAAGAATTTGGGGAGGAAGTGAGTGTACGAAACGGCCATCGATAGCAAGCTATGGCACGAGTGTATGGATCGGCGTAGCGTAGTACCCCCTTATTAAAGAATATAAAGGAGCAGATAAAGACCAAGGCGGCATGGACCTGACCTTGCACCTCCTGAACCCTTATTCCGCTTGGACTAGACAGGGTGAATCAAAAAATTTTTTGTGCCTAGGACACGCTCTTTCTCCAGCGCCAGCTCGCTGGGTAGGCGGGATATATAAATAGTACCCTATAACGATACGGAGCTTCGGGAGGAGTTTTCTTACCTGGGATAGATGGAGGGAATATGACCAAGTGTTTTATACGATGATTCACCATTTGAGGATCATACGCCAGACATAGCAGCAGCCATATGCACATAGAGCACCCGACATAGACATACAGCCAGACCCGATCTTGGGTTTGTTCCGGTCGATCCGATAAACCTTCGCCAACCACGTATTTTCTAGAAATAAGATGGGTTTTTGGGGGTTCCAAGACATAATGGGTCGTCGACCCTACCGAAGGGTTATCCCTATATACTTCCCTTTTGTCCTGATTCTGTCAATCGACGATTATCAATCAAGAGATCAATCCTGCGCTATGCTCTTTGAAGAGAATAAATAGAGTCATACTCCACTTAGATTTCTTCCCGCTCCGCACCTGAGCTAGATTGAGGGAATAATATAGTCCAGGTATACCGGGTTCCAATTAGAGGGAGGGACGCAGTGATTCGTTACAGGAAGCACTCCCTGCTAAGTAAGTACGGCGGCTCCTGCCCAAGGTCTGCGATCAATCAATTGCATTAAGACTGGCATGATTACAGATTATCTGGCTGGCCCCGGGAATGAATGGTTTTGCTCCCTACCAATTTTAAGCATGCCAACCCTACTAGGGCGATATAATCAATAATTCCAACCCAACCTTCCTTCCCGATAGGAATCTTGTTCTTTCCTCCCCTGCTAGGGTGAACAAACAAATACTGGGACTATGCTTCTGGGAGGGACCTATTCTCTCACTCACTACTTGCTTCTGGGACGTCCAATTTTGCTTGCCCCTGGGAGGAACTATTTCCTATGCTCGCTCCTGGGAAGGAACTATTTATTATCCGACCGTAAGGAGGGGCTCAAGGTTCAGCCTAATCAATTTCTTTAGGCAGGTAAGGTAAACCCCTTCTAAAATGATGGGGGGCCTCCGTTGATGGAGACGGAATCTGAGCCCCACCATTAACTTTCATACATGACGATGAAGCCAATGTGGATAAGGGTTGGGGTACCTCCTCCTCAGATGAACTGATAGTACACATGTGAGGGGTTAACTCCAATGGAATGTATGTAGGGTTACTAGGATAAACAGCGAGGAGTGAGGATCATGCTGGTTTTATTAGGACAAGTTAACCTTATATATATGCGTTATCATAGATATATAGTTCCTATGGTGTTTTTTCTATGGATTTCTATTTAACCTTAACAGAAACAATTACTAAAGATTTAGAGAAGAGTTCTTCTTGTTCGGGTAACTTATATACATATTTTTATATGGGTGAGATGAATCCATTCCACCAGTCCAGTCACACCAGTCCAACAACAGGGTCCAACCGGTCCAACAATACCTAGGGAGGTTAATACTGATAGGTCACAGTCACCTGCCTCCGAGATATATTCTTGCCCGTTGAGATAACAGATCTTGCTTATTTATGCTAAACTTACCTAGGCAGGTGATATTATATAATATATAGGAAACAGTTTAACCTGCTGATTTATTGCCGCTCGCTCACTTGGAGATGAACCAAACGAGAGATATATTCTGTTCCCCATGATGGATGTTCCCCACAACGAATGAATGCACGGTGGAACCTTTATAACCATTTCACTCCCCTGCCCCATGTAAACAACACGGACTGAACAGAACAATGTTACTCGGTTGACTGAACAAAGCTTAACGCTATGGAACAATCAGTTTATTGGACCTACCACCTCCACAGACCCTTAACGCGTAGGAACACAGTGGCTACCTGGACCGGACTAACGGAATGCTGATCGATACCTTGCGATCTGACTTACGCTTACCAAGCCTAGGGAGGTTAAAAGAGAGGTCTCGGTAGTTTGATGGGGTAAAGAACCACCCTATCATGTGAATATGGGGGCACACTCAATCTCTCGTATCGTGGTAACTTGGGGACTTTTCTCCTTTATCAGCAGGTATGGTCTAAATAGGGGACTTCCCCTTCCTCTTGGTCATTGTTGATGTGGGCTTCCTCACCCTCCTACCCTTGGGCGAGCCTATCTCCTCACTCGGTTCTGTCAAAGGGGTTAACCTGGGTATGTTTTAACAGGTATCCATTGATGGGAGACTTCTATTATTCTCCTCTCCATTGGTGATGTGAGGCTATCAATAAATAACTTTCCGTGCAAGCATCCCCTACCTACCTCCTATCCTGGCAATGACTGCTAGCTATCAGCAATGGACCTTCAGACAAAGACTACCAGCTATGATTGACTATGCATGTGAGGTGTTCAATGTGCCTTCCTGGCACCTGTATCCGTCCTAGACTGAGTACCCCTCCATTTTTTTCCATCCCCTGAGCCCAGGCGAGTAGAGAGAGTAGCCCTAGTAGAGTGTCCAAGTAGAGTAGCAAATATCCAAATTGATTATTATCCAAGCCCAATACCTTGCTTACTGGCACAACCTTCCTAGCATGTGTATTGCAAAGATCCTAAGGTGCATAGTAAGTAAGTCACAAACACATAAATCACATTGTTCCGAACCGTTAAGCCCAGGATTGTGATGCAGGGATTATTGAACTGGGAGCTGTGAATGCTGGGTCCACGCTATAGGTAGATGATTCGATTTTGTAAGCTTGCCTTATAAATTGAATATCTCCAGTTGTCTTGGCAACATAAGAAGGTGCTAAGATCATGCATTGGTTCAACTTGGAATAATAAGGCTGGGACTAATAAAGCCCTACTGATCTTGATTATGTCTATTCTCCTGCTTGTTATGCCGCCTTATCCCGGCTGACCTGCACTTTTATATTGGACAGGCTTGCTCGTTAGTGGGTGCGTGGGCACAGCATTGCGACCTTTACCCTATACTTTAGAACTAACTGTTCAACCCGCCTGCTTCAAAATACTATATTTACCACTTACCTAACTGAGTTATGCCCCACACTTAATCAATCGTTGTACGGGCGCTAAATAAACTGGATAAAATGCATTGACATACCTCTGTCTCTGCATACAACGATGTTCCTACTACCTTTGCTTCTACGAATCCTCTACTATTTTATAAATAAATAAGTCAAGTTTTAAGCAAGAGCGCTTCGAAGCAGCAGGCAATAGTAGCTTCTTGGCCTGTAACTAGGAACTAGAATACCGTTTATTCATTAATCAAAGTGATTTCACTTGTGCCTGATGCCTTGGTAGACCTTATTTCCATTGATAAGATGGCTTGTTTATACCTTTGTTCATATACCTTAACTGACTTGGCACCATAAATCCCATTCCAAAGATCAGTTTTCAAATGAATAAGTAGGAGTACTAACAGCATATGTATCACCCTTGAGATCATAGCTCTAGTATATAACCATCCCTTATATGCACATATCATAAGCTAAGACCAGTATTGAATCTAACCTAATATGGAAACTCCTAGTCTATGCATTAATAAGTTATAAACTATACTACTACTTTATTTATTACATTACCCACACCAGAACATAGTTTTCTCATCAATGGCTTCAGGTTCGGTCGGGGCAGGAAAAAAGTGAGTTGGTTGGACATGTTCCTGCAGCTCGGATGAGTATACCTGTTTATATTGCAGTGGCAGCAGCCGGGCCTAGCGGCGTATTCGCACCAGGAGCCCAGTCGAGTAGTCCAATGCCCGATGCCCTATGCCCAGGGAGAGGTGTTCAAATTGACTCGAAGATGCAGTTTTAAGCCTTACTTACCCAATTAACGAAGGTTTCGAAGTCTAGTCCAAAACCAACAAACTCACCACATCTGGACTTGCCGAAGCTAGATATCCTATATGAACCACTACTCTTAGGCCAACCAACCTCATACACATTTGGACTACTTGCCTTTTCTGCGGATTCTCTGAGCTGAGCCCATTCATCGAGTCAATGCAGCAGCTCAGTAAAATATAAATACAGTCAGCTATGACTACCGGCAATGATTGTTCTTTTCAATGATTGACTAAGATTGACTCTGATATATTGCAATGACTTCATGCAACGATTGATATGTCTGGCTATTTTCTACTATGTGTATGTAATAATATGATCTTTAAATGGGTAATAGAACTCCTTCCATCCATTTGAGGTAGTAACCTGCCCGCATATGTAAGTGAGGTAGGGATTTAAAGAACTCTCTCTGGGTATGATTAAATGGGTTCCTTGCCAATTGCATAGTAAAACTCTCTATAGCGTATGGTGGGTCTACCCACTTCTTGATGGACTTGGCAGGTGTCTTTACTTATTGAACTTGTTGGACTTGTTATGGTTGACTGTTGATGGCTGAAGATGAGAGGTGAAAGGTCCTTGGTGAACTTGATGTTGAAGGCAGAAGTTAGGTTTGTATTTACTGGTGGTCTAGACTTATGGCTTAAGGTTCATTACTTGTGTAGCTCTTGGTTGTTCGATCGATTGGCTTTTTGGGGAATATTCCTCCTTCCTCCAACTCCTCATTGATTGATTTCCTCCCATAAGCTCTTTCAAACTGCTCTTCTCTAAAGTTGGATACAATAAAATAAATCCAAGCTGTTTGGCATAATACTAATTATTATAAACCTTATAATCTGATCAATCAATTGATAATCTCCTTAATCACAGTGTTGTTGACATGTGACCTGTTTCGCAAGATGAAAGCCATGGGTGTGTTGGAAGGAGTAGGATAGCTTTATAAAATAGATTCCAGGTGATGTAGCCCCCATATACCTTTTTATGCTATTCGCACCATTGCCATCGTTCTAGATCCAAATACAATAACCTCACCCTAAGTTTCATCATGTCATCAGTGATGCCGTGAAGGGCAGAGTAATGTTCCATCTGGGTGACCCATCCTGATGGGTTAGAACCATCAAACTTGTTCAAGTCCACTTTAGTAAAATGGTTCTAGGTGTTATTATCCATGGAGGGTTATTTTTTGTTGTGAAAACTTGAAGGGGGTTGCTGGTGGCTAAATAATACCTAGTGAGTTGTCTCTTCCTGGTGTGGTTCCAGTTATTTCACGACCTGGGGATGATAAACTGAAGTTCCCTTTGGTTATCCGTGCCTTCTTGAAAGAATTGAAGAGACAATTGATGGGATCAATTCTATTTATTTCCCAACATAAACAACTTAAAGGAATTATCTACCCAGGAAAAGTAAAAGCCAGGAAAAGTCGAAGGAAGGGAGCAGCCTGCCTAGCGTTTCGTAGACTAGCCACCCTACTTCTACGAAGTACTTTGGGCGGGGCAAAATAAATAGTATTTAAGGAAGTAAAGAGTATGTTTTCTTAGATGGATAGCTCCCTGTGGGGTGTTATACGGCGATTTTGAGGCTATATAAAAATGAGTAGAACACCTAAACACCTAATCGATTGGGTCTGTAGATAGTTTAAAGGTATGTCTCTGGATAAAAAGAGAGAATTTGGTAAAGTGATTTTGAATGTATATATGCATAAATATTTCAATTAGCAGTGGTTATTATTATGTTGATTAAAAAATATGGATGAATGGATGGATAGATGAATGGATATATTTATGAATTTATTATTTTATTACTTATGTGTCCTCCGGAGGCCGAGTCATTATAAAATTATGCCCTTTGTTGCTTTGATTTAGAACCTTACCCTTTTGTGTCCTCCGGAGGCCGATAACTGTACATCCTTTTCTTTGGATTTAATCCCTGGGCAAGGAATTACTGGACTAGACTGGACAGGACACTGGAAGGGCTGCAAGGGGGGATACGTGCGTCCGGCTCACTGGACAACTTATGGAATCTTTCACTTACTGCTAGGAATGAAGACACGGCCTGGGATCATTTCTCTTCATGAGTGTCCTCCGGAGGCAGACAGGGCAGGAAAACAGTCTTTGTCGGGGGAACTTACCCTTAGTTCGTACCACAGGATATTAGCCCATACTATATTCTATTTTATACGCTAGATACAACAACACTTTTAATTACTGCCTATACCTTCCTAACTCAATTATTCTGGCTTCTTGGGAATCCCTTTTATACCTTATACGTTATTTCTTTGATTCCTAATACTATATATATATATACTTTCAATATATTTTTACTTGGATGAGTCAGGTTGCTAGGATTCAAATATGAGACAATCTAGCGCCTAAATTCGGGTATATAGTAGTAGCTGTAACCCCCTATGTGTTATATATCACGAGTGGAGTAGGAGGACTAAAAATGGTGTAGGTAACCCGAAGCAGTATCTGAAAGTATAAAATGTGGTTCTCCCTCCATGTGGGCTGCGATACTTCAATGCCTGCCTGAATATTATTAAGATAAATTCTATTCATAATATTCTTATTATTCCTATGATTATTTCTTTCATGCCTACCCTTATTCCCTTGCCTCAGCCTCTGCCCCTGTCCCAGCAGGTGTTTTTCTCCATTGCCGGTGTAGCAATAGTTGTCCAATCATAATATGTCCATTGATCGGAGGCCGCTTGCAGAGTCTTCATAAAATTATGTATCCGGCGATCCGAGGCAAAGATTGTAATCAGAATGTCAGGTGAAGCCAGGCCAATGCTATAATGGCTAGTGATCCGGAGAATTACTCGGCAGCACGTGAAGCCGGACGCACGTATCCAGTGTTGCATAGAATCCTCAACTCTATCTAATTCCCTCGCCTCAGCAGTAACCCATATTATAAATGATATAACAGCCAAAAAGCATTAATAAATTTATCAAGGCACCCAGGCTGAGGTAGAAGAAGTAAAACATCCGTGAGGCCATACGAGGGCGAGCGGAGCTCAACTGAAAGAAGAAACCCCCGAAAGAGCTATTACCCAATCCTTCTATCACGCCTAGCTTCTATTATAACATATATATTAATTAAGAGCCGTCAGAGCTGTCTTCTCCTTCTAATACTACTAGGCGCCGTCTGAGCTGTCTTCTATTTCGAAGCAAGGTCAAGACTGAACGAAGGGACGGCATCGCTCATGGCAGGCATGGGCTGGGCTGCATGGGTTCTTTTTATTAATAATTTATCTTGTTCAACCGCTTACCTTTCGTTGAGCGCTTGCTGCATCGTGGGGGTGGCTGGACTTCTATTCTCTCTTTGAAACTTTTTCTTACAACCCCTAACAAATGGAAGGAAGGAGTTTCGTTTCCGCCCACCCCACTCTGTATTAACTACCCTCCCCCCTACCAGACCTCTTCTCTTCTTTTCATCTTCTTCATCAAACCACCCCTAATCCTCCGGGTAAACCCCACCTTATATATAACACTCAACCCTAATACTATTGGTAACACCTCAACAACCCTAATAATAATAAGGATAATAATAACAATAATAAGAATAATACTACGGGTTAACTAATAATAATATGAATATTAATAATACTTTGGGTTAACTCCTCACCCCTCAACTAACCACCCCAATAATAATACCGCTAACAAACCAACCCTCCTTATCCTTCTATCAACTGGTGGCTCCTATATTATATCATTTAGGCGCTTGATTCACTAATACTTTATTCACAGCTACCGTTGATCTAACAATAATAGTTATATTTCTCCCTTTTCCAGTCTGACTAAAAGAAGAAGCACCAGCCCAAGAGATGGTAAATTAAGTACTCAAAGGTGACCTATAGTTAAAAGATGACTACCCCGCCCATTCCTCAGTTGACCACCACCCCAGCTAAGGAGCAAAGCCAATTGTGGTTACAGACAGGTAAGGTTATCCCTTCCTTCTTTGCACCCTCAAAGAGCTAGCTAGATTGAGGGAATAATATAATACCGAAAATTAGAGGGACGCAGTGATTCGTTACAGGAAGCACTCCCTGCTAAATAAGTACGGCTCCCTCCCGCCCAAGGTCAGCGACTTCGTCTCTCACCCTCCTTATGTTAAGGTTTCGTAAGCATAGCAGAACAGAGGGTTTGGTTTTAGCGAGTGTTGAAGCGAAGCGGGAAGGGTGCTCAAGCCGGGAGAATCTTTCCTTATATCACGGCTCCCAGGGAACAGTTTGCATATGTATGGTTCTCCCACCCGGGAAAACATCGAAGTATGTACGCTCGGCGCACCTCTCTCTTTTTGCAACCGCTCATGATCCTTGAAAATATGTAACCTTAGGGTTGACCGACAAAGGAGGGAGAGGAGCCCACCTGTGTCATTTTGTTCGGGCAGGTCTCACCGACTAGCAACTTCTGCGGGTCACTTCGAAAAAATGAATCTTTCATTGAAGAGAATGATGTCAGAAGAACCATCTTGATTCTTCTCGGGAAGGTAGGTGGCGGGAGTTGTAGGGTGGATGGTGGATTATAAGGTAGCGGAAGCTGGTGGGTGGAACATAAAAGATGGATCAATGCTGGCTGCTACTTTAAAAACCTAATGTTTTAAATGATTTCGTACGAAAGCAGGCCACAAGCAATCTACGTCTATGATCTCACTGTGATCTCGAGTTTATCCTTAAAGGTGGTGGTGACCGACTGCAAGTTCAAATAAAAGCAGGGTGGCCCGACCGAGTGGGCGAGAGGAAGCATTCCAGGGTAGTTAGATAGGATTATAGAATGTAAACACACGCTGAATGAGATAGATCACTTGGATAGAAAATAGAAATCTTTCCCAATCGACCCAACGAACCTGATCCAACCTGGCCTAAACTATTGGTACCCATTTCCTTCTCGTCCCGGCTTTCCTACTCACCCGGAGAATTGTCTAGTAGGACTATCTAATAGTAGTAGTTCAGGTAAACTAAAGTCTTTTCTTATCTTTCATATGCATGTGCAGTGGCTTCTATGGGCCATTCGAGGCCATGAAACGCGCTTATGCCAGACTTATGATCCGTAGGGGTTTCCGGGTTAAAAAGAGAAGGGTTTATAAGGATCATATCTGTAGGGTTGACTTCGCGTTAGAAGGGTGGTTTATAAGGACCTTACTGGGTGGGCAGTACCTTACCGCCCGCCTGAAAGGACCCTTTGCAGAGCTCTTTGAGGGGTGAGGGGGCTTTGGATAGAACGCTCTCCCTTTGGTCGACGGGTTCATATCTTCACCCCCTCTACCTAACGGTCGAGTGGGTTCGTAAACTCACCTGCCGAAACTGGATCGATCAATATTGTGCCTTCCATATTCATGCTGTATAAAAGGGAAACTGCTTTTCCCAAAGGATCCTCTATACATTGACGGAGTTCGCCTAAAATAAAAAGGAAGGGTGGTGAACCGAGTCCAGGAGTAAAAAGCCTCCTCGTGCATCCAAAGAGACCGATTCCCGTGCTTCTATTTTAAACCATAGTAGATCTGTGAGGAAAGACAGGAGATATTATTTATTTAACCGTTGTTTCTTTCATGCCAGCCATCTCCATGCTATGCTGGGTTATAGGTACCTCCTAAGCGCTTTATTCAGTAAGTGTGATCTGATAAAAGCATCTCCTATGTGGGTCTGGCATAAATAATATTCTATCAATGTATGAAGCCCGTCTAACCTCTTATTTTATCTGATGGATCATACATAATAAAGCTATCTGGTAGTTAAACGATATCTGCTAAAGGGAAACCAACCACCCTATTGGCTATTGGCTAATTGAAACTTTATCCCATCCTGTGCTCCTAAGAGAAAGGTAATGAATAGTAGTACCTCCAAAGTGTCTAAGGACCTGCCTTTCGGTGAATCGTCGGCGTTTTTCTGAATCTGTTCCAACAATACTTTGTGCCTGTTCCACCAGTGGTTCTAAAGATGTAAGCTACCCCTCCAAAGGTATATAGGTGCGTTAACATGCATTAGAATATGAAATTATACAAAGTAGGCTATATCTCCTCCGTCGGTAAGGACATCAGTTTATTATATCAGGTATGGCGTAAAGATATCGAGGGGAGAGGGGCGGCAAGCCATCGAATGCATCAACTCTTGGATCGACAGCATGAGCAGAAGCATTGACACCTGGATTGACTCTTGGATCAACTAGTGTGTCATCGAGTGAATAAACAACCTGGCCTCAACTATTGGCTATCGTAACAGTCCCAGCACCAAAGCAAGCAAGCCCTGCCGTGGCTGCTCAAAGTTAAGGTCTGTGAGCCAGGCCAGTATTGAAAGGCCCAATCTAAACCGGCTTCTTCGTGAAAAGATCCCCATATTAAATAGGTACCAACCAGCAGGGGGACCCGGTTTGTTGGGAAGGGTAGGTTTCAAATACATAGAGCAATAATAAATAAGGTTATCAAGAAGAGAGTCCCGTTATAGATTCCAAAAAAAGTTGAGGCATGGAATGAATTTACTCCTTCCTGAAGGTAGGGTCTGAATAATACCCATAAGAAGTTGATGAAGACTAGTGCCCCGTACCATACAACACAAAGGGTGAGGGGCGGAGCAAATAAAATCCCAAAGGTTCAGGTCAAAATTAAGATAGATATATAGGCATGGAGTGAAATTGACCCATCACAACTTGTATGAATATACTATTTGGATATACTATTTGGGGTGATTCCGGTGGTCCTTATAAGATAAGATAATAGCAGTACCCAGTAAGCGATTCATGAAGGAAGTGTGATAGGGCTAACAGGTCTAGGTCTGAAGGTGAGTAACTATGAGGTGGAGGCATAAAAGGCAGGTCTATTCCTAGCGATGCAGTGGTTTATAATTCCTAAATCGTATACTGGGCGCTCTTAAATCCAAGTTATAGTCGTGGTACCCAGCAGATTAATTCAGTAAGTGTTATGTAACTGAATGCTATGTTGTTGTATCAAAGCCCGTGCAGCTCGATGCTATCTATGTGAAGCCCATTTTATCTTTCCATATGATCCAACGCTCACTGCAGTAAGTTTAAGTTTGGTTATTTCCTCTGGGTTAATTGAGGGACGAAGTGAGAGGTTGCAAAATCTCAGGTAGGTAGCAGGACACGGGGTGAATAAGTAGTATGGCTTTTCCTTCCTAGCGATGGGGTTGATTCTAATTCCTGAATCATGTTGGCAAGGCTCTTAAATCAAGTTGTGGGTACCCAGCATCTTAAAGCAAGTGTGATTCCAGGCCAGTGAATGCTTTTTGGCTGGAAGACAGTGGCTCTAAAGCCTGTGGAAGGCTGTTTAGGGCATGTTTCCTAAGTTGTAAGGTTGAGTGGTTAGTTGTAAGAGTTCTTAAGAAAAGGCCTATAAGATCTAAAAAGCAAGTCCCAAATAATATAAACAAAGAAGGTATCTCCGCAGCGAAATCGAGGATGCGCAAGCATTTCAGGTGATTCATTTCATGCAATTTGGCAGGGTTAAATAGAACGGGAAAATGGCAGGAAAAAGCTATTGTAAGTCTCCATTCCCCGAACAGCAAGTCGGGTTGGTCCGATCAATAAAAAGAAAAAGAAAAAAACCAGGAGCGTTAGCGAAGCGACCCACTCCACACTTAGTCCGTACCTACGTCACTCAAGCACCCACCTTACCACTTAGAACCAACCAACAATCCCTTCCACTAGCTCTTCTGCTTGATGTTACATGATGCTGCTTCAATTCTTTATGTTCGATGCTTGAGGTTCCACCATTAGGTGTTTAGAATAAAGAACGTGTCGCCGGATGATATTTGCTTACCGATGGAGATTGTTTACAAAGAGGTTATACGTTTGCAGGTTACACGTATAAATATACAAGCGATAAGATTTGATTTAGGAAACGCTTTCACACTTATTATA
>Ga0233342_1000026_pt1 | contig 43474 bp, 20 predicted proteins | sample GEONDECOMP273_FD_180706 | JGI IMG/M metagenome (GOLD analysis project Ga0233342, IMG submission 180706) | Leaf litter microbial communities from Shasta-Trinity National Forest, California, United States - GEON-DECOMP-273 | ecosystem: Environmental > Terrestrial > Plant litter > Unclassified...
TTCACGGCTGGCCCTTTGTGAGCTGAGCCCTCCTACCTAAATCTATATTGTGCTAATAACAAGTTTCCTGCTGACTATCCTACAAACCTACAAAATGAGCTCATTAATTGAATTGACGAGATTCCGCGGGACACCGGGCACCTGGGCGCCTTCAGCCTATTAGGTATAGGTCAACTTAGGAAAGAAGGTTTGAGCTAATGGCCGTAGCCCATGACTAAAGAATGAAAAATGTGGACGCATTAGCCTCTGATTATAGTCTACCCGTTAGCTGGCTGATCTGGATCCGGCCTGCCTCCCTGATCCTACTAAAAAGTGAGTTGCTCAATGCCGAGAACCCCAACCTTCCTCATGCTCCGAACCCGAACGGAGAATAAACTGATCAACTTGCCCAGAACGGAAACTGAGCTTCTGTATGAAAGAAACCTTTGTGCAATATCGGGGCAATACATAAACCGAACAGTCAGTACCCTCCCTTATTGGAACATATATATATATACATATTATCACTCATTGCACATGCGAGCTCCCTATTAGGCTGACTCCTACTACATGTACATGACACCCCATTTCATCAACATTTTACGCCATATATACCCCATTAGGTTATTACATTATTTCATAAAAAAACAGGATTTCCAGGTTATGGATCTTGAAGGGAATAGTTACAAGATACCACTTATAAAACCTTGGATGGAATACATGCATTCTGCAATTAGTATGAGAAATAAACAGGGTTTGCAGAAACTAAAGCTTTCCAATTCTAGCCCTAACTAGATGTGGATGGAAGATTGCACATATACTCACTTTTGTATACAAACATGCTAACTTCATGTTTAGTTAGGCTCTTTCCATTAAATTCAAATGGCGATTCAGCTGAATCTGAATAATTTGAATAATAAGGTGCGGGTGCATCTATTTTATTAATCTCTGTCCCTGTTTTTTCTCCGTCCTTCCCATCCCATCTGGTAGGCATACCATTACTTACGATCCCCCAGCTCTACCTAAAGAAAGAATGAGATCTGAAGGAATGAGATTATGATATATTCTATTATGTATTATATTAGGGTAGGCATTGACTCATTTGCTTTCGTAACCAGAGATAGCTACGATGTATGTTGCTCTTCCAATAGTATCTGGCGCAGGTGGACTTATGCAACGAACTTATTATATAACCTTTTCTTTTCAAGTAGGTGTTATTCATTAGATAAAACCAAGTGGATAGTGCAATTGAACCTAGTCAATTTTAGGTATGTGAAATTATGAGCTACTCCTTGCAAGAGGTGGAATTATTGTCATATCGGGCTCTACTGGAAGAATGAATATGAAAAAAACCTAATCCATCTAGAGGGTCGAATGATTGGATCAGTAAGATCTAAAAATTAAGAGATTTCCACCATAGATTTACTCTCATCCATGCTCGTTCATACATATTCTATAGTAGATAGAGGATCCTGAATTGGTACGAATTGGGACAATTGATCTTTTGTATTCTGATCTCAAGGTTACGAAAAGCAAAATTTAGGTAATTTGATATAGTGAGCTTTTCATTTTCTAATTTTATTACAGATGTAATTATTTATGGATGGAGATCTATATCTATCAAATGAAATAATCGATTCAGAATTAATTCTAATGATTCATTTCATCTATTTTAAAACACATTATTGGAAGCAATAACCAACCTTCTGTTTGCCAGACCTTCTTTGGAAATAGATAGGATAGATTTTGTTACTGGCTGGCTTGGTGGGTTAAACTACTTGCCGGTGTGGTTTCAACTCTCTACTGGATATAATCTATTTATATAATTGAGAAAGGTCTGATTCCATTTGTTACCCCTGACCTGTTCCCTGGAATCCTTTGGGGCTTCTGGAAGCGGTTCCCTGCTATGGTGGGCGTACCAATGTGGATCCCTGCGGTCTGTTGCGGTATGGTATAAGTATTATTTAGGTGGTAGCTCTTATTATGGTTAAAGAGGGGTGGGTGGGCCCGGTCGATCAGAGATGCTGATCCGAGAATAGTTAGTTGATCCATCTTCCCCTCCTTGTATAACCTTTCATTCTGCTTGCTATTTCATCAATGTGCCCGCCCTTTCTGCTTAGTATATGTGGATAAATAGCTCACCCCACACGTATTCGAAGTAGCCAACGAGGGAGGGCCTTTTCCGGCCAACACCTACATAGCAACACCGCTTTCTATAAAAATTAGCCAATTTGACTTTTTAGATTCAGAGCCGGGGAAACAACATTCTTTAGCAGCTAGCCCTAGTTGGAATATATCCAGAGTGCATTAGTGCAGGTAAAAGAATCAACTGTAGTGGGCATAGAGTATAGCTTTAGTTATTAAAGGGATAGCTCCTACCCTAAATATTAAGGCTGCCCAGTGCTTTCTGAATAGCCGGAAGAATAATTAGGGATCAACGCGGCGCAGTCCCCACATTCCCATTCTAAGGACCCAATTGTGAGTTACCCACTCACTTTTCATCTTGTATCTTAATAGTTGGGTTCGTAAACTTGAGTTCTATCTTCAACACGTATTAACCCATTAATTAATATAAACTTCGCCCTGCAGCATTGAAACCGGCATGTCGCTATTTGAGTTTTATTCTATTGCTAAGAGTAACCCAATTCTCTTTGGTTACCATTAAGGGAGGAGCTCCAGGAACAACTCCATGCTTCTCGACTTTAGAAACTCCACTGATTCTATGTGAGCGAGAAAGTAAGCGAGAAATTAAACTGATGAGGCACTTTCTAAGAGTTATTTAGATACTTATTATTAAAGCATAAATGTAGACAGTACTCTATTTCTTCCATTACTGGTCCTAAAAGCTGGATTGATCTGGTAGTCATCGCACATATCTAGGCCCTTTTTAAGCATTTATCAGATTCGGAAATCCTTCTGTCACTTTATCATGGATCCGTTGGGAGAGACGGCAGGCTATTAGATCCAAAGAAAGTCTCCTGGGTCAAAAAATCATGTAACCTGATCGCCTCTATTATATAAAAGCGGTTGAACAACTTATAAGTAGCCAATAGTTTTTAGGATAGCTTACTTTACTGGTCATTGAGTTGTGTTGGCTCCCCCTATCCATCCGTTTAGTTGAGCCGCACCGTTCTAATCCAGTCTGTAGTGTTTTCCATGCCCTTTTCCCCCTCAATCATGTCCGCTCCCCTTACTATTTATATAAAGCTCCTTTATTATTAGAATAAAGAGGGGGTTTACGAGGAAAGGTTTTATCAATATGTTGGGAATGAGGGACCTAGATTATGAAGTTGGTAACGTTGATAGCCAAACCTACCTAGTAATGTAGCCGAGCGAGACAGAATCAGCGCGCACGCTTTCTGTGTGATATAAAAGCCGACTAACTACAGGGATTAATACCATAAATAGGAGTAAAAATGGGGTAGGTGGGAGCGGAGAGATAGAAGGTTACTTTAGTTATATTTCCAAGCGACGATAGATATGGATTGGTGACCCTTTCAAATAATGATAACTGTCGATCTTATTGCCAAGTGTTAGGGTCTGTGCCTCGATACGCCCCTTGATTGAGAGGGTCCGACAAATAAAGGTTGGAAATTATAGAAGTCCCTATAAAAACACATTACTTTTGAAACCTTACCTATTTATAATAAGCTTAGCCGCTTATAATAAATCCAATTTCTTTTCCTTACTTACTTGGGACAATGAAGAAATAAATGGATGGTTGGACGAAACTACCCATGGAATCGTACGCCGTGTGGACCACCAACGAGGTTGAGATCGGTGTAGGAGCCCAACATTACTCTACTATGGAAGCTAGACGGGTTAATGCCCCTCGCCAGGAAAAAAAGCTAATTGGCTGAAGGTGACGGGCACATTTGTTCGTTTTTGTTTTACCGACGAACCTTTCTTTCTAGCTACACCGGTCGCAGACGTACTAGGTCCCCTCCACGCATAAACAGTTGTAGAGAGGCGCCCCCTATTTCTTTTTCTTTTAAGGCACCAACGAGCAACTACTAAGCGTGCTAGGGTAGGACCTTACTTAACTATGAAATAGACGAACAACTATATTGTGTTTGGAGCGTTCGTACCTTGAACCATATGAATATGTTGGTTGGGTCGATCAAAGCAACTGATATGTCGCAGTTCACTATCCATCTGTGAAGGCAGGCGGAAAAAGAAAGGTAGTGTGTTCAGCTGGGCATCATCCGCTTCAGAGTTTTTTCATTGATGCCCAGCATAATTCACCGAATAGATAAGCTCGTTCCAGCCAACACCGAATAGAGGAGCTAATAGATAAGCTGGGTTTAATATTGAGAGCCGGTCCCTATTCATTCACCAAATAGGGAAGCGCCCTAATAGTTCAATGAATAGGGAAGGGGAGCAAGCTGGCACGCACCGACTGGAGAAGCTTTGAATAAAAACTGTTCATGTTCATTCGCTTTTTATAATGTGAATGGAGGCGGCCACCCTAAAAAAGGCCGGGATATAGCTCGTATCGCTCCTCCATATCGAGAGACATGTGCGCTCGCGACTCGATCGAAGCCTACTGATTCGCACGCAGCGGAGTCAGCAGTACTAATGGGCCCCATTAAAGCTAGGAGAATGATAGCGCTATAGGTTGGTGATAACTCTAACTCTCATCAGTAGGAATGACGATCCATCCGACGAAGGTAGTTATTTGTTCCCCGCCGGCCTAATCTGAACCAGTTCGGCTTCGTGAGAAGTAAAAGATCCCAGACTCCATCCACTACATTAAATGGACCTGGCACAAAGGGAAGGTTTCAAAAGAATAGCAATAAGAAGAAGGTTATTCAGAATAGTTGTCCCGTTGGATCTAACACTCAATGTGAGGCATTTAATGTTGCCCAATAATATTCCACTGAAGATGAGTTATAACTCCTAAAGAGAAGGCGGGGTAAGGATCATACCCATAAAAAGTTTCTGAATACTATTCCCTTTTTAATAAGAACCAGAAGATTCCGGTGGGTTGCTCAATAAGAAAAGTTATGCCACCATAATTTTGAAGTGTGAGGGGCTTGCGAATTTACCAGGTAGAAGCTTTAGCAGCTCTATGAAGGGGAGGGGTATGAGCCCAAGGCAACTTACTTAATTGGGTGGGTGGTTTAAGGTGCATAGCTCTTTCCCGACAAAGGAGGGGAAGGGCCCCAAAACCCAAGCAAGAAATCTAGAGTTCGGTCAAGTGATAAATTGTGTTTTGTACACAGTTATAATATTGGGCATTTGAGAGTAACGAGCCTGCCTCGGCGAATGTTTGTTTTTTCAGTCATAATTCCCTTCATAATTCCCTAAGGACCTGCTTCTTGGTGAATCGTCTTTTCTTTGCTTATCATACGACCAGCCGCACTTCGTCCCTAAAGCAAGATGATCTAAAAGCAATGCTGGTTCGTCTGTGTGTCAATCCTGATAAAGCTTCTGAGATGCAATTTGAGAGATATAAAACCCTCATTCTCTGGGTTCATAGGCACATGGTCCACTGGGTTCACTAAATTGTAGTTTTATGAAGGCAAGTCGATTCATTAGAGCTTTTAAGGTTATTCCATCCATCCTCCATTCATGCCATTCCAATTCCCATCCACTCGCTGCTTCTAAGAGAAGGGATATGCGACTCACTCACTACGTGCATTCTTGTTCTAGGGTTCCCTCCAGATGTAGTAGTTCGTGCAGGTAAAGAGTAAACAAAGGGGGTGGTTATAGCATGCCCCTGGCTACTGTGGTATTCCTGGCTTCATAAGAGGTTGGGGAACATGTCATCCATGCTCAGGTAGGATGACGGTCTAAAGAGGGTAAGGGTAAGACGGTGGGTTTAATGCTACGCGATCCATACTGTACTGTCTCTTCCAGGTGAGTGAATTGGTCGGTGGTAAGGGACTCCCCATTGTCCTAGGTTGAAGGCAGTATGATAGTAAATAACAGATGGAAAGCACGCTCATAAGTAGTAAAGAGTGTGCCTGCTAAGACTAAGATTCCTGGCAAGTGTTAAAAACCAAGCATATACTGACGGCTGTCTGGGCATCAATCCATATTCCTCCTAGCAGTAAGAAGCCTGTTCCATTCCATAATCTCATATCATCCCAACGAGGGTTTCTGATGGCCCATAATTGAGCTATCTGGCAGAGCAGTTAAACGATATCATAAGGTAAAGTTCCTCTTTTGCTGACCATCCTCCCGCAGGAAAATGCATGTTACTATAAGTCCTCGGCTGGGGTCGCTCGTCTTCTAATGCCTGAGATTCGACTCTCTTGCTCTAATGTTGAAGTAGCTTAGCCATTCTCTTCTTTTCTTTTCCCCTTCATGGTTGTGGGTGGTATACCCAGACCTAGCTAAGCGGCTGCATGGCTAATTGAAGGAAGGGTAACAACCCTCCACATGGGACAGGGTCAACCAATATTACCTCGTACCTCATTCTTTTTCACGTAGTGAGATATTGAAAGGTCTGGACATAGACGGAAGGGTGCTTATATAATAGGAGCAGATTTATTAAACGAATGATTCAATTTTGAATAGGTACCCGAATTTGTCAACGAAGGTCTATTGTAAATGGTCAACGTAGCGTACCTGTCTCAGTGGGTGTTCTGTTCTGAGTCTGCTCGTTGTGAGTCGTAGCGACCAGTACCGACGTATTCTTCCGATTGTTCGAAACCCGCTAGCAAATCTGCTGCTTTTCAATTATCTGAAAGGCTATCCGTTCGTTTCACAACCAATAACGTTTCGAAGGCTGCCAACCTGCACAAGTGACAAGTTGCACTGCAAACGAGTAGCGTTTCAAAGGGCCCCCTCGAGCGTACACAAGGTGTCATCGCAGAAGCAGCACTCAGTGGCATGCGAAGTCGCAATCGATAGAATTAAGAGTTGCACTAGTGAGTCTTCGGGGTCAGAACGGTATAATGAATAGGTGACATCCGCTAGCCACAACAAAACCAGGTCGCTAATCGGGTAAGTGCGTTATCCGGGGTGTTGATGACATGTTACAACCCACAAACCAGTAGCTGCAGGGTTGAGCAATATTACCACCAGTTTTTAGAGTTGCCGCTTATTGGCCAATACACCTTCTTCTTTAGAGTATTGAAAGCCTTTATAGCTTCCCAGAGTGATTATTTACCGTCCAATAGTTATAGGTCGCACAACAAGGTGACGCAGTATTGGAAGGGGTTTAGTTCTTGTGAGCCATAAAAGTAAGTCCCCTAAGCCTTTCAATTCACTTGCTTTAAAGCCTCTTTCAGTGGTCCACCCTGCTCTCGAACTGCCTTAAAAGTATTATTATTTGTCTCAGTGTCACTCGAGTTCTTTTTCTTTAAAGAGGTGTAGTTCCCCTTGCAAGGTGACGCAGTATCTATCTAAAGGTATAAGTCGCCTTCCCCTCCTTTGTCGGGAAAGAGCTCCGCACCTTGCAAAGGTAAACTTTGGAGGACTTCTAAAGCAGACATGGCGCAAGGTGCCTGGGCAAGGTCCTCAACAATGCTATTGTTCTGGGCTGCTCGTGCATGAGGATTGTGAGTAGATTTATGCAGAACTCCCTTTGGAAAGATAGGGATAACATCCACAGGTGGCTTTTCAATGTGAAGAGAGTTCTCTTCTTCCTGTGGTGGATAAAAGGTGGTGGGAGTCTTACTGTTCGCGTCGTAATTACGAGCACGAGTCAAGGCCACGAGTCAAGGGTAGGATGGAAGTGATGATAAACGCGCTAGAAGAGCCATTAGTTTTGACTTCTCTCGCAAATGGCTCCTCATTTTTTACTTTGTTACCTACCCCACTTTTCCTCCCCCTTCGAGTGTCGAGCTTGCTTATTGGAAAAACTCTTGGTGTCCTCTGGGCGGCTTCTTTGACTTGCTTTGGATTCTGGCTTAAAGGTATAAAATAATTGGCATTGGTTTGAAACCTTTTGTATTAACCCTCCTTATTAACTGAGGAACCTTCCTTATTATGAGGAACCTTCCTTATTCACTTTTTGTCTCCATCCCCCTTGAGGAGCTGGTTGCGAACAAACAACTCTTTGTTGCTCCCTAAAGAGCTGCTTTATTTTGAACTAACAACTCTCATTTCCTGCTGGTAACGTACTGCAACTGGTCGCGCACGAACACATCCATCCTAACCTGTCCAGTGCACGTGTTATCAAGAACTGGTAACGTAAAACTGGTAACATCGAACGGATAGAGCACAATAACCATCACTTCATTCCTGCCTGGGCACGGGGTATCCACTAGTCACGTTGAAGCCTGACACGACCACATCTTGGGCACGGTGGATCTGGAACGGGTAACGCACAATCACCACCACCTTCCAGACAACATGGGGAATTGAGAACTGTTGGTCACGTAGAACAACTAGAATACCGGTACGAGGGATCTACGACTGGTCACATATAAATCCATCCTGGTGACATAAAACTCCTGGGCTTTGTGCAATTGGGAATGATCCTTACTAACTGACTTACTGGCTGACTCACTGACTCACCTCAGTCACCCGTTCCGTATTGTCCCCCGGCGGCTTCATTCCTTATTGGAACATTGTATTGGGCACATCATATTGGTCACGTAAACTCTTGTGTTTCCTCTCGGCTATGACACGTCCGTCTCTCTTTCCTGTCAATTCTGTGTGTAATGAATACACCTATATGTGTAATCTAAGAGTACTCGAAGTGTATGTAACCTTCATTCTGTAACCCTCATGTAACCTCACTAACCTCATCATTGTGTAACTTTTAGTCCCGGTACGGCTTATAGTTCTGGCTTTTGGAGGTAGCTCACTCAATCAAATCTTTCTAATCTGGTTGGTTTAATTACTTTGGGCCGAAGATACGGCTTGCTTGCTTTTATTACTTAATTATTATTATCAAATTAGGAGGTCATGTTTCCACACTCTGGAAGGGGTAGCTTTTCACATTTTGCTTGCTTGCATTCTTACTGGCCTAGCTGGGCTGACTGGCGGTTGAAGGCTGGGTCCGAGGTAAGGCTGGGCAACCACATATACCCCAATTGTATTCATTCAATCTTCAAGGTATCCCCGGCCGGGCACTAACTCGCTTCTGTGAGGACCTTATCTTCAAATGAATGCTCAAAGGCTTAAGGGAAAGCTCTTCTCACAAGGAAGGCCCCAGGGCTTATCCTCTGGAATTCGTGAAATAGTGAACCTAGGTAATTTCATATATAATGAAAATAACCAAACCTATACCTTTCGGTGGGGTTGTAACTGAAACTCCCCTGGCGGGTAGTAAGACTGATACCCTGGTAAGGTCCTCGTACATTGGTTCAATAATATCATATATCAAGAACTAAACCTATACCCTGCGGGTACCTTAGGATCGGAACTTACACTTCCCTTATAGCAGTGTTTGTTTCGATTCCAAATCAGTGCTTCCAGAATCTACGAACTTCACTTTCAGTGCCTTATTGCATGGAGGGAGGACCTTTAGATGCTACTTACTTGCCTGAACCTTTTGGGTTTACCTACTCTTACCGGGCACCCACCCTTACTCTTTACCAATCGCTACGCCTTTCACTTTACCTGCTTACTTATCACCTATTGCTTCAGCCAAGAAGAGCAGGGAAGGCATGCTATTCACCCTTTAATGAAGTGCAGGCTATCAACCCAACCACCTGTTATACCCTTCCTTTACTTACTAATGCCTTCACCCAACCTTGATTTATTGAGTGCTGCCTGCCCTTGCTCTCCTTTTCTCGAGCAAGAGCTTCGCACCTTACCCAACCACACTTTTACCTTATGCCAGTCAGGAGGGGCATTCCCTTTCCCTTGCTTTACCAACCAGAATACCTCACCCGTTCCGTTGTCCTACAGCTCTATGTGAAGCCCTTATCCGATCATCCAATGCTATGTTTGGGGCATTACATAGGATAAGTGAGGCAGGCAGTAACTAGAGGTTTTGAAATAGAAGAGGTGGTAAGTAACAGGTACTAACATTCAAGCATCTCCTAGCAATGTCTGGCTGGGCATCTTCTATCAATGGTGACTGGGATCCATCAATCAATAAATAAATATCCTGGCAATGCCAGGAACTTGAGATGCTGGAAGGATGGATTCATTTTTGTGCCATGCTACTAACCACCCGGCGTCTAACCCTTGATATACCGGCTCACCTCACAGACCTGAACTTAGTGATTGGACGAGCGAACTTGCTTAGACACTTTTTACTTTGCTTGCTTAGAGGTGTGTGATTTGCTTTACTGCTTTCTATTGCTACTTGCTTCCCGCCCTCTAGCTATCCACACTACGGACCTTCCAGCCCCTAGTTAGTGAACCACACGATTTATGATCTCCTACTTACCCTCTAGCTGTCCTTATATCCTTTGCTTTGGCTTACATATATTGGGCGGGTCACTTGCCTGTCTGTGGCGTCGCTTAGCCTATTTTATTTTGGTGTGACGTTATGCTCTAAATGGCTTTAACTCTCGTACCGTCCGTTCTCACTCGTGCAACTGAATCTGCTACCTCAGGAAATGAAGTAAGCTGGTTCGGGATCAATAACAACTAAATAAACGGGTGGCCTTGTCACACGGTAAACTAGCCCCCGTTTAATAACTTCCATGTGGTCAACCAGGTCTACTCGCTTTTGTCCTCGATATGGCTAAACGTACTTTTATGCCTCCGCCCCCAAAAGTGGTGGTATAGGTGAAAGTTCCCTAGGTCTCGGTGCTGCAAGTTTCCTAGGCCGAGGTTCAATTAAATAGGAAGCCTGGGGTTCTCTCTAGGGACAGTGAAATAGGAAAAAGGTGAAGTTCGGTAGGTATCGGTGCAAGTTGTTCTAGTTAACTAGTTCGAGGTTCGTTCCTTGTCTCTGGCCTTTGACTTACCAATTATTTCATTCAGCATGATGGTATGAGCTGTTCCTATTTAAAGCTAAGAAAAAACCAAAGCTAATAAAACCATTAAACCAAAGGATAACGTACCTACTTTCAGTTATTGACCGTATCGTTCCACACAGTAAATCTCTTTGCTTCCGTTAACCGTTCCTTACCGTGCTGGTTATCACTATTACTGTAATGGCAAGTCATAAGGCAGGAGAACATATGGAAGGTACCGGCTTCGCCTTCCTTCCATCTAGGGGTGGGTTGGGCTAGTGGGTTGGGCTAACCGTTCCCGCTCAAGATACGGGTGGGCAAGTCATAAGGCAGGAGAACATATGTGGGATGGATTAATAGCTACTATGGAAGTACGGCTTCGCCTTCTACCTATGCTACTGTGGATGGCTTGCTCTCGCTTGCACTCGATGGCGAATCAGAGCTACTGCGAGTCAGAGCTACTGTGGATGGCTGTAATCAATCTCTTTAGGCTAAAGTAGGAGTGTTTGGTGGGCCAACCGCAATTACTATAACTGCTAACTAGCTACTGGGAGCCTAATCGGAATTGATGATGTTGTCCTTAAGATCGAGGTGGAGGACATTTATTTCCTCACCGAAGTGTCTCGTCGTGGTGAGACCGTAGTCCTCAAAGGAGAAGGAGTGCTAGAGAATCTTACTATGTAGGAGTATATAGATGCTTACTGCGCTCCAGATGCTCAGAAGGTCAGTTCCTAAGTTCCGATAGAGAAGATTGTAAACAGATATTGAGGGAAGCAGAGGTAAGGATGATGAAGGTAGGGCTTATAGGGGAAGGAATAATAAGGATCTTATTAATTAATACGTTGTCTAATTAATGCATTATCCAGTTTCCCTAATCACAATAGCCCTTAAAGTACACTTCCAGTACAGAACCCTTCAACTTCAATTCTACAGGCATTCTCACTGGGACTTTAACCAAAAAACTAACCTTTCCTCTTAGACCGATCGAGATACACTCTGAATTAAGGAAATAAAGAACTACTGGTGCTATAGTTCACAATACTAGAAAAGGAAGAGATAATAGATACTTACCTTTACCAGAGAAGGAAAGCCATCTCTCTATAAGTAGCAGCTTAGCAACTAGATCAAGGAACCTTACCAAGCATACCTAACCACAATAACAATTCAACCAGACATGCAGTAGACCACCTTCACTTTGCCTGACACATGCCTTACCCTTAGGGTTTAATTAGTAAGTCACAGCAGCCTCCCTACAACATTTAAAGAACTACAGTATATATATTAGTTCAATGGATTATCCTCTTCCCTCATTATTAGTTCACTCATTACAAAAAGGTGCGTAGCTCTTATCTTTTTTTAGAACTTAACTAAAAAAGTGCAACACCTTCTTATACTTTCAACTTCGAATACTTAGGAACACTACTCACTGCCCGTCTGTTAGCCTACCTACTAGGAAGCAAACCTTATGTTGTATACCAGGCAGGATAGAGTTCATCAGCAACAACGCTAGTTCTTATGTTGTCCCCCGGGTTGCTCCTGCTCTCAAAGGGACAAATGCAAAGACATAATGTGCAAGAGCATCTTCCTGCGCCGCTCTAGGCCTTCGAGCCTGTTCTCAGGCCAGGGGGAACCCTCAAATGTATAAAGGAGATTTTTCACAGAACCACAAAGACTATTACAATGGAAAGGCTCTGCTTTCTCAAAATTCCAGCAGCCTAATGGTATCATAACTCCTTATCCTTTTATTCTTTTTTCTTTTTATTCTCATCCTTACCAGTGCTTTCATTCTCGCTTTTATAAGATAAACCTCCTGTCTCAGGGGGATTGCCTTCCTTTATATCTATATGCATCCTTTTTTTTAATCTAGAGATTGAGAGTTAAGGTACTACTAGCCAGTAACTAGCCGGTTGTGCCCATCTATTCTTATAAATAAATAGGCTTACCATGTATGTGGATTAGTACTTATTCTGATATAAACTTTCTTAGATCAACTTGTTTCCCCCATACGTTGTCTAGTCCAACTAGTCGCATAAGCCCCTGCCTTAGCTTTAAGCATAGTGAAATAAATATATTCAAACCCATTGCACTTTGCAATTATTGCATTATACACGTTATTATCCCACAAAAAATATCCTAATTACAATTTGAATTAAGCTAAACAACTTCCATTATCTCTCAATCAAATAGGTTACTAGCAGCAGCAGAGTAAGGTCTTTCTTAAGCGGTGAGTGAAAGCCTTAGAGTAAGAGTAAGCAAACAAGCAAAAGATAGAATCCTGTCAAAAAGAGGTAAACGCCCCCAAAAAGCATAGTAGTGTTCAATAGGCGAAAACCTGTCTTAATCAATATGCTCGTAAGTAACCAACATGGCTCCAATTTATTCTGGTGTTCACATGGAAACAGAATAAAGAAATCTTATCATTCGTTGGCTCGATGGGGCCATTCCATTTCCTCTATCGCGTATGGATTCGTATTCGCCCAGCTCTCTGATTATAGTAGAACAACGGGTTCAACTAGCTTATTTGTTGGTTTCTCCCAGCCCAATAGTGTTCCTTTGGCATCCTGCCCCCAGGTAAACGACATAAAAGGGATAGTTCAGTAACAAGAAAATGCATTTCTGTGCCCCGATGTAAGGTATTTCCATCCGACCCGGTCAAAACGAGTTGTTATTAGACCAAACAAAATGGGGAATGAAATGAAAAGAATATTGATCTTGTTGTACCATTATTGAAAAAGAATAAATAGAATGAAATAAGACTTATAGCAGTAGTTAAACTTGCTGCCTTTCTCTTGAGTCCAACTATTGATCTCTCTTCTTAGGTCTAACTGATATGCTGCCCAGCCAGACTGATTCGTGTAGGTCTCCAGATCGAGGTATAATCAATCGGGGATAATAGAGACCAGTAAGGCAGGTAGGTTTTTGCAGTAAGTATTGTAGGTCGTCGGGTTAGTCGGCAAAGCCATCAATCCACAAGTTCATTGTCTCCAGGATCGAGCGCATCGACAACAGGTATTTACTAGCCAGCAGAGTACCGGCATATATATAGTGAATCAACAACACCTGGCAATCATACATATGGAAACGATCTGAAAGGGTATAGTTAAGTAAATAGGCAATCCATGCAACTTGAATATTTCCTTCATCAAAATATTGGCAATGTCTTATGTGTGGACTTGACCGGTATTAAATGCGCTGCTTTAGTTAGCTTGTAAACCACCACCATGATCGAGTAATGTTGTTTTGCTGTCGTAGGTAATCCTGTAATTAAGTCCATAGAGAGTACTTTCCACTTCCACTCAGGAATTGGTAATGGTTGTAGTAATCCCGTTGGATGTTGGTGCTCTGCCTTAACCTGCTGGCACTTTTGGCATCTGGAAATAGACTCTGCTATGTTATTATTCATCATTGGCCAATAATACTATTTTATTGCCGCTGTGATAGTATTTTTATATCCTGGATGTCCTGAGTAAGGCATATGTTGTCTCTCATCCATGACAAATTTGTTTATCTCAGCATTATTCGGAATATACAATCACCCTTGACAAACAAGAATTCCATCATATTCCAACTGGTATCCTTCATATTTCTTTCCCGGTTCTCTTTCTCGCAACCCTGCTGTTATTTGAATATACTTATCGTCTTCGACTGAGGCTTTTATAACTCGTTCTCTAAGGTCCGCCTTACACAAGCTCATGGCTGCTATATTCTATTTTATGCTAAGAGCATCGGCGACTTTGTTCTCTTTGCCCTTGACATGCTTGATTGAAAAAGAAAACTCACTTCAAAATTCTAGCCATCTGGCCTGTCGAGCATTTAGACTTGGTTGATAAAACAAATACTTTAAGCTCATGTGATCAGTCCTTAACTCAAACTTTCGTCCAAGCGATAATGCCTCCACATTTGAAAGGCATGTATAATGGCAGCTAGTTCCAAATCATGCGTTGCATAATTCTTTTCATGTTCCTTGAGCTTTCTGGACTCATAGCATATCACGTGTCCTTCCTGCATAAGCACTCCTCCTAGTACTTCGATGCAAGCATCAGTGTATACCACAAAATCTTTCTATGGATCTGCCTTAAAATAGGAGCACTTGTGAGTAGTTCCTTTAGTTGCTGGAAGCTTTTATAACACTTCTCGGACCAAATAATTTGGCATTCTTCCTCTGTAGTGATGTGACAGGATTTGCTACTTTGGAAAAACCTTCAATGAATCTCCTGTAATAACCTGCTAAACCCATAAAAGATCGAACATCTGTCACATTCTTAGGCGTAGGCCAATTTACTATAGCCTCAATCTTCTCAGGATCTATGGAGATTCCATCTTCGGAGATAACATGGCCCTTTTGTCAAAATAACATTTGCTTAGCTTGGTGTATAACTGATGTTCCCTGAGTACCTGTAACACCATTCTTAGATGTTTCTCATGTTCTTCTTCATCCTTAGAATATATAAGGATGTCGTCCAAGAACACCAACACAAATTTATCTAGATACTTGTGAAAAACACTGTTAATGAGGTACATGAACGTAGCTGGTGCATTAGTGAAACCAAAGGGTACAACTGTAAACTCGTAGTGTCCATATCTGGTTCTTAAAGCTTTTTTATGGATGTCTTCTTCTTTTATTCTGACTTTATTATATCCTTACCTTAAGTCGATCTTAGAAAACACTTTAGCTCCTTTCATTTGATCAAATAGATCATCTATTCTCGGCAATGGATACTTATTCTTGACTGTGACCTTATTGAGTTGCCTATAGTAAATGCACAGTCTCAGTGTTCCATCTTTATTATTGAAAAAAAACACTGGTACACCCCACGGGGATACACTAGGTCTGATATACTTTTGTTCTATCAACTATTGAAGTGGCATTTTCAGATATCTTTTAGGTGGAAGTCCTGGCACCTCATATGGGAATACATCCTGATATTATTGTAGTACGGGATAATCCTCCATCCTTGAGAAGGACCTTCCCAATTGTAGTGCTGAAACCTGTCTTATCAAAATATTTTTCTGCACTCCTTTTACTAGCTGGAACCTTCCTTCGTCATTGATACATTAAAGCACTTTTTTATAGCAATCAAGCTTTGCTCGATGTTTTTCCAACCAGTCCATGCCAATAAGGACATCATAGGATCCCAATGGTAGGACGTTGAAGTTTGCTTGGCTAGCAAAACCATCTAACATTATCGGACATTTTTCCACTACTTTTCTCTTCGTTCCTGTGGCCAACTGGACTAACAATGACTTACCATTTTTTCTTTTCCTAAATTTGACTGATTTATCTCGTCTGACCAATGAACCGAATAGCCAAGACCCTTCTAACCACATGATGACATTCCTTTTGTGATGCTCGTAAAACTCCCTGATGAAAGATAGCGTGAGGTTATTACTTTTCCAGCAAACCCTGACAGGGATCGTGACTAAGTGGTATATTGAGTTGCCTTGTGCATCTCAGATTCCTTGCTCTCCTTTTCTCGAGCAAGAGCTTCGCACCTTGCCCGATGCGGACAAGCACCTACGGACCTTTTTTGTCTTTGACAATTATGTTATTAATTCACTTACAATTGTCTATCTGCTACAAGATTGGTCTTTCAATATTCACATCCTTGCCACAGAACACTCCCACTCATATATCTGATCATACACATGAGTGGAGGAGGAGACGTCAGATGATCAGATCTGAGATACCAAATAAAATTCTAGCAGATTGGTTTATGAAGTTCTTGTTGCCAAGTATTGCCAAGGAAGTAGCCTTGTCAGGTGCAACCGGGGAGCAGGTCATCCTCAAGGCCCAGTGGCTGGACTTGGTCTATCCCTAATATATCATTTGATATGAGATTATACCTAACACCCTTAGATCCAATACTGATAAGTCTACACAGCCCTGTCCTCATGCTTATAGCAATGGCAAGAGGTTATAAGTTTCTTTTTTTAGCGAGTCACTCAGAAAGATCTAAAGCATAATCGCCTATATAATATGAAAGGTCAGCCGAGCCAACTTAACGTTCCCTCCTCCACAACAAGCAAGTCACTAAAAAAAGAAAACCTAAAGCATAATTACATATATAATAGATTCAATATATAATATAATGTGAAAGGTCAAACGAATCACCTCACGTACCTCATTCACAAACGCCAAGTGACTTGCCTTTATTCCTGCCTCTGGAATAGATACGGCCTTACTTATGATATAACCATAACGCCCCTATCCGCATCTAAGCTAGACATAATATAAGCCTCAAAAATATTGCTCCAAGCGACTTAAAGTAGGCTGTACCCAGGTAAAGCGGAGTCGCCCCACCGGTACACTATCACCCCAAAATTCACCACGCGAAGCGTCCCGTAAGCCGGATTCACTCATATATTAGATTATAAGCGCCAAGCAGGGGAGATCCCAAGGCACGGAATAGATTTGAATAATTCATAGTAAAGCAAGGCCGGAAGACCGTACGACGTGCAAAGTAAAGGTAGGTGGGAAGCAGAGGGAAGGTGGCTCCAAAGCATAAAGCAGTAGAGGCCAAAGGGAATAAGCCTTGCATAGGCTTCTTAGGCAACAGAGATATAGGCAGGTGCAGATACAAAACCACTAGATCAATATTGAGTCGCCTGGGTTTAATCAATAGTTGAACCAATAGCATAATCCCGACGGTTCTCGGTCATTTGGTATAGATGCTGGATTAAGGTCAACAACTGGAAGGGATGCCAGGCGAGCTGCTGGTTCAACTGGTTATTATTAAACTTCAATTGCTTATGGGTAAAGCCACCGTAGCCTCTGCTGTGTTTTCTATCTATCTTCCCTTAACTCGCTAAGCAACAGGAATAACAACCGACTGGGATGCTGGAGGTGCTGCTTAAGCTATGGCCGTAGCCTCTGTGTCCTTTGCCTCTAATGGGTAAACAACTGGATATCAATTGGAACTAGCTTTGTATCTGCCTCCTAAAGCTAGCAGTTTGGGGAAGGTTTTTTCGGGTCTGAGGGCTGCTGAGAACGGAAGAATCGGAAAATAGAAAGAAATGCAAAAATATGATTTTTATGCATAGCTCTAGTGCATTACTCAAAAATACCTTCAGGTTCGATTCGATGAAGTGAGTGTGGACACCGAAACCCGGTCTGTGAATAGAAGGCCGCTAACCCCCTTGCTTATCCAGTTGATCAAATAGTATTTCGCTCGATAGCAAACGCACTGGAGGATATCTATGAAACTCTCTTTCTTTCCAGTGTCGTTCGGTTTCCGCCCGTATCTAAGGACCCAGGCCTTGTTCCTTTAAGTCCAACGGTGAAAGTAATAAAGCGCCTTATCCATGCCGATGTAGGAAGGTGTTTCAATTGAGCACGGCATGACCTGCTAATGAATATTCTTCGGGAGCAAATTGCCGACGAGGGCTTTTTGACCCTCTCCCTTTGGTCGAGCAACTCCGGTTGGGTGGGAATAGAGAAAGAAAAGTATTCATTTTTATCATCAACCTAATATTAGTCACAGGGGGAGCAGACTACACTAATTCTGAAATAGGCGTAGCCCAAGGTTATGTCTTGTCTCCAATCTTAATGAACGTAATCTTGCATTGCCTGGACCCGTTTTCCACGGGGTTGTGCAATGAGATGGGTATAAGGTATGTAAGATTTTGTGATGATACAACAATCGCAACTATGGAGAACAGTAACATCGCAGCTTGGGATATAATTGAAACTGCAGAAGTTTCTGAAAGATTAATTGGGATATATATATTTATATTTGGGCAAAAGTAATATGCACTAAAGCAACGGGAGCCGAATTCGAACTTCCCCCAGCTCGTTCCCGGAAGGGCAGCATTACAATCTCAATTCCATGTCAAGAGTGATACAACACCTCAGAGATAAGGAAGTATTGCTATCTCATTATCTTCAAGACTTCGCCTTTATACAAGAATACACCACAGAAGCTTTAGTCTCCCAATAAAAGGCAATAGTATTAGGGCTTCTCTTATACTATGCTCTCTGCCCGTTTAGCAACTTTATAAGGCAAGGGCTTTACTATACTACTCGCTTTGTATGACCATCTGCGCAGTAACGATAATCCCACCCCATAAGGTCGCGTTCCCGAATGAAATCTCTAAGGTCACTAATAGTGTAAAACTCCTTGTTAGCAATATCTATAGGTACCCACCTTCGTTCAAGTGGGCTCGTAAACTCACGAATACTCCGGGTTATGAGATACAGAGCAGTACGCTTCTTTGCTCATGCTCAGTTTCCAGCTGTTCCGAAACATATGTATTCGTGTTCTACATAATAAGAATGAATAACTTCCTAAACACTAGGGGCGCCGTTCTGATCAAGAAGCAATTCAGTCAGAAGATAGGTAAAGTTATAACCAGGCAGGGTATTTCAATATAGGCGGGATGGCAGCCTTGAGTGGGGTGGGTTAGCACTTTTATACCTTGAATATTACCTTTCGAAGCAGCCTACTTGATAACTTTCTGTGTTAACTAAGTTAAGTGATTCCACCTCTAGACATTTTGCCTAACCATTTCAAATTGAACTAGCCAAGTCATCCATCCCCTTAACTGCCCCCTTTGTAAATGATCTATCATTAGTAACAACCTAAGGTCTCATAACTATTCCCATGTATGAATGCCTCAATAAAGCTAAAAGAGTATAGTAATCTAAGGTCGATGCTGCTAAATGAAATTGAAAACATATTATGGTAAATATTCCCCCTTGCTAAAAGCCAGGTTCCCTAAGTCCCAGGTTATAAAAGCCAAATATAAAGTAAAGGGACTAAGCCAATGAAAAGGCTAATAAATGCAAATAAAGAAAAAAAAGTGAAAGAGATCGTAAAAAAAGAGTGCATATATGGGTGACCCATGACAACACTTCCTTCTAAGGCACACATGTGGAGTAAACATCTTAAACCCTAACTCTTAAGTTAAGGGTAGACCTATCACACTCAGTTGCTATGATGGTTAATTTGCAAAGACCCCTTTCTTTTCCTAAGTACACATTCACTTCATGTACCCTCACTTACTTTAGTAATATAGGCTATACACCTTAACTTAGGGCTTGAAAATGTCAAAAGGAATTGAAAAAGGTCACACCAATGTTAGACTGGATAAGTAAAGGTGAAATAAGTCACTTAGTTGTGATAAAAGTGTAATTGTAAGTCAATCTCATGTATTATCTTCGTATTTGTGAACATTTCCTAGGTTATATGTGGGCTAACCCCTTAGCACTAGAGCGCTTTATATTATACACATGTTATGACACTTGGTATGATGTTCTATAGATGATGGCTAGGTGTTCTATGTGGAGCGCTACCCTTGATGAGCTTCATTTGATGATTGATGGGTCTCTAGGATGAGGCCACTCCTTTCCACATAATGAAGATCCTCACCTCCTTGGCACATGGGAAAGATTGTAAACTTTGGACCGTGCTCTACCACATTTGGACCATCCCTTCATCACATTGGACCATTGGAGATTGATCTATATTTTTTTTTACCTTTGAGTTCACCCTAGAGGGCCGTACCTAAACGTGTGAGCATTTGGAGGAGATTGAATGAGGTTTTGGAGGACTTTACTATTTGATTGCTTGTTCCTTCCTTATCTTTTATAGGCGCGTTTCCCCTCGTTAAAGTGACCGAAAGCTAAAGGAGATAATTCCGGATCCTTAAATTGAGGGAGTCACTCAAATACTTACCTTCTCGATCCAGAAGTCATTCGGATATTTACCCTTTCAATAAAGGAGTCGTTATAAGTCCTGACTGACCTAGATATGATATATGTCGCCATCAAATCCTGTCTTTTCGAGCGCCAATAGAGCTAGAGGATTTACTTGGATAGATAGTCATTTACACCTAATTATCTTCCTTTACATTTGCTATTTACTTGGATACTTGGATTTACTGGGATAAAGGAGATTCCTGTACGCCTGCTATTAGCCTAATCCAGGGTTACATTCTCGGGATAAATTAATAGTTGTTATTCTGAAGAGAAACTACAAGATAGGATATTGGGATTGGTAAGGATAGACTATTATTTGTTGAGTACCGGCTTAGCCTTCCCTTTTACTCTATGTTGGCTCCCTGGGTAGATACGGGATAATTAGGGTCAAAGGAGGCTAATGGATAGATTCACTTTGATAATAGTATTGATTTCCTTGGATAGATAGACTTGGATAAAAGGATTGACATCGAACTTATCCGTTTTTCACTTCCGCTTATCCGTCAGAGGATTAACTTGGATAAAAGGACTTGGATAGCACAAGTTATTTATTCCATTTTCACCAATTATTACCTCATTGTTCAGGGAGTCCTCTTGGGACTTACCCTATTTATCAGGAAGTCACTCCTCATAAACCAGGGAGTCATTAGAAGGCCGACCTTCCAAACCAAGAAGTAGTAAGAAGGCCCCTAAAAAAAGTAGTAATTCTCAGGCGTACCTTTTCGAGGGCCATTAAGGTAAATGCTTAATATACGTTATATTCTTTTCTTTATTTTGTAAGTTTACCACTAACGAGTTAGAAGGAGGCGCTTATATAAAGTGCTTTTCATTATAACTGGATCGGTCCTCTTATCTACTGGATCAATTCAACTTAACTAAGTTACCCAAGTTAAGTTCACCAAGTTAACCACGTGACCCAAGTTCAACAACACAATTCCTTCCAACCTTAAGATTCCAAACCTTATTTAAGATTCCAACTCAAGCATTGAGTAAAAGCTTAATTATACGATGCGCCACTTGAGGCCACTTTTGGGGGGAGGAGAAGGTGCGAAGCGCTTGTCCGCATCGGGCATAATTCCTATTATTTTCACTAATCAGATAGTAGTCAGTAGCTAACGATGGTGCCAATCCAAGCCAGTTCGATGATGCAATCATCTCCTATTGTCCCATTCCACTTCCTCCCGACAAGCTCAGTAGCAGTAAAAATGAAAAGTGAAAGAGCTTTTACCAGGGCATACCCCTACTCTGTTCTGATTCATCCCAAAGAAAGTAGCTAGATTGAGTTATTGCACTCGATATATTCCATTAATCATGATAGAAACTAACCTTAATAATATGAAATAAAAGCAATAAAAAAAGAAAGGAGTTTGGTGGCTCATCCATATATTTAGTTGTAACGCTATTCTTATTTTCAGTTTCAACAACCATAGCCATTGGTTAATCTGAAAAACCCGAATCTTAGTTGGATTCCGAACCCGGCATACTTGGCTCAACTTGAAAAATATGCGTGCACCTTTCCTTGCCCGATGCGGACAAGCGACTTCGTACCTTTTTAACGCATCTATTTGAAACTAGAGCCACTGGAGTATAATAAAAAAAAGCCCCACTCCGAATAGTTTTGCAAAGATTCAATGTTACAATAAAAGACTTGGTTCAGCAGGTTCAATGCCAGAAGCATTGGACTCCACATGTTGGGAGGGCGGACTCTTCTCGACGGAAGGAAGATTTCTTCAATCCTAATGTTGAACAAGGACCCGGAGGTCCGGAGGGCTTGTCCTTTTGAGGGCAAGGTCCGGAGGGCTCGACTAAAAGGAGAGGGAACGAGGGTGAGGTTGCCGATCTTAGTTGCCGAGAGCTAAAAGAGTCAATTTACAAGGGGAAGGCTCGACTAAAAGGAGAGGGGAAGGTCAAGTAGGTTGCCGATCTATCCTAAACCTTAGTTGCCGAGAGCTAAAAAGGTCATTTACCGAGGAGAAGCATAGGGAGGTTGCCGAGAGAGGTTGCCGAGAGAGGTTGCCGAGAGCTAAAAGAGTAAAATTACGAGGATCAGGCCCTAATCTATGCCGATTTAGTAAAATCTTAGTACTTAACCATCACTTGTACCCATACTCTGTAAACTCTCTATCAACCGCACTAAACGTCTCTCTGCCTATGGCCCAAACTCTCTATGTTTGTTAAATCTGGAGGTTGCAGGCTTATGAATCCTAAAAGTAAAAAGGTTAAGTAGACCTAAAACCCCACTTAAGAGGCAGTCAAGCAATTATATTAAGCATCTCTAGTGATCTATACCTATCATAAATAATATGAATGGACTGAGCTACTAAATAGTATAAACACTTTCCTAGAGCTATATAAGGTTCCTGCCATGTAAAATCCTCAAAAGGATACTCCTCCAAGTGTGGCCAACCCTCACTCTTAATAGTTTGTCTGTAATATCTCCTCATGATAGGCTAACCATATACACTAGGGCCTCTGTCTAATCTCCATATGGCTAATCTCTCCCAACAGAATGCTATGATGAAAGCACCACAAGTAATATCCATGATCCTATACTCATATATACATCCAACTCCCTCTATACCATCCCTAGGAAGAGTTGTCCTAGTGTATACTACCTAGGCTCTTAAATAATATACCTAATAATGGTAAATGCTCCTGTAGTAATGGTTTTTCCATAGCGTATACCCACACAAATGCATGTAATAGTCATAAACACTATAAACTCGAGACGACCATGTAGAGAATCTCTAGCATAAATACTATATTGTAATACACTCATGCCTCTCTAGGCATTAAAAAAAGGCATTAAAAAAATGCTTCTGGCTACACATCATGAACTATTCTAACTTTTTTACCCCAAGGATAGTCATACATAAAAACTCCATCATATAAGACTCTTGCTAAATAATAGGAAGCCCTATCATATGGTGTACGTCCTCTAAAATAGGACCCATCTAATTGAATAGTGTATAAACCGTGTGCCTAAAAAGATTCAATATGATAGTATCTCTATGATCTGAGCATGAGGCATAGTAAGATGCTCCACCTGCATAGCCTCTAATAATCTGCACTACTTAAGAAACTACACATCTTAGGCATACAAACCTAGCTGCTGACCCATAGCCTGTCAGTCCATCTCTTGCACTAGTATACCTCTAGCACCTATAAATAAACTATAAATCATCTCTTTAACAGGCCTATATAAAGTAGTAATTTCATTTGGAATCCTTGCTATAACCTGGTCTCTTATCCTCAACCTTTTGGATAAAGAGGTGCATCTACTCCTATTGGAGCTATTGGCTCCTTTAGCAGAGAATGCATCGAAGCTTGTCCAACTCTAACAAGTTAGGTGACTCGCCTAATAACTTCGAGCGTCTTGCTCTTGCCTAAGAGCTTGCCTACGAACGTTCTAATGTTATCTGGAGAAATTGAGATAAGGTACCTGGTCCCTCAGCTGAACAAAGCCAAATATATGGGCCTTCCCTCTGGTACGCTACCCAAGACAAGCAGGATACGGGAACACATCCAATTGCAAACTCCTATCATAGAGGGAGATGGAGGGAAAGCTCCGTCAAAGCTCCGTCAAACTGTGATCGAGGGGGTGCTCGACCAGAGGGAGAGGGAAATAGAGAGGAAACTCCGAAAAAGCTCCGTCTAAGCTCCGTCAACTCCGTTATCTTATTGGAAGATCAGGCTTAACTAAAAGGAGAGGAAAAGCTTACTGCAAATCCATTCGTTTGAGATGATGCAGCCTTTATACGCCCCTGGCTCTTAACCTCCTCATACTAGGCATGGGCAGCTTCATGATCACTTTAACTAAGTTCATGGTCAGGTTGGAGTTTAAAGCCAACACATTCTATGTATAGTTGGAACAACAGAAGGGAAGCTACCCAAGGAGATACTATAAGCCCCTAACATTCACCCTAACATTAAGTGTTCTCTTCCCGCTACCCGAAGCTAGCAACCCTAACCTTATCCTCTTTGTGGGTGTTATAGTTTTCCCGCTTTAAACGCTGCACACAATTAGCTGCCTTCCCCTCTGCTGTAAGCTCTGCCACTAATGTTGCTTCCACTGAGAGTCAATAGCAGCCTATCTTTTCGCTCGATCTGCCTTTGCTCCTTCCTGTTATGGGTGAAATAAACTTGAACTGTTACAAGTAATCACAGCTTATACAATATCATAAGCATTGTGTGATACTAGAACCCCACTACTAGTAAGAAAAAGCATATTAGTAATAAGGAAACATAATATAAGTGACTCTACTAAGCCCATTGTGATTAACCTCACATAATAGGGATAAGCTAAGAGTACAGTATGTTTGCCATTGTATACATGCTTGACCTTATCATTACGTTTGTGATATGTAACTAATTACGGAGATTACATGGTCATAACTAGCTTAAGGGTTATATACTCTTACATAAGTACAGGCTTCTGTAATCATATGAAATCAACACAGCTTAGAGATACGAGCTAATATAAGTAACAAAGAGCTTGTTAGTACATACCTTATCACGATATTCCATATTCAATTAGATCAATGGTATTCGAGCCATCAGTGTTTGGTGTAAGCTTAGTTACTAGTGGGCTTTGGTTCTAATTACTTATATTGAAGCTTAGACATAAGCTCATAGCTATTCATAGTACTACTATCCTAGTAATCAATATGGAGCTTACTATACCTCATCATGCTGGTATAAGCAGTATTTAATTACTGTGATTAAACAGATAGGTAATAAGTGTAACAATGGTGTTAGTTCCATTAAGCTAAGTATAAGCCGTAACAACGATACTTATAGAAGTAAGCAGTGTTTAACTATGAACATACTAAGAGCCATGTGTTATCCCGGTCAATACAGATAAGCTCTTTATTAGAGTAAGCTTTACTTACTGCATGTTATGATCATAAGCTGTCTGGAATAGAGCTCATTACACATTACGTATTATCCATATTCATTTCACTGTACTCTTGTAGTAAGCTGAACACCGTATCACTTAGATTAGCTGTACTTGCTATTGTAAGCTCAGTTGATAACCAGAGTATAGGTTTTATTACTCATATATGATTAATATATAGAATACCATCTGTATTACAAGAGCTTAAGCTGGTACCAATCAAAACAAGGGGTCATGTATCGAATAGGATATGGTGATTAGGATAGATACGCTATAACCTTGGATTCACAGTTACAGGAATGTCTATGATTACCATAGCTCTTAACATTACTGGTATCTTTTAGCATGGTTGAATCTCTCCATTATAGCTTGAACAATACTATGAATGCCATAATTATGCTAATTAAGCTTAGTTTATCACACTACTCATCTTATTACTATAAGTACGCTTGTTTTACCATTACTTGTTCTAAGTATAAGCATTTAGTAAGTTCATACTAGTATTGTAAAGATCATAAAGCTCCATATCTTATGGGTGTACAATAAGTATCAGAGAATACAGACCATTAAGTAGCTAGTATTACCATTGATTATAGAATACATTGGATTACAACTAGTTATAGTAATGATGATCAAGCACGGTAACTGTACTGCTATTTCACCTATTGTAACATCAATACAGTGTATCACTATTCCATAATGTATAAGCACTTTAATAATAGATGTACTTGTATCAATTACGTTTATGAACCTGTAGTCAATCATGTTTCCATATTCATAACATAGTTTTATTTTGTTATCCTATGATCTATCACCATAACTCAACATAGCTACTAGTTAAACCTTTTCATGGTAAGCTTTAACTTCATAACCTAACCTGAGCTATCTCCATTATAATTAAGTAGAATAAGGGATATGTTGAATACGAGCCAATCCCTCTTTGTTAAACCTACAGTATTGTCCATAATACAGGTGAATCCAAGCCTATAAAGTAATAAGAGAGTTAAAGCATGTTTTATCAGGCAATAATAAAGAAGAAGGGTAAGGGATAAGCCACTCCCACTCCCTCGACTAGGGGACTAGAGTGAAAGGCAAGTAATAAGGGTAAGACGAGAATCCATCCATCCCATCCGGTGCTTATAAGATAAGATCTCATAGCATTTCCTCCTCTCCTAAGGGATTCCTAAAGAGAAGGTTATATAGGGCAAGTAGTTATAAAACACAGAGGTTAATAGGTAAGGGTAAGGTTGTTGGATCATGCCATCCAATTCCAATCCCAATCCCGGGTCTTCTAGTTGTACCTCACTAGGATTCCATTTATTCAGGTGGTCTATAAAAGGTATAGTTCCGAACAGATCTAGTCAGGTGGGTTAAGAGTTTGTGTGGAACCAAGGTAGGGGGGTTTTTGTTTTTAATGGTGGCTACCCTCCCTCAGGATAATAAAGGCCTGTGTTGACCGGAGATGCCCTAGCTAAGTGACTCGCCCGACCTAATAAGGGCAAGGGAAGAGGAAAAATAGATAGATGATTTGGTTATCTTCATTTGTATTGATAGGCCACCCTTTCGCTCTACGATTTAATATCTTAAGACCCCTCACTAATTTTAGATCTTTACATTCAGTGCCACAAGGTTCAACCCTGCCCCTTGGCGACAGAACCTTATCCATTTTAGGTTTTAAAGCAAGGTACGCAGTCTTGACTCAACTTATTATTGATATTATTGCTGTGCACCTCACCGGTTTAGATCGGGCTTTTATATATTTATTTATTGGTACATGCTATATCCGAATATGAATTAAAACTTTAACCTTTAGCCCTTCACCTGTATGTAACCTTGGAACCTTCTGCCTTCACTCTTTTGCCTTCACCCCCCCCTCCCCCTTGCCCGTAACCTTTTGATGACATAAGCCTTTACCCTTAGATACTTTAGCCTTACTTCACAGCGCACCAAGTCCACCAAGTGAAGTGACTACACCCGCCGTGATATAATGTGACTCAATTTGCAAGGAAATTATTGATTGCTTGTTTTCTCTATTTGCAACCCCTAAGAAGGCTATTACAACAAGGCTAGTTTACCCCAGTCTCATCGTGACCACCAGTTCTCGATCCGCCGTGCTGCCCAGGCCCGGCCGGTAAGGATGTGTTTGTACCAAGTTAACCCCATGTTTTGTCAGTAACCCTGTTGTTGTAAGGAATCAAAGTGGTCTATAGTAGATGAGCATCAGCATATAGTAGTCTTTAACTTGTCCTAAGAAACAAAAAAGAAACTATATTTACCCATTATATCGCCCGCATTATGATTGATTGCTAATGCTCGAGACCCGGGAGCAAACTAAAATAGGCCTTTACAAAAGAGGTCTGGCTTTAGTTAACAATCAGCTTATCAACTTGGCAGATGAAATTGCCTTCTCATGCTATATACTTGCTTTTGGAAATACACTTGGAAATACAGCAGGCAGCATCTATTTGATGGGCAGTACTTGTAAGCTAATTGAGTAGGCTAGTAATAAAAGAAAGTATTAATAAGGCAAGTAATATTTTGTTAAGAGATCTAAGCGTAAAAAGACATAATAGCCAATGGGATGAGCAAAGTCCATCCAATTAATCCTTATTTTGTCATACCCGCCGCTTACTTACCTTCGCTTTAGGGTGGGATTTTATGAAGGCACTAAAGGTAAATGAGGACGGTTTCCCCCTTTACAGAAAGCGGGGTGATGCAGTAATGCTGATTGAATGCGGGGATGTGAACTGAACATGATGATTCGGGTTAAATCATATAACTTATTAATTTCCTTATTGAGGGTGGTTTCGAGCCCTCAACAACATAATAAGGGTATGAAAGATAGAGATAGCAGTAATGCCTAGGTCCTAGAGGTTAATATTACCTCGCCCTCCTAGTGGTCTGTCCTGCTACGCCCGGGACTTTATTATTATATATTTGAATAAATAATAATGGGTCAATGAGAAGCAATCAAGGGAGAGTCAGAATAAGTAAGGTGAAAGAAAGGAAAAGGACAGTAGAAGCAGTAAAGGGAAAAGTTGGCGGGGGAACACAGTCAGTCACATAATAAAATATTGCTAGCGTAGGGATTATGATTTTTGCATATTTACCTTCTTTCGCACGCACCAGATCGTGCTGCGCTTGTGCTTGTTTTTTTATATTCATAGTTTGTTTCTAAGTGTGTTAGTGAGCGCGCGCAGTAAGGCTCTATATTGGATGGCTCTTTAACGGCCCCATAAAGCTCAAGTATACAGGTGAGCGGGCAGAACCAATTAAAAGTATAGTATAGTTTCATAATAGTTTAATCAATTGTACCACAATAAATATCATATACAAAGATATATAATATATATATATAATTACACTTTGTCCTTGATTGTTTTCTTGGGGGGCTGCCCCATAAGATACTTACTTAGGCAGTACAGAAAGCGTAGAGGGAGTTAGGCTGAGAGCGCAGGCAGTAGTTGAAAGTTGAGGTGACTGGGGATAAATCCCACATCACTGGCCGAGAGGAGAAGTTCCTTCTCCCTATACGGTCGAGCGCCGCTCCGGGCCCTTTTGAGCCACCATACCCGATATAAAAAAAAGAAGGACTTACAGAGGAGGTATGGCCCACTTTGGATAATAAAATAGAATATATACTGTGAGTTACCGTATACCTTGTCCCTCCTTATCGGTAATAAATCTATCTGTTTACCGTTCGGTGTTCCACCTTACCTAATCTAAAATGTAGGCTGTTTGTATGCAAGAATGCCTACTTTGTAATGCCCATTCTGTAGGTAGGGAAAAACAAGAGCTCATCAACCATAAATAATATAATTAGTTACCCACCACCTAAACTACTAGCTATTCGCCTGTTGTCCCGCGCTTAACCTCAGCAACGTGGGCAATGGGTCTATATTATTTTATTATTCTCCAGAATACGAGTACTAAGGCATGCTGCTGATGGGCCTAAATCTTATATACCGCGGTTATCTGAGATAAACGCTCAGAAGGGTTCTATTTTATATATATTATATAAATCCATTTTTTAAAGCCCGAATATAGATTCCCATCTTCAGACACCCCAAAGTATCATTTTAATTAACAAATAAACTCTCGCCCTTGTACCTCGGACGAAGGGCTCCGCCCCCCCCTGAATTACGTGGTTTTTCAATATGTTACAAGTGAACTTGGTACCTTTTTTTCCGATCCGGACCGTGTAATGTGGAGGAATATAATGAGCTGTAGCACTCTTTTAGACAACTTGGGCAAGCTTTAGCAATCGCGATCATTCCAAACAAGGCAAGTGGTAAATGAGCAATAAGCATACTTTTGCATACGACAATTTAGGACATCTCCTGGGAATGCTGTAGTATTGACTGTTGGTATGGAATACTTGGGTCTGGTGAAAACTCCTCATATTGGGTGGGTTATTATTAACTAGAATGTGCATAGAAACTTATGAATCTATATATCCAGCCAGCAATGTTGCCCTAAATTATTATGTCCTTCTTGCATCCGCCGAAGGTATCCAGGTAAAGCGTATTTATTCCCGCCCAAGGTAGGCATCCCGCAATTGTAGAAAATTATTTCAATTCCAATATTTATAGATAAAAACTTATTTGAGTGGCCCCAATGTTTTCCCATATGTTATGTACTCCCTGAAAAGAGTATTTTACTCAGGATTTCAAATTAGAGCGTTTGTTTAATCTGTATAAAGTCGACTTGCTTGGTGCTTGCTCCCGGCGTTGTAGCTGATTCAAAAGCGTATAACTTTGCAGGAAGGTATAGGTTAAGTGCACCTACCTTATCTACGAGCATATCCATTTATGTTCTCCACGCCCCGTTCCTTCTCTGCCGGCGTCAGCTCAGTATCTGTAGCGGGCGGCTGCTGGCTTATGATTCCTCCTGGTCTACCAGGGGGATTATTTGCTCATTATGAATCAACTGGTGTAAGCATTATTTATCAATCAAGGGGGAAAGTTACTTGCTATGAACAAAGAGAATCAATCTATATAGCTAGTTATAACATATGATAATTCACATAGATATGTTTGAACCTATGATTTCACATATATATTAGTGTTCATCATGATATCACCCTGGATAACTTTACCTTGCCTATTGTCACCACCAAGTCTCCATTCTTTTAAAAAGAGAACAGGTTTCAATCGCATGGATAAGTTTTGTGCCTCTTGGGTGTGTTCGTAGCTGAGAGCTATATATACTAGTTAATATACTATATAACCATTGGGCCATGAACAACCGGACCTTACCTAAGCTATTCATGGTGGTTGGACCTGGGACTATGGCTGGCTCCTATCCCGACCTATTAACAAAGAATATTGGCATAAAGACGTTTGCACTTGAATCTGCATATAAAAACATATAAACCATTTAATGTTTGCATAGATACGTAGAACCTTGCCCAGAGTATATGCCATATGAGCGGGCTGCTAGTTGATGCTATGCTGGTGAAGAGCCACTACGAAGAAGCCGGGTGCCCTGATACCAGAGCTGCTCTAGTCTACTCGTACTACTCTACTGGGTTCCTGGGATCAGCTTTAATTATGCATAGCCATGAAGCTTACCAATGGGTTTACAATATTGGCATAGAATAAGTTGCTCCTAGTACTGTATACTTGTTCCTACAAAATACTTGCATCAATACGTTTACACTTATACTAGCGTGAATGATGTCAACCATATCCAGGGCCATTAACAAATCAGAATTCAATGTGTCCTAGTTCCGAATAAGACCAGCTACGAAGCTAGATAGAATGCTGGAATGCATGTGGTCTTATTGTTCACATATTGTTTATTCACATATGATATACGCATAGATAAGTTGACAAGGCAAGTAAAGGCGAGTGGTATAAACCCCCTTCGACCTGAGTCAGTAAGTGCTGTGGGTCATGTGGATGAACCCGGTCTGTATTAACCTGGGTCCTCTTCTCTTTCTTCACCGGCGGTGGTGCCTACGTGTTATACTATAGGATCTAACCATATCTGCACTCGCACTTGGACTCACATATTTATGTACTGGCAATGCAATGCTATGAACCAGGTTGAACTTGTATGTATAAGTTTAATTACTTTTGTTGTTGCCCAGAAGCCACCGTATGAGCTCTCGGGCTAGTGCAATATGGCAGGTTGATCTCACATGTATAAGTTGTTTAATTTCTGGATCGGCATAGAAGATACTTTTCACCTTGGACTCGGAGAAGACCTAGCTGGGAAAACTAACCTGACACAATCTGATTAACAAATAAAAAAGTAGATATATTATTTCGACATGAAGAACTTCTGCATCACCTTATTAAAAAAAATTCATTTATGAGTCACGAGCTCCAGCGAATCAGGGGTTTACGGAGGGTAGCAGAGCACGGTGAATTCTTTGTTTTGTTGCCCAAATATGAGGACCCGGAGGGGGCTCGACCGTTAGGGAGAGGGGTATTGGCTCCAACACGGATTTTACTAGTTATAAAGGCTGCTTCCTTTGTGAGTATGAGACTCCACACAATTGGTGAGATACGAGGGCTCGTTGTGTATAGAAAGGTTCTTCCTTTGTGTAGCTCTGACCTCTTTGGAGTAACGAAGGATCCTTTGCACCGACCGGTGAGGGGTGAAAGCTCCAACTAAACCAAATTTCTTTTCCCAGCAAGCAGCAAGCAGCCTAAAGTGCATCGTCGTCAGGTGTCAATTTATATTCAGGCAAGTCAGTAAGGTCGAAGAATCGTAGGTAAGTTTTGTTGGGCGAAGATCATATTGTCTTGGTGTCTGTCCTCTATCTTTAAAAGAAGGGATAAAGTGGAAATGAAACACGCGAAAAGGGAGGTCAGGGTAACATAGGAAAACTTTATAGGCCACCCTATCTATCACTAGCAAATTTCCTCTATTCTTGGGCCACTTAAGCATTTGCAACGCCCAGTTTGGTTAGTCAAATTCCCACTTGAAGGAAGGCCATCATTCCTAGCCGGTAAGACAAGAGCCAGTAGCCTTCAGACATAAAATTTTACCATTTTGCCTTCACCAAACACCCACCTAACCTACCACAGGGAAAGGGAATAACATTTTTTATGACCTACCCGCTCGGGCATAGGCACTATGTGTTTGCTTGGAACAGATTCTATAAAATATTATAATTTGCTATTTAAAAATCTAATCTTTAAAGGGTCGAAGGCAGCAACATCTTCCATCGGAGCACTTTAATATATTTTATTCCTACTGAAACATGCCCTTTCATGAAGTTTCTATAGAATTGCCGGGATTGCATCATTTGCCTTTTTTGTTGAGCGGGGCCTTCTCACTCGTACCTCCGGTAAGGCACCCTACGATTAATTCTGGCATTTAAGGTTCTTCCATCCAATAAGGCAGGTGGCAGCATAAGCTTAGGCGGCGGGACATAGAGCATAGAGTTACTTTTGAAATATAACTGAGAAGCGCGCAGCGGTGAGGTATTTTACCCTTAAAAGTCTCAATTGGGCATCCAAAGAGCAAGTTAAGTTACTGTTAGTTTATTTCCAACATGCCCAGGAAGGTGTGATTGTTTGGTTTACCTTTTATCTTTCTAACATGTCCATCGACGTGAACTGTTGTTCTCAATACGCCGCCCCAATAAGTTATAATGGAACTAAGCGCAAAATAGGCTAAGACTGCCGGAAGTCTTTAGAGCCAGTACTAAGGCAATAAAAAAGACAGACTAAAGCGTACACTCTATATGGCGGGCAAGTCAGAAAGAAAGACCTTAGGGCATATTATAATACCTAACTATTGGCCTTAAGGCAGTCTCTTTAAGAATGTCATTTCAGAAACTTTCCCTGTAGTAGTTATTATGGATGTGGATTTCAATTGCATATGTGGCCTATCTACGACCCTAAGGGGTTAATAGCTGTACCTCCCTAAGCGCTTCATTCATCCAAGTAGTGTATAGGGCAGGTCTAGTTATTGCAGATTGTGGGTTGAAAACAAGGTAGGGGAGAGTATAGCATGCCGTACCGTCCTATTTCTATTACTGGCTTGGGCAGCACTTCCACTTCATCTCCTAGAGTGAAGGCAGTAATAAGTAACGGAACCAGGTGGATAGCATTTGTAAGTAAAGGTTGAATAGATGCCTACCTACTAAGATTCATAAAGGCAAGTGGTGGTATAGGGATAATATTATAGTTCAGAAGGCGGGTAACAACTATCAGAGGCATTAACTGAATACTGGTAGTTCTATTCCTTCCTAGCCAATGGGTTCAAATGGATGAAGAGTAGTATAGTATTGGCTCCTCGCCCTACTACCAGGGGGCGAACGGCTTAACGCTCCTCCCCCTCGACCTCGTCCCTCGGGAGAGCGGCTCATATCTCGCTCCTCGGTGGTAACAACAATTAATAGCGGTACCCAGAAGGTCATAGTGTTACCCATAAGAATTCATAAGGCAAGGCACAGAGTGGGGTCACTAGCTCTCGTGTCTACCCACGATTTCATCCACGATTCGGCTTCATAAATGAGTTGGGCAGCACTCCATTACCCTTCTCTTAGAAGCACCGGATGATTAGTTAGATGGATGGAGGATCACCTTACCCCCTCACTTATTATATCCACCTTTAGATGCCCTATACCGCTTTAGGAATTAATCACTTAGGAGGGAGGCACCGCTATTAACCCTCTTATCAGGACCGGATCAACCAACTTTACCCTTTACTTTTTTATGTGTATGGATGTTTAGTTTGGATGTTCTATATTTGACTTGAAAAATGATTGAAAGTAACTATTCGCATGTTCATTTTTCAAATGTCTTTATGATTTTGTATTTGGAATGAGGAAGGTTTTTTGTTGTTTAGTGTGCAGGTCTACGTAAGCATGATGAATCTGAAAGCAAAGACTTTGGACAACTTACAAAGATAAGGACAACAAACAGAATTAGGTTACCTCTTTTTACTTCTCTTCAATTATCATTTGTCATGCAAACCTTAGGATAAAATTATTTGTCTATCCCTGCTCCAATGCAAGGGCACTCCATGAGATGTTTCCAACACTCCTCCTCAAAGCCTCCAAGGACTCCAATGCTTCTATTAAGTCATGTGCTCCACTGGTTAACCCCCCAACTATTGCAATCCATACCAAGTCAATTCCATGGTTCCATGAAAGCATCAATCTACCCATCTATATAGGGCTTACACCCTCCTCCTGAATTCCCAATATCTTCCCCCCCCTTCTTTGGTCGGGCGAGCCTGGCCTAAGAAGTAGTACGAGTTCCTAAAGGAGTGTGTGCACCCGCCCGAGGTACGGATAAAAGGGTTGAAACACTATATATAATGAAGCTATCATGCTTACCGGCATTGGAGGACTACTGCCATCATCTATCAAAAAATTTATAACATTTTCCATCCTATTTCATTATCACAGAACCATAAAGAGGAGGACCGTCATATTAAATTACAATACACCTGCACCTGACTGGAGAGGCAGACTTACCTGCCCTTTTAACACTTACTCTTATGTACCCTTCCTTATTACCCATGCTACTATTTGCACCACTCGAATTTACCATTCGCTTTACCCCGAGATGGTCATACTTCAAAGTACACTATCCTCCTGGCGGGAGTAAAGGCCAGGGGATTCTCGGATTCCTTGACCTTATCGAAGGCACTTATGTTGACTGGATCTAACCCCTCTCATTAAGGCTCTATCTATCCCTATCTCTGAATACTGGCTCTACCCCACTCCTATCAAGGATGTGGGATCAATAAAGAACTTTCTGGGCAAGCATAACCCACCTCCCTGACCCGTATGGGCTCTATGTTATTGGCGGTGTCTATACTTGTTGGATGTGGACGTGTATTTGGCAGGTTCCTTACGTGTACGGGTTGTCCTTGGTGGACGTATATTTTTGCGTATTTGCATGTGGACTCGTTGGACTGGGCGGGTGTGTCTTACGTGTACTGGGGTAGACTTACTGTGCCTTAGGCGGACTGGTAAAGGGCAGCTCTAGGCTGAAGCAGGCGGAGAAGGCAGGTAGATGATACTGTGTATTATCTTTTTCACGCCCCTAGGTCTTGTTATATCGGAAGTAAGCAAGAGACTTCCCCTCTTCGGCAAGGAGCAAGTTCAATTGATAAGCGGATAATTGCGGACTTGAGGTGTTATAACTGTTTCACTATGGGGAACTTCGTTCTCTCTTGTCTGGGTGGTTGGACAATAAAAGAGTAAATCATTCCAATTTAGTTTGGTTTGCTTTGGTTTACAGGCCATTATAAAAACCTTTTCATTTGGTGGTTTTTTGCCTGTAGACCTATAAGACTACAAGTAGTAGAGCTAGTAGTGCCCCATTGCTTATGCTGCTGGAGCGTAGGGCAATCAGATGTAGTACTCAGTCAGTGTGTGAGGTTACAAATTAACCTAACAACTTGCATATCTACGTGTCGTATCTCTATGTTTCACTTGGGCTTTCATCTATACGTTTAACTTTTCGCATCGATTCCCAGGAAGGAGGCTAGCCCCGGGAAATCCGCTCTATAGATAGGGTAACTACGTTATATATATATATATAATATATATGTGATGTTGCCATCTCTACGCGAACTGACTCCCTACGTCGTAGTGTACACGTAAAGTAGGCTACACATACTTTTTTTGCCCTCATGCGGATGCGTAAGGCTCCAAGGTTCATTCCAAGGTCTGAGGTTCCCAAAGTTAATACAATTCCAGTCTGTAGGTATGAGTGTACAAAGGAGTTTCAGGAGGTTACCAAGGAGGAGTTCACAAGGATGCGTACCAGGGCAGTATGGAGTATGAGCAACGGAGAGTAGAGTTAAAGGGAATTTGCTAAGAAACTCCATCATCATATATTGCTTTAATAACTTCCAATGAATTATGTTGGGCTTTGGCTTTCGGACCTGGTGGGCTTGATTGTTGGACTTGGCAGATTCCTTATGTGGACTGAGCGTACTTATCTTTGTCCGTTGTTAACTTGGGGCATTTTCAGCAAAGGGTCAGTCAAGTCACTATTAATGCGACTGGGGGGGTAGATGGTGCATTTATGAGTCTTAAGATGAATTGGAACATTTTGAAATAAGATGGCCTAGCTGGGATGAATTCGATCGCTGGCTGGTGGATGGGTTGGCGTCCTTGGTCGCTCTTGCTTTGGTGCTGGGACTGCTTACTTTAAGTTATCGCTACCGCTTATGATAATAGGTCCTCCCAGAAGCAAGTTAGTGACCGGGGATGCTTTTACGATTTACAGCTAACAGATAGATTGTCTCAACAGATAGAGACCTGGCAGAGTAGACGTCGACGGATGACATCGGAGGGATAGACTGGGTCAGTCAGGCAAACCGGGCTTGTGGCTAATTCCTTGCCCTCGTCGTAGAGCGTGTGCCTCTATTTGCCCTAGCCATTCACCCGAACTTCCCCGACTGTTGATTCGCATTGATTAAAGCTACCGGCGATAAGATTGGGGATTTGCACTTCCCTCTCGGTCCTGCCCTTAGCTAGGCTGTATTTGTGGCTTTTCAAATGGTTTCTGTCAATATTATAACATAAAATACTAAACTGATAGGCAGGATCGGAGTTTAAGATGTCATGTTTAGTTAGATAGTGCTCAGCATTAAAAAAGAGAGGACATTTACAATGAAGGATAAAGTAATAACTCTTCACAGCTATTTATCTGATGCTAAAGCGCACCCATCCCGCAGTAATGAGGGACGCATCAGTGAGTGGGACTCGCTACGTAAGGGCTGAGGCTGCAAGGTAAAAAAGAAATAAGGGGAGCACGGGAATCACAACCGAACAAGTGAGCACAGCTAAGGTTGAGACGGTTGATGAATCAATCAGGGTACGAAGGCTTGCGTGATAATTCATTCGGGGTACTACAAGGGCATAAATCAATGAATCAATCAATGCGTAATCAGGGTACGAGGCTAGCAGTATTTATTTAATGAGGGTACGAGGGCTTGCTTGAACCATGCATGCATCGATGAATCAATGCATCAATAAATATTATTTTATGATTATTAGTTTAGGGTTTGTGCCATTAGTAGTATGACTGTTTGAGTATGACTGCAAACATTTACTGTATGAGTATAACTGTGCATTTAGGAGGATGACTTTCAACATTTACTGTATGAGTATGACTGTCTGGTTTGTGCCTTTATGTGTTGTAGGATGACTTTCAACATTTACTGTAGGGTTATTACTGTAGTAGGGTGACTATATGAGTGCAATCATCCTTGGGATTTTACTGCTAACATTATGAGTATGACTGCAATAGGATAGTTTTTGCTATTATGAGTATGATTGTAGGATGATGACTGAAGACATTAGCTGTAGGAATATGATTGCAAACAATATGAGTATGACTGTTTATATATTATTATGATATTGCATCATCTACAGACTATGCCGATATAGTTTATGGTGTTTATGGGTCTGTCTCATAATCTAATAATGCTAATGCAATCTGCTAACAAATGATGATGATCTGATGAGGTGGAGACGTTTGATGATTCAATCAGGGTACGAAGGCACCAGTATAAGCAGAAGCATATCCAGAAGCTTACCCAGTACCAACAGCAAGCAGTAGATACACACCCATATCCGCTAGTTGAGACAGAGGCATATCTACCAATGATGACGAGAGCAGTACCAATAGCATAAGTAGCATACCTTCCAGTTCCATGTCGAGAGCCACCACCTGGCTTAGCCGAGATGATCCAAACCCATACCGAGATGCAGATCTTTATGATAATGGGCGTGATCCATAGCTTGTTTATCGTTATGCCATCAGCAGAGTTTATCAGCTGGTTAATGATCCCAATACGGGGAATACAACCCGTATCCTAGGAATATGGTGATTCCGCTGGTGCTTGCGTAGCCGCCGGAACGAATGGTAGAACTGTTGAATGAATCACAACTCCACCAGGTCTTCTATTTCCGGTGGGGATAGAATTAGCATTCGTTAAAACAACGTACATTCCTCCGTTGATACCAATACTTATAAGTTCAGGTTTAAAGACTGACTTATAACAGGCTGACCGTTAGAAAAGGATGTCGAAAGGGCTGACCCAGAAAGGATGGCTCAAGACCCGCAACTAACAGTACGCCCTCCCAGAAAGAGGTCCTTGCCAAAAGACCAACCAAAAGGTGAGGTAAGGCCATTAACAGTTTCTTTCCTGCCTGTAGTGGGGTGGGCTTCACATGATACTAAGAGCTCGGGACATGCCCTACGGACTAGATCTGATATTATAGTACTTATCTTATTAGGCGAGGTAAGACCGTTAACTAGGCATTTCCTTCTGTTAGTTGGGTTGGCTTCATATCCCGAAACAAGACCGTTGGACCAGTAGGAGATCCTAACATAGGGAGCATACCGGTATGGCCTGATCTAGATTTCCACTAACACTAACTATTCATAGATCCATATATTACCTATAGGTATAGTATTAAACCGCAGAACCCACCGAACCGCACAGCTACTATATTTGGAATGAAAGCAGAGTAATATATTATGACCTACTATACGATACTAAGTATATAATTATCTGGTTATTTATTTCAAAGTTATCCGGGTATATAATATTGCCTTGGGATATGGGTTTATTTTGACGACTCTAACTTTATAGGATCATAAAATAGAATAGGTAGCGGCACAGGTAGCTACTAGCAGAAACCGGGGTAGCGGTAGGGCGTACCAAAATAGATAAGATCATAACGTCTGTTTCAAGTTATAAATTTTTGTTGACTCAAAGAACGCTGCTCTATCTTTCAATATCCCTACAACAATTTTTTTTGCTTAGTGGGCGCTTAGTGGATAGGCTATGATACGCGATGTACAAATTCGATATCAAAAGGACAACTTACACATAAAAACTCAACTTTTGATAGGAGTAACTCTAATTTTCTGGATAAGGTTAAATAAATAGTAGAGGCAGGCAGCAGGTCGATGAAGCAGAGAAATGCTACAATTGCCTTATTATACGATGCATCTATCGCATGCAGTAATAAAACGCAGAAGTCATAAACCAATAAAGCTACGTTTCGTTCCCCAGACATGGAGCATTTTTGACAGGAAACCAGACGCACTTTTTGGCTGTGATGTTACTATATATATTTTGTCTATAATGTCAAATGGTTCTTCTACTTTATCTGCGGCCTAAAATACCATTTTAATATTTATTTGGGGTCCTTCTCCTATCCCTCCTGTTGATCTGCATCGAAGAGCATATTCCCAGTTTTAGAGCCAATTGTTGTTCCTCCACCAGCACCCTACGATCCAGCATAGGCATAAGTAGCTGAAGCTTAAGCACCAAGATAAGTATTGGTTTACTCAGCAATTTCCGTTGGCTCAGTTGCCTTAGTTACAGCAACAATTAACTATCTCTTTACTAGCTGGTACAATCATCAAGGCATCTCTAACTATACCGGGGGCTTATAACAGTTCCAATTACAAAACCAAGGATAGTACCCTTTTTCCACCTTATGGGAACCAGTAAAGCCATAAAGCCATTAGTAACAAGTAATCTCCTCCACCACTACCTCTAGCACCAACGGTACCTTATCTTGATCAAGACCCAGCAAAAGATCCATACCTAGAGATCTATACCTAGTAAAACCATTCATTTACTAGCTATCAGAAACCTACCTAGTTAAGCTAATCAAACCAGAAAATCCCATCAACTCATTTTAAGGTCAGGGGTTTCAACTTTGGTCTCCCTACACGGGTTTCAGCTCGTAAAACGTATTTACACCTACCATCTTACCCCATGGTTTTAACATAAAAAAGCAGACTATCAAATTATATCTTTACTGGACCATTAAGACATTAACTAAGAAGGAGCAAGACAACGAAAAACATATGGAGACATTAAAACCTCGGAAAACGCGGCTTCTTACTTACCCGAGCGAAGGGAGGGTAAGGGCTAACCTTATGGCCGATTACGTTTAATACCGGTTTCGACCTGGAATATTTATACCTAGTTAAGTTTGTGCAGATTTTATGGGAGCCGAGGAGAGAAGCTCGCAGCACTGGTGTAGATCTTGGTGCTAGCCATATATTTATTAAGGTAGGAGGAGGAAACAAGCTACTTTCTGCGATGTACTCTCACGCTTCTGCATAGCTATTTTCTATCCTATTTAGACATAGCCCCTAGATGCTCATTTGACTGTTTCGAACTCTGGGATTTCAAATCTGTACGTTCAGAGGTTTTCTATCCTATTTCGACCTATAAACCCATGATGCTACTTAAATCTGGAAGAAGGTGGGAATACATGCCTATCCACATGCCTATCCACATTAGAGCTGCAATGAAGTCTTCTTTCTTTAGATTGAACTTTATTTCACTTTTTTGTCTAGTATCTGAGATGGATACCCGCTGAATTTAAGAAATAGAGGCCATTTTTCAAAACCTTTTACCTGTCTTCTGTGCTAGTGAAGGTAGCTGTGAAGAAGCCTTTATAACCCAACTTTATATAAACTTGTCCCTTTGGCTTTCAGCAGGAGTTAATCCACCAGATTAAGGCCTTCTCTGATAGCCCCCTTTAATTTACCGAGAACTGTGTGGTCCTGCTACTCATTGTTAAATCCAAACTATCTCTATCCTTATAGCCACTATATCTATCCTTCCCGCAGATACTAACTTCTATAAATCCTCTATCCCGCCCCTCATAGACTAGCCCTCATAGACAGGCAGAGACTTGCCCGCTCTAGGCTATCCCTCTATATACAATCCCTCTATAGACTGTACGAGCCTTTTGGTTCTATCCTTATTTGGGGACCTCTATATTATATAATCAATCCTATATACGAGCCTATATTATATGTTGGGATCGGCTCGAAGAAAGAAAGAAGTGAAGAAGGAAATCCATTGAGAGTCACTGTAACAAGTTCTCCATAATTTAATCTCCAATGGCCTTAAATTAACAGAGCACTGCGTCCCTCTATCGAGCCTCTCTCGTTGGTCGAGTCATGACTCCGTACCTCGTCCCTTATTCTGCGGGTCTTTAGAGCGGGGTTCTTGATGACATGAAGGTGCGAAGCAATCTGAGTTATGGAGACAACGATGCCTTTTCCCATAGTGGAATAGGTACTAGTCTCGGATATAAATAGCTGCGGTCGTCGATTTTCCTTCTCATTTTTAATTGAGGAGAGGCCAATCTGAGTAAGGTAGGTATCGGTCCGATAGGGCCTATAGATAGGGATAACTAAAATTCTTATTCTTAATAAAAAGCACGCAGTGAGCAACTGGTCAATTTGAGAGTTAAAGGGTGACCTATGAAGAGCGAGGAGATGCTTTAAGTCATTCCATGCCTTTATTTTATATACGGAATAAGACGCTTTTTCTTTTTTCTATATAGTGACCGAAAGCGCTTGATTTATTCCCGCTCCGCTCCTCATTTAACCCTTCCTTTGCTTTCGCACCTTTATATGCCTACTTTAAAGATACTTTATTTCGGATGGAATGGACAGAACAACTGGCACTACCGTATTTGCACAACCGCAGCAAGGTTCCAGTGCAGTGCTTCCTGAATCAAACAAATGCATGCACCACATGCCATGCCCTGATTGCTTGGAGGGGGGACCTTTTATGCCTACTGGATTACTTTTTTTTACAGCAACCAACAGTCGTAGAATCCTTGTGCCCTATAGCATTCAATACAGATCAGACTAATAAACTGCACGTCCTATACACTCACACTCAGGCAGGCTTATACCGTTATTGAAACATAAGGGAGAAGTATGGAGAAGGGATTCCTCGCTTAGATGCATTCACCAAGTTAAACTGCCTACTGCCTACACCCACATGGTTAAAGGTGCTTGACGGATGCCCAACACTACTAACGGGTTACTGCTGCCAAAGAATATAGATATGGGTTAGCTGGGTTTAAAAAAAAACGCCATCCATTGATTCGCTGCTTGGTACGGTTTATAATTCCTATATACGTCATAGTTTGGTTGCTCCATATTATCCACGCTGTTTATTAAGTAGCTCCTATCTCCGTTTCAACAGCTCCGAACATCGCATCTTATCTTCATGGCGAACAACCATGCCGCTTCTACACTACCTCATATTTGGTGAATCAATGTCCCCCCTTTCACGTACTATATACCACCCTGGCTTAACGTTATAAGGCCCACACTTTGTGGGGAGGAAATAATTCGATTTCTTTAGGTTATCCCTTGCTCTCTCTTCGTTCAAGCAAGTGGGCTTTTCCTATCAATGTTTAATTGAGAGCTCAATCAAAGGGAAATTAAGATACTTTTTACACCCCCCTCCCTCGCACGCACGACAGCAAGCAATTAAATTAATAAACAAGTTCCATTTCCAAAGGTTGTCGATGGATGATTGGTGTGGTGAAGATTGTTAATAGAGAAAGACTTAGCTTCACTTCTCCTTTCCATTTTTAGGGGGCATAAATACCCTCTCTTTTTTGGCCATTCAATATGCTGTGAAAATGCCTTTGCTCGAGGTTACCATACCATATAAGTGTAGCAGCTTATTTATCTCTAGAGCCGGCGGAAATAAAGGAGCGGCACTTCGTCAGTTCAGTAGGGAAACCAGCGACGATAATAAGAATAGGTACTCGACATGTACTTTACCGTATCTAATAGACTCGACTCATTAGTCTTTATATTATATACGTAATAACGATTCATAATGATTCATATAAGACACTCGACCTTTAGGTCATTTATGCGCTAGACCTTTTAAAGCCCTCTATCTATAATCTTAAGAGGGATAAGGTAGAATTATTACGGATTGGTCCCGGGAATCACCGTACCTTTCCCACTCGGGAGAAGAGTTGTTTAATCAATATAAAGAGGTGGTTTGGGGAAATAAAGGGTTTTCTCAAAGGTAAGTTAGTTTTGTTTGCTTGAGAATAATAAATATGGCATTGGAAGTCACAAGAGCCCCGCCTACCTCCTCGATTCAAAAATAACCTAGTAGCATCCCTTTTCAATTCCCGCATCGTAACTCCTCCCATGCTTATTTGGGCCCTCTTCCCCATCGAATAGGCTTGCCCGCCTCACATTTATTTCATGAATTATATACCGTCTCATATAAGTGAGCTTTCCTACCTTAATTAAGTGAGATATTGGCCCATGTTATTATACTAGTTAA
>Ga0233342_1000027_pt1 | contig 42572 bp, 24 predicted proteins | sample GEONDECOMP273_FD_180706 | JGI IMG/M metagenome (GOLD analysis project Ga0233342, IMG submission 180706) | Leaf litter microbial communities from Shasta-Trinity National Forest, California, United States - GEON-DECOMP-273 | ecosystem: Environmental > Terrestrial > Plant litter > Unclassified...
CCGCCCCTCGGCCAGCCCTGCAACCAATAAATCTTATCCACACTGCCCAGGCCTGTCTTGGGTACCACAGCACCGACACCCCTACCTATGCCCTCAGAGAAGTCAGATTAAAAAGGATTTGGCCTAGGCGCACAAGAAACAGGAGAAGAAGTGTCGTTCCCGAGCGACACGTGGTTCATTGACCTATTGCAAGAGAAACCCTAGCTGGACACAAGTTATGGAGGAGTGAGAGTTTAGGATATTCCAGCAAAGACGCCACCACCGCGTCAAAAAAGAAAAGCTAGGACTTTGCACTCAGTGGGACAGACAACTGTCAGCAAGGAAGGGATGTAAGCAAAAAGGGTAGATAAAATGGTGAAGGCGCTGGGATAGTAATTTGGGTGGATAACCATCCTGGGCGAGAATGAGCAAGAGGAAATCATCGACGAGTATCTGCAACTTCATACAGTACTTGAAACAATGGAGGGGCGGCGCTATGCGCTCCACTCGGAATTCGTAGCCAAGGGAGTCCCTCCATATAAGCAGCTGCTACTATCTCTCTTGCGATCACCGCCCCACTTAACAGCCCCCATTAGGCGTAGTGTATAACCCACTGGCCGCAATGCATGCAACTGGTTCTGGGTTTGAGTTCGTCGCCGAACAGACCGGTAAGATTTGAAGCGCCCACGATTCCCCACTTAAGAGTAGAAATGCTCCGGGACTCAACTCATCAGGGCCGCCCTGTGGTCTCATCTCGCTCTGGGAGTGGGTCTTACGCCCCTCACATCATATGGCCGGTGGAAGGAGATTTAGAAATTGATCTCTGTAACAAATAAAACAACCCCCCTCAGGCTCGGGATCAGGTCGTGTCTCGTTTCCTGGTTGCGTCTGTCTGGTTATCGAAATGATGTTAGTTCTTCCAGCTATTACAGAAAAAAGGTAGTTGCTAGGAGCTGCTCCGATACCTATTTATTTATTTGAACACCGGAGATTTATAAGAAAGAAGGTTATTTTCAGTTACCAATCCATAACGAAGTGAGCCCTATATATATAACTCCTCAGAGGTAAAGGGTAGACCAGAAGTCGCGTACTGGCATTGGGTTAGGGTCCACCATAGCAGCAGTGTTGGAAGGGGTAAATGCTAAAATGAAGAGTGCCTAGTGGTTGAAGGGCCATAAGTAAGAGGCTTCAAGAGCTTTGTGAGGGAGATAGATCTACCGGCTCCTAACGAGTGAATAAACCTAATGATCGACCTAACAAACGGGAAAATGGCTAACTTAGAAAATGCTTTACTTATAAGAAGAACCTAACGTGTGAACAGCAGACTTTATTAACGTAGCGATGTAAAGAACGTAAAGTCTCTTTGAAAAGAAACCCTAACGTTGGTGCAGTTTTAGACAGCGAAACCGTAGGGAGAGAGTGTGCCATGTGACTGAAGTCCGATCCGTGTTTTAAGGAGCGAAGAGAGAAAGGGTTTATCGGGCACTCCTGAGATTTCACCTTTCGAGGCGATTTATTATTAACGAACAGAGAGAGACTTCTATGATAAGGTAGGTGTGGAAGTGAATGAACGTCAAGTTGAAGAGGCCTGATGAAAGAGCTTGAGAAGCATGATGGCTGATCCTCTCTCTATATGCATTATTCTATATGCATTATTTCCTCATGCCATAATAAAGTAAAATTCATTTCATTGCTTTGGGTTGTTATTATGGGCGTGGCTTATGATTGAGGGAGCTATTTTTGTGTGAAGAAGAATAATGCACTGAAAGAAAGCCCCCAGACAAAGTGTTGAACTATTTGGCTGGCCTCATTTGGGAACCAACTAATGTTTTGTTGGAGAAGAGAGAATAATAATTATTGAAGAACATGCTGTTTCGATTGCCAGTTTTGGGCCGCCCCGTCTAATGGATCTACGCGGAGTGAAAAAAAGTATTGAACATATTGAAATACCCCCTGCTCCCTACCTTTCTATCTAGGGACCAACCCTCCTAATTTGTATTCCCTTTTCCGAACAGAGGTAATTCATTAGATTTCACCAGGCATTCCCTCAATATATGGAAAAAACTCCATTCAATGAAAGAAGAAGAGAAGAGCGGCAGCAAAGTAGTTGTCCAATTGAACCCGCATTGACTAGACGAGCGGAACCTGGGGACGGATTAAAAAAAAAAAAGTAAGCAAAGAAATAAAGTAAGTAAGGCTTAAGGATCAAGAATAAGCTTAAAGATCTATGAATTGGCCATTCTTTCTACAACTCTTATTCGACAGTTGATCTTCCTCAACAAAGAACGAAGAGGAATTCGGTCGGTCGGACCTCTATGGCAGGCCGGCACCAGCGGTTTATCCAGTATATTCTGTAGTATATTCGGTGGATTCCGTTGTTGATTATGCAGTAGATGGGCCAGATGGAATGAATTGCTTGATGGGATAGCTGGATAGGATGGCTGGGATCTCTAGGATCGCTGGATCGCTATAATCACTGGCTAGATGGGTCTTCGAGGGAGAACCCGCATTACAAAAAAAGTTTTCGCTGGCTGTGGTGGTGCTTGCTTATTTATTACTTGCCTTAGCCACTCCAGACACTAGCCCCACTAACGACAACTGCTTACTCGCTTGCTGGCTGGCCTAGGTGGCCTAGCTGGGATTAATAATATTGCTGGCTGGGTGGATGGGGAGTTAGCTTGCTGGTTAACTGGTCGATAAAAAAGGGGGAGGGCTTTTTATAGCTTGCTGGTCCCGAGGCTTGACGAAATAACTCGAAGCTGGTCTAAATAAATTGACGAAGCTAGTTGAACCAGTGATCCTAGAATGAATGTGTGGCGATAATGTGTGGCTGGCTAGACCTGACAACCCGCTGGCATCACACCCGACCCGCTGTTAAACAACAACGCAACGGTCATATTTTTGAGCCACATGTTGGTTGATTAAGCCATGCAACAGACTAGATTTATTTATAACTGCTTTATCTTATGCTGATGCTGGCGCCGGAAAGGAGCGGCCAGGGGATAGGAATAATCCACCCTCCATATGCGAAAGAATAGAAGGCCCCCATCGATCCAACGAATTATAAGATTATGTTCCCACGTGACCACCAGAATACTTTGAGCCAAGTTGTAGTCATGCATATTATATTGTTTAGTTCTCCAGTTTCCACCAGAAAAGAGAAGATATTATCCCCCATGCGACATAGAGTGAATGGCTAGACGTGTTGCTATAGTGGGGTGAATAGCTCGTGGGTGAGGCGAGGGGTGAATAACTAGGGCTATGTGCTTTTTTTTTTACTATGTGCCCGGATCGGGCTATGTGCAGCGAGTGAATGGCTTCTTCGTGCAGTGAGTTTACCATTTTCCCACCATAAATAGGTCGGAGCCTAGTTGGTTACATACGTGATCTCAATTTACCTAAGTTGTTGCCAGACGAGAGAGATGTTCCCGTTCAATCCATACAGAGTGTGTTATTCAATACCCCGGGACGGGGCGGTACGGGGATGGTTCCTACCTGCAATGGACGAACACAGCTGAACTGATGGAACACAGGGTTACTACCTGCATTTAGTGCAATGGGGACACAGATACACACAAACACACACAGAAAGATATATACGTATATATACATAATAACGTGGAAAATACAATAAATAGCTACAGTACACGTGCACTGCGCATTATAAGTAGTGTCTTTGCATATTATTAATGATAACACATATCGAATTTTTGGTTTCAATTTTCGTTCCAGATGCACGTTTATGAGAATGCCACTTTGATATCTGATTTCCATTTTATTTCCGTGGGTTTGTCGGGGTAAGGTTGGGTCCAGATGGAAGGGTTAGGGCCCTGGTCTAGGTCGATTTCTGGCTGGTAGGTCGCCGCAAAGGTTCTTTCAATTCATCATACCTAAAGTTACTTTTACCTCAGAATGACTTTTATCTATGACAGGCAGGATGCCATCCGCGCCGGGTGGGAAAGGAACCGGGAGCTTGATGGCGGGATTCTATCGAACTTGACAACTTACTGATTACGCCCGGACTGACGATCGAACTTGGTGCTTGCCGCAGGTAGGTATCTCACTTTCTCGATCTTGCTATCCATGGAGATGAAGATATGAACTTGCCATTGGTTCGCTTGCTTGCATGGGACAACGGAAGGAGAGGGAGGTTGGCTGGCTTGACAAAACCGTGATGCGAGAACGTGATGCAGTGGCTATACAGATGGCTTTACGGAGCTAGCTAAAACGAGGCTGGGCTGGGATCATCTTGCTGGATGGATGGCTATAAACTCGAAGAACATGGAACCTGGTATAATAAAACCGGGCGGGATAAGATTAGGAAAACAATATGTGGTTATGATTGATAGATGCTTACTTGCTCAATTGATTCTAGTTCTTTTGTGTCTTGCTAGATCGGCCACACAATCACATTGCGACCTGAGTTACACACCCATCGCCCATCAGACCCATTATTTAACAGTTCACCCGCACCCATTGCAACCATCGTTCAGTTCAATCGTCAGTATAGTAGATTATCAATTGATAACTGCCCGATCGCTGCCTCTAGACCCGAGCAATTATACCTCCTCGAACCACCTCACGAAACTGAACACCAGGGGCGTTATCCAGTTCACCCGGCATTCCTAGCGAGTACACCGATAATCGATTGATTGATTCTCTCGATTGAGAACTCCGATTGTTGCTTAGATATATACAATTGATTAGCCCTCCTCGCCCTGGAGACCTACAAGAGCAGCCATACCAATAACGACGGATGGTCAACTCGGAACAACATAGCAAAAGTTCGTCTGAAAGCCACAGGTCACCCTTAATCCCAACACACCCCCATTCATTGCATCCATCTCGTGACACAGACAACAGGTCGCATGTCGCCAACACTGCGAGTGAGTACACCGATGGATTTATTTATTTATGGATTGATTGAGGAGCTGGAGGATTAGTACTACCCTATTTTTAAACCGATTGAATCACCCAGTTAAATACTGCCCGAAGTTACTACAACTGCTATGTTCGCTACTTCGCGGTTCTCTATTCACCCCGGTCGCATCACACCCATACCCGAGATATAAGTTAGTTCCCCATCACATGTTACCCGAAAGAGCTTTATTTATGCCCGAAATAGAAGGTTACCATCACATTATACACGAGAGATTGAGGTCATCAGATATCATCTGGCGGCAACTAGAAATGGGTGGAGGAATAAGTTAGGGGAATGGGTCACCTCAAACTGGGAACATCCACCTCCATGACTGGCACTACCTGATTAGCGTGAATTAAACTACCTAGCCCCTATCCCTGCTGAATGGCTCTACCACCTCCCCTCTCAGAATAATAATAAGTTTCAAATCCAATCCAATTAAATCCAATCCCATCAGTGAAACTAAATCGAAATACTCGTAAGTGACCAACATGTCTTTTTCCTGTTTATAGTATAGTAGGCAAGCCGCCGAGTAGCCCAGGATCCCATGAGCTCAACCGAGTAGCCCAACTGAGCAGTCCAACCGAGCCCGGGAGCCAAGCTGAGTATCCAAGCCCAGCAATGACTGGCAATTGGCTATCATATATGATTGACTATCGCAATGTGTGGCGTCTGCTCCTCAACGGGTGCCTTATATTATTATCATAGCATCAAGTCGAGATAGTACTTCTGTTCCGTATCCGTAAGTGATGTAGAGGTCAAGGGGGTTGCAGAGTATGGAGGTATAAAGAGCATAGGATGTAGGGATCGAGGGTATATGGATCGAGGGTGTATCCGTATAGGTCCGGTCAGTGGTTCGGGTAATCATTGGTGCACCTCAAACTGGGATGGGATACATAACCTCATTCTTACAGTTTGATACTACCCGTTGAATGTTCAGAGAGGAATAAAATACTCCTGGTATCCTTACTTCTGGTGGGCAACGCCTGCCCCCACCCATCCACATAGTCACAACAGCCAGCACGCGAGATCTAAGCTAATCGGCCAGCAGCCATCAATCCTATCCAGAGTCTCAGCACACGTTCTATTGGGTTCTTCCCAGCCTTCCTTCATTGTGACCAGCTCTCGGTTTCTAGCATCCATCACGTATCAAACAGCTTCTTCGGATTCGTCCAGCAGCCTTCGGCTCTACTAAGAATAGAAAGAGAGTGAGACATCTAATTTATTCTGAACAACTACTATTGGGATTCAGAGTTGCACTAATTAGTAGAAGTATCTTTATTTAAAGAACGACACTGCACTGTTTCGCTAAAGTGAAGGAACAACTACTCAAGCTTTGCTAAAGCAAAATAGTAAATATATAGAACTGAGTTGGACTAGTATAAAGAAGAACTAATAGCACTACAGAATCACGAAAGATAAGTGTTATAAGACAAATTGAACTAAAGTTCTAAATATAGAGCGTATGAATTCAAGCTTAGTCAAAGGCAAATAAGAGAAAGGGTTCATATAAAGAGTATGGTTTAACTACTAGTCATTTTGTTATAGGGAAAGCAAAATTCCCCGATTAGACCTATTTTAATAATATCATAAGTATGATACTGACCAGCATAAAGATCTAAATTGACTGCAGCAGACGCTCTACAGGAGGATACAGGATAGGTGAGGGATCCCTCGGATTCGAAGGTTGGAGTTGAGGTTCATAAAACCAGCAAAGGTATGGTTATAACCCAACATAAATATGCATATTCTTTCTTGTCTAAATTTTAGATGCTTGAATGCAAGCCAATAGCTACACCAGTGGAACTCAATCAAAAGATGAGAGCAGATGAAGGTTTTTCCCATTACCAGATCCCTTAATGTATAGAAGTCTAGTTGGAGGACTTCAGTACCTCACATTCACTAGACCAGATATAGCATTCATTGTAAATAAAGTGTGCCAGTATATGCACTCAATAAGGAAGACGCATCTTGAAGCTGCAAAACGGATCATGAGATACGGGACAAAAAAGTTTATTCTACTCATCATCAAGTGGAGATGACCTATCATCCTACACAGATGCGGATTGGGCTGGTTGTCCAGACGACAGACGATCAACTACAGGGTTCTGTGTTTTTCTGGGTAAGAACCTGATTTAATGGAGCGGAAAAAAAGAACGGTTTCCAGATCGAGCGCAGAAGCAGAGTATAGAGCCATGGCGGCAACTGGAGCTGAGGTTACTTGGTTGATATATTTGCTGAATGATCTTGGTATCCAATGCAAGTCCCCAGTCACTATTTAATATAGTATTGTGATAACAAGAGAGCCATCCACCTATAAGCAAATCCTATGTTTTATGCTAGAACCAAGCACATAAAGATAGACTATCATTTTCTAAGACAAAGGGCCTAAGACGTTTCTAATCCGTCCTGAGTGGCGGCGTTGCTTATTCGAAACACTGCTTTATGATCCAGGTGCATAATGTATTTTATGGCTTTCTGTCGTGAATAATGAATGGGGTAATCAATGTTGACTTTCATAGATATGGATCTAATGTGTATGAGAGATAATTACTTAGGTAATCTGTTGATTCCTTGTACATAACCTCCAACACATCTTTAAGGTCTTGGCTACGCTTCGGGTGAGACTGTCTTCCCTTATGGAAGGAAGGCTAAAAATGCTAGCGTAACTATATTACAGTGGTACCCCTTTGTTGGTGACCTGACAATAACCCTGGTTTCACCATTTGACGCCAACAAATGGTTCCGTCACCGGGACCTGGTCTTTAGAAAGAGGTTTATGTAAGATGTCTCAGTGGATCTACAAGCATGAGATATAAAGATGGTGGGAAAGGAAGTGTGAATCTTTTGTACGACCGGAAGCCAAGTTGTGGCAGAAGAATCCTCAGGTGGTGAAGCAATCTCTTTTGTATTATGAACCCGCAAGTGACCAGTATGAGATCTTCTGGATTGAGTTCCCAATGAAGCTTTCTGCATGGTGGCAGCGACTTCAAGAAGCACCGGAATACAAAGAGAAGAAGCACTATTTCCCAGACTTTTGAAGATCTGGTAGCACTATATCATGTGGATCATCAATTTGTGCATGCCATAGATTTTTGGGTCCTTAATACGCTTTAGGGGTATCCTATAGAGTTCGCTACCATAAGTATCTTATTATAAGGCAAAAGTGTTTTTTTAAGGACGGAACTCGCGGAAGACTTATAAAGGAAATCCCTCTTTGAGTAAATATTTTTTTTCTTTTTAAAGGTTAAAGCTGTGTTTTTAGTCGTGTAGGTACTGTGCCCGATAGTAACCGTTGACTAAAGCTTTGATAGCTTCTTGCCCCTACGAGTCATACTTGGATTTATGCTACGAGTCTTAGGGAACACCCGAGCTACCCCTAAAGTTTCATTAAACACCCGGACCGTGAAAATCATAAAATAATCATGCATTTTGAAGGACCAAAGTGCGGGGCTACTCGACTAAAAGGAGAGGGAATTTTTACATTTAGGGTTGCACCTAGAGGTAGTACTAAATGATTAGACATTGGGTGTGAGCTATTGAAAAGAATGACATTTTTAACACTACCTATGTAGGCATTGACTCAGGGGAAGTTGACTTGAGGGTATTAGGGTAATAAACCCGGATAAATTCATGATATTCCACATTGTTCAAACCTGTCTCCCTGGGCATTTGAGAATCTAAATTGCTACTTTGAGGTCCGGCCCTAACCTACTATAGTCTATTTGGTACAATGTTGAACTTGTCACCTCAATTATATACTTGTAGTAGCCCTCAACTGTACCTTCTATTTCTCTATGAATGATACCAATATTTAGACCCTCAACCGTACCTTCTATTTCTCTATGAATGATACCAATATTTATATATGAGAATGATACCCATATTTCTGTATTTAGGTATTGATCCTCTCCCTTATGGTCGAGCATGCTTACGCAACCTCTTTTTTTCATAAAAAACCCCTCTCCCTTATGGTCGAGCGGCTCCGCCCCTATAGTGTAGTTTGTTCATCGCATAGATCGCATAGGTAGATTCTGTCACTAGGTAGTAGGTGGTGGTGTAAATGGGATCTTTCTTTTTACCTTCCCAGCATTAGCACAGGTTTTGACTTCATAGTGTGTATTTCCTGTTGTTGTTCCTTGTACTGTTGTATAATAGGGAATAAAGGGAAAAGAGATAGAGGCAGCAGGTGGTGTAGTTACATATCAACCAGCCATTGAAGCATCTGAGTGGTTAATTCAAGTTTGATATCCATATGTCGAGGTAAAGCCATACATCAGTAAATAAAGTGTCAAAACTACCACCTCGCCCCGGATTCCTGACTACTAGTTCCTATAGTGTGGGTATGCACTTTCAACTATTTACCGGGGCAGTATCGATATTGAGTTCCATCAGATACAGATTAAGGGATTTCTCTAGTTTCCCTCGTTGACTCAGTTGCTCTACCAGTTGCTTGTGATTCAGTTCCGGGATTAAGATTATTGTGCTAGGGTTTAAGATTTGATAGATCGAGATGAAGCAGTTGACTCAGTAGTTGCTTTCGATGAAGCAGTTGATGAGCCCGTTGATTCAGTAGTTCTATAAGTAGCATATGCACCATACGCAGATCCAGCAGCTTCTCCATCAGTATAGGTCACATCTGGTCCTGTTCCGGGTTTTTGCACATGACTATTCAAGTAATAGGCAGGAGCAGCATAGCCAGTAAAAGAGCTAGTTGTTGTAGCACCAGTACCAGTTTATGAACCACCAACTGCATCATTGACTGATTAAAGCACTGGCTCTCCGATGATCCCGTAGCTTTCTTTGTATCTGCTACTGGTATATATATATCTGGGAGAGATGCTAGCTCTTATGATGCTGGTTATGTTTCTTTTACTGGTCAACTAAACTTGGGGCAACTTAAGCTGCTACTATTGATGCTGTTGGGTCTCGATCAACCGAATCTACTTTAATGCCTGAGATTCGACCTTTATCCAGATAGATTTATGAGCCTTGTACTTTTCTTCTTCGGAGGGGAAAATCACCATACTACTTGTGCGCCGATTCCCCCCTAAAGAACACCTAACCACCCTTACTGTTCTTTCCCCCACCCTGCCAGGAGATAAAGCAAACACCCTGCCAGGAGATAAAGCAAAAGCGCGGTAGAAAGAAAGAAATAATAATTACGACAGTGAAAGAAAGTCTAAAAGGTATCAGTGTTTTGGTAAAGCTTAGATATTATGATGAGGAAAAAGGGAGCCTTCGATCACTCATCTTGAAGTCTATCTATTACTTCATCCTTTCTAGCTATTTCTTCTTGAAGTCTAGCTATTACTTCAGGCACAGAACAGACACAGAGCAGGGAAGCATTCAAGCAGGTTCCAGAGTTCCAATCTATATATGTAATAACGCTACAGCCTCTCATAAAGCACAAAGAGAGAATAGCCCACAGATAACATGATACTCCTTTGGGTCAGTAGGCGGGTTAATGCAAACAGTACATCAATTAGTTTATAAGGAGACAGCACATCACATCTCATGCAGCTCCTTAAGCGGTTAGGGGAACCGAACAGCTAGCTATGACTCCTTGCAGTCAGATAAGCTCAACTCTTCTTATCGCACAAGTATCAAGAGCAGAGCATCTATAGAGTCGCCTTTACTCCTTGATTATGAGCCTCACTTCATATATGTTATTAAGAGTAACCACCTTATAGCTCTCAAAGGGACAATTCAGCTTCATGTAGGTTAATCATGCATTCTATATATGTTATTACATCATTACTACACCCGTACATCTAGGCTCACTTCAGTCAGCTCAATCAACTCAGTCAGATCAGATAAGTCAGGCCGGTTCACTACAACTTCAAGCTTGTTGGAGCATATCTAAGTAAGCATACACGTGTGGACAACTATAATTCGTATACGTCGTATCATCGTGAGTCTCCGGCGTCTCAGACCTCGTTTCCGGATTAGTCAAATGGTAAGGCTCAGTAGCAGACATCAAATTGTTATGCGTCTTGGCCTTCATATCGTTGTTAGGCAAACTAGAAGCATAATACCGAGTCAACCCTTCGGAACTAGAAGCCTTTATACATTGTATACCCTACTCTATTCAATCGAGAAGTAGTTGGATTCTGCACTTATCAAAAGGTCTTCTCTTAAAGCAAGTGTTGTTTAACGCCCCGCCCGTGAATGCTAAAAGATTAAGGCACGGAGTGGTAGAGCAGTGCCAGCGAGAATGCTTCCTTTCATATTCAAGATATGCCTCTCAAATTCGAGAGAAAAACAAGAAGCATGGAAGATTCGGAGATAGAAAGGTAAAGAAAGATAAAAAGTAAGAGTAGGTAGAGAGAGTTAAGGCAAGAGAGAGAGAGTCAAGGCAAGAGAGAGAGTGCGATAATACCTCCTCACAAATTCGAGAGAAATAAGATGAATTAAAGGGAGAGAGGAAAGGGAAGAGAAGGAAGAGCAGTGCCATCATCAGTTGATTATGCACGGTTGGGTCATTACATATACAATATAATAACTTAATCATTACTAGGAATATGACTAGTGTAAGAGGTACTTATTTTCATTCGGTATTCGTCGGTATGGTTCTTTTCACTTGCTGGTTGAATCAACCCCTGGCTTGCAGAATAAACACAACACAGGCTAGGAACAGAAACAACAGCTGGTCAAAGAACCCGGCTTATTGCGCTTGCTCTTCAACTTTGATATACCTCCTATACACCTGCTGCCTTCTAGATTTGATCTTGCCACATTACTTGAGTATCTTTGAGGAACTATAAGCATTTACCCCTTTTTCTGCCTTCATCACCAAGTCCCGCAGATGCCTTACCAGGTCCAACAGATAGATGCCTTTCACCTTTAGCCCACCAAGTTCAAAACTAGTCCACCAGATGCCAGTAGCCGCGGTTCCAGTTCCAGAAGCAAGAGATCTAGCTTATCCACCACTACTACCAGTACCAGCAGCAGAGAGTAAGCAGAGGCTAGAGCGCAAGGACAGCAGCATCGACGCTAGTTGTTTAAGCAATAGATCCAGTCGATGATGCCACAGTTTCTGTAGTTGGCACCAATATAACTTGAATATCTATACCCAGTTAGAGTCCCAGTAGGATATCTAGTTCCAGATCCACCAGCACCAGTTGGAGCACCAGTTTAACCTATTGAAGCAGCAGCTCCATAAAACTAGTAGAATAAGCCTCATTCCCAGGATCATTTGAATAAGCGGAACCAGGCTAAGCAGCCTTCCCATTCACAAGCACCAGTTTCACCAACATTGTTTCCAGCTTCAGCGGCAATTTCACCATCATTCTCATTCTCACCAGTAGAAATGAATTCTTTCAATCAGCAGTGAAAGAACATTCCCAAGAGCATTTCAAGTAGCAGCAAAGCCAGTAGCAGTATATTCTTTTATAGAGAAAGACCCACCATCAGCATAAAAGCCATAAGTATAGACAGTAGCATAGCCAAGGGCAGCTAAGAGGGATGTTCTATCAGAGGAAGGAATCAATACTTGTAGACTGTAGACTTAGGAATGAATCAATACTAAGCAGAACGAATCAATACTTTATACTCTTTATTCCACAAGGAAGATAGACCAGCAGGAATAAGCTATGAACACAATTCAGTCGCATTACATTACTAAAATACAAAAATGCATCGTTTATCAGCATTATACGAATTTCTCTACATGAATAATAGTAGTATTTATGCCCAAACGAAGCGAAGAGACTCGCATAAGTAGGTGTCTGGCTGCAATGAAGTCTGCTGCATGGCCAGAACGTATCTATGCCGATGGCACCATAGTAGAATAGCCCACAAGTTCAACGTCTTTATGCGAGATCGTATATGAACATGACCACATAGTAGGCACCAGACCATCCAGAGTCGTAACCAGGCGGAGTCGTAACCAAGCAAGCAGAGTCTCTGAACCTAGCAGCTTTGGCATAAGCACCTGCAACTAGCAGCTTTAGGCAGATTCCACGTATCCATGCCGATATCGTATGTGAACCAAGTATATATGGCTGCTATGACGAGGTGTCTTCCGCAGGCAGGACAGGTTTCCCAACTAGGTATTCTGAATATACGAATCCAGGTTCAAACGTAGAGGTGCCGGTATCGTATGTGAAAACTCAATATGAAGATCCAAGTGTGTCTCCATATGGCTAGCTCTTATATTAACACGTAGGCACCATACCGGACTATCAAGGCTTTCACTCATGTTCAAGGTGCAACTTCTCCATGCCGATATCATATATTAATACAAGTGAAAACTTAGATATGCCAATATTATAACTAGTCTCTATGGCAGCAGCATCGTAGAGCCCAGCTCTTGTATCGACCGGCACCGGGTTGTTCATGGCTCCATGTCCAAAGCTAGGTCCAAATAGGCCCCATAATGGCAGCAATAACAACGTATCTATGACAACTAGGCACCAGACCTAGTAACCAAGCGGAGATCCTCTTAGCCCATTCATCGGGTCAATGCAGCACAGCTAGCTCTGACATCAACTCTTCTAGGTCCAGTAAGAGCCTACATAGTCCCAGGTCCTAAGTCTCTATGCAAAATCGTGTCAACGTATCTTTTTCCTAGGTAGTTAGCTTAGGTTAACACGTATCCATGCCGACATCATATAGTAATAGTTTTTGTAGTTGGTCTGGGTTCATAACCAAGTAGAATAGTTCAAGTATAATAGTTCGCTGGAGCTCGCGGAATCTGACAAACAATACTGATTTGCTTACTCGGGTCGGACGGGGAACTTCCCACTTGTCTAGATCTCACAGCCCTGTAGATAGAAGCCCAATTTATCAGCCCTAGAGAAAAGCCCTAGAGATGCTTTAGGTGCAACGTCTCCATGGCAACATCATATATTAAGATGTTTTGTAGTAGGTCCAGTAGAGGAGCTGGCAACACATCGTATATGAACCACGGAGATATGCAAGCTCATATGGTAACAAGCAGATATGCCGAGATCAGATCCCAGGTTGTTCCTTATCTACCAGGTAAGGAATCATGGCTACAAGTAAGTATCTATGCGAAATATAGGTATTTAGATTCTGAGCCTAGCTCTGGCATCCTGGCGTAGTGGATCTCCACCCTAGCATCATCAACTAGCCTGAACTAAGATAGATTGCACCATATTATCTTCTAGGTCTAGTAGTAGGAGCCTCCAGTAGGTCTGCCGGCTTTCACCAAGGCTAGCACAAGGATTTATGCACGGCAGGGGATATCGGGAGGCCTTAGGAGGGCATGGGACGCTCAGAACTAGACTTGTAGTAGTCCGGTATGGCATCGTATTATAACATCGGATGACAAGGACAGATGCGGTTCTTCAACTTGGTGGACTAAGGCTCAGACTAATATGTATAATTTCTAAGGTAGGAGCTAGTGAAACTAGATTATAGGAGCCAGGTAGTAGATATGGCGATATCAGATATTAACACTTCTCCATGCAAGCTTTTCTAGTAACTAACTAGTTTTGTGTAGTAGTTGTTCCACCCCAAGTAGAAAAAGAAGCAGAGTATCTGAGCCCAGCTCTGGTGGCAGTAGTAGAATTAGATCTTCTGGAGAGCAACGTATCTATGCGAACATTCATATGTTAAGCGGGGAAGTGTGAGCCTGAGTGAAAATGATATGCAACTCCAAGTAGTAGAGATGCAAAATATAGTTGGTGAAATCTGGCTTTCACGAGGTCCGGAGGGCTCGACCGAGGCAGGAGGGAGAGGCGTTTCACTTGGATCGAACTCTGAGGCTATGTATGGGCCTTGGCACCGTTCAACCCATATGGAGAGCTGTGGAGACCCGGTTTAAGCAGAGCCAGCTAAGGATAGATAGCGACTAACTAGTAGGTGATCACGTCTATATGCCGATTATAGGTGAAAACTTCTATATGCCAATATCATATATTAACACTAGCTTAGGGCCAAATAATATGTTAACATGTGGTTCTGGTTATATGGATTGAACGGCAGGGGATATAGAGAGGCCTGCCAAAGCACATTGGACGCTAAGAACTAGACTTGTAGCAGCAAGATCGAGACAAGTGCAGAAGATGCAAGTGAAAGTGGTCAACTTCTCCATGGCGATATCATATATGAACCAAGTATATATGGTGATATGGCTGCAATGAGGTCTGCAGTTTATAATGTCTCTACAAAATCTAGCTAGTTAGAATCTGGCTTTAACAAGGCTGCTAGCGCTTGGATTGAACTAGCATATTCTTAGCTCAGCTCTGGCATCCACCTGGTGGCCTTAGTAGTGATCTCCCAGCAGCATCAACTAGTCCGACTGGCAGGGGCTTGGGACACGTCTCTATGCGACGTCATATAGTTGTTCCTAGGTGTAGAGCCAAGTAGTATACAATCCCAGCCAGGTCTATGAGATCTGCTAGTTGAGTTATCCCAGCTAGGTATTCTCCGAGGACAAGTCAGAGGCCTAGGTGTAGAGCTAGTAGAATTAGGATAGATAGGTCCTAGCGTAGTATACAATCCCGTAGTCTCCCCATCAATCCCAGCGTAGTCTCCAATGGTGGATTCTCTTAGCCCAGTTAGTGTAAACGTATCAATGCTAAATGTAGGATGTGAGATTCTGGCTTTCACGAGACTAGCACTATGAAGATCCAAGTGTACCAGTTAGGAGTAGGCCCGGTGAAGAAGATCCGAGAGGACCAGGCGAATCTGCTGGGACTGTCCTTCTAGCAGCTTGGGAATTGCCCAGGACCATGGCGAGATTCTATTGTTACGACGTAGGTACCACTACTAGTGGAGATGCTGGTCTAAAATGCAAATTCAAGTGTAAACGTATCCTGCTATTATATATGTAATTAGCTCTTACCTTCGCAGAGCTCTTTGAGGGGAAAAAATGGGACTAATGAACCTACTGCAACTCATTTTCTTTGATGCCTGTCTAATTAAATGATTATTTACGTCATTTTGTGCCCTTCGATAGGAAAAGAGGGAACGAATGATGCCAAGATCGTTAGTTATGGCAGATAGATTTTCTGCTGTAGGGGAGAGGATTTGGGAGGTCTGGTCGCAGGTCCTGTAATGTCGAAATCGTCGACGGAGGAGAATAAGTTCAGAAGGAATTTGATTGAGCACAGCAGGAGCAAAGCCATAAGCATCAGTAGCAAGAGCAAAGCTATATACGGAGGTAGCACAGGAAAGGCAGCAGAAGCACAGGCAGAAGCAGCGGCATAAGCAAAGGTAGCATCTCATCCTGTTCCGGGTTTATGCACATTCTCTACTTTCATTATTTTTTTTTCATCCCGATCCTCTCCACTCCCCCTTCCATTTACCTTGTCCAAACGAAATCTATTTACTTAGTCTAGGTGGCCTTTGACTCGCGATGCGATGATCCTTCCTTCTCTGGACATGCTACATCTTCAGCCTCAGCAGATACAGTTGACCGACCTTACGTAGCGGCACTAGTAGCACCACCTACAGAAGCATACCTAGGAGCATAGATAGCCTTATAGATAGCAGCAGTAACAAAGCTAGCACCAAGAGCAAAGGTAGCACCTAAGGCATCAGAAGCATAAGTACCACTAGCTAAAGATCCAGATGCACCAGTAGCATAGGTAGCAACATAAGCAAGGGTTGGGACAGAGGCAAAGACTGCATAGGCTAGAGTAGCATAAGTAGCAAAGCTAGCAGAGGAAGCAATTGAAGCACCCGTATAAGCACCAGTTTTAGCACTAGTACGAGAGCATAGGAATAAGCATACGTAGCAAAGATAGGAGCAGGAGATCCAGAGCAAATAGCTTCTACAGTACCAGTATATGGCAGAAGTAGATCCAGTAGCAGCATATCTACCAGTCTAAGCAACAGAGGCGAGGACAGGTGCACTAGTAGATCCTACAGGGACAAAAGCTAGGGGTGTAGGAAAAAATGGTAGATTTAGATCCATACCCATTACCAGTAGGAGGAGGGTTCAAGATGGATATAAATAGGCCACAGCTGGGTGCAGAAGCAAAGGCAAGAGCAGCTGATCTAATTCCAGCTCCTTAGTTCATTTAAGATCCCATTCCCGTACTAGCGGGGGCAAAGGCCATGGGAGCATCTGAGCCGGTTGTTATAGATCGATATTTAGTCCCAGATCATTTTCACAGCCGGGTGTTCAGCCTCCTTCTGCTAGCGTGGTTCCACCTAACTATGATAGGGTACCATCTGATTAAGAGTGGCCTCCATCTCTAGGATCGCGGGGTTCTACCTGATTCATACCAGGAGTTTCCACCTCCTTATGCAGAAGTGGTTCCGGATTATCCGGAGGATTGGGATGATTCAATTTATGATTTGAATGATTCAGCTTATTCGGATGGGGATAACTCAGTTTATATGGATAGGGATGGTGCTAGTGGTGCTTCATATACAGCTTCATACGGACCACCTTAAACTGGAACCGGGCTAAGGGGAGCTACTGGGTATGGCTATCGATCTCGATCAAAAAAGTCGTATATATCTCCTTCACGAACTGGATCACCACGATTCAAATTTGGTGCTTCAACTGAACTGCATAACCAACCGATGAACCAACCGAAGCCACTGCTGCTTATGCTGGGTACGGGTCTGGGTCTCGATCATGAACAACATAAACTGGGTCTCGATCTCGAAATGTATCTGTACCTGTCCTTGCTTATGATGCAACAGGCTCTGCTGCTGGCTTTGAGTCTGGTTAATGTACTATACAGAGAGGATCTATTGCTTAAGATGTAGCTTAACGTGCTTCAACGCAAGAAGTAGAGGTAAAGGGAAAGCCAGGAGCGGAGCCATAGCCGGCCACACAGCAGCATAAAAGGCAGGAGTAGATGCTGTTAGTGGAGGTGGGAGTTTGAGAATCAAAAGTCCCATTTTATTTTCATCTTCAGATTGCATCAGGATATTACCAGGGCTAGTATCACCGAAGGCTTAGGTAATAGGCGGAGGTTTCTAAGTAAGATTTTCAGTAAGGTCCCAATGAGGTCCGCCCTTCATCTGCTAGTTAATAGGAGGTCTCGACTAAAAGGAGAGGAAGAGGACCAATTATCTGCTACAATTGTAAACAGCCTGGGCATTCGGCGCGAGACTGTCCGAATCCTTGCACGACATGCACATATTTTAGACAGCTGGATCATGCGACGGAAGACTGTCCGCAGCTGATCGCAAAGTGGCAGGAGAAAAGGAACCAGAACGTGCAGATGATAGCAAAGGGGGAGAAGAGAATTGTACACCAAGCTCATGTGTACCCTTTACATACCTAAAAATGCGCTTGGCTTCCTTCCAATGTGATTCGCGAGGCTCTTGCTTGTACCTCGATATAAGGTTGACAACAAAGGACCCGGTTGAGCTCCTTGAATGGTACAAAGTCCAGCTTGTCCTTACTCCAGAATAACTTCCGAAAGGAATCACTCAAGGCTGCACGAGTGAGTCAGAAAGTTATTCCTGAATCCATTTTTGAAAAAGGAATCTTATTATCTCCACCCACCACCCATTTTGGAAATCTTATTTTTTAACAAAACACAAACTTATTAGTTAGAGCAGATCTATGATGGGGTATATATACAACCCACACTGGATCTTGCTTTAATCCAACCAAAAGATACCCCTTTGATTGCTCTAAACAACCTACGAGAGGATAAAGACACAGCTTTTAAAGGTAGGAAAGCATAGGAGTGTTAATTTTCCCTACTAGGGCTCGGCGCTAATCAAATGATTCTCCTCTAGAAACAGGGTTTTCTCCTCTCCTTTTAGTCGAGACCTCCTTCCGTCGGACCTCTCGGCGCTAATCAAATTATTAGCAAATACACAACTGGTTATTCTTTTTTTGAAGGAGCTTTATTCCCAACAGCTTATGAAATAAAAGCCGCTTTGCTGGCCGTGATGTTGCTTGTCCTGGGAATACTTTATTCTCTGGGGATGACGGGTCAGCTGATACTGGGAATGAGGAGGCTGGGGATCCCGGTCCAACTTATGCTTATTGGAATGCTCCTGTTGTCGTTCTGCTACTTTTGCTGCTTTGGTTTGACTTCCTATTGCTGGTTTTACTGGGAATGCTTATTCAAATAATGTTAGTGAAATTGGTAATGCCGCTCCAACTGCTTCTGGGGCTGGGAATTATGCTCTCGGGAATGAATGACCCGGTTAAACTGGTGCTGTTGGTTCTAATCATGATGATGGGAATTCTGCTGGTTAGACTGGTGCTGTTGGTTCTAATCATGATGATGGGAATTAGGCTCCTTCAACTGGTGCTACTTGGAATGATCCTGGGATTGCTGCTCTGGGAACTGAGGAAGCTCTGGGAATAAAGGTTCAACTACTACTGATGGTGCATATGGGGATGACGGGATAAAAAGCCTCAGTTTAAAGATCATTTACATAAGCAGTTAAGCAGGCATCATTCCGAGCATCGGTTGAAGCATCAGAACGACCAACAGCCCCATCAGCACTAGTTGAATATGCACCAGTTGAACCAGGCTCATTTAAAGAAGCATAAGTTGTCGAATCAGCAGGATCAGTTTAAAAGGGTTATTTGGCCATTCCCAGCACCATTACCTTAGCTTTACCTACTATTTTCCCACCTCCAACAACTAGTACATCTGTAGCCCTAGACCTGGAATGCATGTAGTGAGTCACCCATTTCTATCACTTGAAGTGTTTAGGGGGCAGGCTCTACCACTGGGGATTCCCCTAGCATGAGGTTTTTGGTGGATCAGAATACAACAGACAGGCCCAGTACTTGTTGTGGTGTTACGAACTAGACCTTACCTTCTACTAGATACAGATTTACTTTATGGATGAATCGATCAGACCCCATCACACACCTAGGAACCCACCCGTTCTTCCCAACAAGCGCTCGCTTCATCGATCGGCCTAATCTGCTTACCTTACCTCCATGCTCTTGATTTCTTGCCAAGTATAGGGTAGGGTTGCTCTCCCTGCTGGGATACGCCCAACCTAGTCTTACCTTACCAACTAGCCCAGGGTCAATGGATCGGAGGAACACACACACTTATTGAAATATCTTTGTTTCTTCCCCCTTCCTGTGAGGGAATGCCGCCGGTTCCAATGCTTATGGAAATGATCCCGGGAATTATGCCCCTTCAACTTATGATTCAATCGCTGGGTCGACTGCTCTTGGGAATGATCCTGGTAATGCTATTCTCGGAACTGCTCCGGAAACTGCTGATCCTGGGATTGCTGCTTATTCTGCTGCCGGAAATAATGTTCCTTAAACTGATTCTAATGTTAGTTCAACTGCTGCCTTTGCTGCTTGGGCTGAAAATCCTAGTGCTCCGGCAACTTATGCTTGGAATAATGCTCCTTCAAATGACCCTGGTATTGCTGTTCTGGGAATAAATTATCCTGGAACTGGGGCTGATAATGCTGATACTAAGGCTACTCCTTCAACCACTTATGATAATGACCCTGGAAATGCCGGTGAAACTGACGATGGAACTGCTGCTTCAAATAATTCCATTTCTGCTGATGATGGGGATCCTCCAATTGATGTTGGGTCAACGGCCTATCGTCTCTTCCGCTTCCTTCATGTTGAAATGGATGTGCCCGGCCCGGGCATTCGGTCTCCTCCCCCTTTGGCTCAACTGTTCCGTTCCTCCCAACATACTGAGTGGATCGACTATCCTATGTCAATCAGGGAGCTGATCGGCAGGTCCCCATCGATCGGGGAAGTTTAGGTGTTGACTCCAGGCCTCCTTCCTCCTAATCTATAAAATAAATCAAGGCAGTTGGGCTATCCCACTGCTCTCCTTCCTTATTCCTGCCCGGCATAAGACTAATCATCCAGCTCCATCCACCTCCTCAAGTCAGTCTATTGTAGGCTTCATGTGGTAGGGCAGCTTATCTGGCTCCTTCCTTCTCCTTCTGTGGACTTGGTTAGGCTGAAGTTGGGGTTGTTTATTTTGTTGATTAAGGCTAAAGGTTATAGGCTTATGGTTCTTGGTGGAAGGCCTGGGGTTACATGCTCTTAAGGACCCCATCCCGTGCCAACACACCTCCTTTAGGTAGGCGTCCTTTAGGGGAACCCGATTTAATCTAGATGCTGCTAGTTCGTTTGAGCCAGAAGAATGAATAACCCCATCGATCGATGCTGCTTCCTGGCTGGACGGGCTCGCGGGCTGGCTGGCAGGATAGGATTATGTAGCTAGCAGCTGGAAATGGACGGGCGGGTTGGATTCCCACTAGATAGAGGGACGTTACGCTGGTTGGCTTCTTTAGCTTTGGCTACAGGTATATTGGTTACGGGCGGGACAGGAAGGACTAGGCTAGCTGCTGCTTTCCACGTTAGCTTGTTTGCTTGGGGGTGCCCGGGTGGACGCGTGGAGAGCTTTGATGCTACATGCCAGGGAAGCTATAAGGCATAGAACTTTTCATTTGTTAGCCCAGCTGTTCGCATAATAATCTCGTATATAAAATAGAATTTGGCAATGGATTCATCTTTTTGATCTTATCTATTACTGATTCAGATCATGACTGATCCTTTGGGATCCCACCAATTAGGTAAAATGGATCTCATTTCATATTTTTTTTAGTATTAACAATTCTATTCTTCAGCACATGATCGGAAAGTCTATTCATTCAGGGGTTCAAAGTGAGGATTTCTATATAAAATTTGTGCATTTCATATAGTCTAGCTAGGCATAGGATGCAAGGATTTATTACATTTGAACTTTACCGGGCAGATGCTTACCCCTTTTTGCGATAACAGGGGCAGGTGACACGGGGATGCTGCCTTGATAGATCGATGGATGGCGACTTGCTGTTCCTTGCTGGCTGGACATGGACCCTCCCTATGCAAGATGGGAATATTTAAGTAACAAAAGGTAGCGTTGTAGAATAATAAGAAGAACGTGAACCTGGTCCATTGAGAAGGTTGGCCGAATGAAGCGCGGCTGGCTGGACAGGCTTTGTTAGAGAAGCGGTTTCTGAAAAGAATAGATGCTTGGCTGGACAGGGCAGGAAAATAATTGGCAGGCGGCGGGAAGAGATGGATCGCTTTAGGGATACCCGGTTGGAAGTTGGATTACTCATCAGGGGGGGGCAACTTAACTATCTTTTTAACTCCTTGCCTTTTAACCGAGCACTTTATTACATAAGCAACAAAGGCAGCCTTAGTATATAAATTGAAAAGTGGTGGTGGATTATAATGTATATAATACAAGCTTCACTTAGCCATATGAAACAAAGTTAGAAAGCACTGATCCACGAAGAGCCCCCCTCACAGATACTTCTCAGAACAGAGGCTACCCCTTGCAGCAGAGCACACCCATGCCTCCTCGTAGAAACCTACCTCGCATACCACATTGAGCAATCTGATTCAAAAATTTACTTTGAAATGCGAGTCGGTCAATACTAAGATTACACGCACCCCTTCGGGAATAAAAAAAACTACGGGGTTAGCTCCGCCTTCGTTTGACCTTAGGAGGAATTTACACACTCTATAAACTTTACACCTCCTCCTAACCAGGTAAGGTAAGCCCCTTTACAACCATCATTTAAGAGAAAATACTTACTTTACATACTCTAGCATACTCTAGACACCTAGTATCACAACACCCTACCAAGCTTGCTGGTCTCGGATACCCCCATGATGATAGGCATTGAAATAATTTCAATCTTGGTCAATCTTGGCTGAGACACTAGTTGAGGTCTAATATAAATAAATAAATAAAAATACCCTTCAAACAACTCCACCTACGGAGAAGATACTACATCTACAGAGGAGATATTAGCCAAGTACCCAATGGATGCTGCTTCTGAGCGATAACTAAACCCGTTGCTACCTGGAGGGAAAAAGGGCCGCCGGTTGCCCTTGCTGTGGCTGGCGGGAAAGAGAAGGCTGCCGGGGTTGGACGACGTTGGAATAAATTACTACCAATTACAATAGCCCCAGTCCCTTGGTGAGCCTGATTAACTTTAGCCCCGGATGGAGCTTTTTCGGATCAGGTAATCCCAGAAGCAAGTTAGTTAGGAACCAGGCAGTGATTTAGGGAATGCATTTATTGGGGTTTTATTGAGTGGATAACCAAAAGAAAGGGGGATGCAATCAAGGCTAAATAATTAAAAGCAAAGCATATTGCCATAAGGGATATCGATAAAGGAAAAATATTATGGGTGCGTGAGGTGCATCGAAAGAAGGGCTTATTTCTTTATCGAGGTCGAAACTTGTCCAGACTAGAATTTGACATATATTTTAATAGTTGTTTATTACAAGTGAGAGACATATTGCATAGATTACAAATCCTTACAACGACGGCAAGGACGTAGAGATGCGATTCTCAGCAGCATAAGCCATGCGCTGAAACTACTCACTTAAGTAGGTTCCTTAAAAGGGAGGTTGTTACTACTTGTTACGGGTTTTATACTTGCCCCTCAGTTCCGGACTACAACCCCATTGGAACTTGGATGGTTCCGGAGTATCGCTTATATAAATCGCTTGGATGGTTCCGGACTACAACCCCAAACGAATCACTTCCTTTTTCCCCCTTTTAGGCTTCGCTCAAATAGACCCTTAGATCTTGCCTGATACTTGAGACCTTGCTGCTGATCCCGCCTACTGCTTGACCGCATGCCTTATTGATAAGACTGTCCGCCTGATATCGACCTTTCGACCTTATTTACTCTGTTATCGCCTGACTGCTTTGACCTGACCTGAGACCTTCGAAAATAATACCTGCCTTCATCGACCTCGCAACCGAACCGGAGATCTGATATCGAACTCTTGCTGCTTGCCCGTTTAGATCTTGCTTTCTTAATTGCCTGGACAACCCATCAAGCGCTCACTGAACGAATAGATAACTTATTGCTTCTCGATCGATTAATGATAGATCGGTCGGCTAGGACTGATCAAAGCTGAACGTACAGAACACAGAAACTCCCTGGACTGGTATAAGAACGGCTGGTTAGCTTGCTGGGGAGCTGGTTAGCTATATGGATTGATGATGCGTGGGGTAGGTAGGTGGTAGGACGAAAGGAAGGAATTACCACATTGACAGACGAGTGGGATACATTGTGTTAGCAATAGCCAAACAACAAATAAGTTTATACAGTAATAAGTGGTTTAGCAATAGCTGAGCGGATACACAATAAGGTCTGGTCTGGTCTGATATGAGTTGTAAGGGCAGGATATCGTAATAGATCCTCAGCATAGAATAAGAGAGGGGCTGCGCTAAAGGGTTCTGATATAGCCAACAACCTTAATGTCTGGATCCTGCTATCTTCTATCTCCATCTGACCTACCGGCAAGCAAGGTCTAAATTCAAGATGAGCTGAAAGGGTTGCTTCTGCTGTTAAGGTAAAAGGGCAGGGTCTCTCAGGTGGATTGATTCTTACTGAACTGGATCACTTATTAAGGAGCTCAGATTAAGAAGGAGCTAATTGTTGATTCAAAGGAGGAGCTACTAATATGGATAAGCTAATTTAAGATCCTACTTGATACGAGTACAAGCTTGATACAGAATAGGTTGGTTGTACTGAAACAAATAAGGTACTTCATCTCCTTCCATAAAGACCGATAGACTAGTTACTATTCCTACTATCAAGACTATTCCTACTAGAGATCCTAATGAACTAATTCATTTCTCTAAACAATCCCTTACTCTCTGCCTTACCATTAGGCTGGCAAGACAGATAAGAGAGACTTTGGAATAAAGACGGTAAGCGGCACAGTGGCAACACTGCCTTCAAGGTTGGTTGTTGGTAGGATATCAGACCTACAGAGGTGGCAATAGAAGCTGGCAAGAACTGGGTTGTACAGAACTGGGTCAAACTAGTACAGATAGGGGTGAACCAAAAGCATTGAGTGGCAACCAACAGAGTGAAACCGAACAACAGATTAGAGCAGTTAGATAAGCGCTATGGGAGAAACCCCCAGATTAGGGCTAATGAGAGAGGCGGGAAGGAATAACCGTACAGAAGCTATTGAGTTCAACCAAAAGATAGGGTGGTTAGAAAAGCTATTGAGTTCAACTGATGAAGGGAAATAAACTAGCTAGAAAAACCAAAGTAAATGAACCCAACTCTATAAGCAAAAACGTGCTCTGATCGCTTAAATTCTAATTTTGGATATGAACCTATCATCTTGGGGGTGAGGTTACGAACCCGCGATACGAGACCAAAGTAGTAGGACGAGGGGGAAAAACTCTATTTATTTGTTAGGCAACTTGATTCATTTAAGAATTCCCGAAAGAAAGGGTTTAACACTTGCTCGAGGTAAGAGGGATAAGGAGGAACTGCGTGCGACGAACTGTGATAGCCAGCCTCCACTGGTCGATAGTGGGACCAGTAACCCCCAAGCTAGCAACATGAACAAAGCAAGCACCGGGTATATTTCACTTGAACTCAGAACTTGTCTATAGAAGAGACTACATCTGCTTCAACTGGATAACCGGTTACTTATCTTATCCAGCGGACCTTGTAGTTAAAGCCATTGAAACCCATTAATGAGGGCCTAATGAGTTATTGAGTATACGTCCCCTGCAGGCTAAAGCTTGGCTATGGTGCGCTTTTTAGAAGGAATAACCTTATCGTTATGGGGGAAAAGAGAAAACCCTGGGCTCTTTGAGGGTAGGAATAAATATGAGGTTCGAGGTTCGAGTTCGAGGTGAAGGTATAGTTATTCAAGTAAGAGTTTGAGTATCCATCACCATCTTGTCCAACATCCCTTCCAGGTCGATAGCCAGAGTAGCAGCACTAGTGTTATTTATTAAGTTGATTTGACCCATGAAGCATACGTTGATCCAGCCAATGATTCAGTAGAGGGTGAAAGGTTTAATAGATGCCAATCCAATGCTGTAAGTGTCTTCTAAGTGAGGCAAGCAGTTCTCTTCTCTATAGGTGGGTTAATAGAACAGGCGGTTAGTAGCAGGCACTAATCACCTCCCTGAATGGCGCGACCTCCCTGACCTGAAAGCTCTGTAACCCCATCCCTGGTCTGAATGTCTCTCTCAATGTGTATGGCGTATGATCCTCACGCGGTGAATCGTATATAAGCACATTACTGCTCTTGGTATGAAGGTATCGCCAACATAGCCGTCATTAAAAGCCTGCACCATATAGCAGTTGTTCACAGCCCTAGGTCTTATTATTAGCGTAAGAAAAAGAATCACGGGCAAGCAGCAATATACTATCTATCGGCGGGTATTATCTATTAGCTTTCATCAGTCCCAGCTGATCTCTCCCAATCAAAAACTAGCGAATATAATGTTTTGGGAATTCTGGATCGCCATCGATCAATGAACCAGCTCACCTCTTTATTTATTCTCCCAGCTTCGGTTAATTGACCAGCTTATTCGGGTTTTGTAAAGCCTGGGGACCAGCGATAAAAAGGCCCTTGTTTAATATTCCAGCGAGAAAGAAGCACGTAAGTAAGTAATAGCATCTCGCCATTTATTCTTTCATCTTCCATCCCGGATTCTCCCACCCAGCAAGCAGCCGTGCGTGTTCGACCAGCTTCGAGTTGGACCAGCCTCGGTTGAGTTGCGTCAAGCCTAACGTCTAGCATCACGTCTAGTCAAACTCTCTGTAGCAAAACGTTCTGTCCTAACGGTTTCATCCATCCTCCCTCGGTTAATTGACCAGCAAGCTCGAACCCCACCCGGTTATTATCCCAGCCAGCAAGTAACGAAAAGCAAGTAAAAGTCGCCATCAAGCAAGTTTATCGTAGTCAGTTGTCATTTGATCTCAGGGCTAGATAGATTGACGGGTATCAATCGATATACGGGATACGGGTGTTCTCAATCGAGATCTAAGTCAGGGAGGTAGCGAGAGAGCTCGATACGGGTAACAAGATTGATACACAATAAAATCGAAACGGTCATAAAGATCGAGGATATCAGGTCGAAAGATCCATCATCCATCCATCTAGCAAGCAAGCTCAATAAGCCTGCCCGCCATCAAGCAAGCCCTCGCTCGGTTCATCGACCAGCGAGCAAGCATCAATCCCAGAATCCTAGCAGTGTTATCCCCCTATCTATCCGTTCTAAACGTAATGAAATGCGATTCTTCCTCAATAAAAAACCTAACTTTCACCCGTAAGTTGTATAAAAATCATATCAGGTCCAAAAATAGTTTCCATAGAGCTAAAATGTTAATAGAATCTCTTTATCTAATCCGTAAATGGCAGCAATCGTAGCTTTTCCATCCCGCCCGCCAAAGGAGTTGAGTCAAGATGGAGTTTTTTACGACGGAAACTTCTGCTTCATCCATATCTGTACCGAAGGGCCAATAGTTCTTAGTTTCTTTCTTTATTTGACCACTTTATGGTAGGGGGCAGGCTCTCTTACTCCATAGGGACGGATCCCTTTTTCGTCGATGCAGAACTGTACCGTATTCCCATTTGGTTGGAACACTGCTGGTTCGTTTCTAATCGTGGTGGTCGGTACACAGCAGCCAACGTACCTACCGACTTACTCGATCTTCTCTTTCCTCTACTTACTCCTTGATTAATACATGTAGCCTTACCTTACTTCCTTAATCAAATAGCTCCGCCCCTCGGTCGAGCGTGCTTACGCACCCTCAAAGAGCTCTGGATTGAGGAAAGAATATGAGGACCTTACCTGAGCTCTGCTAAGGTTATCCCAACCCTTCTCATTTTCACCCGGTAAGTTAACCGGGTAAAGATCACCCTATATTCCCTATGCTTAAGTTATAATCCTTCGCTTGCAAGAGTAAGGTTTACCACCAGAACAACTTATTTCCCTTTCTTATTCCCCACACCCTATGGGTCGCCCATCAAACTCTTTCACAGAGTTTCGTGTTAACAATTAGGAACTTTTCAGATAGATAAAGGGTTCATGGCAGTATAATTAATTCTTCAAGTGTTTTTAATCGAACACAGGTGCTGTATCTATTGAACGCCCGTGCAACAGCTCTATTAGAAGCCCGCCCGTAGAAGCTGTAAGTTGGGGGGAGCACCGACCGTGTTGCCTGGTTCGAGCGCGATCCGACCGTGTCAAATTGATCGAGTGATTGATCGACGGCCAACAGCTTTCTTACCTATCGGGGACGTGGTTGGAAAGAGATAACGGACCTGAGACCTGCCTGATATACTGCTGCCTTCTCTTCTCCCGCCTGACTTACTGCTTCACTAAACCTTGTTGACTACTGAGACCGCATGCCTAATAGAGAACTTGCTTACTGCGAAGACCTTGCTGTTTGATCTTCGACGAATAACGACGATTATGCTTCGCGAGACTAAACTGAACAACGATCGAACTTAACATCTTTCTTTACACATGGGGGGCACCCCTACCTGGCACCCTTCAATGAACAACCCTGGACATCCAGATTTACACAAAGCAAGCACCCGTCACCAACACTGTGAGCACGCCGAGCCAGGATGTGATGCCTGGACATAATAATAGAAAACCCCATCTTTGTAAATAAAACTTAGTTCTAAGCCATTTTCGAGTAAGTGAAACGTGCTCTATTGGGTGGGGCATAGCGCTATTACCTTGACTCTGCTTACTTGCAAGTGCGACCTGCTAACAACGCTTTCTCTTAGCTCACAGACTTGAATATAGGAAAAGGGAGGGCTTGGGCTTGTATCACTTAGACCTTTGCTATTTACCCTTTATATACCTGCTTGTAATAAAATTGATGTTGGAAGGAAGGAAAGCTACCCACCCTCTCATTGTTGCCCTCATTGAGGAACTACTTCCGGTTATGCTGGTTCAAATGATTAAATTTTGATGATGCTGCTTGGCCTCTCCTCGTAGTGCTTGTTCTGCTTGTCCTGGTTATGCCACTTAAACTGCTGCTTGTCGTAGTGCTGATGGGAAGCCGGAAGGTGCACTAAAGAGAGAGCTATGTCGTCAGCTAAGGCCTAGCCTAATTCATGTTCCTTGGTCCCTTATCTAATAGAGGCATAGATATGGGTACAGAAGGAATATTCCAACAGCATCAGCATGTCTATTTTACAACGTCTATTGGGTACGAAATGTAAACTCCTTCAAATTCACAAGGCATTAGCATTATTTCCCATTTCATTCTCCATCCGGGCGCCACCTGACATAAGTATTACTGCCTAAATTAGTAGGACTCGAAAGAATATGGTGTACCAATTAAAGATGCTTTCAGAGATGCATATAAGTGCTTCAGTACCTTAACGGGTGTACCCACTTATCATTCATGTTATTCTCCATTCACAATAGATTGAAAAGCGTTAACGGGTCCGTGTTCACTAGTGTCAATATGGGTGGTCCGGTTTTTCGCCGATCAGATCTCTGAGATTGACCATTAGTTTCATATGCTGCTGCTTCGAACAAGAGGGATTAGTTTCTATGCGCTAAGGTAGGGATTAGTTCCCACAGGTTTAGTGACAGCTTAGTTTTTTAGTTCATTAGGGTCCATTAGGGTTAATCACCACAGGTTGGTTTACTTATTAGTCCCCACAGGCCACGCTAAAAAGGGGTGGCTCCACCTAGCTTATAAGGGGTAAGTAATCACTGGGGTAGGGCTTCACGTAGACTTAACTTCTATAATTATAGCCCCATATGGATTATAGCAGCAGATTAAAGTCCGGGCTTAGGCTCATTGGATTAGCGGAATAGCCTTATTAATAGCAATAATTCAAGTTTACCATAGGCATTTACTAGCAAGTATATTAGGTTGTAGGTAGTATTTATGTCTTAAGGCTTTCACTTGGATTGATTCTATTTTAAAAGAATGGAAACTTGTTGTACTACTAGCCCTACTAACTACAAGTTAGTATGTTTCATATGCCCGTGGAACCCGGGAATTACCTATAAGTGCATGTAGACTACAGGCTGGCTAGTGTGTTTTTTAAGGCTTAAAAGGCTGCACTCAAAGTCTCAAGTGCTACTAGTGGTGGTGTCGCCCATGGAACTTACTTTACAGGCTACATGCAGGCTTTCCACATATTTTAACTAATAAAGACTGGGGGGGTTGTTTCCAAAGCGAGTATTCTTAGGTATGCTAGTATCAAATATTATAGAATATAGAACTATCTATGTCAAGGAACTATGCTGACCAGCTAGCAATAGGGACAACCTCCTGACACTCACTGTCTGACTTATCAGCTCTATGCCTCTTCCTTTATAGGTTCATTGAAACTAGTGGGAAACTAATCACACCACCCTCCTGTATCTGGTTCATGGGTGTGCTATATTGGATGAAGGCAAGCCGTCTCTGCTTAACTATAACAATTAGGTATTGCTGTTTGGAGGTGTCCTGCTGTGGTCCTGTCTCCTACAGGTAAGTGCTTATGGTAAAGCATCGGGGAACTTTGTTTTTCCATTATGTGGCCATATTACATAATTAAATTAACGTAATTTCCTTCCCTAACATGCTAGGCATACTTTATCAGATATGGATACAAGGCCCCATCATAATGTTTACCAGCATACGAGAACCATATGATAATTGGTTTTTTTTGCAAGTATTAATTAATCAAAAGTGCTACTGTTTTTAAGGTTAGTGCTGGGAGTCTTCTTCAGTAACAGAACCAGCACCACCATTTCTTCCACCTAGCCAAGTATCCCCACTAGTTGGTTCAGCGGTTAGTTCAGCAAGAGTTGACTCAGGAGACGAAGTAGTTCCAGTGCCAACAGCAGCAGATGTAGAGTCAGTAGGTTATGCAGTAGTTTAAGTGGCACCAGCAGCTAGGACAGCAGGAATAAAGCCAGCCAGCCTTAGCTATTTATTATGCTAGTGTGTTCCGGGTTTTTGCACATCCTCGTGAAAGCTTAAGCAGCAAGGGAGGTAGAATAAGCAAAGGAAGCATCCGAGTAAGTAAGTAGAATCAAAGGCATCAGAGTAAGCGTCCCTTCGCTAAGCTAAGCTACACACCAAGGCAAGGAAGGGATCCAGGCCAGGAGGTATCAACGAGTTTAAGGCCCAGTTGATAGTGCAAAGACAAGTGATTGCTTGCTTTCTTATACTTTCCGGGGAGTCGAGAGGGATAAAAGAATATGTAACTGATTACTGAGCCTAACTGTTTATTAGAAAAAAGGTCTTCTTCACGTACTGTAGACATTAAACGAGAGAGAGAAGTTTTTGACAGGGTCTATCAGGGAATGTACTGGGGGAGGGTGCTGTAGGAACTCATGTTCCGTATCCGTAAGCGATGTATAGGGTTGAGGGTCGAGGGATTCTATAAGCTGCTATGGGTAATGAACTTCCTGCCAATGATACAGTCAATATGAAGGACAATCTGCAATGAACGGGGGAGTGGGCTATATGAACAGGGTAGTTGGCTATAATAGGCTATTGGCTTGTTGACTTACAATTACTGAAGGTTTCAATAGCCAGTTGGCAGTGCCGGGAGACCCTAGTCATTGTCCGGTCATAGCCTCAAGATGCGGTCGCCAATAACCTAGAGGTGATCGCCCTAGCCAGTGATCATCGTCAATAAATAGTAAGTATCATTAAGAGCAATTTTATTCTAAGTCATTGAAAGAAAGTCAAAAGATTCATTCTTATACGAAATGTAAAGGTGCTGACCGTGCCTACTGAACTTAGTGCCAAACTTTCGCTTCATGTGTATCTGAAAGGCTTTGCCTTATTTGTATTTGGCGTACCTAATCTGGAACTGAACTTGGTACCTACCTTACTGTCGTCTCTGGAACTGAACTTCGTATCGAACTGTTATCTACTGTACCTGTCTTTACTCTACTTCTTCCACGAGTGTGGAAGAATAGACCCCCTGGCCTTCTGTGGGAGAACAGAACAACCCCTGAAGACATACAATATAAATATTTTATACCAGTAATTTCAGGAAAGTGTAGGGATACTAAAATCCCACGCTGGTAGTGCTTTGAAGTTGCCTCGGGGATGGTTTGATCTGGCATCTCCTTGCTTCCAATATCCCCCCCGTCTTCAGGGCACAAAGAACTCCCTTGTACCTTCGTGCTGGAATAATCCAGTGGATAACAATTTGCTCCTTAAAGGAAGGTGCATCCCATGCTTTGCATTTATCCAGTTGCTATCGCCACAGTTTTTCAAGTTAAATGGAAATTTCCGGGTCTTGCCCTAACCCAGCATCCCTGGATTTCTTTGAACGTTGAGGCTGTATTAATACCCGAGAGCTCCCTCGACCTAATAGTAATACGAGGGATAAAAGTCAACCGGAGAAGTATAGTGAGGCAAAAAAAAGAAACCTCCTTGGAGTTATATCTAAGACTAACCTCCGTAATGAACTGCTATCGGTTACTAGGCTCTCATGGTAAGCCCTGTACAAGGGAAGTCCGCTAATAACACCTGAAGTGAAGGCGAGATAACTGCAGCTTTATCTCCCTATTACTTGAGCGGTGTAGGGTAGGATAATAATAAAAGCGCATAACGCCTGATAAAAGCTCCTTGCGCTTGGGCAATCTGAGAAGAACCTAAGCAACAGAGAGCAAAAAGGTTATATCCCGCTCGCTGCATGGGGGTTGGGATTCGCTGTTACTTCTAGTTGGTTTGCTGGAGGGAACAAAGGGACTAATTGGTGCGAGATGTATCTCCCACTTTTTTTTGTGGTGCGATAAGTATCTCCCACTTATAAGGGTCCTGGCCCTAATGGACCACACGGTACCCGTGAGCCATACAGGGTCCTGTCGAGACTGAAATGGGCTCTTTTCCTCTTATTGGTCAAATGTTTGTAGTACCAGGCGGTCGGTAGAACATCGAGTAACTTCACGGGTTCTCTTTACGATGGAGTTTAGTCAGAGGCCGGTATGGCAATAACTCTAGCGTGTCTGTCCTCGTCGATAAGACTCTTAGACGAGATCTGGGGAGTAACTAGCTAGGTTGGGGGAATCTACAATATAAGGTAACTGGGAGCCATAGATTGTGTACGAACCTTGAAGGACCTTGTGCTTTAATAGGCACCTTAGAGTTGTTGGGCTGTAAGTGTCGGGAAGGGGTATTACTAAAGGCCTATGCTACAGTGACCTAAGGACAGCGCTGATGCTTCGTTATCCACCACCTAATAGCACGCGTAGAATCGATGCGTAGAAGGTTGCGTAGAAGGTTGCGGAGAAGTGGCGTAACCTATAGAGGATATACCTTATGTAGGGAAGGAGGGATTTTATTTACTGATGAAGCAAAATCCCGGGCCCCTCACTTCAAGTAACTTAGTAAAAAGCTCCATTTTTTACTTATTTATATATTCCCCTCGCACCCTGCCTTACCTTGTTGGAGTTCGCTCGATACTTCATATTCGCAATCTTTATATACCAGATTGGAATCCGCTTAAAACAATTGGATTGGTCCTGCTACTTTGGAGGATTAAGATGCTTTAAAGGAAGCTGTTCTCAGGCCCTGGACTTTAGCTGGCGGGAATTTGAGAAAGCTTTTTGGGCGTTTACCTTTGGCGTTGCTTCACCGGGTCCTGGCCTTCCTAGTTAAGAAGGAGATTTGTTTCCTAGCCTGTTACTCTAAATAGGAAAATATTATGACTCGTTACACATATCCGTTTTCTCCATGCTTGTTTTTATAGACTTTTAATGCGGGCTAATAAGGTTATACTTTTACCAAACAGAGTAAGGGGAAGGAACTGAAGCATAAGCCCTTGAAACCAAAGAATAATCATCTCCAAATATGGTTATACCCGCGGAGATCGAACCATAGAAATGATTTAGACCTCCATTGATTGATACCGCCCGGATGCACCTTGATTCTTGCGCACCGGAGACAATGAACTTGATGGCAGGCTAGCTGCTGGCTATATTTTTATGTTTGGGTGGGGGCAGGCGGGTTACACCGGACGAAAGGAAGATGGATAATGTGTTGCGGGATGGATTTTTAAAAGGATTGATAACTGAATCTGCTGATGCTGCTGGCTTACATCCCAAACTCCACACACCCAGTTTACCCATCACACCAGACGATAAATAAAGTCCCCCATGCACCATACGATAAAGATTCTTGCCCGGGGGACCCATACCCCCCCCCAGCACTTGACCTGGGAAACCCAGTAAGGCGAACACTAGACAGGCTTGACGAAACCTAGAAACCGAGAGCTGGTCGAACCCGTAAGGCTTGAACATGTTGTGGCTAGACGTCAGGCTTTACGGAACTAACACGATGCTAGTTGAACCCATGTGGTTCTAAAGTGAGGCAATAAAATGGCTTAATCCTACGACTTCCAACCCCGGGAAAAGAAAGGGCGGGGCGGGGTGGACGGAATGATTTATTGACCCTGGAACGCGGTGCACGGAATGAACCCATAGGGGTGGACGCTTAAACCACCGGATGTGTGCTTTGATTTATACTTGATCTTATATACGTTGAATCTATGGGCTTTTTTTTGATTGATTGATTATGTTATTGATTGGATCCCACTCGATGAGTAGGTGGAGCTGGACAATATAAAAGAGTAAGTATTCCGTGAAGGGCGAGAAGAGCCAAGAACCATAAGCCTAAACAAGCCCAACATAAGCCTTTCACCAGTTAAACCTTTCACAAAGGGCGGCCTTCTTTTACCTTTTTCAAGAAGCCAGGAACCTTTTGCCTTTTGCCAAGTCCACCTCCACCAAGTACACGTACACAAAGTACGCAGAAGGAAACCGCCCTTGAGCCGGGAAAAGAGGAAGGCAATGGAATCTCTCTTAGGGGCAGCCGCCAGTTTATAAGGTCAAAGGTAGGGACAAACTAACAACCCCAAATAATGGTCTAACGCGGAGGATGTTTCAGAGGAGAAGGAAGGCAATGACTTAATTATTTCGGGTAGCCAGCCCTGTCGCACCATTTGGTAACTGATGAAGGGTCCCAAATTTGTCACTCATGGTGAAAACCATTATCAACCTTTTTAGACCGGATGTTTTCCTGCGTGCGTGCCTTAGGGTTATTTTGTATGATACATCGTCCAGGGTACCAAAGCTCCTTGTGAAAAGGTCCCACCCAGTTTGGTTTAAAAGGTGTGGCAGTGTCAAGCTCCTGAAAAGATACAGCAGTGGGTTGGTCCCCTTTTACAGTGGTCCCCTTCAAAAGTAGTAGTGTGTTGGCCGGTCCCAACCATCCTAGTTCATGAACCACAGCCACAACATAAAATTGGATAGTCAATATAAACACTTTGCAGCCACTTTATTTCTATTTCCTGATCCTTAGGGTCTTTTTTGTGTTACACCGTTTCTCAAATATAGTATATAAAAATAATAGCTCCTCCATCTATAATAGTCTTCTTTACGGGCCATACATATGGATTTTCTTTTCTAGTGAACTATACACTTTTACAACGTTTCTCTATATAGCCAATCATTGTAAGCCAGTAAGCTGCGCTTGGATACTACTGGAACACTGGGATTTGATGCTCTAGGATACTCGGCTTAGATACTTGGTTGATACTTTCTTCGTACGCATACTTTTTCAATGACTCCTTCTAGGAAACTGACTGAACTATAGGAAACAAAAAAAGAAATACTTTACTTTTGCCTTAACCTCAGAGACCCTCCACCCTATACCTTCAGCCTTGGGATGGAAACTTTAACTCCTTTTGACTAGCCCTTTTTAACCTATGCCCTAGACCCCTGCCGGATGCCAGGACCTATAGAAAAAGATAGAGATAAATATGATGTACGCTTTACCAGGTTATTATGCCGCTGGTATATGGAGACAGAGCGCCCAGATTATATTGGATGCAAAGATGAACCGAGATAGAAAGGTATATTTTTTCACTTTCCAATTATATATTTAATAATCTGGCCGGGATCAGTCCCCACAGGTCTTGTATTTGAAGGTTTACCTACAAAGAAAGCTTCATACCAGTTATTGCCTACTTTGTTTGGTGCCTATTTATACCTAAATAACGCTTGCATCCCGGTGGTGTATGCAAAGATGGGATGCTTGCCAGTTTTCCACAACTTATTATATAAATGTTGGTTCAACTGGCGCTGCTGAGGATGCTGGAACTGCTAGTTTTAGCGCTGCTTATGGAAATGATCCTAGGAATGATGTTGGCTCAACTGATGATGCTAGGAATGATGCTCCTTCAACTTATTCAAATGATGCTCTTTCAACGCAGCACAAGAAGGACCAGCAAAAGCAGCAGCCTAATTCCCATCATTAGCATAACCGTAAGTAGGTCCAGCATAAGTTGAAACAGGATTCCCCCATCAGCATCATCCCCAGCTTCCTCAGTTCCCAGAGCAGTTAGAGTATAATTTCCAAGATCAGTTGAAGGGGCAATCCTAACATAATTACCATCATTCCAAAGAGCAGCTGAAGGGGCAGCTGTATCAGCATTGTTCCTAACAGTCTTTCCAGCCGCACCAGCATTCCAAACAACATAAGCAGCACCCGCCCAGTAAGCCACCCATATCTAGTTGATGCATTCGATGGCTTCTAGTCAGTTTGTGATCTGAACTTGCCGAAAGAGATCTGTACCCTACAGGGTTGTACGTACGGAACAATGATTCCTACCTAGATTGGACGACATGAATGAGGGGCATTACTTACAAGGCACCTGGCGATGAGGATAAGGCAACAGACACAGAGTTCAGTAATGCTTGTCAGGGAAAGTCAGCAAAGGGAAGGAAGTGGCATCGGCCGATTAGTGAGTGATTACCACATAAAACATAGGGGTGGTCCCGCGGAAGGACGGACAGACGGACGAATGAATGCTTGAGCGTTGGTTACCAATCGATACATAAAAGGGGCCTACGGCTCTACTCACAGGGAAGGTCACAGAGACTACTAATACAAGCATGAGTGCAACAAACAAGAAGTTGAGGATGTGTCCTTATACAATGGCAACCACCGCGCAGCACCGGTAGGAAAATAAAAATAATATAAATTCCATCTCTATTTAAAAACATTCCTATAAATTTAGACTTACATATTGACGTGTAACTTTTGCATTTTTTTATACTGAGTATCTCAATATGCAAAAGGAGGTGGAAGTTAATGATTCACTTTGTAATATTATTTTCAACCCGGTTGGGAGTAAGGGGCAGCCAGCCCATTCTAAAGGATATTTGCTAGCAAGTGGTCCAGTAGTCTCATATTGCAAGTGTTCCACATTGTAAGAGGGTCCTTACCATACAGCTGCCAGTCATAACTCGCCTCTCTGCGTCCTCGCTAATTAGTCCGAACAGACTAAGGTACGAACACGTTATATTTGCATGAAGACATTTATCTTGTCTATTGTCACAATAAATACCATTTATACATAATGTGATCATAAATAAGTTTTACCCTTTCTGATAGCATATTTACGTTTTAACATATTATCTCATATCTACGTTTGCACCTTTATTTGTGAAGCACACCACATTGCAGCCATATCTACTCTACAACCTATCAATATCTAATGGCATATATAATATACATTTACATTTCAATTGTCCCTATATTTTAAGAAGATTTCAGATTCTTATGAACAACTTAAATTTAACTCCTTTAACAAAGAAATGGGCTTGCTCTTATGCAACCCACCCGGGTTGTTGGCTGGATTAATATAGGATGTCATCATAGAAACGTTTAACTTTTATCTAATCTACTTACTTGCCATGAACAACAAAGTCTACTTTACTTGTTACTATATGATGTTGCATGGATACGTGTAAAAAGATAAATAATAAACTCTGATGTCTCCTTTTCAAATAATATAATATGGTTCAATCTTAGTTCGGACTAGTTGATGCTGCTGGTGGAGATCCACTACTAAGGCCACCAGGTGGATGCCAGAGCTGGGCTCAGAGACTCCGCTTTATTACTCAGGATGATCCACATGTTCATATATTATATTGCCATTATATGTCTTCACATATGATATTGCATAGATACGTTAACCTTTCTGGATTAAATAGAATCCCACCGGTAAATAAACCGGATATTCTTGCTAATCAATTATACCTTAAAATCTTTATTGTCTGTACGCTTTGTTGACTGATACCGGCCAGCCAACTCAGAAAACTAATAAGTAGTAGAGAGAATCAAGTTGATCAATCAAAGCCTCTGCCATATATTTCCATGTCAGTTGTCCACCTGCTAGTGTTTCTTTCCATGGTAGGTGCGGATGTTATCAATGCCGTCCCATGCCGTTGGATGCTGTGTCGCCCCGTAGCGGCCCTGTGCCATGCCATACTGTCCCGTGGAGGCTCTGGCTCATTCGGCCATGAGGTAGGGCGTTTTTACCTATGTAGGGAGTCAACTCTATAACTACCGAGGATATATGGAAAAACTTTTTTCAATATTAATAAGGATAGTAAGCTATCTAAACCACCGGGGGAGGCTATAAGTAACAACCATTCGTGTCTATCTGAACCAGGAGGGTAGTTGGCAGGCGCAGATTGAACGGACTGCAGTAATGGGGTATGCGAACTGAATGGGAATAATGTTATTGGGCCATCCTTGGGTGAGTGTTCTGGTTAGGTACCTTATGCATATTGGGTATGTGTTAGTTGTAACTAGCCTCCCCATAATTCTTATCAGTTTATAGAATCAATTCATCAACCTTGCCTCCCCAGGATCCTCCATCAGTAGCGCGGTGGGCCACATCCCCCAAACTATGTTATTTGCAAAGTGAATCAATATAATCAGTTGCTTGCTTGCGACGCGACCTATAACCCCCCATAGTTTGTTATGTGTTATCTGTTGTGTTCATAGTAGCCCCCCTGAAGATGGAGGGGATCGAACAGAAAGTGGGAATGCAAGTTGAATGGCTCAAGTGTTAGATAGGTTAAAGGCAAAAGTTGAAAGGGGCTCTTGGGGGAAGCAGACTCATCAATCAATAAAATTGAATTATTTATTTATTTATAGCCTTTAGCACTCTGGAAACACAATTTTGAAACGATATACTGAGCCCAACTTAACATCCAAAACGACTTTTTATTTCTGAATAATGACATTTTAAGATGTTTACACGGCTAGGGTTATGGACTTGCTACAATTGCTGCAATTAATGGTATGGGCTGCATGGTACTACGGACGGATTTTATTGATGGCATATTGAGTTAGATAGGGGTGGGTCCGGAGTAAGACAACAAACAACGGGTGGATCAACAGAGCACGGCTTGCTTTGAGTTTTTAGTGTAGACAGAGTTAATGGCCAATTGTTACTTTCGAAGTTACTTCCAGGCTGGGAAAATAAACTGGATGGTCGAATCAACGTATACTATCCTTATTTTTATGTGTTTCCACCTCCTTTTGTTGGAGGACCTTCCTAAAACATATATTCAGCAAGCGATAAAAAGGAAGCCCCGGCGATTATACCAGCCAGCTAACCTCCTTCCTTCTTTTGGCCCAAGCAAGCGAACCCATGTAACATTATTCATCTCCAGGGATGGAAAGCATAGATAATAAAGCAAGAGACTTTTCTTTGGCAAGCAGAAAGTTCGATCGATCAACAGGCAGGTAGGTAACTCACAACGTCGATCATAGCCCCGTACCGGGATTGCAGCGCATAGTTGTCGAACATTTAACATAGTTTTTGCCCCTTGCCTCGCGTGCTTGGCAACCCTCTCTCTATAGCGCCACGTATAGCCAACGATTATATTCACATTTTTGCTCTATGGGAACGGGGCGAGGTAGGAGCCCACTCGCTATTCATCTAGTGTGGCCCCTTTAAACCTGATTTTATACAAAGAATAATGTGGTTTGGACAGGGTCGTAGGCATGGCACACCTCCATCCGGGGGATAAATCACTTTTTTAGTAGGAAAATAGCTGATTTCATGCCATTTATGCTCTTTACTTAAAGAAGCCAAAAGGAGAGCAGCAGAAGGAGGCTTAGGCGAAGCGGGTTAGCTAAAAACAACATATTCATAAAAAAGTTCATGACCCAAAGATAAAGTTAGACCTTTTGTAGTGGGTCCACTCAAGATCTCCAAATTGGAAAGGACCCGGAGGGACACATATGAGGTACGAGTATGTGGACCCGGGGGGACTTCCCTGAGGTACGAAGGGGAGGGTTTCATTTTGGTTTTGACCAATCATCCTACCCATTAATCAAATTTATTCATTTCCATATTATTATGGGGGGAAAGCACCAGAACAAGCTTTTCTTCCACGCTGGTTTTCTTTTTATATAAAGTAAAGTATGAAGAGCGTGCGTAAAAAGGAAGATATTTTTACCTCCATCGGTTGCTAACTAACTAAGTGGGAGCAGCATCCAAGCACACACGGCACGTAAGATCTAATTATATAAAATTTTATCAGGTAGTAAGTAGTAAATCAAACAGGGAGTTCCCGCGCACGATGCCACAATTGGTGGTTCCTTTACTGTGCCACTTAAAGTAATGCAAGTAGGCTGATCAAACAGGTGATAACAATGCTGAAAGTGTTTACCGAGCCCTCCCTTCCAATCTCCGCTGTTAGTAGTTACTAAGTAAGGCAGGGCAGTTCCAACGATCCAACCAACGCAGCTGTCCATAAAGAAAGTGGGTTTAAAAAGTAATATGAATGAATGGTCCAAGTGCCTAGCCTAGCAACCAAATTCATGAAGCAAGTGGTGAGTTTGTAAGCCCGTTCACTCTCAAAGTTAAGGTAATGGAGCCGGTCCTATCAAGTTTGTAAAAAACGCAAGGTTGATAGAGCATGATGCATGCGCGCGCATAAGTAAGGGCTAAGCGGATCAAATCAAGTAAATACAACTGGTAAAAGTGCCAATCCAAGCACGTAAAATCCTAAGTGTAGTTGTTAGAAAATAAGGGTGGAAAAAGGTTGTTTCTGTCCCACTGTCTGTCTATATAAAGTAGGCTGAACCTGATTTTTATTCCAATCAGCACATGTGATTAAGTAGTTTAATTCAGCCACGCGGTAGGCCTCTTTAAGGTAATACAATATAAAAGTGCCTAAGCAGCCTAAAAGGCAAGCCCTCCCTTTCAAGATTGTCTGACCTGTATTGAAAGGGCAGTAAATAGAACAGGTGAGGTGATTAGAGTAGGAAACAATGAAATAAAAGCAAATAGGCATAAGGTTCATATTAATACATAGTGCCCACCCATTTTGTAAACTTCCTCCAGGTTTTGAACGCCTGCTTTCGCGCCTCAATTTTTCGGTCTTATTCCGGGCTCCTCATTCACCATCGGCTATAGCAAGTGAATGGGCCATGCAATAAGCCGGTTTATAAGATAAGATCATTTTGTGGGACCTAAGAAACGAAGTTACATGGTGTAAGAAGCTGGTAGTTGTGCTGCCATCCATATAGTAGAAGGATTGGCTTAGTGTCAAAGCAGAAAGCAGAATGATAGATGGGCATGGCTAGTTAAGGGATTCTTATGAATTTAAACTAAACAACGGGTAGGTCAATTTTTGCTAGATCGGACCAGGGGAGGCGCGTAGCGTTCGAAGTAACCATTTGGGACGAGGGAACCATACCTTTTAGTTTTATATTTCTATTTTTATATAAATAATATATATATATATATATTTGGAGATATATTTTGTCTCTTACTTTTGCTTTGATGCAAATTCAGGCACGAACAGGCACTAAGTGTAAAATTTCTTTTGGTCTAAACTACTATATAAGCAAGCTTGGCAATTAGCGCATCATACTTACTATATTTTTATGTAATTAATCCAATGTGGGAAAGCGCTCCGCGCACCTTATGTTCCCCGTACTTTGGGCAGGTGCACACACTCTATTTAGTAACTATTACTTCTTAGATCGAGCGAGTGATGGGATGAATGAAATTACTTAGCATTCACAACTTGCTGGGACAAGGCTAGCTATTTACCAATCTAAAATGCAAGTTTTTAACCCCAACGGATGGATGGAGGAACCTCCAAACCCCCATAGCATAGGGTTTATATAAGAGCATTTTTAAGGTTTTAAATTGAACGGGCAAACACACTGGCATGGCTTTTATAGCTTTTTACTTGAGGGACTGCGGATTCTAATTACCCATCCTCCTGGCTCAGTTGTTCGGCTATTTTGGTGTAGTGCGCTGGGATCGTTGGAACTGCCGCCTTCTTTGATTCACTAAAGCCATAACTTTAGCAGAGAGCATTTACAAGCAACCTTGTTGAGGCCTTTTGATACTATAATTTATCCTTTGGTGGAACTTTATTTTTAAACCTGTGCGTCATAGCTACTCCTTGGGAATCGCCTTGGGAAATGCCTTGCTACTACGTAGGACCAGACTTACCTTATTACTTGGGTACTTAAACTCATCTATCAATAATAATTACCCTTTTACCCCTTGCCTTCTGATATTGAACCTTGTCGTCCCATAGTAATTACGCTTTTTTACTTTTTAGAGCGGCCCTACCCTCTTTTTACACCATCCGGCTTTCAATATGTGTAGCCTTCCCTTCGGGCATAACCAAAACCCCCACTGTAAAGAAAAAAGGTTGAAAAAACTCTATACCTCTCTTTGTCGGGAGCTCGGCTCCTGTGTTGCCCCAAATGAGCAATCTATCCTGAAGGGATATTAAATGCCCATAGAACAACGACTGCAAATTATGCCGTAGGCCTCCAGTCAAGTTTATACTACAAAATAAGCATGTGTGTGGGACCCTCTTTTCCCGCTATTGAGAAAAGCTTTAGTTATGGGATGAAAGGATGGGTGCAATGGAAGGGTAAGCCTGCTATACTCTATACAAGCCTAACCTTGAGCTCGGTAGGTGAGGCAAGTGAAAGGCTCTGTCTGTCCCTAAAAGGCTGGGCGAGATCCCGTTGATTAGATAACCAATAGAAAGGGGGGGGGCGAGGACTACTTTACGCTCGACCATTAGGGAGAGGGTTTACAGCACTCAAAGCTGTGAGATTCAATCAAGCTCTTGTCCTGTCTCTCAAGGAGGAGATGCACCAT
>Ga0233342_1000028_pt1 | contig 42048 bp, 18 predicted proteins | sample GEONDECOMP273_FD_180706 | JGI IMG/M metagenome (GOLD analysis project Ga0233342, IMG submission 180706) | Leaf litter microbial communities from Shasta-Trinity National Forest, California, United States - GEON-DECOMP-273 | ecosystem: Environmental > Terrestrial > Plant litter > Unclassified...
ACTGCTGGGCACTCGTCGTCGCGTCAATTAGGATTGGCAGTGACATAGAATCAATCGCTGTTTAAATTGGGTGCCGCTGGATATATTGAAGTCTCTACTTTAAGGTGAATTCTTGGCTCTTGGTTTGCTCTGCTACAGTAGAAGGAAGCATTCTGCGAACTATAAAGAACAACAATAAGACCCATTAGTATTATCATTATCATAGCATCAACAACACCCATAATAATTATGTATTTCATAGCAATAACAACCGATAATAGTTTAATATAGCTTGTATATACCGACGATAAGAATTAGATATAGCTTGGATATATAGCATCAAGGATCAAGATAGCGTAAACATCAGTCTATTACAATTACAACAGAGAGACCAACGAAGTAGTTACCATTTATTAGTACATCACGAACTTTACCTATCAACAAGCATTTATCAAGCAGCATGAAGAAACTCTTATCTATCACATTTAGCATTAAACACCTATCACATTTATATCATCGCATTTAGAAACATCTTTCACATTTATTATTGTATCATTGCATTAAAAAGAAACATATATCACATCGTATCGCATGAAAAGGAAGTAGGGTGTGTTGTCTAATAAAATTACTTCAATTTCCTCTCCCTTTGGTCGAGCGGCCTTACGGCACCTATCTATAAAATAAAAATAAATCAGGTCCTACGGTGCTTGTCCGCATCGGGCAAGCCACTCCGTTCCTTTTACTGACCATATTTTTCACTATATTGGACACCTGAGAGGTAAATGAGCATTTGGCCCCTACATAACTAAATCTTGAATGCCTTGAGCAAGCTATAGTTGATTGGATCATGGATTCATGGCATAAGGGAACTCGCCAGCAAAACATACAACTCTATCAGGTCGTCAAAGCCGGGCAGCTTCTTCACCAAGGTCGGTGGCTCCCCAGGAACCAAATTCCACAGAAGTTTCCCCATATCATGCAAGAACTTGAAGCAATGGAGACCGTTGCTTCCTATGGGGGGGAGGTTAACAAAACCCAACCAAATATTAGGGAACTAGCTACTCCCTCCACAAAACACGGGTGCGTAACTCAGGTGGCTTACTCTCCTATTCACAACTCGGGCAGCTTACTATTGCTCAACGGGATCCTGCTTGGTACATTTTGATTTGTTGGCTGACTGATCGGGTTCAATCCGTCTTAGATAGTTCGTGTTTCCCCGTTCCTTTAGTAGTTGAGCAGCTGTAACTTCCCTTATCTGAGCGGTTCCAAACTTGACCTAACGAACCGAGTAAGCAATTAGAGTATAGGCGTTATCCTGAACTGAGCAAGCAGTTTATTATAAAGCTATCCAAGCATATCCTGCTGGTTAAGAAGCAATCTATCTAGGATTACGCTATTCAAAGTGTAGGCTAATTAGTTGGAAGAAGTGCTCCATGTTGGCTATGAAAGGTGTGTTTGGCGCAATCAAGGCGCAATGTTACAGGGGAGAAATGAAAAATGAGGCGGCAATGAAAAATGTGCTTGTTGGCAATATTACAGGGATAAAATGTCAATTCGTAGGGCTGCTACCTAGTTCCAAAACAAGTCATTCAGTAACAGCCGTTGATTCAGATCCAGCTTTAGATTCATATAAGTATCGGGGGTATTCCCTTTCCTAATTTGCTCCGCTTCGGGAAGATGCAAATAATCTATTCTCGGAGATGCGAAGATAAGCATTATAGGACAAGCAATACCAGTTATACCACGCCAGGATATCCGGTAATATCAATACATAAAGGTAGCATCTAAATATTATAGAGAATGCAAACGGAAAGCGAGGTGACTAAGTGGTATCTCTAAGAGGTAGGAGAGCGAGGGGATTTATTCACTCGTCCGACCAAAGAAGGACGAAGGTCGAGGTCAAGGAATATTTCGAAGGCTATGGCTGCTATGGGGAATGACCGGTTGGTTATGAAACTGGGCACGTACAACTTGGCACGGACTAGAGCTTCTCATTCCTGCACCGACCAGAGGTTTTTATGTGCGTAGAGGTTCCATGACTATATTTTGATGCGATTTTTCTAGCTCTGATTGGTCGACTGTGGCTGGCTGCTACGCTAATCAACTGGTATAATCAAATGGGCTAATCAAATGGGATGGCTGCTGCGCTATTTCAACTGCACTACTTGACTACGTTACTCAACCGTGGCTGCTTGGCTACTTGACTAGGGATACTCGGGTTTTCTCTTGGGCTTGGATACTTGGATACTTGGCTGCTCGATTGGGTTACTCGGCTGGATACAGTTAGACCTCTCGAGCTATTACTACACCAATACGGAGCAACCTTTGCCCTCAAACTTGAACTCAAAATCTTACCTATACAGAGGTGCCGTAAGGCCGCTCGACCAAAGGGAGAGGAACCTTTTCCCTCAAAATAGACCCTATAATCTCAAACTCGACCTCGAACTTGAACTATTACTTCCTTTACATAAATCTTGACCTCGAAACTCACCTATTACCAACCCTATAACTATACCTTACAAATACCACTCGAAACTATAGCCATTCTCTTTATTTTCTTTACGGGGGGGATTAAGGCTTCTTGCTAACGCTCGTAGGCTAGGGCAGGCTACTTGTTAACGCTTGGCGGTTAATAAGGCAGGTAATAGCTTGAGTAGGTTTTTTTTTCTGTGCCCTATACCAATGAATGAATGCTTAGGAGCGACAGCTATTTTAGGACAACGGCGTGAAACAACCTTACTTATAACCTATTGCTGAAGCTAGGAATATCAGTGGGGTATGGCATGCTAGGAACCCTTTACTTACGAGCATGCATGCTATCCACCTGGTTATATCCTTTACTCTTACTACTCCCTTCACTCCCTTCAACCCATTGGTTATTTTAGTAAGTGCCGCCTGCCCTTACCCAAATACACTTCAGCCAGAGATTTATTCATTTAGACAGCCAGCATTGACAGGAAATGCCAAAACAGCATTGCTAGGACCCTACTCGCTTTCAGTTTAGTGCCATGCATGCTACCACCTACCTGGACCTTTTACCAAAGGATCACAGTTACATATTGGACGAGCATTCGAGAAAACTTACTTCAATATTCTTACTTTATAAGCACTTAACCCTTTGCTATTAACTTTAGCTTACTTGCATTACTTAAGTGCAACCTACCTATGTATTAACGATGATTCCATTATACTTCACTTATTTCAATGCACCCTTACAGGAGTTGCTGCGAAATGGTATATTTATAAACCTGCTAGGACTCGACAGCATACTTCACAGCGATACTCTTCCGGATGGAGGTAGTCTCTCATTGGGTAGAAAGGAGGAAGTGATACACTCATGATAGTTTTTAGCGCGTTGCATCCTTGCTAGTTACAGCTTTCCTTGTCCGGTTGCATAACTTACAAGGGTAGAGCCCATTAATTCAGGGGCATCGATCCCATTCATTGAGTAGAATAAATAGGGGTGTGCATAAAAGCACCATTTTCTGTCTGTTATGGGTACATTACACGGTAGGGGTGCCCTATAGTTACATCTTGCCATTCAATCTTTGTGTGCGCACAATACCTGTCAATTATACAATGAGCAAACATAACAATCATTGGCTTACTAGACGAATCTGTACCCCCTACCATATAAATAACTAATTCCATTTCGTCGAGTGCAAATTGAATAGCTAGGTGCAAAACGCGTTGACCGAGTCTCAGTGTCAGAGTATTAAGGCGCAGATCCAGATCGAGCAGATTCAGGCGTAGGTACAGGTATGGAATTGTACAGAATGCTCGCTTAGCGGTTGGCTCTGTATCTTGATATAGAACCGTGCAAAGGAAAGCTGAGACATAAAGGGATGAAAGGGCAACAAATGGATATTGTCTAACCTACATACAGCGGATCCTTGCATTTTGCAGAAAGTAAGGTCAGCTGCCTCCTGTCCAGCCAGAAGGGAAGACATTTCAGGTAGAATCTTCCTTGCCCTATGAAGGGCAAGACCTATCGGACCTTTCAAGATCGTCCTTTTTGAACTGATGAGGGCTTTAGCTTGAGTGTGGGTAGCAGTCAGTCCAAAAGACAGTCAGTGTTTCAAGTAGGCATAAGCAGGTTCTTCCCTCCAAGCAATAAATCAGAGCGTGTGGTGAAGTAGTTGGATTCTGAAAGCATTTATAAAGCTGGGGTTGTAGGGTACTATTGTCTTAATTAATAAATTTGATCTGGTTAAGCCCTCCAAAAATATCATTTCCGAAGAATGAAAATGTAAATATAAACAATTTCTCTAAGCCTTCTCAATGGATACAATCGTAGCTGTGGCATCTCGCCTATCTTTTTGAAATGCTGTGAAATGCCTTGCCCTATGAAGGACAAGCGGCTTCGCTCCAATCTTCAGTAAATGAAACATCATTGAAAAGGTTAATTGGGTTCATAAAATCAATTCAAAAGATAGTTGCCGGGGAGCTCAAATGTCAATCTAATTTCTTTCTCCCTCGTCATTCCAATGGTATTTCCTGGTATTTCCTTCCCCACCAGCTTTCAAACCATAAAATCCATCGAAAATTACCTATAGTCGTTGGCGTGAACGTTGTGAGATTCAATTCTTCAGTAAATAAAACGTCACTTTAAGAGTTAAGATTTAATATCAGGTTGTCAAAAAGGTGCTTTTACAGGGGATAAAATGGCAATCTAAAAGGTTATCCCAGAACTAACTGGAAGCCCCTGCTTTGCTTAATTCTTTATCTAGCCTTGATGGCTTCCTTTCTTGTGTGTTTATTCGCTCAAGAACTAACTCCACGATATGCTACCTCTTCACTCTTTCATTTCCACCCTTGCAACTCCCGGTAGGTCTGACTGAAAAAGTATCTTGTCCTTCCATCCTGAAGGTATAATCACCTTATCACTACGGTGAAGATATAAGCAACTTCCCGGTACCGGGGGAAATTTGGATGAGGTTCAATCGCTTCAAATTACACAGTGGGGTTAAAGTAATGATGCCTGTGATTTGAGAGTGATTATGACGGAGAAAATATCGTATGTGAATAACCATATGTTCCTCCCAAGTGAATAGATAGAGAATGCGATGCTCGTAAAACCAATAATTATGCTCGTAAAAGAACTTACTGATCCAAGCTTATGACAATAGAGAATTTGCATGCGTAATATTGATGATTGAATGGAGATATAGCCTAATGTTTTCCTAGTTCATTCATTGATGTTATCACCTTCTGAGCCGTCATGTTCTCACCTGCGGATTAAGAGAGAGCAAAGATTAGTAATTCGCTTATTATACGTGGAGATTGTAGTGGTGTGTGGATTATCCCAAGTTCTCCATGATCTAAAATCCCTTCCCTTCCTTTGTCAGGAAAGTCCCTCTCCTTTTAGTCGAGACCTCCTTCCTAAGGACCTCATAATGTTCTTAAATAATTGGAGAAGTTATGTTATGAAATATTTTCCCTGATCGCATATAAATGTCTGGACAGTCTATAGGAGAAAGGAAGTATGTGGGATAACTGGTCAACTCACATTGTAAGTGGGCTAAGTTTTTTATTGCTGGGTTGAGCAGGAAGTTGTGGTCTTGGTGGAGGGTTATTCGGAAGCAGCTGTAATTGCTGCTGGGGCAATTGGAACTGTTGTTGATGCTGTTGAGGATTTTGTGGGGTTGACTGTTGTAGGTTTCCAAAGGGCCTCGCCAACCCTGTTGCCAATGATGACTTTGGGTTTTTTGAGGTGCCCATTGCTGCCAAGGCATGGGAGGATACCAATTCTGAGAAGGATACTTTCAATTTTTCTGATTAGTCCAAAATGCACTGTAAAATGAAGAAGGATCTTGAACCATACCTGGTGGACGAGGTTTCCATGGTCGTCTCTGGCCGATGAAACAAATTTGCTCGGTCTCCTCATTAGCTCCTTGGTAAACTGCTTTCAATCCTGGCAAAGAAGGGCAGCTGTTGGTAACATGCTTTTGTTCACAAATTCCACAGATTGAAATGCTTGGGCAATCCCCGCTTATTTCTACATTTGGAACAAAATATCGATAATGCCAGCTCTGCTTCATCCCGCTTTTTATTAGCTTGTGGTGTATCCAAGTGCAAACTGAAGGAGCTGAGGATATAAGTTTTTCAATCCTCCAACAAGTTTGCTATTTCAGCTCGAGTGATTCCTCCTCCAGATTATTTTGTTCTTCTGGCAGCAGTATCTTAGGGACCCTTTCCATACTTTATGTTTCCTCTTGAATAATGTTTGCACAATTTATCAATTTCCTCATAGCTTAACTTAAAAACATCTCCGGATCCCATTAGATTGAAAATAGAAATGCATTCATCTCTTTACTATGGAGGAAGGTGAGCTTATCACGGGGGTACCTAGTCTAGTGTGAAGAAGTCACAGACGACAGATAGTTTCAATTTGTTAGTTTGCAGTGGAGATAAACTAGTACTTTTCCTAAGTGAAGGAGCAAAAGAGAGTCCATAAAGTGGATTGGATGGGGAAAAGACGACTATAAAGCCGAAGGAAATGATAGGAGGGATGAAACAAGCAAGCGAATGTGTTCAGTTTAATGGATCAGGGACGGTTCAGCGGGAAGCAACGTTCGAGAATAACTCTGATAAACTCGTAGATAGGGATACCATCACAAGGGCACAAGAGGGAAAAGTGCTTTGCAATGTGTTCCGATTGTTTGAACTAGAGGAAAAATGAGTAGTAGACACGACATGACCTGAAGAAAGTGGAGTCAACCCAGACTAGTCACAACCCCCCCCCACACATCTTGGGAAAAATCAGATAATTACCAAACTTTTGATAGTTTTTATGGAAAAGCACCTCCTCACAGTGGCTCGAGGAATAGCAGTAGTACACAACAGAGTGTAGGTGGAAATACAAGTGGTGGTGGAAGTGTAATGGTAAGTTTTAGTTCTATCTCAAGTAGAGATAAAAGCCTAATTAGCCAAACAAGCCCGTGAGATTTTATTTTGATGAACACTTAGACCAGCAGTATGGTTGGAGTGATAGATAGTATAATGATGCACCTTCTTGAATTAACGGGGAAGGGCGACAATGATGTAGAGCAACATTGGTTCTTATGTGAATCAATCTAAGGAGCAAAAGGGATGGATCGTGGTGCCATAAGCTAAACCGGTATAGTTCCAAACCACGTTGAGAGGGAAGGCTCTCTAGTGGTATATTAATTAATCCAACTGACCCCCTCGGGTGCTGCAAAGACCTTGGACGAGGTGAAGGTGGGATTCGTAGTCAAGTTGAAAAGGCCAAACTAAAAACAATAGAGTTACGTCAAGCTCAAGTAAATAAAACAAATGATGGCGAGAGTGCATGGGAATAGAATAAGCAGTTCCGTGACCTGATCAGTGGGCTGACTTATCCTATCCATGGAACCCAGCACAACGAGTGGTTTATTCAAGGTCTACTACCTTTGACCACAATACCACTGATGTAGCATAAATGGACTACACAATGGGAGGCCTTGGCCCAGGCCATTAAGATAGAGTCCATGAATTAATATCCAGGAACTATGGGAACAATGGTTGCAGCTATACCCTTGATTAGCGCAACATTGGAACTGGCATACTTTTAGTCTTAGATATTGGCCTTAATGGAGCAAATTAAAGAGATGAATCAGGCAAAGGCAAGGAGGGAATAGGTATGGTGTCTAGTGTGCAAGATGGAGGGACACCCTACAAATGATTTCCCTTCGTTGAGGGTCAAGGTTGCAGCTCCTAACCCAACCCTGCCTCCCACTATATTTCCAAGTAACATAGTGAATGATATCCTCCCTCGGTGAATAACTTGATCCTTTAGAGACTTACTATACATGGTGGGTCAATTGAGAGAGGTAGGCTGATCGGCCCCGAACTGCATTGTTTATCGGAGAGATTCAACAGCCTCCTATCAGCCCTTTGACTCAACTGAAAATGGAGGACCATATACCTGGCGGGTTATAAGCTGATAAAGCCTCAGGTCAACCAATCCCTGCTCCTCTCCTATGATATCTCTACAAAGTTTTTCATCGTTGTTCTTTGATCGATATCGATCAGTGTATAGTCTCTGGTATAAGTATAAGAAGTTGATTGACCCGGCTTTTAGCTATTGATCGACCTGATCGGGAGGGGAAATGTGTTGAAGATATAAGGAGAGAGCAGGATTATGGCCTTGAGTGACCAATTATATAAAACATATAAACATAAATGTCTGCCAATGTTTGGAAACAACTTGGGTCTCCTGAACTAGTGCCATCCACTATCACTCTTATAGCCTACGATGGTCGTCCATCCCAACATGATGGTCTATACCAATGGGAATAAAAAAGCAAAATATAGGTCCGGAGGGCTTGTCCTTTTGAGGGCAAGGTCCGGAGGGCTCGACTAAAAGGAGAGGGGCGGAGCTGCTCGACCATACGGGAGAGGGACTTTCCCGAGGTTAATACGGGAAGGATTGTACCTTGTTTCTTTATACTCGTATTTACAGTGCAAATTACAAAGAGAGACAATCACTCACTATGGAGTAGATGGGCATTGTGGCCTAAATAGGCTACTACAGGACCGAATACTTTCTCTACTCTATTATGATATCCACTCCTTTGCTCTATTTAGCTATGGAAAAGTAAATCATTACAATCAGAGCCCCAAAATGTGGAGATCTCGCAGCAGATGATGATCCAGATCCAGTTTGAGATTCTGTCGGTTCAATTGTCAGCGCTAATCGAGCCGTCCCCTCCTGCTTACCAATAACCTTATCCAGCAAGCGTCCAGAGCGGCCAGTATCTATCCATATCTATCTATTTCCCCACCCAGTAAGCAAGCCGTTGCTAGTAAGTAAAAGCATCGGGATGGGAAGATTGACCCAACCATCTCATTTATTCATAGCATGCTCGCTGGTGAATCAGAACTTTTATTCTCGAGACCCCCCTAGGTACCTTCCTCGGTATAGTACATATCCTCCCTAGGTACATTACACAGTTAGGTCATCTAGCTACCTAACATTAACTGTTACGTTACATGGTCACATTACTACATTAACATGTTAATATTGGAGCTTACAATTTGCTTCTTCAAAACCCCATCTAAAAAGAATAGAAATGAGCCAGCTGCTGTATCTTACCATAGCATATTGAATAGCCCAATTAATAAGAGTATTATCCCACTCCTTCTCCGCGATGAGGCTCGTCGTTGATCCAATATCCGGGCGTTTTAGGAGAGCTAATTGCCTGAAGGTTCGATTGTTCTCGCCAAGGGGATAAGACGAGGATCCCTGAAGGTGGTGCAGAAGAAGGTAGAGAAGTTGGATTGGCCTAACGCCTGCTAACCCGCGCCCTGGTGAAGGTGAGGTACCTATAGTTGTTGTTGAGGTGGGAATGAAGGCTAGTTCACCGACTCCTTCATCCGGCAACAAGGAGAAATTACTGCTCATCGGGGTGCTACGCTCTTTCCCGACAAAGGAGGGGAAGGACAACCCGGGATCCAACTATGAAATCTGCAAGTGGTAGAATCAACCCCAGCAGAATCTTATCAGCAAGTTGTTGTAGAATCCCCAGAAGACACAGGGACTACAGGCAATAAGTATCAAAACAAGTAAGTAAGTAGATGCTCCCAAGAAAATAAGTAACATACAATTCAATTATATATGTTAGTCCAAGTGAAACGTAATACTAGCTGTAGTCATGCACTAAGAAGTTCCATTATAAATAGAATTTATGATTAGTTTGCTTTTTTTGTTTAAGTTCAGGACACATAGAATGTAACAGAATCCATGTATATTTTTTATATATTGAACATATAACATCATTTAATTTGAACTTAACTTAGGGGCAGGTACGGACGTACACCGAAGACCTCATATTGGAAGGAGAATGAACGAATTCCCAGTTCATCAAATAGATAGGATTAGTTATATATGTAATTACAGTTGCGTTTGCTGCAGAAGAACAAATAACAGGCCGTACCTGAAGCTTAGTTGAAGATGGGAGTATAAAATTACCGGTAGCCCATGAAACTACGTACAACATTACGGGATTAAGATACGGGTCGTATAGGAGGGTAAGAAAGGCAACGGGAGGGAAAGACAGTGCTTGCCTGTATTCGGCATTTATATGGCCCGGTCCCGCATATAAGTGCCCTTCGGGAAAAAACGCCAAGTGCTTTTACTCTTTACTGCTTCAGTTCGCCAACAAAGTTACTTCATCTTATATATATGCGCATAACGCTATAGACATCTTTCATATTTTTTGAACCCAAGCCCGCATAGTTTCCACTCAATACAGAGAGTCAAAATTAATGCCCTATAGGCCCTCTCCCTTTGGTCGAGCAACTCCGGTTGGGTGGGAATAGAGAAATAAAAGAATTCACTTTGAGATACCAGAGTAAATCCATGCTCTATTGCCCAGAAATGGACTTTTCATGCATTTTTCTTTATAACTTTGGAAGTTTAGTTCGGCCCTGGCCCTGAAAAAAGCCTACCTTATGAGCTTGCCTATTTAGTTGTCAAATCAGCCCCATTATCAGGCAAGCCATTTCACTCAGCGGGGTCGCGAAGCTCAACAGCAGTCCCCCCTCTATTTCATTAATATTACGTATACAATCACACCCCTTATTAGTCTTTTATATACGTGTGTAGTCATACCGTGCTTAATCTGATAACCTTATTAGGTTAAACAGGACCAATACACCTTGCACTAAGTACAGAGCTTAGAGTACTAATACCATACATGTTACTTATGGTTAATACGTGATAGGTTTTATTCCTTATGCATATATAGCTATTACTCGGATGTGCTTGTATAATAGTCATAGCTTACTTTGATTGCCATGAAGCTGATGAGTGCATTGCTTGATTACACTGAAATAAATACAAGACCATTCCTAGAAAGTAACGACAATCATAGTATGATTCCAATGGTATAGCTAAGGTTCAGCTTATAAGGTAACATGATAGTATCGTAATCACATGACCAGGAACATGCCATATCAATACTAGTGCAATGAATACAAGCTCTTATTTTATTAGGGAATCTACGTGCTTTAATCACTCTATTTGATCAAGCTTGGAACTGTGTTCGACCTAATTAGCTAACAGCTTAAGTAAAGGTAAACATAGGTACCTTAAGTTTATGGAAATGTCATACTATAAATCAGTAACAAGTACACCTATGAGCTTATCTATCCGTTCTATTACCATAGCTTTAAAGCCAGTGTTTATTACTAACTACTTTATATTAATGGGAATAACTATGCTTATAGAGTTAATGCAAGGATCCATCTGAATAAAGCTAATTCCCTAATCAGTTATGCATGTTCTATCTATATCATATTACAGGATTACATGTGTTACATAGCTTACTTGGAGTTACTGTTTCTTATAGATATGATGTAAATTAGATATGATGTAAATAGCAAGTGTTTCGACAGGTATGATCAGTCATAACTATTACCATAATAATGTATGTGCTAATCTTTACCCTTGTTAAAGCTATCATGTTAGCACTATCAGTATGATTCCCATCTTAAACTAAGCCGCATAAATGTTATACCATTAGTATTACCATTAAGCTTCAATAGTATAAGCAGTACTTACTTAAAGCACTGTACCTTAAGCAGAGTTCAGTTTATTTGAATACAGATATTATGTAATATTGATTACTTCACCTTGTATGCACTGCTCACTATTCTAAGGATGTTTATATTAGGCAAATAAGCTTATACATAAAATACAGATCACCATAAGGTCCGGAGGGCTTGTCCTTTTGAGGGCAAGGGTATAGCTCTTTCTATAATCAGTGATATTACTATAAATGCCATATATGGCTCACTAGTGTCCAGCTTAGAGTCCGTACTTATTACTGATACTACGGTTGTAACCACAATGAGTAAGCTTTTACATAATGAACGTGATCGTAACAAGGAGTAAGCTTTATGGGTAAGCTCGGCATGCTATGACATCAGTATTACTAGCTAGTTAGTATAGATAGAGATAACCACCATGTAGTTTCTATAATTAATGGCAATCCATATCCTTTATGAGGAAAAGGTTAAATACTGTGAAAGCTGAACAACCAATACGTGTAGATCAATCGAGTCAGCTCATCTCTATTGGGTTAATGTAATATGCCAGATCATTGAAACTTTGTTGAAAGCTGCTTATACCATTATCTCCAGATATAAAAGGTGTGTTGTTACCATGCTTAACTGCTTACACTATTATGACTAATAACACAAGAAGCACTAGATCTTAAGATGAGGTACCATGATATCCCTAATAAATGAAGGTGTGATATTAGTATCATAACAACTTAAAGCTATCTGTAATCAAAGCTCATATCCCTAATTAGCAGGTCTGTAAACTACATGTTGTATTCATCTGTATTCAAGCTCTTACCTATAGAGTATGTGTACAAGGTTTGGGTTCAATTTCCATGATATTAGTGTGTTTTATTGCTTTGATCTCAGTCATATTAGTGATAAGCTATTATTGGTAAAAGCAGTAGGTTAAACTAAGCAGTGATATCCTATATAAGCTAGTATGTAAGATCGAATACATGGAGTTACTAACTTTATAGCAGTGTAAAGAGAAGGTGAATTACATGGTGTTAATAGAGTAGATGTAACTAATAACCAGTACTTATGCTATACCCTATTCATATTAGGTGTAATAGCCCTCTTTATAAACATTAACTCTATAGTAGTAATTCCATATGACCTGTAAGCTTAACTTGGAGCATTACAGTGATCAATAGCGCTCAATAAGCTAGAACAGTGATGAGATTGGTACTAACATAACATGAAATCAATAGGGTCTATCATATCCGTAATAGTCATGTTTTATTTAATATGTAAAATACGGTTATAGTACTACTAGCATCTAGTTAAGCTCTAATGATTTACCTATACCTTATAGTAATCACTATATCTCTAAGCTTAGTCTGATTGATACTCTATTTCATTACATTGAACATATGGGAATCATAGGATATGTTGTATTCAATATGGTGTTAGCTATGGACTTAATGTACATGCTCTTAGTAAGCTTTATCTAAGTCAGAGCCTAATCAATCATGGATCACACTAAACCAATAGCATAGTTATAGCTAGGATTCAGAGTACCTGTTAATCATTACACGTATAAATCTATGTAAGTAATATCATATCAAACAAGCGGGTAATCAATCCTATTACTCGTACTTATTCAGGTTATGGATAAGAAGAAGTAATCATAGCTTACTTGTACCTTACATATAAGGGAAAGAGCTCTATGTGATATACTCAATACGTAAAGACAGTAATCAAGCTTATACTCTTATTCCTGCTTATGAATACAGTGTATATAGATATCAATACTAGTTACATTACCTCTATGGTATTTGTTCATTTTACTTAAGCAGAAAAAAGGAAACAAGCTATTCAATCTAATAAAAAGCTTAGCTTATTATGGAGATAGTGTACTCTAAGCAGTATGTAATGTTGAATGATATGCCTTGTATAAGTATTCATGTTACAGCTTTATAGATAGGGTCCTTCGATTACGTAAGACTGATTGGTTATAGTTGTACACCTTAAACATAGCGTGTAATGATGCTTATGTCGAACTGTGATATAAACATGTCCATTATTTATGGTAAGATGATTGGTGATACTTGTAAGGATATGAGTAACCACTAGCTAGTATTGATTACTGATCTTACTCTACCCATGTTACATATTAGTAATACTTGAGCTTTGTTACCTATTTGATTAGAGATATACCTATCACTGATTGCTTAGAATGAGTACCCTTGTTAGTACCATGACTACTCTCTTAACTCTATGCTCACTTATTACGTAAATACAGTGGATTCCAGTAATTCTATACTTTATATAAAATGAACATCATGAACTATACCTCGTGATTACACCTGTATTACTCTATCTCATTACTTATGAAGATACCGTCCAAGGATAGCAGTGATATGTGTAGAATACGCCCTTATATATATGGCATGGTATATGGTCCCTCTCCCTTTGGTCGAGCAACTCCGGTTGGGTGGGAATAGAGAAAGAAAAATTTCTTAAATGTCATCGGTAACATACCCTTTCAATATAGGAAAATAGGGCAGTCAGTCATATAAGTACCGCTATAACCATAATAAATCACTATTGGATAATAAAACCCATTGAATACGAGCCTATAAGTATGTGTTAGTAATGATCTCTTGTTTCTATACATAAAATCAATGGTAATAGTTGATACCTTGATAGGAGTAGTATGCTTAACTTAAGCCAATTCCAGGGATAACATGAGGTACACGTACAAAGATTACAATAAACTAATACACGGATTAGACATAATGGAATAGATAAGGAGAAGCTTCATTGCTTATAATGACACGATAACACTGATATCTCTATTGAGACTAGTTTACATACCAGTAATACCGTAATTGTTATGAGCATAGAGATGTAACAAGCGTATTGAATGATATCGTATTAGCATGGTATCTTTCACGTATATTAATATGGTTAATAAAATAATATGGTTAATAAAATATGCTTGTATCACACTAGCTTGTTTGCCCATGAACCTTATATAGAGCTTACACACTCCTTTAGATATGTAAGCACAGTGATTACCATGTTATCCTATTATATTACGTAACCTCATTATATTAGATAGGGTTAGCTTAGCTTATTATGGCAAATAACTCAGAGTCTCATAACCTTGTTTCATTCTATCTATTACTTATGAACCTGCTTTAAGGTAAACATATTAAGTACAGCTAGATTGGTTACCATTGCTTTGAGTACTTGTGGTTTCTATATATATATAAGATACTTATTACATGCTTACTCAATACTGATACGTATAGCGATGTACTAGTGTTTCTACTATGATCCTAATTAGGCATATAACGGAATCTATTGGCATTACTAGTATGATTCCCTTGATTGATCTGAAACAGGTTCTATTGAATATTCAAATACATGCAGTTGAATGAAAGGTTATTACAAGGAACAGAAGCTAGTTACGAGCATATGTACCAACACGATAGAGTTATGATCATAGTTATAAGTAGGAACATGTAGTGATAGTACTGATTAGGGAAATAGCGTAATTTTCAAATACTGGGATTTACCTGATTATAAGGGTATCGTGCTTTATCATCGTAATTAAGGATAAGGAATACCATATGTTCTTGCTTTCATGATTACTTATATTTATATAGGCTCATATTGGTTCAGCTTCTATGATACTACTCTATTTCCATAATATAGGTGCTTGTAAGTTAATAAACAGGATCCGCTCTATTTCCCTAATAATTGATACTATAAACTCATATTTGATACGTATGAATCAATGCTTTTTATTATAGTGTAAGTAACTCATATGCATGGGATCAATACTAGCACATGAAGTTTTATTAGTTATATAAGCAGTACCATATAAGCTTAACCACCTGTTTACAATATGCGATACTAATCAGATTCAACCTAATCCAATACATGATGTGCTTGAACTATACCACTATCTTACTAGTACAGGTAGTTTGGAATCAATGAAGCTAAATAGAACCATATTAATAATATACGGCTTCTTATAGGTTTTGAGCTACATCTGGAGTGTGAGGTGATGCAGAGGATAATCAAAGTAGCAGAGGATAATCAAAGTACAAGAAGGATCTTTGGCCATCCCCAAAAGTCAAGATCAATAAAGTGTGGTGGTGCGATAAAGTCAGGAGTTCACAGAGGTGGAAATAATTTATGAAGAGGTGTGGTGGTGATTGCATGATGACATGAGGAAAACAGATACTTAGACTATAGGCACAGAGACATTGGCTGAGCCTACTAACTCATTTGTTACTATGGAAGTCACAGATCTCGTGCTATGCGCTCATTCCTATCTCTTGGCTATGTACTGCTCGGTATACCTCGACTCCGCAGCACTAGACCCTCTGGCTGTACTCTATGCCTAATGGTATTATACCCTATGCTTTGTATTCCGCCGATTTACCACAGCACTGATACGTACTACTTCCAAAGGACATACTTGTGCCGCAGATAGGCAAAGGGAATGAAATAGGTGCTTATTAACAGAAACATCGGTACAGCAAGTAGGTGCTTAGCCTAGGGATAGGTTATAACATAACACACAGAGGTGCTTAGCCACGGGTCAGGCACAGAGAGAGGTGCTTACCAATAGGTGCTTGTGGCATCGTATATAGTAGGCCTAGCTTACTTACACCACTTAGACAAAGCCCAAACCATGCATACTAAGTGTGTGGTACAGACCAATAAGCACATACAGGGGCATCAGCTCAGCCAAGGGGGCAGAAACTCCTTATCCCTTCAAATATTTCAGCCCAATCAAAAGTTTTATCCCCGATAAATATACTTGGGTTTGGAAGAAAATAATCTTAGTTTTAGCAGACCTAACCAACCATAAGCAGATTTTTGCTTCATCGCTGTTGGCTTTGGGTTGTTTTGGTGCTTGTGTTTTGTTCAGGCTCTTCCATTTAATATAGTGTATGTCCGCGAGTCTGGGCGTGTGGATTCATCTTTGTGTGTGATCGCAGGAGTGGGTGATGTGTATGTTGGCGGATCCGTCGCGCATTATGTGGAATCTTTGTGTATGGTGGATAAGAAGGATAAGGTACAATTGTTAGGCCGCTATATTATACTATAATAGCACCAATTGTCTATATATTAAAGCTTCATTCCACTTGCTTGGACAGTATTTACCTAATTTAGTTATAAAACACGTAGAGAACCTATATTATATCTATTTATTAGCACTCATTTGCTTTATTGGTCCACTCTATTACCTCACGAATTAAGCGATCAATAGTGTACTGGCAAAAAGTAGCTCTGTTACTGTTCTTTCGGGCTGCTAGGATCTTACCTGCAAAGGCGGTTGTCGGTCTGTTAGGAATTTACTTGCATAATAGGCTGTTAGGGCTGATTGTATAAGCTTACCTTAGTTTATTGCAACGAACAAATATTGGTATATACACACTTTGTACAGGCTCGCTTGGTACCTTATGGTTTTCTATTTCTATAGGATCTTTTCACATAGTATAGGTGGTGAAATGGCAGGGTACACAGTAGGTAGGTATCCACTATTGGAAATATTACTCAATCAACTCCATTAATCAGATCATCAATGGGTTCTAAAATTGATAAGTACATCCACCTATCTTGCGACTTTCACTTCTACCCCTTCCCCTCGTGCCTCGGGAAAGTCCCTCCGGGTCCTTCCCCTGTCGGGAAAGAGCTTCGCACCTAGAAAAAAAGAAAGTCGCATATAGATAGACAAAGAAAAATAATATATAGTCATGCATGTTAGGTGCAGATAAAAATGGGGTAAATACTTTGACAGGCATAAGCACTACTTTGCATAGGCACTCATGTCTACCTCACCTACCCCTCCCCACTTAATATATAAAGGAAAAGGGGCATAGGCGCTATAAGGCAGACCTTTACCTACTAGCCTGGTATGGTAGGTGGCCAGGCGCTATATTACATAGATAGAGAGGTTGAGAATGATTCCTAATGAGTGAGATAGTCGAGGGAGAGGTTTAGAATAAGCCAGGTAGGTCCGAAAGTAGTGGTTTATAATCTTTGTAATCTCTGTAGAAAGTGGGTTCTGATGCTTGAAAGGTCTCGTACCCTCTCTTTTGTTGCGGTCAATAATCTCTTTGGGGGTGGGATAGTTATAAGGAAAAGTGTGTTTTATAGCCCAAAACTGTAAACTTTAAGGTCCGGAGGGCTTGTCCTTTTGAGGGCAAGGGGAAAGATAGATTAACTAGTCATTGGGCGTGAATTGGCACCCAATCCCTCCCATAGTAGTGAATTGGAGTACTTTCTTTGTAGAGGCGACCGAAGAAGACGAAGCGGTTGCTCCCGATCACTGAGTAAAGTTTCCATTTATGTAGGCTACAGAGACAGCAGGAGACAACTAGGAAGCACATATTATATACGGATATATGGATGGGGCAATGGCCACGACAGCAGCATATTGGTGGTAATAAGAAAGCACTCGCTGCAGCAGATCTATTCCGATTTTAGTCTTCAGAGCGCCCCCCCAGCTTTCTTGGTTGATTCCTTCGTGACCCGAGACCTAGCTCAATGAAGAAATGCGATGACTCTCTCTTTTGTATGAGGTCCTTAGGAAGGAGGTCTCGACTAAAAGGAGAGGAATTTGGTCTCACTCAGAGTCGGATTGGCTCCTTCAGACACTATAATGTTTAATTTACTATTGCCTTCTTTATTATATCTTACACGCTTGGGTCGGGTGTGCACTTAGACCTTTGCTATTCCCTATCTTCCCTTTACTTAACTCTTACCAACTACCCTTTCTACCAGACCCTTTACTTACCGCCTTACCCAACAACCAACAACACTTGCTTCAGTCAGGATTAGAAGGGTACGGCATTACCCCTGCCCTTGCTTTACCAACTCACCCACCTGATGAATACCTAGCACTTGTTCTCCCAATACCACTTCTTAATTAATTGCTTAGTGCGTGGGTACTGCTGCTATAGACCTTTCCGGATGGGATGAACCGAGCTTACCCTTACCCTTTCTTACTGCCTACAATAAATCACCCACCTGCAAGAACTAGACCTGCCCTATATTTATTAATGACTCTTTGGAGGTACAGCTATAGGTACAGCTATAGACTTCTCCGGGCAGGATGGGATTGAATGGAAGGACTACTTCAGAGCATTGTTTGACGGGCCTTCTTACTACATTGCCAGGAGATGCTTGCTTTATGAATCTTAGGAAGTAAGGCACTCTTACTATTTACTTACCTTTTACCCTATCTTATTACCCTATCTTACCTTTACTGAAGTGTTACCATACAACCCTTACCTTTATACCTTCATCCAGGAACACCTTTGTACGGGGGGTACTATTAACAACAACCTTTGTTCCACACAAACTATTTACCCAAGAAATAGCACTCTCCCTATACCAATTCTTAATTAATCTTTGTAGCTACATAGCCCTGATCTTAGAAGCACCGGCATGGGTTTATCCCTTACTTTATACCTAAACCCATCACTTACATGAATATGCAATATGCCTTCTCTTACTTGGGTGGGCATTTTCCCTTACCCTTCCCTTACTGCCCCCTAGGAGATGGAGTCCCTTACCAGCCAATTCACTCAACCAGGAATATAAGTTTAGTACGGCATGCGCTATTCACCCTTACCCTCTTACTGAAGCGCATACCACCTGTTCTACCAGACCTTTCACTTGCTACTGCCGAAATCCTAGGAGAGGGAGTGCTGCTCCGGGTACCCATGCATGACCTTCGATTATTAGAAGCCACCGGATAGATGGGTCAATTAGCCGAGAGAGAGAGTTTCCTTTTATCTGATATTGTTGAACTGCCGGATGACTTCAATTATGGTCCATCAGAGCAACCTCTTAGATGATGGGGACGAGCTTCAGATGATAGGATATGATGTCCAGCCAGCCAGGATATGCTTTGATAACACTTGCTTTATGAATCTTAGGAGGGCACTCTTACTATCCCTTTACTTAAGTCCATGCTACACCTGCGCTTATACCCCTTACTAATGCCTTCACCCAACCTCGATTTATTGAGTGCTGCCTGCCCAACCACACAAACAAACACGGATTCGGTTTGTGTCTTTAGGTCAACATGGGTGCTAAGGGGATCCTATCTGAGAGAGTATACTCTCTCCTTCCTATCGCCAAAGGATCTAGCAGCATCCGCGCTAAACCTCTAAGCCAAGGGAAGGGGAAACGATCTTAAAGGTATATAGTGGGGACAGGTGGAAACCGAACATGGGTTGGTTACTCACACTAGATTTCACTACGGCAAGAAAGAAGTTAGCTTCGCTAAGGAATAGTATAAAGCTTAGCTAAGGCAAGCTAAATATAGTTGTTAGAACTAATGCGAGTACTACGGGGAACTACAGCTTTGGAATGGGTGCATAAGTATCACCTACCTCTTGAAATGGAACAAGTTAAACGTATAGATGCGATTCTGTTGGTCCACAGTAAGATAGCAGTCGGTTATCCAGTTGATCCAGCTTATCCACCACCTTGTTAACCACCACCTCGGTAATAAAATTGATAACCAGACCCGCCTATAGCCCCAAAGTAAGCATCAGAGCCAGTAGCGGTATATCAAATTTCAGTAGCAGCAGTTTACCCAAAGTTGATGCACCAGAAGCAATTGAAGCTACAGTTTCATTCATTGACCCAGCAGCTGCTTCCCCATCAATGAGAATGAAAAAGCCAGTAAATTACCGAGTTGTGATTGCATAAGTAGCAAGGCAAGCTAGAGCGAAGGCAGCAGAGAACAGGGTGAGAGCAGTAAAGGTAGGAGTATAGCGCCTAGTTCCAGTTTACCTGGTGGAAGCATCACTATAAGCATAGGCAGTTTGCTGAGTAACAGCTTCAGTTGATCCAATTAAACCAGCAGATTCACCAGCTTATGTTCCAGTACCTACAACCACCCCAGATTCTGTAACTCCATATGTATCTGCGCTCGCCTCTCCTACCGTAAGACTTCCTTCCGTATCTATATCTATAAAGGGGTGGGTTGGGATAACCTACACAAATTACCTTATTATCCATTCCCCGATTCTACGATTGTCAACTTCTCATCGAGATAAGCAGCTACATCGCTTAAAGATGTTTAGGTTGTCACACCAACTAGTGGAAGAATAGGGCATTGAGGGAATATAAGAGGGTCAGACCAACATACACAATAAACTTTAGGTATGGCTCTATCAATGTCACAAATATAAGCATTCTAGCTCAAGAGGTGAGGGCATTTGAAGCCGTTGAAATAAAGGCCCACTGGTACTTGGCTTGCTAGCTGGCTGGTGCTAGCCATACTTCCAGATCTTGCTGGCACTGGCCACATGTTCAAATCTTGGCGAACCATGACTCATATGGCGAGTTAACTCTTACCATAAGAAAGAATTACAGCAATGTATAAATGTATCAATGCAAGCTCTCCTTCCTGTCTTATCATCGTAGGTAAGTATTGGGGCCGGCTAGTCTTTACCTTATTCTACCTTGTCCAAGGTGCGCCATAGAGAATGGATCCTCAGGTCTTTACTCATGGTTAAAGAGTATGATGAGTTGTCCCTACATTCATATTCAAGTAATCACTTAATTAACGGATCTACTATGGTTATAAGTCACACTACCGCTAGCTCTACTTCCAATCAAAATATCCTTTAGTATAGAACACAGGCCCAGATAAGGCAAGTAAACTTCACCGGCAAGTTAAGAACCCTTTCTTTATAGTAAGGCAATAGTATTTCCTTCCAAGCCACTCGCTGAACCCACACCCATCAGACGCGTTAACTAAAGCTTATATTGGTACAAAACTGCATTCTAGCCTCAAATATGTAAGCAATTGTTCTCGAACGGCCGTCCAATCCAACAAGGCTCTCTAATTGAAAATCATCCATCCGGCAGTTCCCAGGATCTCCGCTAAAGGTTCTGGCTTCGTGAGGAACGTAGTTTTCTCTCGAAAGGTTTTTGAATAAATACTGCCAGGAGCCTTTCAATGCACGACCCACCCAAATCGAGGTATGTTCCCCACCGGGTACCCAATGGTTTATTCGAAGCGGCTCCGCCCCTCGTCCAAATGGCTTGCCCCCGGGACCGATTAATGTCGACCCTCGCCCAATCAAGCAAGAAGTGCCCTGCCCTAACCGTCCAGCTTCATGCAAGAATCCCGGCTGCCTGGCCATATCATCTGTTAGAGTGAACACGCTTTGACAAAGCCACCTTCCCATTCCTAAATTTCCCACTGGTGGGACAACACTTCATTCATAACCGGGTACCCAATTTCCCATCTTGAGAGGCCCCCTTTCCGTAATGAAATGATCGCCCGCCCCTTATCGCCGCTTTCCTTCCCCCCTCGCTTTCTTCAGACCACTTCAACTCAGACTGACTCTCTGTGCTGGCCGGACTTGATTGGTATACCGGACAGATCGCTATCGCTTCACAAGGGTCTATCTATCACTCGGGCACCTCGTTCTTACCTTACTTCACTTACTTTATTTTCTATTTCTTTACGCGATTTACTTACCGGGTTCAAATGAGAGGGTTTGGATAACCAATAGCTCATAAGTCAAATTATATGGCCATTATAACGCGCCGCTGTAACGCCACTTTCACCCTGGTGCGGGGGTTGGAGCTTGAGGGGAGAAAGAAAATAAAAGGCTGGGAAATAAAGAAGGCAAGTGATAGAAATAAGGCCTCTAAGCAACGAAAGTTGTTAGGATTTCGGAAGGCACTGTAAGGCTATATAGAAAGACAATTAAGGCTTCAATATAAGACTCTCAGGCTGTTGGAAAGAGCCTTTAGAAAACAGAGGTAGCGAATTATGGGAAGGCGTGCACGATCACGCTGGAAAAGCTCAAGAGATTATCTGAGTTAGAGGAGTGCGTTGTACTTCGTGTTATATATGAGTCAAAGGGAAAAGAGGCAGAATAAGTAAGGTAAACCTTACCTGAATGATGGACACATTGGTGTTCGATGTTACTAGGGAGGCGGGCGGGATAACGGGTGCGTCTATCATTCACTAATTATCCCTTCCTATTTTGAAAGGTGTTATCGATCAACGAAAAACCCCCGATCAAGCTCTAGTCGTATCCGTTAGGATATAGTATAAATCTAAGTTGTTACAGTCCTTTTCAACTTGTTGAACCCGGCGTGATAAGGTCTCATTCAGCAATCATAATAATAATCACTTATATAACGAGCAAGAGGTTGCTCAGAGGTAAAGCAAGAGATCAATTCGTTCTAAGTCTTTCTTTCGAAGTGAAATCACCTAGAGCATTTGAAAAGATAGAAAACCCACCTACCTGTATAATGTGCTTGCTCTTCGGACATGTTCGAGCAAGCCGTAATTTGATTTGATTGAATGAGAGGAGCACTGCACTCTTTATTCCCTTTATGAATACGATTTATATTCACTGCCTTCATGAGAGATTGAATCTTGTTGATCCGTTAGAGTGTGCTCTTGATTGAGCACTCAAGAGATCACCTTCATGATCTATTTCACCTTTTGTAGAGGGTATTAGGTCTTGCTCGTTTCGGGCGTAAGGGTCTAATCTAATAGGTCCTGACCCATAATCAGCCCTTGTTTGTGGGTGGGGTGGGACGCAAGGACTGAACAGGGGGGTGTGGATATGGGCTCATCGGATGAAGAATAGGTTATTAATGAAGGAAGAATAGTTTCTTTATATAGAGTGCTAGTAAGGGAAGAGGGAGGAGTTTACTAATAGTGAGTGTTATATACGTATATAAAGCAGAGTTATGCCTGCTATCTGTTGGATTCCTTACCTACAATCTTATGCAGCTGTTTCAATCAATTGAATAAATTCTATTTGGGCCGCGAAGTCGCTTGTCCGCATCGGGCAAGGGGGGCTTTCCAAAGTAAATCGAGCCCTAGTAAGATTTTTCTTGAACTTGAGGAGACTGACCAACTTAACGAACCACTTGGTCTAAGAGCTATGGGATATCCTGACCTAAGAGCGGCTTAACAGACCAGCAACCTTGTCTCATGACTTGCCTATCGAATAAGTAATTCCTACCTCATGAATCTTTTTATTGAACATGAGGAGGAGGAGCCCGGCCTAACCCGTAGGTAATCTCTCCGGCCTATCTTATATAAGTGTGAATTTGAAACTAAAGGAAGGGGCTAGTAAACAACTGGGTGTCAACAACTGGAGAAGGAGACCGGAAGTATCCCGCAGGTAATAGCTCGGTCTTAAATCGTACTAAGTCCTTTCCTAGTACTAAGCCCATCGAGGCTAGGGTAATTGGACTGAAAAGAGAATTAATCGTACTATGAATGCCCGTCCTCTGTCAGATAGAATTACTAAAAGACTAGATAGGATCTTTTTATTGGTAAATAGAAAAGATAGATTGATTTGACAGCCGACATACCGGTAGATGAAACTGCCCTTCCACTATGTAAATTCCACAGCTCCACTATATCAGTTCTTTTTGATTCCATTCTTATAGATAGTATTTATTATACTGGGAAGATAGGGGGATTGAGGTGTTCCTGGCTAACCCGGGTGTGGTCCGCAAAGTATGGTTCCGGTATTTAGACCCAATAAAACTAGTAAGTGGTCCGCAAGGTCTGGTTCCGGTATTTCCCCAATCTGGCATTTCCCTAAGTTAGTTGTAGTTCGAGATGTAAAGTTCGAAAGGAAATATTAATTTGACTGGCGTACTTTTATTAAGGGATCGATGTCGAGGGGCATCGATGATGAGATAAAAGAGAATATAAATGGGCACAACTGGCATCCATTTCATGAGCCGGAAGGCTGCTCGACCAAAGCGGAGAGGAAATATTTCATGTTGTCTTTTTTGGCAAGCATTCGAACTAGTCGGTCGCATCGATCTATTTCTTCCTTATTAGTAGGAGGGCAGGCTGGTAAATAAATAGTATCGAAATAATAACCCATAGGTCGCCGGACTCATGGTTGGTGGATCAGATGGATAATCTGTTCATGGCCCACCCATATTTCCTTTTAGTCGGCCGATGCTACCAAGGAGAAATAGAATATAAGGAGGTGCTCCTTCGGTCTCAAACCCTTAGACGCGGGTAGATCCCTTCTGTCCTTATTAGGTGGGTAACTCAGATATAGATAGCTCCCTTATATTCTATTTAGGGTAGCGAGGAATGAAAATTACTAAGACAGAACTCAACCCTATATCTCAAAATATGGACCCAGAACCTAAGGGAGTAAGCCCCTATAATATAGTAAAATCCTATATTCATAGATAAGATATATTTCCTATCTTCTGGTGGGCAAAACCTATAAGAGTAATACCATAAATATATTGACTCTGCCTCACTTCTAGGAACTATTATGTATATAGGAGCATCAAGCAATGTAAGAACATAGGTAAGGGTACATATTTTGGGGTAAGGATCCAGGCAGGGAAGGATACGGATTGGGATTGAAAGGATCCGGTGGTAACTGAATCAGGTGATTCTAAAGCAAATGGATAGAAAGGGGTTAACTACCGTTCGTAAGCCGAGATGACTACAGTCATTGTCTGTGGAATTGACGAAATGCTAGACCTTAATCCTAGCATGGATGGTACAATTACTCGGTTGGTCTTATTACTCCCAGTCCACTACGCTGCTTATTTATTTGGTTAGTGCCCCGCTCATCACGGACCCATAAAATACATAGCCAACCTAGACCAAGGACACGGGCCACCCCACGAGAATCCATTATTATGCCAAACGACCCTATTAATTGACCTTAATAAAGAAACTCTTATAGAACTGAAACCAGCAAAGGTATTACTTTGGGCAAAATTAGAAGTCCAGGATAGTCACCCCCTCAATATGTTCAATACACAATAGTGAGTATGCTCTCAAAAACTATGACCTCACTGACACAAATAAGAAATCGGATGCGTAGAATATTAGTAATAGATAGGTGGGTTTGCTATAATGTATCACGTTATAGATGCATGTTGATCCCCAGCTTATTTTTTATTTAGTTTTCCTTCCCCTCCTTTGTCGGGAAAGAGCTATGCACCTTACTAACATATTGCTTTCCATAATCGTTCAAGACTGCGCTGCGTTTCAGTAGCAGTTCGAAATGAATATCCATACCCATTAGTTAATTACCCATTAGTTAATTATATCGGGCTAGGATAAATCAGACATCCCAGCAACCAGGCATACCAGACATATAAACAAACGAAACCCGCTATCTCTGAACTAATGAAGGTGCTGTTACCATTTAGTAAGAGCCCATTGATTATATATGATGCCCGGGTTTGGGGTGGTAAATTAGTAGTATAGATTACTAGGCCCTAAACTCAGGAGCTAGTGTACGGTATATGAGTCTGCCGCTTCGGTATTTGGTAAGGTGGGCTCGAACTGATAGCAGTTTTATGACTCCAGATGTGGCGCCGATTCCCAGCATAAGTTGAACACGGGATTTGGAACACGGGATTTGCATCAGCATTCGAAAACGGGCAGTTGGACATGGGATTCCCATAAGCATTCGAACTGGCATAATTCCCAGACTGGCATAATTCCCAGACTGGCATTATTCCCATACCATAATTTCCACACAACCAGCAGTCCCAGCAGCGTAATAAGCAGCATCAAAACCAGAGCAGCACCATTACCCAGAGCCGCCCAGGATAGGGACAACTCTTCAAAATCAAAAAATTGGACTGGCGGGAAGAACTCGACAAGAGCCGCCCAGGATAGGCAGGATAGGGACGACTTTTAGATTAGAATATGATTCATCCTGTGCGATTTTACAATTTAGAAGATTCGTCTCCCGGTGGGATTCAAAGGATGTTGTTTTTCCTTTTGATGAGGAATAGTGGCAGTATTATCCCGATGGGTACACTGGGAACCTTCAATCGCATCGTTGCTTGGATGAGCAAAAGAGAAAGAGCCCTTTTCTGGAGGTCGGGAAGGTCCTACGGTGCTTGCGCTTCTGAGGGCAAGGAATTATGACAGTAACATAATTTTGTGTAGTGTTTTGATCCCCGCCACCTTTTTTTTGGAGCCCATTTCCTAATAATAAAATCCAATTTAATTCCCCGATAAGTTGTTGGTGGTTTTCATCGAACTATCACAAAATGAGGATCCCATCTTTTAACACTGGGCATGAGCAATAGGCCTTACATGTAAGGGGCCTTGCCAAGCCACGTGGAACACAATATGAGAAAACCATAGGTCCACAGAAAGATTATTGCTAACTGACCGAAGTGTTACTGTTTATTGGGGGCTTCTTATAAAGGCGTTCTTCGGTAATATCTCTCTTTTTACACTGGGGCATTACTTTCAAAATCATGTGCGGTAGCGATACAAAACCAAATACGACGAGTAGTTGGGGGCTTAACTTTGGAAATCTTGCCCCGTGTTCCAAAGAGTAAAACATACTTTTTCAAATCCTCCTAGCCATTATCCTACTGCAAGAGTATGCTTCTTGCTAGGAAGAACGCCCCCAAATACGACGAGATGTTGTGGCCCCAGAAGGTAATGAGCTACTCCTACAGCACGTCCTTGGACAATGCTCAAGGTTCTGGGCCTTCAATTTTTTCAAGAATGTTGCTTCTCTTTTCGCACTGGCCCCTCTCCTCTGCGGTTCTCTATCCAATCAACTATAGATAGAAGCCGGAAGGTATCAGACCCTAATACTAATCACTAACTCAAACTCCGCCTAGTAGATCGCTTCTTGGTTGCTCATCTCCCTAGTCGCTCCGATCTCTTCCTACCAGCATAGACAGTAATACCTAGATATAAATATATATCTTCCGATAAAAAAGATATTCCAGATATTAGTACGAGCTTAGTCAGTGTTACGCCTAGTCTATACGCTCTGTTTGTCAGGGTGGGACGTAGCTGAGCCAATCGGCCTGGCATTGGCCATCGAGGATACGCCTTGATGCCTGCCCGCTTCTATTCTGTTCTGGGCTAGGCGAGAGCATAAACTCTCTGAACGAATTACCCGTTATGATTCGGGTAAGGTAGAATTTTTCTGCATCATTTGTATAAACATAACAGGTGTTAGAGCTCATTCTCACTGAAACCTATCCATCATAAACACTGTTTGACCGATGATTGGGAGGAGGGAGACACTTGGGCATTTTCCCTTTACCCTTTCCACGAGAGATCAAATAAAATGGGGCTGTATCACTCATATACCCTTTACCTCACCAATAGGAAGCGCATATATTTTAGATCCAATTGAATCGTGATTCAACTTAACCCAATAAGCGAATGTAGGGATTATTGAAAGCAGGATGTGATGGTAGAATTAAGGGAGAGTTTTTCTGTAAGTAATGGACTGCCAGTCGCAAGTGATCTCTGCCTAGATCAGAGGTGGGTTTCGCATGCTTTCATGGCCAGCCTAATGAATGGCATAGATGAATAATATGACCAATCGGGTTCACTTGGCATTCCGAACCTCGAAGAAGAGCAACGCTTAAACCCACCAAACGATGATGATAGTAAAGCAGAGAAGTCAGTTGGTAACATAACTTTATCAAACGTTACTCCAGCCACAACTGCACCGAATGAACGGGGAATTTGTCGAGCAACTCGCAATAATTTGTTTCGCGATGTCCTCATCACCAACGGGCCCTAGCAAATAGGTATTCATAGCAACACTTGGCTTGACCGATTTATGCTAATTGGTCATGTGTCTTTCTTTATTCACGATTGGGAGCCGGAATAGAACGAATAGCTCTATCGAACCCGGCACGTGCACCTTGATCCCGCATTATCGAATCGGTGGCTAATTATATATTTTCGATCGAGACAGCTGATGAACCGATATGGGGAGTTTTAGAGTATCCATGTACCACATTTCGATAGTGACTCCAGCGCACCGACACCCCCATTTCATTAGCCCCGGGACAGAAGTCGCAATTCGCCGATGCAGAGAGCTTTATTTCGTCGGTGTATATTCCATCATTTCTATCCGTAACTAAAAACTAGGGGTTTGCTGGTTTATATAGTTGGCTGGCAAATTCCCCGGTTGTATTCAGAGCTCTGTTAGGTCGGTTGGGAAAGAGGGACTAGACCCTCGGGAGCGGTTGATCAATTTGAGTTAATCCTATCGATGTGGAGCATGCCGATCCCACCAATGCGAGAATGACTAGCATGAGGAGCGAGTACTACTGGCGAATAGAAGATCCTCCAGGATCAAGATGCTTCGGAAGAGCCAGGATAAACTACTCACCTGGAGGGGTTAATTAATAAAAACCCTAAATATATTTAATACATATTAACAACTGAACCAACATACTATCGGCAAAATACCACAAAAATACCACTAATTGTTTTAATGAATCCCTGCGGATATGTGGAAGGGAAAGCCGGTAAGATGATTATTAAGAGAGCTGGGGGTTGAGGAAAGAGAAAAGCCATCCCCTCCTCCTTGTTCTCATTCTATTGAGCGACCTCGTACTCATCGACACGTGCAGGGCCGATGCCATACCCTAGGGGTAGCTAATCAGAGGATCAGAGGTAGGGGTAGAACATCTGAGGATCCTAGCTTTAGGGGCTTTACTTTAGCCACTCGAGTTGAGGGAGGCAACATTCCTTGCTTTCCTTCTTTCTCTGCTGGCCTCAAGTCTAGTAGTCTTTCTTTTACCCATCCCTTTTTATATACTGGAATTTTTTATGATTTATTTCCGCATCTCAACTTATCATAGAATAATTACGTATATTAAGTAACTGAAGGACTTCAATTTACTTCTCTTCTAAATAAAGGAACTGAACTGTGCTCGTATCATTCATTCGTGGAAATCCCCTCTCCCTTATGGTCGAGCGGCTCCGCCCCTCAAAAAAGAAACACCTTACTAACAATGAAACCACAAACCTCTCCTAAAGTCTCCGCTTTATTAATAAAATATAGCAGCAATTATTCCCCTAGTAACCCGCCGAATCCTGCTATGTTCTTATTACTGAAATGAAAAAGCCAAATTTACTAAGAAAGTCAAGCTTTTCCAGAGCAACTGCAGCAATATTGATAAGAAGGTTTTACAATTAGCTTTTCTAACATTAGACTTGTTTGGTTTTCGCTGCGGCGCTCCGAACTTCGATCCGCTTCACTATATGCCATGCTCAATCTTCATACCATTGGAGAACTGAGGCAAGCCGGAACATTTTGGCAGATTTTTTATTAGCCCGTTCGAGTTTGGTTCGTATCATTGCGCTCTGTCTGTAGTTCTTATTGCCTCCCTTACACGAATGCATTTGATTCATTGATGGAAAATACAATTGTTGTTTTTAACTTGTTTTGTTGTGCATACGTACTAGAAGCCGTTCGATGAATAGCTATTTAAGCAACTGGGTTAATATTAGAAAATGGCAGTTTCCTTACATATCGTCCTGTGTGGAATAGCAGAAGCAGATGGTCGAGCGGATACATTTGAGGGTAGGAACGGTTCCTCTCTAATGATCAATCGGAACGTTTATGTAGGAAGTTATTTCTACTGTTGCGAACGCATCCCCTTCTCTTTTCCAACATTGATGTTCAGCTGTGATTGATGAAACAAGGAATGGCGGGACAAGGCCTCTTATTAGGTTTTAAAAAAAATCATTCATTATTGGTCACGCATAGCCCTTGGCTTGTTGCTTCGGGAAGAGATGGCTTATCATTCCTCCTAAAGCAGAACATGAAAAGGTGCAGGACCACTTACCTTCCTGCAATCTGGAACCTACATAATTTACTTACTATTTTATGACGGAATGGATAGGAGGGGAGCCCAGCCAATCAATAATATAAGTCATTCACACTGGCACACTGGATGGACTAGCTGCTTCCCAACTAGTTAGTTACTTGGACGATTTACAGCGGCAGAGTAATATAAACCAACAATAGAGCATTGCATTCCATTCTTTGGTCCCATTCTCTAGTTCCATTTCCCGGCTGTCCCACACACCTATGGTTCCATAGTAATACTCAAAACAAGCAAGTTAGAAGATTCATTTCATCATAAGCAACTCATTCAGAAAGGGTTGTAACAAGAGGTTTATTTTACATTACGTCATGGAAAAGGTTGTAGCAAAAGGTGTAAAAGCAATCCCGCTATCGCGAACACCAGAAGATTCCGTAAATTAGTAGTTAGTTATTCACTGGGAACAGGAGAGATTATTCCATCAGTTAGTTTAGTTATTTGACCAAGGAGCCGGACTGATTATTTCCCAAATAACTTATATATCGCTCTCCATAATCGTTAAAGTAGCTGCGGCTGTCACCTTTTTTACTTCTTATGTTGCCCCCGTCTCTGCCACCTATGGTTCTGAACCGTATCACCTAAAACTCAATCCACTGCTGGTGAATCTGGATAAAGGGTAAAAAAGAAATTTCACCTGCATCAGTGCAATTCAGATTATAGAGGAAGAGCTAGGGAAGGACCTATTCATTGTAGCTGGATACTATATGAAGCAAGAAATGGTGATAGGTATTAAGAGCCATAGGAGCTCTTAGTTATTGGATTTTCATATTCTATGCTACAAGAGAATCTTTATTAAGGGTATGTAAGATACCAACATGTAGAGAAAAAAGTTGTGAGAATCATGACCATTGCAGTTGGTTATTGTATACAACCAAATAACTATGACAGGAATCAGAAGCATGGAACAAGCCAATAGGTGAAGAATGCCATTAGTATGCATAAAGGGGTAATGTAAAATATTTAACCCTTTAATATAGAGGAAGGAAATGAAATAATAATGGATGCAAGGCATGTTTGCAGCACAGAAAGTGATGGAGGTTGGTATGGTAAAGAAAAAAAAATATTACAAGGAAAAAGAGAATAAGGATCTCATGAGGTGATGTGTGGCTCATGGGATGGGTGTATCATCTCTGTGGGCAAGTGTATAAATTATTGGAAGAGTTGCAAGTTATGAACCAATAACTTATGTTTCAATAATTTAGAGACATAATACACCTGTTGTATTAGAGTGCATAGTATGTGGTACAAAGTTGAAAGAATTCAGTGGAAGAAATAATGAACTTTCATTCACTTTAAAGGTGCCAATGGAGGAAGAAATCATTCCATTATTTGCATATTGGTCTTGGTGGATAGAATTATACTTCACAGAGAATTATTCGATGAAGTGAAGAGGGATTTCAGAATCGAAGAAAGTCCATGGACAGCTAAAGATAATGGCAGAATATGCGATAATGTGGATGCTTAAGCAGTTGGGAGATATTGCAGCACTAAGGGAATGATTCTAGCACTAAATGAGCATTGTTGATGAAGAATGAAGGTAGGGAATGGGATTTTGGTTCATCTATTGAGAGGTTCAAATAAGAATAACCCAAGACCTGGGATGAATATTTGGTTTACATACAACATTTTGATAACAGGGTTGTCCACACTTACACCAGTAAGTCCCCTTTTTAAGTTTTTAAAGAAATTTTCCAATAATGAAGTCCAAAATGTACTGAGGAATCTATATCTCTATCAGAAATGATGGTCCTTGGAACTCGAAAGTGCACCCAAACCCTTTCAAGGAACAAGGTTGTTGCTTTTTGTCCTTTGACGGTCTTTTAACATGACATCAAAACACACATATTATTAAACCTTTATACTACCACATACAAGTAATCATGCCCTCTTCTTGTCCTTGGAAATCTTAGAGAAAAGTCCATGCATATGCTTTCCCATGGCCATGTAGGGACAGGAAGTGGATTTTATAGTCCTTGCTTATTTTTACTAGGCTTGTAGGTACAACATAAAATAAAGACTATTATAAATTTAGCTACTTGTTCCTACATCTTGGGCCAATAAACATACCTATGTAAGTAAACCATAGTCTTTTCAATGCTAAAAGTCCCACCAACATTGGAGGCATGAGCCTCCCATAATAGTTGTAGTCTGTCTTCCTTTGGTACACAAAGCTTCCACATATTGTAGAGTAATCCATATTTTATATATTAATCAACATTTTATTGTTCTTGTTGTCTTTGTAGCTCATAATACACCAGTCGGTAAATCTAAAAATTGGTGCTTCAACTAGCTTTCTCTTCAAGGTCTCAAAAGACTCCTCGCAGTCGGTGCTCCATACAAAATCTGCATCATTCTTTAGAAGTTTATCCAGAGGGAATGTGATATTTGAGTAATGTCTTATAAATTTTCTGTAGTACCTGTGTGTCCGAAGAAGATTATTATTTGTCTTGGATTTGTGGGAGGCTTCAAGTCGAGTATGATCTTTCTCTTTGCCATGTCGACTTTCATTCCATCTTTGCATACTACATGCCCCAATAGTATGCAAATTGGTGTGGCAAAAATACACTTCCTTATGTTCAAAGATAGCCTAATTTGTCGACATTTTGAAAGCATCAGTCAATACTATCTTTGGCATGATTGTATGGTGTATGTTATTATTTAGCGGGCTGTAAACAGTCTAATCATCAAAGTAGACAGCCATGGATTTGTCAATGTACTCTTGGAATGCTTTAACTACTATCCTTGAAAAGACAGCAGGAGCATTCTTTAACCCAAAAGGTGTTACTCTATATGCAAATGATCCAAATTCTGTAACAAAGGTGGTCTTCTCTTGGTCTTATTTTGCTATGGGCACTTGATTGTGACCAGAGAATCCATCAGTAAATGAGTAGCACTCATGTCCTGCTACCTCATTTAGAATCTCATCTGCAAATGGAGTTGGGAAAGGATCTGTGACTGTTAGTTTGTTCAACCCTCTCAAGTCCACACAAATCCTTAGCTTCTTTGGTTCTTGCTTTTTAGGCTGCACTACCATGGGACTTGCCCATTCTGCCTTGTAAATTGGGTAAATGATTCCTGCTGCTAACATATTTTCAATTTCTTTTTGCACCATCTCCTTATACTTGTGAGCAAGTTTGTAAGGTCTTTTCTTGATAGGCTTTGCTCCAGGGATGAGGTAGATTTTAATCTCCCCCATCTCTTCGACTATACCTTTAAAGTCTTTATAATCTCTTGTAAACACATCTTGATACTCTTTTAATAAGTCGATAATTTCTCTTGTATGCTTCTCCGACCAATAATCTCCTATCTTTGCCATCTTTGGTCTCCCATCATTTGAGATGTGGACTTCCACTGTTTTTATTTCTGCGTTCATCCATTCAGGGGCCTTTGACCCATCTAACTTCCTTTAACCCTCTTTGATCTCATTGTATGAGGCTGGGAAGTCTAGTTTGTATTCTTCTTCTTTTACAGGGTATTTTTCTGCTTTTACTTTTAAGACAGACCTTATCTTTTTATGGACCTCTGGATGTTCCTTCTTCAATCTAAAGCTTTTTCCAGGGCAGCTTTCGCATATTTTCTAGGTCGATTCTTCAAATTATAATATTGCTACTTGTTCTTCAGTCGAAATTTTGTTACAGGTCGAGGCGCGACTAAAAGGAGTTTAAACAAGAATAATGGGAATTTATACCATGGTCAACTTTTAAGTAATCGACCTTGTGGAAGGAAGCACAGCCTACGCAGGATTAGTCAGAAGATCTTGGGGAAGAAGGATGAAAGCCACAATCTCCTTAGATAAAGACTGCATAAAATGAAAAGGAAATGGGAGAAGAATCATTATACCCCTAGATTCCAAGGAAGGAAAACCCTGGTCGGAACCCTGGGACGAGCAAGCCGACATCAGGAAGTTTTATTAAGTGCTGCAAGGAAAAAACGAGCATATTTAACCTAATGCAAAGGATGAATTACACTTGGGATCACCGATGTCTGTGGGTCAGAACTCAGACACTGAGCTGTATGATTGGCAGATGGAAAACTATGAGTCAAGAGCAAGATAATGCTGGAGCATTGAAGCCATACCTAAAGACAGCATCAATAATTGTTTTTCAATAAGAGCTACACCAGTCGTGTACGAAGGAAGGATTATAAAGTACCCTAGCCTGATCCCGACAAAAGAAGAATCAACTGTGATGCCTCTACTCAGATTTAAAGAAAGAGGGTCACCTGCCATCCATGTATACGAGGTATCCAAAAATATTGGAGAGCAGGGCCGACTACAAAGCTTAGTGTAAACTTTTACAGGTCAGGCTGCTCGTTGGTGGAGCACTCATGCCCACCGACTGCAGACCTGGACCACAGCCTCGACATACTTCGTTGAAAGATTTGGAGGAAATAAACTGACAGCAGCGGTTGGGTGGGAATAGATAAATAGGAATAAAAAAGTGAAAACCAGGCTTATCCCCTGAAAGTCACATCTACTATTGCGAATCTGAATGGAAAATAATTGGATATAATGATTAAATAATCTGGCCCCATATGTTCCCGAACACATTACAAGACTTGCCTTACAAATGGTACAAGCTAGAAGAAGCAAAAGGATAAACATGGAATTGGCCGACTTTGAAGGAAAACTTTGTCCATACATTCTCCTTTTGCCCTGCAGAAGAAGGATTGAAGAATGCAGTCCAAGAGATGCGTGATTTTCTCGAAAAGCCAACTCATATCGACTTGGAAGAAAGAGGAAAGTCGAAGGGCTCCTTTTACTATTCAACTTAAATTATGCTAAGATCACTATGCCAATGGAGAAACTGCTCAATAAAGATGCTAAGTTTATATGGACACGATATTACCAGAAAGCCTTTAATGTGTTGAAGGAAAAGATGGTGATTGTGCCTATTTTCATATCCCTAGATTGGAACTAGTTGTTTTATGTTCATGTTGATGCCTCTGCCATAGCAGTTGGCGCAGTACTCGCGCATCCTGGTGAGGGGAACATAGACCATCCCATCTCCTCTGCTAGATTAAAATTGTCTTATGTTGAGCGTAACTATACTACTATAGACCATGAAGGGTTGTCTATGGTCTACGCTTTGCAAAAGTTTAGACACCATGTATTTATTGGGAAATACATTCAAATTCTACACGGATCACTCAGTGTTGAAATACCTGGTGAACAAACCTTTGTTGGGGGGGAGGATCTGTCGCCGGTTACTTCTGTTCTGGGAGTTCAATTTTTATATTGTGGTAAAGCCTGGCAAACACAACGTGGGACCAGACCATTTCTCTAGGTTGGAGTCAGGATAAAATGGAGGGAGCTTGGATGATGAGTTTCCAGATGCACACCTATTTCGGGTTTAAGTAGTACCAGATCGTTTCATAGATATTGTATAGTTTTTGGCATCTGGTAAGGCACTTGAAGCATATACTTTCATGTAGAGGAGGCAATTGGTAACCAGAGCAGCAGATTAAAAGTTCATTGCAGGGCAATTACACAAGCTAGGAGATTATAACATTCTGTGCATATGTGTGTTGGTGCATTAACATTACACAAATTTACATGAGGTGAATGAAGGGATTTTTGGAGGACACTATGCAGGTAAAAAGGCTGTGCAGAAGGTGTTGCGCGCAGGACTTCTTCCCAACTTCTTAGGCTGTCCTTATGCATGGCCCACCATCTAGAAGGAGTGGACCTCAAGGTTGCATCTAGTGTCGAAACTAACTTTTATTAAGGGATCATTAATCTCATGTCGTCCATGAACTCCTCCACATCCTTGGTACCATAAAAAATTGGAGGGTCCTTCAACTCTATGCCAATCTAATGGAATGACCTGAACATGGTGCAATGATGAGATGAAATATTCTGGTTGCACTCTTGCCAATCTTAAAATGATTCTTGGATTTTTGAATCATAGGAGCAAATGCTACGTCAGCTCATCGCTCCATTTGCTATGGGATTTACATAGTCATCCCACATTCTAGCTGTTAAGTTGTACAACTAATCTATCACTGCATTATCCATAATGTCGTTCATTGGCTCTATGTATGGGGATCCTTTGATAGGATTAATGTCCTGTATCACTCTTGTTCCACTAACTTCAAAAGACATTTCCCCCTTCAAGTTGATGATGGTCTCGCTGTCATTTTCCCATTAAAACCCTAAGAGGGCAGGGTAAGTATTTTTATCATATACAATCCCAATGACCTCGAAATACACCATTATCTTCACAATTCTAAGTTTGGATTTAACATTTTCCAGGTGGCCAATAGGTTCAATTTTATAATGTTTGCTAGCCTCAACTGGATGGGTGAACAAACTGGGCGCGCGCTCCCCATCATTTTCAACAACTTCTTTGGAAGGATGTTCACATTGGACCCCAGGTCTAACATGACATCCTAAACCCTAATACCCATGGATCTAGGCATCCATCTTAAACTCTTAGTCAGTCTTGGGCCTCTTCCTTTGACTAACTCATATAACTTGTATTTCTGGCAAAGGGGCATAGATGGGTTCCTCCTCCCCTCCCTCGATTAGCTTATCGAAGGGTGACCGCAACCTCCTTATCAAACTTTCATCATCCATAATTTGTTTGAGGATATGGAAGAATTCGTGAATTACCTCTGCTGGGTCAACTTCTCTCGTGGCTCCTCATTGCAGTCCTTGTACCATCCTTCTCAGCCACAGGTGATCAATATGATTCCGGGAAGGCAAGCTACAACTTGTGTTGGTACCTACAATAGCAACTACCTCTTATAGTGCTTCCAAAGCTTCTTTGAAGTAAGACTTATTCTTTGCCGCATCAAAACCCTGATTTGTATAAGCTTATTTTATTATGTGGAAAGGCTCTCAGTGGTCTCCATCAACGTTCCTGCAAACTCCTCCCATAGTTACTATGTTTATCTTGGGGTCCCCTACCCTATTAATGTTTTTAGGTTCAGATTTCACCAAGTTTTCATTCTGTTGTACCACCCTAATCTCCCATTTTTCTATCAGATCTGGACAGTCCTCTATTGTATGACCTGTGGCCTGGTAGTGGCTACATCACACTCTCCTTGGTTGCCGATAATCCAGGAGATATGTCTTATCTCATCATAATTGTAACATCTTATTGGGCCTATTTAGTAACCATTCCTTCCTCCTTGATATCCTCCTCCATATCCACCTCGGTAGCCTCCACCATATCCTCAACTCCCTCCTTTTGCAGGTCCAGAACTCGCTTCCTCCACTTGGAAGGAACTCCTCTCAAACTACTCCGTGAGTGCCTATAGGGTGTGATAGTTCTCTATAGCATGAGTATTCATCCTACAGAAGTCATAGAGAATGGTAGTTGGGGTAGAAGTGTACTTCTGCAGCATTAGGCAGAGTTGTGGGGGGTGGTTGTAGGTTTTACAGATTTCACAATATCCATTCACCACAATGCCTAGGAATCTAGTAGGTGGTGGGGTTGAGCAGATGCAACCTTGACTCTTTCTGAGGGGAAATAATTTGAAGTGTGGTCCTTTGTCTTGCATATAATACACCAAACATGTTCCCCTCCTACCTTGGCTTAGTTCATCTCCTGCATTTGCTCCATCAAGGCCAACAATTGTGATTAGAACTGTGTAAGCTCATGCATGTGCTAGTCGAGGGCATAGCTACAATGCATGTTATGATTTATCCCAGATATCCATTCATTTACTCAATTTTCATGGATTGGGCCAAGGCCTCCCATTGTGTGGTCCACTTCTACTACATGAGTGGTACTCTAGTAAGAGGCAGAAGATCTTGAATAAACCACTCCTTGTGCTGGTTCTCATGGATAGGGTAAGATAACCTATTTATAAAGTCACAAAAGTTCTAATTTATGATGGTTGTCCTCGCTTGGTTATTGTCTTCACATGAACCAGATCCAGATCCAAAGCTCCAATTGAGACCTGCAGATCAACCAACAACACAACCTTTCTCATTCCATTGTGACTCATAAACTTAGATTTGAATCTAAAATAGATTGAAACATGCTAAAGTGAATTTACATCATCCAAAATAAGTTTTTTATCTATGGTAATCAATCGAACAAAGAAAATTTTTGGAGGGGGAAAGAAGGTAGATCTTTAGAATAAGTGAAGAAGATAATACATACAATGATGTACCTGAATCCAGTGCTACAGTACCTCTTTCACCAAGATCTGGTCACCCAATCCAAGTCCCAAACTACTGATCTAAAATGCAAATCTGATCTTCCTCAATTTACCTATAACAAGACTTCGAGACCTCATCTGGATCCATATGTCTCAGCACACCCCCTAACAACAATATTTTTTTATTCAACAAATGCGCATCTGGGGACGTTTTTCGGATCGACCGAACCTTCAGGGCATGGCTTAATTTTATTGCTTTAGGACAGTATGCGTCGTCTTACTTCTTGCTGCATCGATCGGACGGACCAGGGCAGGCGCGTAGCCCTTCAAATTACATATTTCATTTGGGTTAAAGTTTATAAAACCCCCTATTTATTCGCGTGGGGAAATTACAAGGCAGCTGGCTGGCACCATGTTAAGTTAAGCCGGACATATTTTGAAAGAAAGCACTTATTGCTTTTAGGGAACAACCTCCTCTTATGCCTGACTACAGATGGACGATGGATCGCTGGATGAGATGGATGGGATATGGATCAATGGGGAGTGGCTGGCTTGGGATCGATAGGTCAGCTAACTTGGGTCTTCAGGTGAGTGAAGGAGAGAGAACCCGCATAAATGGGTAGGCACGTGCAAATATATACACTGGTATCATATATTTTAGGATATGAAAATCCTCAAGTTCAGTAAAGAAAAACACTAGTTCTGGCACTCAATGAGGGATTATGACTCGTACCCACTCTAAAGACGGGTTTTATATATAACAGCAGATCGTGCGAAATCTACAAATTGACACGGACCCGGAATGACATACATGGCTGGGAGTCTATTGCTTGATCCCACTGGAGTAACCTTTAACCATTGTACCCTTTGAATAAGCCTATAGAACTACTCTTTTGGTTGGACAGCTACTCACAGGATTGCTTACTCGTTTTAACTGGCCGGATTGATTCAATACAGCCAGAATTTATTAGACATGGCGGGCGGGTAAAACTTGGATGGATTTAAGAGGACTTATCGTAGCTTCCTTTGCTTTCCCGATTATAGATGGGATGCGGCACAACATTTACTTGGCTGGATGATTGTTAATCAGAGAGCAGCCTTTTTGAACGGGCTTCACACATTGCCAGGAAAGAAAGAGATTCTTCACACTTGCCTTACTTGCCTTTAGGAATCTTAGGGAGGTACAACTATAGACCCGGGATTGGGATTGGATGGCATGCTATAACCCCTTACTTACTGCCTTCCCTTATGAATTATTCCAGGTACCACCACGTATGAACTATTGGGTACGGCTGAGCCTTCCTTGCCGATTATATGATTCAGAAATGAAAACCTTCCGCAAGGACATAGACCTTCCCACCTACAATAACTAGGCCTCTTAGCCCTCACCTTTATGGAATCGCTTCATGGGGACAGCTAGTTCCTTATTATCTTATCAGCAGGACCGGATCACTTCGTCCCTTTACCCTTTTCTCCCTTACTTATGTGTTTACCAACTACCTGTCCACCTGAAGACCTAGACCTGTAGCCTTATACACTCGATGAATGAATCTTAGAAGGTACTGCCATGAATGAGAAATAAACCTCTTCTCAGGATGACATGATACAACCTTACCACCTTAAATAATATACCACTTACTTCATGAATCTTAGGAGGTATGGCATGGCACTATTACTATTGACTGCCTATTTGCTTTAGACCGCTCAGTTTTGTGTCGGATTGTTGGAGGAATTTCTTTATTTAATTGAGATTAACTACTGCTAGCACTTTAGAGACACGGCTGAATGATCGATTCAACGAGGACCTTTCATAGCTTCCCTTGCTACCCATGCACTATTGCTGGATGACATGGTTGGATGGATGGTCGATTAGCTGATAACTGCTCCCCTTGCTACTCCGATTCTGGATGGCACGACTGGCTCTGGATGATTGTCAATCAGAGAGCCTCGTTGGATAGACGGGAAATATAGGATAGGAGATGATGCCTTTGATAACACTTGCTTCATGAATCTTAGGAGGTATAGCATCTATGAACCCTTTACTTACGGAGCATGCTTTCCATCTGCCTCTTAATAAGGGCGGACGGGATGATCCAACCTTACCCTTTTACCTTCAGTGTTAACAGAAAACCTACCCACCCGACCTTACGACTTACCTTTGGATGGACGGACATCACCAAGCCTTGCACTTACTTTCCATGGCATGGAGCCACCGCCTTCCAGACAGCATTCACAGGCCTGCCTGGAATCACGTTTGTTAACAGATGCTGGTACCAATATGAATATTCCGGACGAACGTTCCCCGGCCAGATACTAGTTAGGAATTAGCAGCAAATACTGCCCTAGGGAAAGAGACCTCAGATAAGAGCCTTTACGTCTCTCCTAAACATCTTTCTTATTTACCCACTCACCTAGAGACCTTACCCCATATCACCTATTGAGCCAGGCATCGGGCAGGAGGAATCTCTTATAAATATTTACCCCACCCTTCCCTTTACTTAAGTGTTTCCAAACAGCCTATTTACCCTACCTAGAACTTTCTACCTATACCACTTGGATGAATGAAGAAGCGCTTAGTTAGTCGGGCGGGACTGCTACTTATCTTATAAACACCAGATGGATGGATGATGGATCAACCTTACTCTGAACTTACTACTGCCTTCAACCTAGGAGCATGGAGTGTTTGTTGTCCAACCCATGAGACCTTCTCTTAGAAGCATCGGATTAGATGATACAAGCTTACCCTTACCTTTATTACTGCCCACCACACAGAGCCACCATCACTGGATACACTGAATGCTTGCTTAACCGCCCTTCTCTACTGACGAAACTTAGAGTAGGGAGGCATTGGGTACGTCGTGCTTGGGTAGGCACTTTTTACATTCCTATGAACTTTAGCGGAAAGAAGGAAGGATTCATATCAGTGGCACAGAAACCACCAGTACTTGTGGGATGGGATCATGCGTGGAAACAGCAGCCCTCTTTTCATGACTCCTTACTTAGAATATATTACACGCTTGGGTCGGTGGGCACTTTGAACATATGAACTTTTTAAGCCTACTTGATTACTCTTTATGTCCGACAGCAACCCACCCAGTCTTGGATCGTCGGAACTGCCTTCCTTCTTGGAAGTGGGAAATTGATAAATAAAAGGTGGCATGGCTTATCTTATAAGGATGGTCTCCTGAACCTGTGGTCTGCTCAATAGTTGGGAAATGAATACCCCTGCATCAGAAACATAGATATAATGCGTTGCCCGGCCTGATAAGACGCCCCTTATTATAAGTAAAGTTTCAATCCCGACGGTGAAGGAGCCCAGATAGGTTCGACGAACTATGCTAAATAGCGTATTCTCCCCTAAGTATCCTTCTCCCGAAAAATGAGTATAAGCCGTTCCAAATTATTCAAATTGCCAAACTGCCTTGATTTATTTAATTGATTGCCCGTTGAGAGGGGCGCACAGTCTTCTGGGATGGGTATTTCCCACTTAATGTATTCTGAGATGAACGCACAAATGGATGGACAGTATTACGGTTGGCCTGGGTGCATTTATTGAAGGATAGGTCTTACGGGTGGGTCGTGGAAAGGAGAGGTATTCCCTGCCATTGATTTATTGATTACATCTTCCGAGATAGGCCCACGGACGAATGACCGCATCATCATTGGCCGATAAAAAGGATATTACCTTATGGAGCCACCATACCCGATATAATAAAATAAAGAAGGACTTACAGAGGATATATA
>Ga0233342_1000029_pt1 | contig 40386 bp, 22 predicted proteins | sample GEONDECOMP273_FD_180706 | JGI IMG/M metagenome (GOLD analysis project Ga0233342, IMG submission 180706) | Leaf litter microbial communities from Shasta-Trinity National Forest, California, United States - GEON-DECOMP-273 | ecosystem: Environmental > Terrestrial > Plant litter > Unclassified...
GGTGATGTATCGTGCTAGATTTATAGATAGATGACCAACTGGCTCCCCCTTTAGGCGGATAAAATGGATTTTGATTTCATGCTTGCTGGCTTCTTGTTGGTGGTGACCTGCCTGCTCGCTGGTGGTAGAAGAAGCAAGTACCTAATACCTATGGCTTTAATCAATCAATCTTCGGAAGTAGGTTATAAAATGGCTGCATTCGAAACCCCCACTTATCAATACGTGTAAAATAGATTTGTCCCTCTATGCCTCCCTTAGAGCCAACAAGTTAGCTCCCGGTCAACCGGTTCTCCTCTCCTTTCAGACCAATAGCTATTTCCTTACGGGATGGGAAAGAATATAGCTTGGCCTGATGCTTTCATTCCAGTGGACCCGCCACTGAGGAGTTGGAATTCTAAGTCCTTTAAGCGGTACCGCCCTTTCGCTTCCGATTCTCGAATCTAACTATTATATAAAAAAAGATTTGCGCTCTCCTCCTTTCAGTTTCGTTAACCACTTGTTCTTCGTGGCTAACTCCATGCCTTAAGCACATGGGCGGAACAACCGATGAATATTGGGGTGGAAGAGGCCCTTACCTTGGAAAGAATAGACACCTGCCAGAAAGAATGACCTTTCTCTTTACAGCCCTAGCAACCACATGCTTCCCAGGGAATGCTACCAGACCAGGTATATAAAGAATGGCGAATGAGTCCTTTTGCTAGAACCGGTATCTGATCCAAGTAGTAGCCGAGCTCGAGTATCGTTGAGTAACCAAGCCAAGTCCTAGTATCCAAACCCGGTAAGCCCAACGGATCCCGGGAGCCCAGGCAAGTATTCCCGCTCAGCAACTGATTCACTCCCGGCCATTATAGGTAAACGTCCTGAAATGGCTTAGTTCATAAATAATAAAATCCAGTTTGAGTGGCCCGATGGATTAGTCCCCTTTGAGTATGCCCTATGTGCTGCTGTAGTAGTAGCTAAAAGGATCTTCTACGTTGTAGCCCACTGAAGACGACTCCTCTCCTCTAGGTGTATCCCCAGAGTATGTATCCCTGATTATTTCCTTCGCTGTGGCAACAACCTCCTGGGACTGAGCGGTGGGTATGTTCTCCCACCATTGGCAACTGGGTGTGTATCAACTAGTAGTAATCGAGACTTCCTGGAAATGATGGAGTATTGGCTGAAATGCATAGACCGTTGTCCGGACAAACCTGCTGAAGCTTACTCTAAAGCTATATGGATGCCCTATATTTATAAATCTTATGCCAATCCGCCGGCTGATGATAACCCTTCCGAGACTGAGGCTCATGCCAATAATGCTGATGCGCCGCCAAATAATGCTTGCTTTGGAAATGCTTTGGAAGACAATGCTGTGGCCTATTGAAGTTCGTTCTGAAGTAAAAGTAACACGTGTTCGTGGTTCATTCGAGCCTCAGGCGCATCTATCGGAATGATTGACCTAAGATTTTCTAGTGCACCTGGTGTTCAAGTTTTCAGGTCAAGTAGTTTAGTGTTTGCAGGTTTGGACCTAGAATTAGTGCTCTTCTCTGACCCTTCCTTCTGCTTGTTTTCTGCATGGTTCTTTCGTTGTTGCTTCTTTTACTCCTCCCCCAATCGGATATGAAAATGAACGGACTTGTGTAACAACTGATACGTTCTCCTAATACCCGGATGCTAGCTTAATCTAACTATTGGTTTGGACTTGGGTTCGGCTATAGTTCGGAAGATGATACGTACGATTGAGTAAGGGAAAGCATAGTTGTTCCGGATAGGAAGTTGATACCCGTCCTTCATGGAATGGATCATGTGGGAGAGCCTGGTAATAGCTAAGCAACAGGTGAAATGGGATGGATCAAGGTACAATCTGCCTTATCTCGGTACAAGACGCGAAGCGGCGGTCGTTCCTCAAGGTACCTCCACCCACCCGGGCTGGCAATAGGCCCAATAGAGAGAGAGCCTTGCATCGGCCTTTATTATTACGCGAAGCGGCGGTATTTGGTCTTTGCAGCAGACCAGAGAGAAGGCCCTGTGCGGTAAGAAGCAGAGCATTATTCTTTGTTGTTTGTTCATGAAGGCAGGTCCAACCATGTCTCCCATAGCCGGGGTTTACCCGCCCATTCCTCCATTGGATAAATTATTCAATAGCGTAATTACGTTTATAAAGACTTAGCCCTGTGTAAGGTAATAACTCTTAAAGAGCAAGCATCTATTTCTCCCCCTCAAAGCTAGTTTTGAATGAGTGGGGTGGTCCGGTGGATCCCAAAAAGCCATGCCAGTTGGCTCGGTCAATCTGACAAACTTTATCAGATGCAATTTGAGATATAAAAAACCTGTGTTTTGAGGGATTCTGCGCACCTCCGATGGGGTTTCAAACTCACATTTGTCTTTAGGCAAATATATGAATTATGGCATTTCAGGCTTCGCACCTCCCATCCATCCCGTTGGTTGCCCCTCGTCCGATGAAACAATAAGGAATATGCCATGGCATCCAGCACTGGCATAATGGGCTTTGTGAGTCGAAACCCTAAAAGTCCATTCCCTGAAAAGCTATTTATGAATTGCGGTATTTCCGGTCGATCCATCAAAACCTTCCAAAACGCGTGTTTCATAACGCTACGCGCCTCGTGTTTCAGGGGTTCAATAGTAAACTACCATTGCTGCTGCTTCTGCTTCTCTAGCTACCTTTGCTTCTGTAGGATCTGCCGGTAGATCTCCTGCTCTAGGTACCTATGCTTCCGAAGCGTTTGCTCTCGAGATTCCTATCTATTTTTCCTTCCTTTGATGCTGCTCTTGCTCCCTCAGCCGTTGGCTGGATCGACGACTAAACCATTTAAAGGGGCTTCATAGACTGAATAAAGATCATAATCAACAGGATCAATAGGCGAGTGCTTCATCAATGGGTATAATCTTTATAATCTACTGAATCAACAGGCTGGTGATGCGGGGACATAATTTGTGTAGGCAACCGATCCGTAAGGAGCATATACCAAAACTAGGGAGCGTATATCATAAGGAGCGTATATATATTATTTAGATCTATTATTATTATAATTCTTATAGACTATGTTTCTTTTAAGTCATAGTCATTCTAACTTATCTATCTGTGCTCGAGCTTCAGCGGTCACAAACTCAATGATCAAATCTTTTATTTTATTGCAAGCGCTTCTACCTTCTTCTCCTGTTCTCTTCTTGCCTCTGCGTCTGCAGCAGACTCCAGTCACCCTTTTTTCTTTTCTGCAATCTGTCGCAGAGTTTTTTTTAACCTTCGACATTGGTTTCTTTTTGAGCGATTTCTAGAGCCTTAGGCAGATAGATGTGGGAGCACCTCATCAAAACATGCGGAGAGCTCCTCTGCTGCCTTCGACACAACATTGTTAAATTCGACTTAATGCTTTTGGGCATCCGTAGCTTGTTTCTTTAATTGCTCTAGCACGACAGTGCTGTCCCTGGTTTGCTTAGCCAATGTTGCGGCGGCTTCCTTCGCTTGCTTTCTCCATTGATTCTCCTTTATCATAGCCTACTCGACTTTCATCTGCAACGCCTCTTTTTCCTTTTCCCACTTTTTTGTCTGTTCTTTGAGCTGCAGGTTTAAAATCCGCAGTTACCTCATGTAATCATCCTTTTCCTTATCCCTGGCCATTCTTTCTGTACTGGATTCTGTAATGAGCTTAGCAAGTGAGGGTAGGTCCATCTTCCAAAGGTAAATGACATGCTACATCTGGACCTCATCTCCTTCCTTGGATTCTAGCTATCGCCGAGAAATTGACGTAGAGAAATCGTTGCTCTCACGAAGAAGCGATAAGCCATCGTCATTTGGAGTCAACGCGGTCGGTAAAGTCGAGTCGAGTGTCCTGCGCTATCATGAAACCATAATGGTACGTCCCAATCGATGGTTTCTATGACACATTCCTACTTTCCATTGCACTATTCGTTAGGATTGAGTGGATCCTATAACGGCGTTACTATCGATCATTACTATTATCCCCGTCCACTTCCATTGATTTTCTCTTGATCGGGAACGGGTGGATAAATGAAAGAATCCGAGTGATCTGGAAGGGAGCAACTGGGTGATATGCCTGTGCTCTGCCCATTTCGACTACTTTCTCATTCTTATTTTATTAAATAATACCTCGAAAGGATATTTCTTTCGTCCGTGGATGGGATTCTAGATCCGTGGATGTGGAAGCAAGCAACTAATACATATGGATTTGCCTTTAATAGTACATATTTATTCACAGGCCTCTGATCTTAAACATAAATAAAGGCACGTTTTCGAAGAATTATCCACCCTTTTCCTAATGGCATATGTTAGAAAGTTATGATCGTTATAGAAAGGGCAAGGCGATTCGACTCAGGAGGCGAGCAGGTAATGTAGGTTCTTCAAATTATACGTACGGGCATAAATCAATAGTTGTGTGTGGAGCTGAGAGGAATATTATTGGTACAGAATTTGTCATCAGCTGGATAAGCATTTGCTTCTATGATTTGAAAAGCATTCCAATATGAGCAAAAGCGCAACCCTGATATTTCCATTTCACCGTTTCGCCATTGTTAGGTCAATTCACAGAATAGGTACAGAGCTGTAACTTTAATAGACTATTTTTATTATATACATAAATAAAGTCTGGAATCCGAAGTCCCTTGCTGGGTTTGGTGCTGGAAGTGATCGCTTTTTACAGAGCTGGAATATAGTTAAATCACTAGCAGGACGGACTCTGTATGGTTAATTAACTTATAAGATAGGATCCCCTTTTTTAGGGTAATTAAGACAAATACAGAAAGAATAGTCCTTGCTTCTCCGTGCGTGCCTGGGATAGAGCATTGCTTTCCTTTGGTTGGTACAGTAGAATAAAAACTTGCTTTAAGTGATAGCTGGATTGAAGACTCTATGTTAAGGTTATACTGATAGTTGGAATGAATTCGATTCATTATTATATAAGTGCTTGCTGGCTCGCTTGCCTGCTTAGAGCGGTTGTATTGTCTCCCTGTAATATGGGTGGTAGCAAGACGGAGAGGAAGACTTACTGGCCATGAACTAGCGTTCCCCTTGCAGAACGAGCCCCCACCGGCTAGCTCTAGGAACAAGTTATCCTCTTTCTTCACTCTGAATTCAGTAAGCAAGTTAATCGCACTTATAGCAAGCTCTCCTTATCCGGGAAAGCGTCTTAGTTGTTATGATAAAGCAATAAGCACTGTAAGCTCATTCATAAGCGTCTTCCTTACCTTAGAGTAGTTATTATCCTTTCTTCTTTCTTAATGCGAGTGGAGTTTATAAAGTCATCCATAATAGAAAGACATAAACCTCAGCAAACAACAGGGAGGGACTCTACTATACTAAGTTCTTGTGAAGGGGAGACTACTTGAAGACTGTACGCAAAGCAAGCAACAAGGGATAAAACAACCGAACAGAACAAAGGAACTAAGCAAGAAACAAAGCCTTAGGTTTGGGAACAAGCTTACGGCATAGGGTCTAAAAGAAAGGGAGTTATGCAGGCTAGGCTCCACTAAGCAAGGAAGACCTGAAAGCGAAGCATAGCCTTCATCCTAATAGTTCTTTTCTGGTAAGCGAATGATAGCGAGTGGTTCCATTCCAGTATTTATTCCATCCAGCCAGCGAGCCAGGGAGTTCAGAATGAGAGTGGTTTTTCTCAACTCCAGGAAGATGATGAGCAAAAGAATGAGAGTTCCTTCCTTCTTAAATAGTATTATCTTTATTCGAGGTGTTCTGATCCTGCCGTAGGCAATAAAGAAGCCAAGGGAGTTCATGCGTCTCTTCTCTTGTAAGCAATATAATAAACAATACCTGGCAACTTGTTGCACTCGCGGAACGAGCCTCCACTGCTTCAAAGGGAGTCCGTCCACTAAGCTCATTAAGACGAGTAGTCTGGTGTAAGGTAGGAAAGGAAAGCAAGAAACCAAGGGAAGCTTGCTTTTGGCTAGTTGTTCTTCCATAGTATGCCTAATAGTTATTTTACTATCCCCAATAAATAAAAAAAGGGAGTAAGCCGCTTCATTCGAGTTGTTATTTAAGAGTAATCCATATGAGAAAGCAAGTATTATTAAAGAGTTATCCAGTATGAAATAAACATTGTATTCTTATATTGTAATCCATCGATAAGCAAGAGGGTTTTTTTCCGGTATAAAAAATAGAAAGACAGACCTCTCCTCTTAAACCAGGAGGGAATAATACTTTATGAGCTTTTTGATTCTCCAGTAAGCTACATATCAGAGAGAAATACTAGCTAATACCAGCTGCTGGATCCGGCTTATAAGGCTTGCTCAGCTCTCTTAAACCTGGAAGGGATACTACTACGCTCCTTCATTCTGGTTTGATACTTGCTCAGAACTTAAGCTATAATATGGGGCCCATCCCGTAACAACTCAACAAGGGATACTTTACCCGCTACCCTTATTGATCAGACCTCACCATCCGCCGGGAGAGGAAAGCTGCAAAGAAGAACTAACCATCCCAGTAATAAAGGGAGACTAGCGAATTCATGTTCATGCGAGTAGTCAGTAGTCAGGCTAAGGCAGGCTATACAAAAGGGAAGCTAGGGTAATTTATTGCAAGCGGAAAGCAAGCGAGCGAAGCTATCAGACTGGAAGCTCATTCATTAGAGGTGTCAGGTAGTCCTTAATGCAATCCATACTTTCTTCTTTAATTCAATCCTCTTAGGGACACCGTCATTATCAGACTGACCTATCCCCCCAGCCAGCTAGCAAGCCAGACCTAGCCCCGTAACCCCCACCCAGAAGCTTATTAGTAGTTATTGGAAACTCTTTAATTAGAGGTGTGACGGTAGGCAAGTCCATCAGTAAAATACCCAAATAAAGGAAGCGATAGCGAACGCTTTAGAGTCAGGCTAGCACGGGAGTTTTCAAATAGTCTGCTTTTCTATTACAGCCTGCTGGCAAGTATGCTAATGAATATGAGAGTAGTAAGTAGTCTGCGGTAGGCAAGAAAGCTAGCACTGTACGCTAGTGATAAGGTGAAGCATGGAAGGATTGAGTTTTTAGCCTGTATACTCCACAGACACTTTGTGTGCTTGTCAGAGAGGGACTGGGAGGAAGCTGATGCTTCTTGATCGTTTTTATAAATAAAACACTTATTTCAGACAGGGTACCCCTTCACCCAGACCCAATAGATTTGTAACACTTTGCATAATATCATATATAATCCAAGTGACACACCTAGTCTAGTAAAGAAAGGGAACCTTGGGGAACCCGTTAATCGCTTCCTCATTTGGCATTGGCTAATATATTACCCTTTTATAATGGTGCTATTCAGGATAGACCCTTATCTGTCTGGTTCGATTGCCTTGGGTCCGGCGATGAGGTAGCGGGGCAGGGACCTTGTTTTGACTAATCCATTATGAATCCTTGATCTGAAGTCCTAGTGGGCCAGGAATACAAGGACTGATAACCCCTTATGAACTGATTACCCCTAAAAGATGCTAAAAACCTATGGTTGAATGGAAACCGGTTACTCGCTTCGCTGGGGGCTATATATTACCTTTATCTAATGGGGCTAGTAAGGATAGATAGTTTTACTTAGGTCTGGATTGCCTTGGGTCCACAGAGCTATAACTAATGACTCTGGACTGCCGAACCTTGCCTTAGGCCTTCTATTTAAGCCATGAGCTCAAGCGAGCAATTTATCCGTTAGTTTCGGGCCACTTAAATGGATTTGATTCTTACTGTTAACAAGGCCATCTCGGGCTTTACCTTCTTCTACACGTAGTCTGATCTTTGAGACAGAAGCGACCTGGAGTGTACTGTAATCAATATTGACTCGTAATTCCCGCGACTCAACCAAACGATCACCAAAATAAACCCTTGTTCATTTGAGAGTAACGAGGCCAATATGGCCTTAGATATATATATATATTCAATTTGTTATTTAAAGAGGTGATCCTGAGCACCCATTCCCCTAAATAATACACCCATTTCATGTTCCCCCGCCAGACGAGAGAAAGGAGAAGTCCGCCAATAAGTCCGCGTTAAGGCACCTGCTCAGTCCGCCCAGTCCGCCAGATGAGAAAAGAGAAGGGGGCCTCTCCAATCCATAACCAGGAAACATTATGCATACCCAAACTTGCCGCTACGGAGCACTAGAATGGTCCTACCTTGAATGGATGGAAAAAGAAATAAAATACGTTGATTCCACATTTGAAGATCAGGGGCTGACTGCGAGCTAAGGGCAAGGGGCGGAGCGGGTTCATGAAAATAGCGTCATGAAATAAAGCCTAATGCCAGCCTAATATCAAGGTGTCTCCCTCAAGGACCCCACCCGAAGGGGTATCATGCTCAAGGAAAGAAAGCATGAAGGCATCTCAAGGAAAGCAAGAAAGCCTAATCTCAGCAAGGTAATCTCAATGACCCCACCCCACCACCCGAGCTCATATATCCAGGAAAGCCTAATCTCCCGGATCATGCCTTGACTACACTGCCGGATCATGGTCCGAACGGATAGTATGGCAGATGCATAGTATGGCGCCCAAAAGCAAGTCAGAAGTATTCGGGAGAGGTGATACCCCGCTAGCAACAGGTAATAAGATCCCTAATGGGATTGCCTTACCTTTTCTTTCTTCCTGATCCTTCCTTCTCCCTTTCCTGTTTCTTTCACCTTCCTATCGCTCCGGTGTACTTTCTAAATTATTCTGGCTGGCTTCATCACTGGGTTGGGCAGCCCTCCCACTCCCTCCATCGTTCTAAGGTGACGGGATAAGGGGGTAGGGTAAAAGCTTTTATACAGGAAGGCATATGGCATACACAGTGAGTGACGCTAAAAGGGAGAAACTCATCCCATCCAATCCGGTGCTTCAAAGGTAAGGTCTCATAGGATTCCCTCCTAACTAAGTCATTCATGCAAGTAAAGAAAGATCGTGCTCTAAGCGCCTCATTCCGGGGCAGTCAGTTCCACGATCTCTCTGCTGAAGGTTCTGGCTTTAGTGACTAAATCAGGCAGTTAAACTACGATATCAGCTAAAGGTAAACCACCCACCCTATGGGCTACTCACACATTCCTTCCTCCACCTATTCATCTAGCCCTGTCTGATAATAGAGAAGGGTTAATAGCAATCTCGACTAACTAAGATTCATGAAGTTCATGGTACTAGGTAGAACAGGTGTAGTTCCTGGGTAACTAATTTGTGTGGAACCAAGCAAGGTATAGGGTATGCTTCCTGTATAAAGGTGTTCTTGGGTGAAGGGAATAGTTTACATAAGTTCAGGCAAGTTAAGGGATCATCTAAAGTTCCTGCAATGGAGTTGGTTCTAAGTTCTAAACTTGGATTTCTAGGCTCGATCGGAACAATATTCATAGTGTTACCCCAAAGAATAAGTTCTTTTAGCAAGTAAAAGCGCATATCTTAGCTGACTGTCTTCATTAAGAAATAGTATCTGGGTTCAGCCTGGCCGGATAAGTGTCTATAGGTACCCGAATATGTTGGTTCTTTAAGCCCGTCCAACAAGGCTCTCTAATTGACAATCATCCATCCAAGCCCGTCTAATAGAGTATGGCTGTAGCTCCTGAGGGCAGTTATTAGGATCCAACATCAGCAGTTGGTAGCTGCGGTCCAACCTGTCCAACTGAAAATAATTCATTCTGTAGGCTCTGAACCTGGTTATCCCTCCCTCTATAGCAGCCAGTTAATAACAAAGTGTGTGAGGCAGCAGTTTAGTTCATTGGATAGGTGTCCGGGAGAATAAAAGTATAAAAACTTCAGTAACAAACACTTATATGTGTGGCGTTTAAAGTTAAAACAGGTAGCTAAATAAGATAGAATAAGAAGGTGGGGTCATAATAATATATAAAAAGAAGTGTATAAATAACTGCGTACCTCTTGCCGCCGCATATGAAAAAGAACATGAGGTGGGGCGCTAAAGAAGATTCCCTCGCATTTGAAAACGGTAAAAGGGGGCACCCAAAGTTTGGAAAGGTGGTTTTAAAATAATAGCAATAATAAAGGTCCCAGCTCCAAAATGTATAATTCTAATCCGCTGCGCCCCTCGCTCGTCTGATCGATAAAGCAATAAGTAAGACAACGATACTGCCATCCAGAATCAGCATCATGGGAAGCAAGGGAGCCTACAAAAGTCCTGGGCGACTCGACCATGCAGCCGCATTTCGTCCTTGAAGCAAGAGATCTAAAAGCCATGCCCTATAGGTTGCACTACTTTGTTAAACCCCTATTGAAGAGGGGGAATTTGAAAGTGCTGCTAGTCATTTGCCTTGAAGCTTTACGAGTAGGGCAATTCTTGCTCGATCCATCGGACCAATCCCACCAATTGAAAAATAGTTGCTCGGGTCATGGACTTAGACTTCGTTCCTTCTTACTCACTTTGTGCTTCGTGCTTGGTAGCTTTTTAATAGTGAATTTTAAGAGATTAGCCTTGTTTGAATAAAATGCATAATATACGCTATTATCCATATTACGGTACGATCCAATTATGAGAGCCTAACGCGAAGCTCCACTTACCTATCGTTGGGAGACGCCCAAAAAGCTTTCTCAATTTCCCACTCTCGTGGCCAGTTCAACCCTTTCTATTGTCTGGAGACGCCCAGCTTTGTTACTAAATTTTCCACTTATTGGAAGGGCCAGGATCAGGAAACATCATTACCGACTACTTGCCATACGCCCATTTTTGTTACCGAAATTCCCACTTCAATCAAGGAGCAGCTGTATCCTTTGAATAAGCATTCTTCCCAGCCTCATTTGCCATAGCATTTCCAGCAGCAAAACGACCAGCGGAACCAGAATTAGTTCCAACACCAGTTGAATCATCATCCCCAGCAGCTTCATCATTAGAACCAGGAAAAGCATTCTTCCCTGGGTCATTTTCATAAGCAGTAAGGAGAGATAAAGCAAGACTCCACCAAGCAAGAAGCAGAGACAACAGTAGCATAGCAGTTAGTTTACTAAATTGAAGTTCGAGCACCAACAGCAACAGAGCATGCAGCAGAGGCAAGAGCAGCACTACGACCAACAGCGTTTTCCCAGCGTCATGATTCCCCACATCATCAGTCGAACCGGAAGTAGCCTCAGCATTCCTAGTATAAGTTGAAACTGGATTCCCAGTCTCATTTGCCATAAAAGTTCCATCTGCAGTTGAAGGTAATTAAGTCAATAACTGACTGGCGCTATCTATCTAAGACGTAGGAGTTCCTAGTGTGTTCGTTCGCCCGAAATACGGGTAAGGTGGTTATGCTATTCTATGCTATGCCATGCCGGGTATCTAGCAGTCCCTCCTGAGCGCTTCATTCAGTGGTATAGGGTAAGATTTATAGGTCTTCCAGTGGTGAATAGGTTGGTATGGTAACGCATAATCGGTAAGGGCAAGGGTTAAAGGGCGAATAACTAGATACATGCCTCTCCTCTCCATCCATCCATACGAAGCATTCTTAGCTGATGCACATGAAAAGTATGCTAGGGTAAGTTGTTTGTATGAACCCGTCCTGATACCTGCTCGCTGGCTTGGGAAAGGCCAAGGAAGGAATAAGAAATAGAAGCAAGGATACTAGTAAAGGAAAGATAGGAATAGGGTAGGTATGGGAATAGAAATGCACCAGCTGATCCTCAAGATGGAGACACACAGTGGGACGAATAAATTCAACGGCTGACATTGCTGAATAGATGGAATCATCCTAATATTTTATGGCTAATTCAGAAGGGGGGAGGTAGGAAGCACAAGTAGACCTGGAGCAGTATTTGGGGTATCAGAAGCGGGAGATGGATAATATCGCGAAGGCGGTTCCGGGGTCCTGAGTAGGGCGAGAGTGCGCATCCATCTTTCCACTTTTGGTCGAGCGGGGCGGAGTATCCCACTGAGTATCCAAGGAGCCCAGGCCAGCCAATCCCGGGAGCCCAGCTGATGATCCAAGGCCACAAGCCAAAGCAGAGCAGAGCAGTGAACTGGGCCCAGGATAAGAGCATTAGGTGTTGTTTTCAACTGAACTTACTTTTGTGGGTTTATTTCTTTGTTTTCTGAGGAACCACCTTAAGTGGAAGAGGAACGTTTTTCTGTTTTCCTTCAGCTTTAGAGCGCTAAAGGGAAACTGCAAGTGCTGCAAATATTGCCAAAGCTTTTAAATACCCAATCAATTATAGCATCCCTCATGAATCAAGAAGAAGATCAGCGATCAGGCGAGAACTCATCAGGCAGTCCAACAATGCTTCGGGTGCTAAAAGCACTATTGGGATAACCCCTCCCGGAACCTTTCTTTTCTCTGCTGGCATCAGGAAAATCTTTAGGAGAGCGGGGTGGGGCCATGGATAGGATGCTTGAACAGGTGGGTAGGCCAGATGGAAGATTACATAAATCAGAAAAGAATAATTACTTATTTTATTTTTGTCTGTCTTACTATTCTTAGAATAATTCAGGCCAGGTACAAAATAAACCTACATCTTATATACGCTTGTTGCTTTCTTATGCTGCCGGGAACAGTAGATAGATGGCGCCAGAGAGAGGTTCTATATGCAATGGTGGATAGGTTTACGACAAACAGCTTTATTATATACAATTCAACTGATGGGTTAGGTAAATATTAACTTATTCACTCAGAACAGGTTTAAGAGAGAGAGACCCGTGTTTCCAACTTACTTACTACAACAGATATGAACGAAACAACCTTGGAATGCCCAGTATTACTCATTCTCTTTCACACAATCAGACTCGCCAAGGCCAATTGGCATCAACATTGAACTGGACATGCGCATTGGTACCGCCACTGTACGAGGATCCCCAGCCGTCGACAGACAGAGAAGGAAGAGCAACAGGACCCTCCCTAGTAGTGAGAACAGCAGCCTTTGTTGGAACATCACTGGGTTGACTCGTGCAACTGGATCTAATTCCGCCGGTTCAACTACTTTTGCTTATTACTATTGCTAGTGGTTTATATGGTTGGTTCATAGAATAAAGCAACTACTGGGTCAACTAGTGAAATGACTAGATCAACTGAGTCAAAGGAGAGTTTTTCGTAGCATCACTCCTAGCGAATGCCATAGCATTGCACTCCAATGTTGGAACACGCGCAAATGTAAGTAATAACATCGCTTCTAGAAACAGGGGGGAAGGACAGAACATAACTTGTAGGATAATCAGCTTATGTCGGAACACAACTTCTGGGTAGAAACAAAGGGAGCCATTGACCAAAGAAATGGATGAAGTGGTTAGAAGAAGCACCAGCAGATTATAAGCATAGAGAAAATAAAATAGTAGAATGGAGTTTTCTAAATATAATTGCACTTCAACAATTATATTACAAGCTCACCCGTGCAGTATATCTCTGGGTACAGACTACAGTAGAAGGATACATAATAGAATTTGTTGTAGAATCTCGTTAGTCTTTTTCCAAAGTAGAATAAGAGTTTAACAAGGGTGCGCGTGGAAGGTTGGTCCGATAAATCCCTCTTTTGATCAAAATGTTGCTGGTGGAGGAGCTCTTTTTTCCCTTTTAACTTGTGAACATGGTTGAGTAAGCATCCTACGTTGGTGGGCAGGTGTTGCCCGGTTATTTATTTATTTATTTATAACCTCTTTAGTTATAGATGGGTGAGCAGTATCGGGCCTAGCTGTGATCCTGGCGATATCTTCCTGACGTGTTCCCCGTTAGGGCATAAAATGTAGGCTGTCGCAGTCAAGTATTCCTTACTGGCTTCATAAGAGGTTGGGCATGATTCTCTCCATCGTCCTAGGATGAAGGCAGAAGCAAGTGAAAGGTCTAGTGGAACACAGGCGGTATACACTTCAGTAAGGGGTGGGTAAAGGGTAAATAGGGCATGCCATACTCACTTGACTTCCATTCATTCTTTATATATGTAAAGACGCTAGTAATTATGCTAGATTGTAAGGGGGCTCGTCGCGGGTTTCGCGCTACGTAGCTCAGTAGTTGGACTAATGCTGGTGACCTATTCGCCGTAGGAATAATATTGGAGCAGCGCGTTTGAACTAACTGAGACACTTTGCGTTTGTCCCGTTGACTTTAGTATCCGTAGTTAATTATTTATATATGTAATAACACTAGGTGATTTGATGCGATCCGAAAGCGGCGGCATAAGACGATTTCACGTATCGAGGTCAGTATGGTGGGACGGAGTCGCTCGACCATAAGGGAGAGGACCCGGAGGGGGCTCGACTGAGGGACGAGGGAGAGGGGTACAATATATGGGAATGAGGGATGATCGAGTTGACCGGGACGTGCTATTGTCGATTCGGTGGGAACTTGTCTCCCGGAATATGAATCAGTTTGCCTTGCAGGCGATGTCGAGTTTCATTGTGATGACGAGGTGGCTCAGACCCGCTGTAGTGGTTATAGGGTTGGTCTATGGCTGATCCTTACTTTACTGTCTAAGTGTTATCTAAGCAGAAAATACAGGCTCACTAGCTATCCAAGATGGGCTTGCCTCGTATTTTAAATGAATCGGTGTGATATACGGGTCTCCACTCTAGTATTGTGATCACTGTGGAAGCGAATGTCCTTGTTTGCTCTTTACAGTAGTGCCTACCGGAATGTCTGCTCTTGGAATAACCCATTATCTCTGTTAGTAGTTATGAACAAGTTCCGCTCACTTGCCTGAATATCTGCAAAAAACCACCGTTGGTACGCATTATTGCCAGTCTCAAAGCTCCCCATCCAATAACCAGGAAATGTGCTATGCGTGCTACAATTCCACAATAGCCCACTTACCCCAAGGTTTAGAGGAATTCCGATAGCCCCTCCCTCCGTGAAGAAGGATTTCGTGCGGGTAAATATCAATTATAGAATGACCAATAACGCATGGCTAACGGTATGCACAAGGGCATACAACAGGTCTCGCTTTGGGACATGCTTTTACCAAGCCTTTCTCCGACTTGATTCAATGCCGGCGAGCTTCGTGTCGACTTGACGGGAACACTAGAGACAAATCAATCTGCAAAAAGTTAGATAGATGACATGCTGTTATATTGTAAATAGAGATGTTAAATGTGATTATTGAGCACGAGTAGAAGACACGCACGAATAAAAAAAAAGCACTAAAGTAACACGTCTCACTCGAAATGCGAGATGCGGTCACTTGTTTACTCGCGAGCGAAGCGAGACACATGAACAAGAGACCAGAATGATGGATTGATCAAATTCATTGATTATATCTAACTCGCATAGTAAGAGAAAGAACCCACGCCTAATAAGAGAGAGAAGCAAGATGCAATGCGCTTTCCTTTATAGTTTTTCCGCCCCTGTGATAGTTGAGTAGAAGAGAAGGAAGAGAGGGATGGCCTTGGTTTCTTAGTTTTTATGTTTAGTAAACAAAACAAGCACGCCTTTAATCTTTTCTTTTCTCACTTGACTCCGCTCTTATTGGTTCCGTTCTTTACTCAAGCTCTTTTCTTACTTTAAGGTAAGGGGCAAGCAAGATACAAATAAAAACTTTCCGGTTTATAAGTCGGTCGGATTTTGAAAATAAGTAAGCGAACTCACAAGTGGATATTCTTCACTATCTGCCCTTCTCTGGCAGTAGTTTACTTCTCTGTCCTTATAAAGCATTGCAACGCCTTTTATCAGGCGGTTTATTCTCTTTCCTTCTCACGCTGACTTGAATAAAACATTTCTTCTCAAGCTCTGTGGCTCTGAAGATTCCCAAAATATCTCTTTCGCAAGAAATTACCCTCCAATTAGTGGAAAGGATATTGAAGAGGAGCAGAAATGCAGGATAAAGTAGCTTATTCCTGGGCGCCTAATTGCTGACGAATTGACTATTTAGTACTTTTAGAAGCAGAATTAGAGGGACCGAAGAACATGTGGAGAATTTCTTCGTTCATCTTATCGGGTACTGTAGGAGCGCGCTGTTATTAGTAGGCTTTAAAGTGCAGCTAAGGAATGAATTGCCAACTATCCATCCTTACTTAGCCAAATGTAGGGTTACGGCAACTACTCCTCCCTCTATTATGGCCGGATCTAAGCTAACTACTTACTATTGATCAGTGCTACGGCATGCCATGCATAGTAGTTGACTGAGTTGCATCCATTATTGGGGCATTAGTGGCAAGGAGCGGTACCGGCACGAACCAGTCAGGCAGATCAGACGTAGAATGCTTGCTCTTGCATAATGCAACTTGCTTAGTTGATATCCCTTTAATAAGCGAGGTCAGGCGTTAAAAAGAAAAAGGGAATTGGTGATACGGTTTGTCTAATCATCCTCGAGGGATCCACATCCACCTCCTTGGATGATCCAGATTATCAACGCACTCCATTCACTATGTCTGCTGCTTTCATCAAGGCCGAACGGGTCCTAATCGAATAAAATAGATCTTCTAATAACGGCATTGCAGAGCTTCGCTACTAAACTGTCTGCTTCTAAGATCGCGCTCCTGGATTGAACTGGTGCGGGCCCGGGGTGACATACCATAGTGAGGAGCTTTATATAGATAAGTCCGAGGTCCTCTTCTCTTGCTTGTTGATAGCGAAAAAATAGATCTCTCTTTAGATATTAATTACGCTTTCCTCCTTGAAGGGACTCGTATGCTTTCGGTAACTAGATATATAAGTGCATAAATAAAGAGCACAACACCTACCTTTGAGGGGAATAAATCAATAAGGAAATGAAATAAATAGTATCTTCTTCTTATTTTACCCTTCACTCTCATTATCGGACCGCTTCCCGCCCGAACTATAACTATTCTATTTTGAACCCGGGTTTACCTTTACCTTTCCCGTCCGTAGGTAAAGTTATCATTTCACATATGGATGGTTAGTTCTCTCACGAAAGGCTTTGCGCACTCTCCCGTGGAAAAGGGAGGTAGGGATAAACTTATCTTCACTATGCTTATCCTTACCTGAGTTTCGGGGATCTCTCTTCTCTTCTTCCTTACGCTATGCTTTTCCTGACCTACCTGAGTAAGTGACCTTACCTTCGCTATGCCTAGTTAATAACCTACCTACACTCATGGGTCTAACCTTTAATAAACGAAAAGTACTTTCTCGTGTTAAAAACTGAACAGGCCATGCCATCCATAGTAAGGCTCCAGCTTCGTTCGATCACCAGATACATGCGCCAGATCATAGCATATCATATTAGGTCCAAGTGACTCGAACACGGTCTCAAAAGAACTCAGATCTATGAGTAAGTACATGGCGTGTAAGCGTTTAGCTGGGGCTATATTTTTTTCTCTAAAGCCTTTTCTTCGTAGTTACAGTTAAACCCTAGTTAGCCACCAACTATTTTGTTAAGGCTTTCGGGTGACTTCGTTACCTTAAGGCCTTTATTCTATGATAGATATAGATTTCCCATATATCAAAGTCTAAAAAGAGAAAAATGGCATACAATCTATTCGTAACAACTTACAAGCTCGAAAGAATGAATTACATCCTTTTTATTCACTCAATGCTATAGAAATCATAATATTTATTCTGTACCGAAGGGCATTTTAGGGCTTTAAGGGCAGGGCTTGTCATAGTTTCAAACCGGGGGTCCAGGGTTTCACTAGGCTTTACCGAAGTAGATAGATTCTGTCCCGAATGCCTACCACCCTTATAGCTCCGAAATAAGAGGCATGGCTTACTGACCCTGAAGGATGACAGACTTACTCACTTCCCTTGACATATCTGTAACAAGTCTTACGAACCCTTCCTTGATATCTATTTTTCTTTATTATACGTAATTATGCTTTAGCAAATAAAGAAGGCCCTTTTCTTTACTGAATCAGACCCAAGTCACTCACTTAGATTTACCCGGTAGGTGTACGAAGTGCCTTTGATTAAAACTAGATATTGACCTAGATCAAGTCTTACTAACTCTTGAGTCATTCTAGCTCTAGATAAGGGTGTACAAAAGAAATGACCTTTAAGGAAAGGACGTACAAAAGAAAGGAACCGGTGCAACGTACTTACCTCCTTGGCGTTCTACTTCGTTCATATGCTGTAACTATATATTTATAGCTAGATATTGATCCAGCTAGATATTGATCACCAAGCTAGATTTGAAGTAAGCCACCAGGTTCGGGTGAGGAAAGAAAGGTGATATATGGAAGACTACATTCAAGACTAAGCGAGGTTTATACAAATGGTTAGTTATGCCCCTTGGCTTATGTAATGAACCCCCTACATCTATGCGTCTTACGGGTGATGTTTTGAGGCCTCAGATTATTTTGTGCTAGTTTCTTCGGAGGATACCCTTTTATATAGCACCAAGACCTGTTGGTATGAGCTATGTGCTGCATATAAAATGGGTGCTTAAAGCCTTGAAGGGTAATCAGCTGAAGCTAAATCTCAATAAGTGTGAGTTCGCAAGCACTTCTCTAGTTTACAAAAAAGCATGTAGTTGGGAAGGGTGAGCCCAAAATAGATCCTTCCAAGGTTGAGGCTATCCTGAAGTGGCCAAAGCCAAGCACAGCTTCGGAAGTGAGGAGCGAAAGGCTGCCCAACCCCCAAGGAAGGTTAGGAGCGAGTTGTAGTTACAAAGTAATCGATCGCGCAAGTTCATAAAAGACTAGACTCCTCTTCCATCGCTGCTATGCTTCAAAGATTGAAATAGAAGCACAAAGCCAGCCATGGTGCGGGGACGAAGATCGTGCCCTTCGAGAGCTGAAGGATAGAATAACGCACATGTTTGACACTGATTTGAGGCAGCCCTTCGAGATTGAGATAGATGATGCTTCAGGGCATGCCGTGGGAGCAGTGTTGATGCGTGGTAATACACCAATATGCTCTCATCCTGAATCCGGGGCAGTCTTTCACTATCCTACATATGACAGGGAGTTGTATGCGCTAGTAAATTGATTAAGAAGTAGAAGCATCACCTTATGGGTCAGGAAATGGTCATACACACGGATGGATCATGAGCCTATTCTATATTTGCAGGCCCCAAGTTGCAGCAGACTCGCCACTTTATGTTAATGGGGTTATCACAACAATGAAATTTGCACATAAAGCATTAGAGAAGGGTAGGGCAAATGAACTTGCTGATGTGTTGTCAGGACCAACTTCTTCGGCTTGCAGGAGAAGCATTGGTAAAAAGTCGGAACTGGAGGAATCCAAAAGGCCGCCATTATGAGGAGGATGTTGGTTTTTGCAAATGGTGGTGCTAATAGGATCTCACCTCAAAGAGATTGAAATTGGGATAACTGTAGGAGAGTAAACCCCCCATTGGATTGGATATGGCAAGGGAACGCCCCTCTGACAATGTGGATGTGGATGATACACTGGCTATTGGATGGGGACCGGCTAGCTATGAGACCTACTGGTGGACACTTACTTACTTACTTACTATTGTATGTAGGTGTCACTACAGCTATGGATTCCCATCGCTTATTTACCTTCTAAAGGAGTATTCACCTGCGCTTATTCTCCCATTGGGATTACCTGCAGCTAATTATTCCCCATTGGATCGCTGTAGGATTAACCTCTCCCATTGGATGGGATTAGCGTAAGAGCCAGGGGCCATTGCAGATCAGATCACGTAAAACTGGACCTGCCTGACTGGATATGCCTGCATGAAACGGAACTTGCGGTTCCTGATTTATATTTATCACGAGCCTTTCCTTTTTGGACTTTATTTTACCAGGTCCCAGAGGTCAAGGTAAGGAGCGATAGCCTGCCACAAAGGAGCACTCGTGCCGCCGAGCCGGGCGTAGCCGAGCGTAGCCCCCTCCCTATCGGAGAGTGCCCTGACAGCACTCGCAGAGTCCTTTAATGGCAGGATAAACCCGGTCTTTAGGCACGATACCGAAAGGCTGGACGATAGGGTCGCCAACGAAGGCCTAGACCTAGCAACTTGAGAATACCTAGAGCACCCAATATACTAAACACCATCATTTTTTTTACCTTTCCTCCTATTGGTTTAAATACTCAAATACTTAAATTCCAGCTAATAATAAGTCAGTTATGTTTAAAGGGTTATGGTATCATCCCAGGCCCTCCACCACTTTCAAGTTTATAAATTCAATATTAAGGTTCGTAGTCCCCTGGGCTGGGATAGAAAATCCAATTGTTCGGAATTCCCTTTGAAATAAGCTATCGGACAACAAGACTTACTTTTTCAAGGACCGCGCGTGGCATCCTTTCTATTTTAACTGGCGCCTTAGAACCTGATCTAATCAGCGATCTGCCTTCCCGAAGGGTTTACCTTCCCTAACCGAGAAATCTATCTTTTTCATTATGCGGGGAGGGTAGCATGAAAATTAGGGGAAATGGTCCAATCGGTAACCTTCCTTTACAAGTTCAGATCTTTCCGTTGCCGTGGTTGGGGTAATAAGCCATTGGATGTTGGACCTAGAACAATGGGTATTCAGCTTTTTTTAAACTTCTTTATGCAATTGAGTTACTACAGGCAAACAAAGGTCACTGCAACTACTGGATTACAGACTGCATGGCGGAAGCAAGGATCGCATCCCTCCCTAGGATCCAAGGTCTCGAAGTGTTAGTCATCGCATTAAATAGTATCAATCCGAATTCATGTTGAACCACATTAAAAAGCCATCAATTTGGTTTTACTATTTTGTTCCAATCCAACTTGTGTCATTAAACCGATTCATATATATTTACATCACTCACCTAGTTATTTGGTCCTTAACCAGCTCAGCCAGGTGGAGAACAAAAAGGAAAAGAATTGATTGGATAATAAGTGACGTACTTGCCACTTAACCAACTAATTAATTTGACCGGCCGGGTGAATGAGCATTACTATCTAGGCTTGGTAGAACTCACAATGCTGCTTTTGGTAAGTGAAGGTTTGGTATGCAGATTTAACTTTCCTCGACATGAAATAGCCCTTATTTGTGCTATTCAGATGAGACCAGTCATAGAACATTAATCGAGGGGATATTCGTTAGTGAAACCTAGATTCCTGCTATGGTGATGAGGCAGTAAGAGAGCACTTATCTGGGTAAATACCTTGATAGCGAGGTTAGCCAGCCATTTACTTCCTCATGCTTGGTCGGCTTTACACATTGGAACAAAACGTCCCGACTACACCCGGGCTAACCCATGAACATACTCGTCGAACACACCGAATCCAGACCTTTGGGTGTTGTTCGATCGGCTTTATCCTAAAACTAACTAGATAAAGAAGGACATGACTACTAAGGTTTTCACGATAGAAATTGGCCTTCCCCTCCTACGTAAGGAAAGCGGCTACGCACCTTGATTCATCTGTTTCCTCAAATCCAGAAGCCAGTAACACGGGCCTGGAAAGCCAGTTTTTTCGTCTTCTTTTTTCCTTTTCATGGACAAGTGGGCAGCCTCGCAGAGCCCCCGGGGGGCTCCTTATTACTAGTGTTATTGGGAAAATAGAAGTTACTATTTTCCGCCAAATGCTTATAACTATTTATTTGTCCATTAAAGAGTCTGTATACAGGCCTTCCCTGTAGGCGAGTTAACCTGATCAAACCGTATTTACCCGGGCGGGTAGCCAATGTAAAGGAAAAGGGAAGGTGAAGCTTTTCTATATTTCTTACGCCTTTATTGGTTAGGTAAGTTTGAGACCGACTCCTTGCCGGATTAGGTCAGTATTATAATTACTTCCTTCTCGCTCAGGTCATAAGTATTAGAACGACTACTTACTTTTCTCAGTCAATCTTTCCAAGTAAATCCTCTTATGCTTCCCAACCACCATATGAATCTGTTGACCAACCATATTAATTCTATGCTTCCCAATCCCATCCCAATGAATCTGATAACTCCTCTTATCCGGGTCAATCTCTCCAAGTAAATATATATAATCAATCAATCTTATCCAGTAGATAGTTTCACCCACCCAGAAAGTAAAGCCCTTATAGTTAGGGCAGATATGGTCAAGATAGCCCATTCAGTAAGGAAAGAAATGGTAAGGAGATACCTCACTGTATAGAGTAAATTACTGCCTTTCACTTCTGCTTTTTCGCTTATCATCTTGTAAGTCAGAGGGGGGGGGAACTGGGGGGAGGAGGTGGGCTTTAGCTTGTTGATTAATTTTAGTTATTTCTGGCTTGTGCGTGACTGAGGAAATAATTCCATAATGCATTGAAAGCTGCTTTCTGGTGGGCCAGGTATTTGGGGGGCACAGACTCTAAAGCAGAACACAACACTAAGTGGGCCCGGGCTTCACAGAAACCACATATTTATTATCTTGAAATGAACCTGTCTAATCTGGGTGGAGGGGGAGAAATCAGATAAAATAATAAGGTATTGGGGAATGAGGCTTCTTCTGGAGAAGGAGAGAATAAGGCGGTAAGAGGGCATAACCTCCAGAATAGCCTGTTCGAGGATAAATGGAAGAGTTACGAGGTTAGATTCCTCGGTCCCGCACTTCATTACTTGTCTTTTTTTATGGAAAGACAAAACGAAAATAATAGAAACAGATCTAAATTATGTAAATCACTTTCTCTGGGAAAGAAGAAAGCTATAGGAAGGAATTGGGAAGAAGGCTTCTTTATAAAAGGATCTAATAAGTACGTTTTAGGCTTTTCCTTGCCCTCGGAAGGACAAGCGCTACGCACCTTTTTGATTCTGTTTTTTTTCTTTTTTCCCGGTTATTCAATTCTTCATTCCCACCCCGATATGAATTCCCACCCTGATTAGGTAATTTGATTACTGAATTGAAAGGATGACCTAAATCTGTGTTGAAGGATTACAACTGACTTGATTAGTGAAAGGAATAAAACTAAAGGGGCGGGCTTTAGAACGAAGGGTAGGGCTTTAGAAAAGAGGGTGGGTCAAGGGATAGATATAACCCTTTAAAGTCAGTAAGAAAAGATTGGCTGTTCTCACAGCAGTTGTTCTCTCCTTGCCTGGCTGGATATATTATTGCTTAACTGGAAAGGAAAGATTGATTCAATCAACACAGATTTAGGTCATCCTAAAATAAAATAAATAAAAACTTTATAAGAGCTAGCTATAAAGCGAAGAAGCTTCTTTTGTCTCCATGGTATAATATAAATATATCGCCGAGACGTTTCACTTGTCCTGTTAGCTGCTGATGCTAGGATTCTTTGCCACTACCGGGTTCGATACTGGTAGGAGACCGCGGCGTAAGCCACCCTGTGATAAAGATAAATAAGAGGTGCACCAACCCTACAACTTATCCCAGCATGACAAGGTGCAACAAAAAATCGATTGAGAAGCCAACCTATTTCAACTTGTGCTATGGGGTAGCCTCTTTTACCTGGGACTCTGCTCCTAGAAATGATGCTCTCTATGGCCTATGCCATAAAAATAGAAGAATATATAGGCCGATCCCCTGAGCTCTCCATTATAGGGTAAGTAAGGTCAGTTCCATTGAGACTTTATTCATTTTGTAACTCTTCATAGCCTATTATTTCCATTGCCAGGTTTCAGTGCCAATACCCACCAGTTTATCCTAGCCAGTAGTAGGTCAGATGATTGACTCCGCTAAATACAAATAGGGCTCTATTCCACTGGCTCTAATTCTCCTAGACTACTTCCGCTAATACAATGAGAGAGGATACTCCTCAATGGGGTTTACTCCACAGGGAGAGCCGTGCATACCCTCAATCCATATGTCCCTATGTGTTAATAGAGTATATATTGCATATTTACATTGAGCTTTTTTATCTCTACGTTCGGGTCTGTGGTGAAAGTGACAATAGGTATATGTAGGATTTTTATATCCTTCCGGACAAAATATGCTGGGGAGATAGTTATTCCCAAGGTTATTTGGCACATTAACATCCTTCCAAAGTAAGAAAGAGAACTTACTTGGTTGGCACAGTCCTTCATTTTGCTGGAGTTTTGACCCATATGGGTTTATCCTGGGTAAATATTGTTTTCTTAGTATTCCATTGTGTCTTTGCTACTATAGTTTTGTTCATCTTTCACAGTGGTTTAAAGAATACGTATGACGCGCTTTCTCTTTCTTGACTCAATATAAGAAAAAATCGCGGTTCACTGTATTAGTAGTAAGTTTTCTATTTGTTCTGGTGAGCCTACTATTTGAATATCCCGGTTTACAGATAATATTGGTATAAAAGCAATTTGATTTGGGCATCTGTGTGTAGTATATGCTTCACGGCTCAGGAAGTATAAATTCGAGGATAATTTAACCTTTAGGATCTATATATAAACACGAGAAGGGAAAAGAAGCAGCGACAAGCCTCAGATATGGCAGATGAGCACAGATCAAAAATTTTTTTTTTTTTGTCGAGGAGAGGAGATTTGCTAGGTTGGAAGCTCAAGTCGTCGGCATTTCCAGGAGTATGGCCTTATTGATGGTCGCTCATGAGAGCAAGATCGACCCCTTCCTGGTCCTTACTCTAAACTCTCATGATAAATGGGAATATAAAGAGGAGACAAGGGATGCGAAGGAATAATTAAAGTCGAAAAGGGGAACTCGAGTAACCAGTGCTCTCAGTCGTCCCTATTCAAAGTGGAATAAAAGGTCGATATCAAGCCCTACGAAGAATATAGTTAAGTGAAATCATTGGTTGCAAGAGTTAGAAGAAGTCAGTATTATTATGTACGGGAGGATTAGCCTCAAGCTATAAAGTCATGCACAAACTTGGTGGGAAAGCTACATAATTAGGTTTGAGGGAGACCCACTAGTAATTAATTGGGAGGTATTATTGGACCTCCCTCCTTAAATCCCAATTTGACCCTATCAGGTATGAAGAGGACCATAGGAATCGGTGGCACTACTACTAAAATAGGCAAGGGTAGAGAGTACACTACAAAGTTCCGGAAGCAAGCCATTTAGTTGGTAACCTATCCCAAGAACCCAGACGTGGACATAAAGTACCTAGGTGGCCTTAAAAATAATATAAGGGGGCAAGTCGTGCTATTCAACAATACTATGGATGGATAAGGCTTGTGTGCAGGCCCAGTGCAATAAAGTAAACAATAAAAAAGGGCCGGTTCGAAGCAGCGTGACCAGCAGGGCGCTTCCAAGGAATGCGAAAATAAGAAGAGGAAAGGGAAAAAGAATAAAACCACCACTGCACATTTGTGCAAGGACCCTCAAAACCATGGCAACCATTGCAACATCTATGGTAACACCAAATAAAAATGTTGGAAGCTACATCCAGAGCTTAAGCCTAATAACCCACAAAAAAGAGCAGTCCAAGAAGAAGAATAATATTCTAGGCATGGAAGCGGGAAAGGAGGTAGAAAGCAACTCCAATGTGGATTATAAAAATGTCTGCCACAACAGTGCATAAGGAGGTTAACCTGAGTAGCCTCCATCACAGTTACGAGAACGATATAACGAAGTTGTTCCATATAAAGATTCAGTTTAATAAAAACAAGGTAGATGCTTTGTTCGATTATGATTTGCAGGCCAACCTCATTGCAAAGGACCCGGTAAGTAAGATTGGCTTATAGGTAATAATAATACTAATCCATACCCCTTGGGATGGGTGAACAAGGATTTATAGTGAAAGGTACCAAGCAGTTAGTTTGTGATTAGATTCATTCTATCAAGAATGATTCGATAAAGAACGATGGAACGCACGTAGCGAGCACACGTCCTCTCTCTATCGCGATCAGGAGCATCTACTTAGAGCGGAAGCGGATGGTACGAAATTACGAATGCCCCTTCTCGTAGGCGTAGGTAGTATTAATAAACATAAATGTTTAGAATACCCTTCCTTCACTATCGCGACTTCATCAGTGCCCGAAAAAACTAGGTAAAAACGATAATCCCTAGTTCCCCTTGTGGAATTAAGAGAATAAGACGGTATTTAGTAAATTGACTACTATTTTTTATTCGAGCGATAAATAAATTAATATTAGTACCTTGGCTTCGCCACCCTCTCGTGGCAGGAAGTTTACACTTTCATTATATACCTGGGCTGAACTCGAACTTTCGGTCCTCGATTCTATTCGCTAGGCGATCCCATATGTATGTCCGCTAGGATTTATATTCTTACCATCCTTTTTAAATCACATGCCTGCTGGTTGCAGAGTATTGATAGGTTATCCAATCAAAAGAGGAGGGTTCGCGCGGTTCGTCCTGCTCTTTCATTGATTCATGCATTAATTCTGAATATTGAATCAACTTCCTTAATTAATTGCTGAATCTGTCGGGCAATCAATTAATCCAATAACTCATAGGTGCATTCACTTTCCCACAGTGTTGGCAACATGTTCCTTCCCTCCCTGCCTGTGTTCCGAGATGCCTGCAATGGTCTGGCTTGATCGGTTTCCTCATTAGGCTAATCCTAATTCTCCTCCAACTGCTTTGAAACATCAATTGGACTCTGCTCCTCAAATGAAATGAATCAACGTAAGTAACAGCGTGTTTATATAAATGGGTTTACGGCTAATGGCTTCTGTTGTACTTGGCTTTACTTATTGGGCTCGGGTTAAGGCATTGAAAGGCACATGGCCTTCTGGTCTCCTGGTGAATGGTAGCAGCTTCCAAATTTTTATAGTAATTATTGTATTGAGAAGGTATTGGTATTTATAAAAGGTTTTACTGATTTCCATATCTCTCGTTTATGGATTTCACGGGATATGAGTTGAATGCGTTTTTTTTAATATATTCCCCTTGTTTATTTATTACCCATTGGAGACGGAAGTGTGTACGACTAAAATCAACGGATTAAATCGACGGAAGCGTAAATACAGCGTACGATTTCAATTATTGTGATTTCCTAGATATGGATTTATCACATCGGACTAATGGCAAGGACGTATAGATATTGGTTCAACACTGCCTATGCTCTATGGTTTTAATTTAATGTGGAGACTGGAAGCCTTAAAAGGCTTAGGCAAGTAGTACCGGGACTGGACTTGCTTAAGCTAGGCGGGACTGAACTAGAGTCTCTATAGCAAAAGTAAGATTGGTTTTATCACTCTAGTCATAGGGCTTTATTGATTATTGTGTTTTACAATAATGGGACAAGGTAAACGTATCCATGGCAATATAATATAGTAATAGGTTAAGGTTGTAGGTCCGCCTTGCTATGAGATCTGCTGGTTAGGGTTCCCAGCCCAGTATTTATATTGTCAACCACTGAGAATGTACCTACAATGCTCGGCTCTAGCTCGGCTCTATTGGAGACCGCTATATATGTGACTGGCTAAACTAAGATTAAGTGGACTAAGAGAGTCTATCTTAAGGCGTTTAGTTAAATGGACTAGGCTAAGAGGGAAAGGGCTGCTTACTCAGAAGCTAAGAGTCTTTACGGTAATGGTTGTGATAGAAAAAAACTACAGCGGATCGATGCCAAGACCAAGAGAATAAAGATAGACCAGGGATTAAGACCAAGGAAAAGGGCCTACTCTATGGCTTTGGCACATTTCCAACCCACGGAGAGCTATGGAGACCCGGTTACAGCAGAATAGAAGAGCTAGGAGTAAGCTTATGAACTTGCTGCTAAGCACTATAGTCGTTATAAGAAAAAATCACAATAGGTAGGTGCACTAAGATTACACCACACTACTCGACGGACAAGTTAAACCCACATACTCTACCTCATATGTGTCCCTCCGGGTCATTCCCTCGTATCTCGGGCGAAGGCGCGAGACCGAGAGGGCCGCCATCGTATGGTTATTATTAAGAATTTCCACTTCATTGACCCGGTAGGTGGTGGATCGGGGACCTACTTGAAATGCGATCTTATTGATTAAAAATGGCCAAATATATTTTGGAAATCTGTTACAATGCCATCCAACGACAATCATGGAGTCTGGTTGTGTTGTTAGGAAGTAGGGATCTAACACCTATAACTATGAAGTCAACGTATACATGCATCTTATTTTAAAACATAAATATGCGAGGGCTCCGCTCCTCACGCTGGAACTCTTTGGACATCCTGATCCTTACACGGGATAAACGAAAGGAAATGCCCTATTTAATTAAAGAGAAATTCCACCTTTATGCCCCAGATGAGTGTATAATATGACCCCATAAAAACGCAATCTTATTACGACAAAATTGTGAATGATAAGGTTTTGTCCATTAGGTTCAACTCAATTGCCTAGCTGGTATTCCATTTCTAAATAAAGGAAAGTTCCACGTCTAGATGCGAGTCCTAGTTATAGGCGAGTCTATCAACCAGGAGGACAAATAAAAGTGGGAAAAGCTGCACTCTTATAAGTGGTCTCAAGTGCTGGGTGTCGCCAATGGAACTTACTTAACATAAACTTTGATGGAAGGTTTCAACTTATAAATGAAATATCTTGTAGTAATAGATTGTAGTAGGTCTGGCTGCTATAGCGAGGAGGTCTGCTAATTAGGTTTACCTGCTAGGTTTTATCCTATTTAAAAAGGAGAGGATACAACCTATAGCTTTTTCGCTGGAGCTCTTAGAAGTAGTTCATATTTATTTATTTTTCAATGCACATAAAAAAATGATAGAGCTAGCTACTAGCTTTATAGACCCAGCCTCTTCTGGAGCTTTGTCTAGGAGTGGCATAAATTGAAGTTATAGAGATAGAATCAAATTCAAATCTGTAAATATGCAATATCGTCTATAGCTGCCCTACATAAAGTAAAGGTTTCCTGGCGCTCCTACTCCTTTGTGTCTGTGGTGCACCCCCAAAAATAGGCAAGTAAAGTTGTTTAATATATCCAAGTGCGTCAACACCTGTGATTAGCGGCGGCAGCAAAGTGAAATGTCTCCATGCAGGTTTGGAATGTTTGATTCAGGTTTAGATAGGGGTAACTTATTATATCCGTCCTCTAAGCTTAAGCCTTCTTATCAGCTTCATATTATGCATATCAGGATTTGCCAGCATGGATGGAAACAACCTTTCTGTCTTCGCTAGGGGCATATCCATCCAACTCAATAAACTTCAGATTGTTTGTTACGCTCATGCATGGAGAAGCAGGTGCACCCGGGAACTTAATGAAATTTACCTTACCTATCTCTATGGGGAGAGCTTATGAATGTCTTTGGAACCTATGCTCCTCTTCTTCTGAGGTATCACGGAGGAAGAGTATACTAATGCCTTTGGAGAACCAAATACTATAATATGCCCTTTGTTATATTGATTGCCCTTGCCAACACCATTGCCAAACGCCATTGCCTTTTACATTGCTTTTTACCTATACAAATACTCTATTTCCGGACACATTAACTTTCTTCGCTAGGAGGGAGGGACAATATCCATCCAACTCAATAAACTTCCAATTGTTGCACTACTCATATGCATGGAGAAGTGTTGTAAGGTGCCAGATTCTAATTAGCACATTGGCACTTGCACTCACTAAGGTACAATAAGGTACGTTTTTACTATCTCTTTATCTTTTAAACGTAGATATGCTAATATAATATGTATAAGGTCCACATGCATGTAATAAATATAGATTGTGCAGAAGTGTGGGCCTGAGTGCTAGGGAAAAACCAGAGCTCTATCTGCCAAACAAAACAGAGCTCTCTATTTAGTCTAGTTAAATGTCTATATGCAAGTATCATATAGTAACGCGTAGGACCATGGAAACAACTTACCGGCCAGCAGCCCCAGCATCAGACTCCAAGAGGATAGGACCCGTCCTTATGATGTGTGTTTGTGATTACTTTGTGATAAATATAGTGTGTAATGTATGTGCCCATAAATGTCTTTATTTCAGGCATTCCCTCATTGGGAGAGTTGCACTAATTTGGAGTTCTCATTTAAACGGATACTCTCTTTCTTATCTTATTTTGGGGACTGGACTTGCTTGCCTTTATCTTGGACCTGTCTCTATTGGAGTATCCCAGTTGAGTGTCCCAGTCGAGGTAGTAGGACCCCTGTGCGCCGGTAAGGTTGGAGAGGTTACGCGTATAGATGCAATTATAAAGAGAGTAGAGCTAGGAGTTATGCTTCTGAACTAAAGCTAAGCACTATATATAGAGTTGTTATATTATATATAGTATTTATTTATTTTTACAATATACAAGTGTCTTCATGCGAGTATCACCTTGCGGGTTAAACGTCTACTATATGCGATATATTATATGGTTGGGTGAGATCCAGGTATTCTGTCTTCTCTGTTTAACTGAACTTCCGTATATGTGTGTGCTTCCGTAATTTACTCCATCCCTCTGTAGGCGCTTCTTCCCCTTCCCATTCCCTGCAAGCACTTCTCCATGCGATATCATATATTGACATATTTATTTGTTTATCTGTAGTTCCAATAAAGGAGGAAGGTGGAAACAAAATATGTACTTGCCATGGAAAGGACGTATCGATGGCGCGTATATCAATGTTGCATTGCTTATTTAGACACAAACTATTTAATTTGGAGGTTCATGCCGACCCTAGGGCAACTTCAGTAAATTGCATTCTTACTTTAGAATAAACTCCTTTATTTGTTCCCCGATGAGGTTTTAATTCATCCTCGGACCCCAGCAGAAAAATAAATCTTTTACTAAAAACTCGCGAATGAGGCGATTTTGGTGGAGCCAACTCCACTTATTGCCTGGGCCAGAGCTCCCTATTTAGTTCAGAATGGCCCGCTGCCTATGACCTGCTGGCTATTATAAGCAATGACTCCTGGCAGATATAACCAACATTTACGGGAAATAAACTTAAAACTTAAAAAAGCGCTTTTAAGTGCCCGGATGAGCGGGTAGTTCGTATGACCCCATAATAGGTTTATCTATACAAACATAAAATAATACAAAATGTTGAAAGTGGCAGTAGTGTGCATGGGCTTTACTCCATGGCTCTAGCAGCAGCCCCGGTAGGAAGATAAGAGGTAGAATCACCCCAATAGCAACATAGTTTCAATAGGCCTTATTCATAGATAGAGAGCATAGTTGCTATACAGACACATATTTGTTGCTATAAGGGACACCTCTAACTCAACTTCAAATTGTTTACCAGGTATGCATGGAAAAAGTGTTGTTTGGTTTGTGCACTTCTAACTAACACAAAAGGCAAATTGAATATATTTGCAGATTTTTCATCTTCTTTAGAATGGAAACTATCTTTAGCTCCTCCAAAAAGTCCATGTGAGATAGTCTTTGTTCTAAACTCCATGGCCAAAATAAGCGCATACCCGGGGTTGTCCCTACGTTTTAATATAAGATATTGCTATTTATACGTCCTTAAGAGAATGGCGTGGCAATGACTAAGATTGTATTCTTGATCAATTATAACATATAGAAAGGCAAGGATCCCGGTACAAGCAGTTTAACGATCAGCATTCCCAGCATTTCCATAAGCATCTGTTGGTTCTACTGGTGCTTACTTATAGGGCTGCTATTGAAAAAGCTTATTCAAATAAAGTACATCTAGTCATGTCTAATTGGTCACCCAGTCACTATGTTTCAGTCAAGCACTATTACCAACAAAGCCCGAAACGCATCGACAGTCGACAGACCAGCCGCTCCGATACTACATATAATGCTTGCCTTTTATAAGCAACTGGCTCGTCTTGGGCCCTGGAATACAAAGCTTATTGGCTTGGCTTAACGATTCGGAACAATGGAAGGAACTATGATTTGTTCCTTATGACGCACCTGTTTGATAATCATCCCCCTAAAACATAGTTTAATTCACGCTAGGAAGGGAATGCCACCTGTAATGGAAGTTTTTTGAGGCTTTATAGTGTTTATTTTTTATAGCTCACATCTTCCGGAAAGGCGTTACCGCCGGACACAAGAAGTGTGTTTTAGTCACCGATTAGGACTAGTGATTGATGAACATTGATGCTATAGTTTTAGGTGGAGCGGGACTACGGACGGATACATAGATCTCTTGAGCCTTGGGAACCTTACATTCAGACCTCCTTGGGACCTTCTCGATCTGCATACCTCCAGGCTTTTTACATATCCCCTCCATTCAGCCTTGGGACTAGCCTTGGGACCCTATAATAGGCCTTCCTCGATCCTACGGCCTTATTGATCCTTGATCCTTAACCTACATATATACTTAAACTCAGCCGAATACGCGGTGCAGCATATAGAGAAAGATAGAGATTTATTATGAGATTGATGGGCCAGTCTGCTGAGGTGGGGCGGAAGGAAGGACTCAGGTAAGGCAAGCTCAGGTGGGGCCCGCAATAACACATATTTTATTACTGGCTGGCTGGTACTGACCAAATCACTTTCCTTCAAGAGTGAGCATTTGCAAGCGTAAGAGGAGTAATCGCACCTATCTTCCTTTATAAGCGTAAGGTAACGAGAACAATCACACTTCGTAAGCTAAGGTAAGGACCAACTGCACCGTATTGACTTGCCTCATGATCGAGCATTTTTCTACAATTTTGAAAAAGCTGGACTCTGTAAGGCAGGACACCCTACCCTAATTGATCGTTTCGATACATCTATCAACTTGACTGTAAGGAAGGACTTTAAAGTAGACTCAGGTCAGACAGGCTCAGGTGAAGCAGGCTCATCAGGTAAGGTATATTCAGGTAAAGCGGATTCAGGTAAGATAGGCTACCAAAATAACATATATGATTACTAGTACTGACTCACTAATATGGGTCTAACCACTTTCATCGAAGTGAGCAGGAGCAGCTGGTACTGACCTAATTGCTTTCCTTTAAGTAACGAGTGAGCAGTCATAAAGTGTGTCAGAAGGTTAATAAGGTAAGGACCATTCGTTTCAGACAGACTTGGGTCAGACAGACTTGGGTCAGGCAGGCTCTGGTCAGGATAGGTTCAGGTAAGGTAAGCTCAGGCGAGGCAGATTCCAGGTGAGACAGGTTAGGCAGAATCAGATCAGGCAGATTCAGGCATAATCAGGTCAGGCAGATTCAGGTAAGTAAGGAAGGACCCTAGGCAGCCTCAGATCTCAGATAAGGTGAGGTTGGTTCAAGTAGAGATCGAAGGAACATATATTTACTTAAAAAAAGGCTGAAGCGTATGATGAATGATTCACAGAGTGTATGATGGGCGATAAAGCCTACGAGTCAAGGGTAGACTGTAAATGGTGATAGAATGCATTAAAATGGTCATTGAGATGTTTGTTTTTACATTAACCTAAGCTCCCTTGTTCAGTCTTTACTTTAGTTGCTGGCGAAGTTAAGATGCGTGAGCATAAGGCGTAAGGTAAGATACCAGGTTGTACCTACCTATTATGGATATAAACCCTAAGATTAAAAGTACTTTAGAAAGCTTGTTGTATTGATTGATTCACCTGCCTCTACGCTCTATGAGTGATCATGTACTTGCACTAATCTTATCTTAATGCACCAATCCTCATTGGAGTTAATTATATATACTTTCTTTCACCAATATCCTTAATAGTGGAGGGAAGGAGACCAATTGCTCTGACTTATTAATTGACTTATTATGTCTATACCAATCTCTCTATGTCTAAAGCGCTAGACTGTCAGGCAGACTCAGGTTAGACAAGTTCAGCAGGTAGGGACCAAAATAACATATATTGGCCGGTTGGTATTGAAAAAATAAGTTCATAAAGCGAGCAGCTGGTAGGTACTGGACCTAACTGCTTTCGTGAGCATTAATAAGCGTAAAAGGAACAATTGCACCTATTTTCCTTCCTTCATAAGCATACGCAAGAGAAGGATCCGTTATGATACCCTCAATGGTTGTTGGCTAACTGGTCAGTCAGTTATTTTAAGCCTTATTCAGATGAGCGCCGGGGTACTAAATACATATTTTATTATTGAGCAAAGAGCGCGTACCTAGGGTAGGCATTTAAATGTTCGAAAGCTTGTGAAGCCAAAAGTAGGGTGAGGTCAAGCCAGGCGAGACCCGGTTGGGCAAGCTCTTGTAAGGCATAATAAGGTGGGCTCAGGTTAGAAAGGTTCCGGTAAGCAGGACCCTTTCATACAGACTTAGGTCAAGCAGACGACTCGGGTGAGGAGGAGCCTAAAGCAGACTTAGGTGAAGTGAGGCAGGCGGGGATTGTGAAAGAACAGATATACTTCTTACTGGCTGGTAATGACGACCAAACCTTCAAGGTAAGAGTCAAGGTAAGCAGTCATAAGCGTAAAGTGAGGGCCCTTCGCACGCACCTACCGCCGGTGTAAGGATACCAGTGTAAAGACCTATCTTCCGGCAATGATCGCCTGCAAAGAGGGGAAACACTAAGGTAAGCGGGAATAAAGGGGGGAATATGGTGCAACTTTCAAGGGGCCTGCCTGACTTACACGGGTAAGACCACAGAGATTGTAGGCAGCTTTATGAGACAGGCATATTTTATTTCCCCCTTGCTGCATTTTAGGCCGGTGAGCGCAACGTATTGATTGAAATGTCGAGGAGCCTTCCCTTCTTCTTTAAGTTGTTGGATTGGGTGCGGGGGCCTCCTTCCTTGCTCCGGGTGAGACAAAAAGTAAGTAAGACGAGACCAGTTCGGCCGAGACATGCTTGTTATGACCGGCTAAATGTAACCATTAAAAAAAGGAACCAAAAAGGCCAACCATAGGTTGGAAGGAACCGGGTAGATAAAAAAAAGGAGTGTATTAAAGGTGCGAGTTCAGAATAAAGGGCCGAGTCAACTCATTCCAGATGTGTGCTTCGACATCCAACGGATGAAATGAATTTGCATCGCCCTATCTCTATATAAAGGGGGATAGGTTGCACCTTATTCATTGAGGGGATTAAAACAGATGAGGGGTTAATAAGGATCAGCTTTTGGTGAGTCGTATACTTATGGCTACAGGTAAGGCGTTTAAATGGGAGAAGTAGATGCTTTGGCGGGAGCAGAGATAGATTATTGGAATAGTAGGGCGGCCTACCTTTTTAGAACTCGGAACTAGAACTGGAACTGGTCATGAAAAGGTAAGCATATAGGTTAGTAAATTCAGAGAAACTCATGATTTAATCTAGTTACTAAGCTTTTTAAGATAGGACTCGGTAGTTAAGGCTGTATCTGCTGGGGTGGGACCTAAATAGGTAATTCCGGTTTCAAATAAAAGTGAAGAGCTATTAGTAAGCCCCTGTAAGTTATTAATAGACGGACGGGCCTTCCAGACGGGGGGGTTTAGTAACACTTCGCGCAGGTGAACCTTATTTTAGTAAGAGGAACTATTGCCTCTGCATCATATCTGGGAGCTATAGCTACAAAGAGAAAGAAAGATAAGCTGAGACACTTGCCATTTCACCAGCAAGCCTTTCCTCAAAAACCTATGCACCTTTTCTTTCTCCCGATCCCAGCACCTGCCCCGCTGCTTTCCCCTTATATAATAATATACGGAGGCCTGCGAAATAACTAGAGCCCCGATCGAACCAACTCAAGATGTCGTTCCTACAGATTCTGATTCGGGTTCTTCAATTCACTCGACCTGAATTCGATCGCCGACTAGCAATCCAGATTACCAACCAGCAATCCAGTCGAATGAATAGTTCAATGGCAATAGGCTAAAGACCACTTTATTAATCCCTTAGGATTGGAAGGAGAAGAGGGACTGATCGGGGCTATAAACTCTTCTCTTATAAGCACCGGCCGGATGGATGGGGTCATTTAGCCGAGGACTTTAGTAGCATGTGCGGGAGGTCGCTGCCAATAGGGAGGGTTTACCTTTAGCAGACAGATATAACTTTGTTGAACTATCATTTCTATAAGCTGAAGGAGCAGCATTCCCAGCCTCCTCATTCCCGCAGGATGATTTATAGCAACAACAGCAACACCAATTGAACCAGTCTTTTCATTCCCAGCCTCAGTTCCAGGGGCAAAAGGATTACCAGCCAAAGCAGAATGACCAGGATGACCAGGATGACCAGTTCCCGTAGCAGTTCCCAGACCATCATCCCAAGCATCATTCCTAGCAGCACCATTTGAACAAATATCAATTGAATATGGAGCTGCCCGAGCAGCAGCCTCCCCATAAGAACCAGTTCCAGCATTTACAGGATCAGTTGAACCAGCCTTATTCCCAGTAGTAACCCCAGCAGCAATCCCATAAGCGTCATGATTCCCAGCGTCAATAAAACCGAGTCATCATTCCCATCAGCACCAGTTAAACCAACAGCACTAGTCTAACCAGCAGAATCTCCATCATCTTAGCAGAAATGGCATTTTTTTAAGCAGTCACATCATCAGGAAAACCGGTCAAAGCAGAATAAGCAGAACCAGGAGCACCAGTTACCTGGATTCCCAGCTTATTCAGTTCCCAGAGCAGCATTACCTGGGTCATTACCAGAAGTGGTTGAAGGAGCAGAATTACAAGCATCAAAACTAGCAGCAGTCTCTGGAGCAGTTCCAGCTTCCTCATTTTCAGCCTCAGTTCCGCATTTGAAGGAGCATTCTTCCCGACTCAATTGAACCAGTTTTATCAGCATCCCCAGCATCCCCATCAGCAGTTGAACCTGCAGCATAATGATTATTTCCAGGATCAAAAGGATCCTCCCCAGTATCATTTCTAGGATCATTTGAATAAGCAGAACCAGCCTAAGCATCCAAGCGTCCCCAGGAGTATTCTTCCTAGCAGTTCCAAGAGCAGTTCGATCAGCAGTTTAACGAGCATTATTAAATAGGAGAGGTTATACTTGCCTTACTCCAAGGGTGGTTGGATATACGTCCAGGCTAGATTGATTGGACAGCAGCCGACAACGTAGTGGATAGTCGGACCAGTAAACCTACCGATGACTTGTAAACGTACTAGTAACCCTTTCTCCTAATTATATACGTGGCGTACCTAGGTCTCGGCTAGTGCTTCACGTGGCATGGCAGGGTATATATTTTATTACTGGCTACTTCGACTGGCTGGGGATAGATGGATTGGGATTGGATAGATGGATTTCTAGGGGCGGGGTGCTTGCCTGGATAGATTGATTGGTCAGTTAGATCGATCGCTTGCATGCGGTTATATCGCTTGCTTTCCTCTCTGTATCTCTCTTTTACCTCTCTATATCCTCTCGAAGGAGTTATACACCACACTTCATCGAGATGGACGATGGGCACACAAATTACTATCTACCGCACGGCATAAACCCCCGCCAACCCTCAACTTACCCGGATCAAGAGCTAACGAACGTAAGGAGCTATGGATGAAACGACTGAGCTTTTGCTTCGATTGAAGAGAGATAGTTTCCTTCCTGCCACGAATTCTTTCCCGTGCTGGGGGATACTCTTGCCGTAGGCGCTTACCATCTAAGACATTTATTATCTTTATTTTCTATTTTGTGGGAAGTAGCCATTACTAGTACAAGCTCTCGTACAAGCCATGACGAGTACACATTACTAGCAGGAGAGATAATGGGCAACGAACTCTTAAACGCCTTATTGCCGAGCTCATCGTCTGCCCCTCTCCTTCCAGGGCATGGGTTATGAGAGTAACTGATCCCGCACATAGAATCACCTCCTTAACCTCCTTTCTATGATTGGCTGCTTTAGGCAATGACAAACCTTATTTCAAAGACCACCTTAGCATCAAACTATGAGGATTGTAACTCCTGGATCGAGTACCAGCGTTTACCTGTATGGAGTAGCGGCATTGAGTGATCAAACTGGTATCCGACTAGCGGAGCGGCTGCTGCTATCGACTCGTCTTTCGAAACCTCCTTATCAGCAGTTTCAAAACATCATCCAGGAATAAATGCTCCAGCAGTTTCCAAGTTTATCATAATAAACGGGATGCTCTTGCACCCTTAATCAGCAAGACAGAAAAACCACATCAACAATGCACAATAGGATGAGGCCCCTATTTCCCATATACCGGAGTAACCTTCACAACATAACACATCCACCCAACACAGGAAGGTATGGGATTGTACCACAGGTAAGAGGCCACCACACATAGCTACCCTACAATACATAGCTCCACCGCATGGCAGCTCACTATACATACCCCCCGGTGCACAGTTATATAATAAACACATAAGTTAATAGGTAAAGGTAAGGCTGTTTCATGCTCTTATTCCGCCCGGTTTTCTAGCTGCTGTACCGTACGTCCCTCCTAAGATTTCTAAAGGCGAGTGTTATAAACAAAGCATCTCCTAGCAGCAGTCATAAGCCTGTCCATCATCCAACTAGGTTCTCTGATGTACCATAATATCCCAATCCATCCAGCGGTTAAACAATATAGGCAAAAGGGAAACAACCCCCTCTCTCTCGGGCCCATCCCCGCAAGAGATGCGCATGTTACTAAAATAAAAGTCCTCGGCTAATGACCATCCATCCACTAATAAGTATAGTGAGGGACGGAGTGGTAAAGTAAACATGACAGGTTAGGTCGTCAACTTAAGTAATCCGGTAAGGTAAAGTACATAGCAATACTCAAAGTGCCTGCCCAAGCACCACGTACAATCCCTAAGTGTAGTCAGTAGATAAGGGTGTTTGGTAGTCCAAAAAGAAAAGAATAAGTAGGAGTATCCCTCATTTGTAGTAGCGCCTACTAGGGGATTGCATATTATAGCTCCCGATTATTCTCAGATTTATAATGGATTATTACATTAAGGTATTTTTCTTACTAAAGATTACCTTTCAAAAAATTTGCTATATAAACTCCTCTAGAACTTGGAACGAACCGACGAAGCGAGCCTTATTCAGACCATATTACGTTCGTAGCGACGGCACCAGGCCCTGTAAGAACAGGATCTCTCGAAAGCGTAGCGAAGGGTATCATCTTCTTTCTCTGTATTCCTCTCGACCTTTCATTGGTCGAGCAAAAAACTCCGTACCTCAAAGAGCTACGCAAAGGGTTGGGATAACTTTTTATTCCCCGAAGTCTTTATTGGTTGGGGGACCTAAGGATGGGGCAACGGACACTAACGAGAGATGGATGGATTGTCCAGTGATTTACGAATGAGAGCGGCACCAGTGATCCACCTGATGAATTCCGCATAGTCCCGTTTTCATATACCCTCCTGCCTGGATCCTATTGCCTGGATCCTATTGCCTTAGCCACCTTAGCATGCATGATCCGCATTATCCTCCTGCCTGAGCCTAGTGCCAGGGACGGTCCTACAGACCGATACAAACTGGGAGGAACACATGTATAGAGTGATGGAAATCTCTATAGTTCAAAGCTTGGTGTTGCTCCTCAGCTTCCATCTTGCACAGACGAAAGACCAAATTGAAAATAGTGTAATCAAATAAGTAACCGTGAGCGAGGCGATTAACGCATATTCAGGCTATATCTCTCAACCCAACCGACGAAAAAAGGCAAGCGATCTATCTAAATTACCCTATCTAATAAATCTGTTATCTTGGGAATGAGTCAACCAGGAGCTGTTGAACTCTTAAGTGTCATCCTGCGTTACGGCTCGCTTGTATGGCCCTCCCGGGCAGGTTCTTATTATCCGTCCGGATTGACTCTGCGGGCTGGAGATTAGAACAGCATACATAAAGCATATGTACCAAAAAGGCATGTATGGTTGTAAGCGAACTGAAAGGGAATGGGGTTATGGCAGGCGCTATATGGTATAAGAAGAGAGGATCAAAGCCTTATAAAGGAGGTATAGAGCTTTCAGGCGCATAAACTAGGAGCATTATTCCTGGCCTGGTCCCGGCAAATGAATAGAGTAACTACGGCTTCGAGGCCCTAGGGTTATTTGCTCAACTCTTGTGACACAGGCTCTGGTTGACGCACACTCAACCCCACCCCCACCCGCTCACTTTCACACCACTGGTTCGCTTTAAACTGGTTTGTTTTAAACTAGTTCGTTTTAAACTAGTTGTCCACTTCCATCGGTATTGGTCAAATGAACTATTAGGTTATCAATCAGGGATTGGGTATGGAATGTCTTGCTAGCGCAACCACCCTTATAAAGCGATAGCGATCAGGTTCAAGTGTTGATCCTTCCAACCTCATGGGTAGATGCTTCTGTCCAGTTGAAGTGGTATAATTTCCAGGGGAACAATTCAGTGCAAAAGCTCAAGTGTCGAAGCTTCTGTCCAGTGTAAGCATGGCAATAGCAAGGGTAACGATTAAGTAGCGGTAACACAAAAGCAAGCAGTCTGATCCAACCACCAAGCTAACTCAAGCAAGAATAAGGCAAGCATAATTACATATAGAAAGAAGTGAACTACGATTCTCCATCAAGCCATGGTGAAGGAACCATTATGTATGTTGCCCATCCATTTCAAAGTAGTGGTTTGATGCTTCCAATCGCCAACCAAAAAGCGTAATTACATATATAATGACTGGAAGACAACGAACACTTAATCTAGTGTTATTCCAGTCTTCTTCCATATCGAATATAGTGTTATGACATATATAAAGAATGAGCAGCCCTCTCCCTTTGGTCGAGCGACTCCGTCCCTGAGATCGGGATAGAGCTAAACGCACCTGAAACTCAAACCGAATCGCCGTGTTATTACATATATAAAGAATTCCTGGAAAACCACATTCTTCCATACCGAATCTAGTTTTATTACATATATAAAGAATGACGGGACACCCATACCCACTATTAGCATAATTACTAGTGTTATTCCAGTTTTATTACCTACCCACTATTAGCATAATTACATATATAAAGAATTCGCAGCCCTGAGCAAGCTCCTTATTCTCTATTCCCACCAAACGCACCTATATCTCATAGAGCGGTTTCTTGTCCGATGCGGACGGCTTCGCTCGTATCCTCGCTCCTTCCCCTCCTTCCTAGGGAAAGCGGTCACGATAGCGGGGTAGAGTAATTGGTCGACTC
>Ga0233342_1000030_pt1 | contig 40302 bp, 22 predicted proteins | sample GEONDECOMP273_FD_180706 | JGI IMG/M metagenome (GOLD analysis project Ga0233342, IMG submission 180706) | Leaf litter microbial communities from Shasta-Trinity National Forest, California, United States - GEON-DECOMP-273 | ecosystem: Environmental > Terrestrial > Plant litter > Unclassified...
TTTGATTGAAGGTGTTTTATTTGACCGGAATCACCGCCAAAATACGACGAAACTCGCTTCCCCTTGGCCTTGGAGAGGGAGGGGATCTCGCCTTCGTAGTCCCTATACTTGGATTCACTTCGAACGGCCCAACAATATGACATGAAATGAGCATTCTGTTCAATACACATTCTACCTACCATTACACATTTCCACATTACTTTCAACTTACTTCTGTTACTGCCTTCCCTTACTGCCTTATGTTTTTACTGCCTTCTGCTCTGATAAAACCCGTGACACTGTAATATAGCTTTTACACCTCCCCCTTTAGGTTGGATCGAGCGCTTACGCCGGGTTAGGAATCATAAGAATGATACCGCTTGAACCTTGTACCGAATTTATCGTTACCCTGGTGGGTGGGGTTCCTGCTTCAATTGGACATACGCTTCAACACCCCTTCTACGTGCGCAACTAAAATCACTTAGAAGACTTTAAACATAAGGACGTGCGGGACAAACAATGAAAATCATATGCTCACATATAATGTAAAGCCTATATCGGAGATTACAGTTTATACGCTTTAATAAGCTACAACGTAGGGAGCAAGAGCACCAAGTAAACTTTATACGGATGGATTCCACAAAACGCTTCTATATTCGATAGAGCGGCTCGTATCCTCGCTCCTTCCACTTGGTTCCTGAAAGCAGACGACTGAAGGTAATTAATAATGGGATTGTTTCCTGCAGTGTCTGGTCCGAAGGGGTAGGCGAGGGTAGGTGCCAAGTGCCTTTATCAAAGCTCCTAAGCAGCGCAGAGAGTAGAGAGAAAGCTAGGAGCTTATGAACTCACAACAAGCTGAGCAGCACTAGAGAGATAGAGTTAGTTCTCTTAGACCAACCACTATTTTCGTTGTTATTGATGAACAAGAATCTCCTATTTTCTTGCCCCGATGAAAAGCCAAAGAAGCACACCCACCTTGGCTTGACTAGCTATTTTGCCCTTTATAATCCAGACCCATGAAACAAAATCTATCTTTAAGAGACAAATTTTCCTTTACTGGTTAGCATAAGGACTATCAGACACACACTTTAGTATGTACCCACACACACCTTTTGGTTTCACCTCTCGCTCGGCCTTGCCACAAAAAGAGTCCCATCTCACATTTTCATCTTCAGATGGCATCAATTACATTTATTGGACCCACTAAAATGCAATCTTAGCGCTCATAGTGTAAGTTCAAGCAAAAAGTGCCCCGCCTAAATAAGTAAGTGTTTCATCTCAATTTAGAGATATATCTATATAGTATTGGTAGATAAAGTTATAGCTAGAGAAGATAGGTATCGAGTATTGGTAGATCGAAGTATCGGGTTTATAGTTTGATGTTAGCATCCGGAGGTGGTAAATTCGCTATAAATAAGCCGTCCTCGCCCTTCTTTGGTCGGGCGAGAACTTACGTACCTCGCCGATAGATCAAAAATATAATAAAGCTGCTGCATTGGCCCAATCCGCTTGCCCGACAACCACCTAAAAGGACAGCAAGGAGCCATATAACAGCCGAAAGAAGCTGAACTGCTGAGATTGGTTACCACGGACGGAATACAGATAAACTCTTTCAATAGGAGTGGTCCACGGAAGGACGAACAACAGCGTAAAGCTACTGAGTGATAGAAGAAGTTACCAAATGGAAAAACCCTATGGAAATGATGGCGTTATTACATAACCATCACATAGAGCACCTCACATAGCAGACTCACACAATAAGCACCCAGCATAGCTCATAGCCAGGAGGCCTTGCCGGGAATCCCAACCATTTTTCATTAAGATTAGAGGGGCATGCAGTGAAAACAGCTTATGCAGTTTGATCGGGTCAGAAGCACCACACTCAAATGGCTTGTGAAGAGAGTTTTTTACATAACTTGCTGCCTAAGCTTATTATACTGCCTGCCACCTGCCTGATTAACCTTTTCACTTAATCACTTACCCAACCTTTGCGAATGGAGTGCTTTATGCCCAACCAATTGATAGAACAGCTGATTGTATCGAAACCATTCAGTTGGCCCAAAACCACAATAAAATGTTCGGGAGAACCTATGCCTCGATCCCGACCAGGTGGAGCGGGGAGAAGGTGGCATTCCACTGGCTATCGGGGAGATCATAGTCCGGTGCCGCGAGGAGATATTGGCGGATGGCTGGCTGGATACAAAATATTTAGCATACCACTTGCACTTATCGCACTTTTACCCTCCCCCATGGGAGCAAACACTATACGAGGCGGATCAAGAAAGGGCGCTTCTGGCCAGAGGTCTTGGCCTGTTACGTGTGCCTGAACCAGTTCGTAGTTCTTACTGTGGGTTACCTTCAAAGATCTGAGAAGGTCTGAATAAATCCATCCCTCCTGAATTGATTCGTTTATACTGGTGCAGGATAAAGGGAACGGGGTGACATACCATAGCGAGGAGCTTGGCATGGATAAGTCCGAAGCCCTCTTATCTTGGATAGTTATAAATAGATAGATGTAATTGCACTTTCTTATAGATGTAATTACGCTTTCTTCCTTGAAGTAACTATATCTATTTTGGTGACTATATATAATATGTTACTAAAGGGCAAAACACCTACCTTTGAGGGGCACCTTAAATAACCTTAAGGACCTGCGGCTCACTCTTTGAGGAAATAAGGGAGGACAGGATCTACCTTACGCTAAGCTTTTCCTTAGATGGAAGATCAGTAGATTCTGTCCCTGAGAAGATCGATCAGTCAAGTGTTTATTCGCATGCACCTGTAGTGTTTCGTATCTTCTTTTTGTGTGTTTTATTATATTGTAATACCACTAGGTATCACTTCTCCTTACTCCATCTAAATAGATAGGGAGCCTATAGCTCAGCTACAAATAAATCTTTCCATTAGCTATTTTGTGTTATATACAATGTCCCAAACTAGTTATATATATATAAAATATATATTGCTGAGGGCATTCCAGTTGGTTAAGTACCCCGAGCGCATTACTTTTGCTTGGTCGTACGAGTTAGTTTATTTCAAGCCAGATAGATAAAAACCTAGTTCTCTCCCTCACGGTACTTGATGCGTATGTATCCCTTTGGTCGATCGAGCGAGTGCACACAGCCCAATGAACCATAAATGAAGGCGCATAGATACTACTATTAAACTATGGGTAAGTAAGCTCCCTATCATATTAGCTTACAAGTTAGATTGGTTTTATTTCACTATAAACAATAGCATATAAGTATGTTGTATAAAGGTCAAAGCATAGATAGAACAACAAGCATTCAATACTCTTAGTTATGAGTGTAATTACAGTACTTACATGCATCTTTCACCTATGTGATTACTACTAGTACGTCTCAATAAGGATCAGAGTAATAAAATCAATATGGATTACTAGTACCCTATGATATGACAAGCTTATCTGTACTAAGAGCTTAGTAATAAGAGCTGCATTATCTTTAAATGACTTAGTTAATACTAGCCAGGTAAATGTAATCACTACCTAGAAGTAAGCCCATTGATTCCCTTTATGCAGGTACAGTTTATAGTACAAGCAATAACACTGTATGGAATAAGAAGGATACTACTTGTAATTCCATTGGTTTCATCATATCTCCGTAATAATTGTTACTTCTTACTTAATTGAGAAGAGTACTGTCTAAGCAAGAGGCCATTACCTTTATTGAGCTGACTAAGCACCATATCTTGGATATCTATACATAGTTAAAGCAATGTGTTTCAATATTAGTGATAAGGTCTTGTAATACAATTGATTCATATCTTTACCATTACTTACACCTGTTGTATTCCCATTGATTCATACTAAATACATAGTTCTAGTTTATTACGGACCATTAGCTGTTACTGAGCTTACTACTTATAAAGAGCTTTCATATGTATACATATTAGCTTGACCATTACGTATTTGGCATAATAGGTTACACAGGTTATATAAAGGCTCACTAGTATTAGTCAGCTTATACCAATAGTGTTTACGTAATCAAAAAGGAAGTGGATTCCATTGTTCAGATTACTTGTAGTTAAGTTGCTTGTTTATCGTATATGTTGTGTCTTGTAATACCATTGGTTCACTGTTCATTAGCTTATAGCAAAGAGTTGAAACGCAAGCTCTATTGATTCAATAGGAACATCATGGATTACTCATAACCAATACAGGCTTTATCGCCATTGTTAAGCTAAACTAGTATGATCAGGTAATACTATGATACTAGCTCTATATTATGGAGGATATGCTTGTACCATTCTATCTAAGCTCTTATTATGGAAGATACGCATGTGACCATTGATATAGAAGCATTACTGATTACGAACTAATGAGCTTGGTTTTATTACTAGAAGGTAATGAAGAGCTATTAGTATAAACTTACGTTACGTACGTCGAGTGCTCTCCCAACTCACTCACTAGTTGCATGCATAATAATAGGTCTTCTCTTATGCCGCTCTCCCAATGCATCTTTTTCCTGGGGGAATGTCTCCTTCTGTCCCAGAGTGCGGGTCAGGAGGTCGAGGAGGACCTTAATAATTAATAAAGCAAATATGGGAGGAAGTTGGGAAAGGAGCCGGATCATAAAGCTAATATTCCATTTTATTTATTTAGGCGCCGTTAAGGGATTTGGTTTTGTCCTTGCAGGCAGAAAGCTGGGTCATATTCCTGACCACTTGTGAGTGAATGAGGCGAAATCATCTTCACCCGGCCTCAATCCAAGTGCCTAACTGGAGTCGAGCAGAGAGTGCGTAATAGAGCAGAGTGTGAAGCCCCACTTGCAAGCATTTCTTATTCATTCATTAATAGCGTCAGCATTCATGAAAGTTTCTTGGATAAGAAGTTGGTTATGCATATGAGTGGGTATAAGATCTATCGGGGATAAGCAGCACCAATAGCTTTAAAAAAAGGTAGGTCCGATGATCCAATAGATCAAAAATTTGATTGGTTCGATACCTTGTGTTATACTTATACAAGATCAGTGATCACTAATTACACTTGGAGAATCTAGTCTAACCACAACACATAACCAATAACCTAAGTGATATGTAACCATTACAGGATAAGCTCAATAAGCAGGTAGTATTATCATAATAGCTTAACATTACTATCTATACTACCATCTATGTTTCCCATCTATACTAACCAGCTAAGTGTTTCCCTATTAATTATACCAATCTAATCTAATGGTAATTGGACAACTTAGTTAGCGAGGTTACCCTATAGATAGTAAGACAGATAGATAAAGTCCAGTGAGGTCCTTAGATTGCCCAGGAAAGTCTTGAAAAAGCCAGGATATTATAGGGAAGTCCAGGGAAGCCCAGGCAAATCCAGGCAAGTCCTTTAGGGGAAGAAGAAATAAAGCGCTTTTCATAGGGTTCTTAGATACTTGGCTTTTAATGGCCCCTTAAAAGAAAGCCTTTTAAATAGCCAGGCAGGAAAGTCTTTACCGAACCGACTGTGTCTCTGCTTTGCTTTAGGAATGCCGGCCAAGGCCAAGTAGATAAGCTTAGTACCTATAACTTACTACTATATTTTCATGAAGTGGAGTGGAGGGTGAGCAAACGACTGAATTAAGTGGGTAAAATGCTGGGCTTTACTAAGACTTAATCTCTATTTTAACGGGGTGAAAAAACGACTTAACAGAGTTAGGTGGGCTAGCATTCGTTAATAAGTTGCTATCCTTCGTTAAAGGGTCATAATCCCTATATACCCCAAAAAGTTTTATTATCCCAATCTTATATGAGGGTCCATTCGTTACTTCAGTTATTGGTTTATATCCCTGCCTTAAGTAAGCTATGAGTATCGTTATAGACCTTATATAGTAGACCTTACATCGGAGTGCTATTTGCAGCTATGCTATTAGGTTAGCGCTTTACTGGAGAGCTCCAGTGCTTACTTACCCGGCCATTTAGTTAAATTATTCCCTGCTCTAGTAAGTCCTGCCCGAGTTTGGTTGGTATGGTCGATCATAACCTGGTCTTACCTTCGCTCTTTAAGGTTTGGTACAGTGTAATTAAATTGCGTAAATTATAGATAATAGACTGGTCTTATATTCATTTTATCGCAACCGATTTAGGGAAAAAATAGAAGGCCCGCCCCTTCCAGCTAAGCTCAGTCAGGTTATAAAAAAACTGCTAGAAGGGTTGGTTATTTTATTTACTCAATTCACCGGCGCAGGACCGGAGTTGGCCTGCCTTTCAAGCCCTTACTTTATCATACCTTTTAAGTACCTGAGTTGACCTTGGTATTTTCATATTTTTACCTTATAAAACCAACTCTTCAAAGGATTTACCAGTTGCCTTACCGTCTAAAAAAGGTCCGCCTATCTTTAATGGATAGACCGGAAAAGTGCTTTTCGTTTTTAATAGGGTAAATAAAGGGCAATATTCAGTGAGGGGCTTTGGTTTGACTCTTTGGCATGGAGATCCTTATTTCAATATATACGTAATCAAGCAAGTCCACAAGAGGAGAGGCAACTTAGTAGGATAGGCTGCTCTTTCTTTCACTCAGTTATATTTTTATTATAGCTAGTTCTTAGGGCGAACCTGCCTGATATCGCTCGGTTCCGCAGTTCCAGGAGTCTCTTACCTTCCGGCCTTTCAGACCCACTCTCTATTCGTCAGTGACCTGAAAGGAGGCCTGACTTACAAGGTAGGTAAGGTCCTGCGCCTTATCCGTTCGTTCGCCGGCAGCTGGCCCTTCTAATTTGTTTGATTGATTGATTGAACCTCAGGTCAATACTTCGTCTTGCCAAGGCCAAGGAAAAAGGTCCTGTGCCGGGTAAGATATTTTCTGCTTTTTTTAGGGGAATAAAATACTTAAGGTGTATTTGAGGGGAAGAAATAAAATATCCTGGCCCTTTATCCTTATTTATTTCCTCTGCTCAGGAAGGTTATCCCCTTTATAATCTCATTTTAACCCGGCTTTATTCGGAATATACCGTGCTTCCCGAGATGGGTCTAACTGTCCCACATCTCTTCTTAGATTTGGATTGGACTCTGAACTTACGTGCCTGCCTACCTATGAGTTGAGTTATTTCTCGTATTCATTCGTAGAGAGCCTCATGAAACCGTTCGCTCCCTAAGGAATGTAGAGATGAAACTCATTTACATACAGTTTGTGAAAGTGGCAGGACTTCTGATTCTTTTCATTCAGTTTATGGCGTATCAGAAAGAATTGCTTGGGGTGGCCATTAAAAAGCAAGCAAGAGGGGGTGGGATTTAAAGGAAAACTCTTTGGTTGGCACTCATGACCTTCCCTCAAGCAGGGGAGGGGTATATATGCATGCAGAAAAAGCCAAGCTTATCAATTCACGATTTAAAGGGAATGTATTTTCCTTCCTGAAAAATTGAATAGTTCGACCCTTTTTTGTTATATATATAATCTTATAGTACTTTTTTCTTTCCATATAACCTTCAAAAGGGTTTTTTATCCTTACCTTTCGCCTTTCAGGACCTTATCTTAGTAAGTACCGAAATAACAAAGTAAACGATCTAACCAGAATAATAAATGTACTCATTTGGAAGCATTAATAAACCATACATAAATAACCATGAACTAAAACGGATAGATCATCATTCAAAATACGACTTAGCAACTGCATAACATAATAAATCAACAACAATAAATGCAAGTACCTGCCACGCTACTGTGACGAGTGAAGCTCCTAGCCATGCTCTTAACAGTCAGTTACCGGGTCTAGGGGGATATCGTATCCAAGATCATGTTCCACACAACTAAATGCAAAGGCCTAAGCAGGCCAATGTCCCCTGATCAGAATAAAGCTCCAATGATAAATCCATATGTAGGAAATCATGGAAAACACATAATAGGGTAGTGCACATAGTTAAACTCCCAACTAGGCCACTAGTTGAATAACGGGTCACTAGCTGAATAATGCTTAGATAAAGGGTAAAGGTTCCTTTGTACTTACAGCACAACCAATCCCGCAGTCCTGGGGTGCAGAGATCTTACTACCACCAAGGTTCCCCCTCTATGCTCTGCAAGGATCTTACTACCACCTCAAACAGTGGTGTCCCAAAAGGCCCAAAAGAATAGCAGAGTATATGCCAGGAATCCAGGAAAAATAACACATGATATTTCCCAACCTCTATGTCCACACCATATAAGTGAGAGCAGCCACAGTTTGCTCCTACTCCTCAAAACAAAACAATCACTACAGTTCACATATAAATTCTACTAGGATTTATAAAAAAATCCAATTTACCAACCACCAACACTCTCCATAAGCCAGCCAACTGGCCCCCCAAGGGAAGGCTCCTATTTTTAAAACAATAAAGGCAAGGACACTCTCCAAGGCATGTCTCTTGGCTTTTCCCATTCCCAACAGCTCATGCAAGGTTCAATTTTAATTTAAGGCATATTGACAAGTATCACAGGTTAGGCAAAACATAGTCACAACCCCTTTCACTTTTTATTTTTTTACATTGAGGCTCATTATTTAAATAAGGCCAACTGGAACCAGACTCCTTTGTCGACAGGACTCTTTCAATCTCTAGCGCTCGTCTTTAAACAGCTAATGAAGTAATAGGCTATTTAAATAGTCCAACCGCCTACCCATTATCCTTTTCACAGGTGGTTGTTACTGCTATTTATATTCTGCCCAGAAGAAGGTGTTAAAGTTCCAGACACCTACCTAAGGTAGGAGGGACTAGAGAGCTGCTATTCAGGGAGAGGGAAGTTTTGTTTATCCGAGTTCCCACCAGCAAATGGGAGAAGATATGAGGTTTATTCAAGTAGGCATAGACTATATTAGGTTGTGTCCCAACCAAGTCCCTTTTAGTAGTTCACATACATGAAAGCCTTAGCCAGAGCAAGAGCTATTACCTAAGGCAGTATCATAGATAAGGTCATTTATCGTAGTTGTTGTCCCTCCCTATTTTTTTTTTAGAATTCCCCACACCAGCCAGTGGGTGTTTTGTTGATGCGATCGTGCCTCAATTTCCAAAGTAGTATAGAATTCCGGAGCCCAGAGTCCAGGCAAGATAATTTAGTTGGTGGAACATAATTTACAAAACCTTTTTATGAACTATATAATTTCATTAAATTAAGAACTATTCTGGGAGGGGAGTGGAATAAGCCAATGGGACTAATCCAATCCTATGAAGTTGACTCCTGTGATCCAATGGGCATAAGGGTGAATAAATGTTGCAGTTTCTTCTCCCTAACCAGACGAGGCAAGACTACTATATTTTCCCTCAGTCTTATTGGGTGTTTTTCATCTGCTTTTTCCCATCCGCTTCTCGTTGCGTTACCAGATCTGGCATGTCAGCTACTATCGACCTGACGCCGGGATGGGATGAGTTATAAATTTGTTCCTCTGCGGCTGGGATCAGTACGGTTCAGTCTGATTTCCGCGCTCTAGTCCCTTCGTCCATCCGGTGCATAAGGATTAAAGGGAGGGTCCGGTGAGTTGTCCCACTCCATCCGGCCGGGGTTACGTGTATTCCCTCCGTCCAGAAATATACAATCCTTCTTCCTCATACTACAACGTATTGTGCCTATAACTGCTGCTACTCGTTCGTTGCTTCCGGAGGCGGTGCAGAAACCATTCTATTAGTGGTTGGTTCAGTAAATGGACGGAGCTGACGTTATATCTTCCTCTATTTGAGCGAACAATTTCTATTTTTTCATCAACAAGACCTACCTCTTGGCCTCCCTTTAAGGCTGCTTTATAGGGCAATAAACGCGTGCCTCGCGATTCAATCTGTAACTTAGCGCATCAGAGGTTAGGGAGGTTCGAGGACCTACTAATGAGAACCACTAAGTTATATATTTGTAAGCTTTTACGCTGCGATCGGAGTCCTTGTCAGAAATATCTGTGCCCTACAAAGCTACTCCATTTGATAGTGATTATATACATCACCAGGACCTAGTGTTAGTTATGGCAATAGGTCACTGACCCTTAGAGATGTTGTTAGTGTACAATTAGGAGTGTGCAGTTGCTAAGGTGCTAAGAGACCCTGACCTTCCTTCCCTATAAGCTCTCTTCTAAAGCCACTTTGTTCTCTCTTTCAGCATCTGTAATGCATAATTGCTTCCTATAGGTCCGTAAATCGAACCTTGACCAACTCAGCACACTTTCTAAGGGTGTGCTCATACTGGGTGGGCACGGCGTACTAACTGGCGTCCTACGGGACATTTTATTACCTAGCGGAGTCTCAGCTATAGGTCTTGGGATCGGGTAAATAAGGTCTATAGCGGCCATAGGGTCAGAGGTCCTTCATCCATACAAGTAGTTCATGTCCTTCGCAGCTAAAGAATAATCCCGGATGCATTGGTAAGTGATTGGTATCACATTGAGCTATGCTTTCAGTGGTATTTGTGCGTTGCCTCCGTAAGGTATGGTATGGTTCTGTACCTCGGTTATATCATGCTCACCATTTGGAGTTTCTTACTTGTGGTGTCACTAAGATACCCTTTCGCTTTCCTTTGCCTTGGTTAAGTTAGGTGTTCCGTACCTAGCGAGTTTATCAGAACAAGCTGCATGAGCGATAGCAGTGGGAACACTTTTTGCAGCTTAACTGCTCTCTGACTAGGAGCGCAGGAGCACAATTGATTCTGAACTTCAAGCTTTCACTTCAAGCCGGTCTATATCTTTTTCCATAGAAACAGGCCATGCTCTTTCACGCCATTTTATTAAGTTATTGTTCTTGCCCGCATTTATAGGGGCCTTTGAGCCACCTTCTCATTACCTGGAGCTTCTCATAAAGCACCGTTCAGGAAGCACCAGCACACCCCACCTACCTTGGAATCCGCTTGCTGTTCGCGGTGCCATTTCTGAATCTCCAGACCCGCACTTCCCCATTATTATTTATGCTGTATCCTAGCTTTCTTGTTTTCTTCATGAAGGTGCGGAGCCGCTTCTCTTACGTAGAAGGATAAGGAATATAAGCATAATAGTAGATCGAGGGTTAGCTTAGATAGATTGGGGCTGGTCTTTTATGAAACGCTCGTTGGTTAAGCGATAATCCAAGCTGGCTTGCTTTTAATCTCCTCAAAAAAACAAATAGGGGGTCCCCACTTCCAAATGTGTAATTCGAAGCGATTGACCCAGTTCAATTAAATTCTCCGTTCAGATGCGGCGAAGTACCAATGGCTAGACGGTAATACCCCGTGCACCTTGACCTCCTTTGGTCGGTCGCTTGTAGAAACTTGAATAAATGCTCCGCAGAGGATGAATAATAAATGGAGCCACTTTGAAAGAAAGAGTCACTTTAGAAGCACTCTTTTAGTGTAATAAATATAGGGGACCTTACCTAGGCTAGCGGGGTAATACAATCTTGATCGCTACATGGTAGGGCTCCTTGACACAAAAACCATAGTGGAAAGTATCAGTCCCGAGAATAATAGGAGGAAAATCCATCCATCTGTCGTATCGATTACAAGAATTAACCTAAAAGTGAAAATACCATAATAACTTATTAGGGCGGGGGCTGGTATCGCCTGCTTGCGCATCCTCTCCCGACGAAGGAGGGATAATGGCTTTTCGCCCCTAAAAAGCATTTAAAAAGGTCCTATCAAGATATATTGAAGTATAAAATAAGCATTCTGCCAAGCCTCAAAGCACGGCATCCCGTGGCCCATTCACTCCGCATGGGTTCATTCCGTGCACCGCGTTCCACCCTTTTACCGAGGGAGGTTGCAAGTCGATGAATCTAGTCATCCGCATGTTTTCGCCTCGCGGTTTCGACCAGCCTCGTCGGGGTTTATTCTCAAAGTAATGCCCGCCGGTTTTTACTTCTCCCAGCCCATGGTGGCAAGGATGCCCCCTATTCTAATAGCCCCCCCATTTGACTAGCCCGGGTTGAATCGACCAGCCATTTTTTATTCTCCCGTCCCGCGAGAGCCGGCCGATTCTAAATCGAGGTCTCAATCAGGTAGGTCGAAAGCAGCATTAAGTTTGATGAAGGCAGGCAGTTCGGTCGATGACTCTTTATAAGGGGGAAGTCCGCAAGGTCGATCTAAGGCAAGCGGCAAGATATCTTGGCAGTTGGTCGAGTTAGTCGGTCGAAGGTAAGTCGTTCGGAGGTTATCAGGTGGTTTATCTAAGGCAGGAAGGTAGGCGGGATCAGCAGCAAAAGAGGTCGAGATCAGTTATCAGGCCCGTTTTCTCTGTCCTTCCACGTGCCCGATAGGTAATCTGTTGTTTACTGTAATCTTCAGGACCACCCCTCCCGGATGTAGGCTGTCAATCAATATATCAATCATTGGTGTGCTCGCTGTGTTGGTGACGTATGGAACTGTGTCACGGACCCCAACTAAACACGGAAGGAGATTAATTATGTTCCCATGTGAACACTAGGATAAAGAGATATTGAGCCTAGGTGTTTCCATACGAGCATATTGCTTGAGCCGTGTTACCGCCAGACAAAATAGAGCCTGGGTGGCACCATACGATATATATCTCCCATCACAAAATACGTGAGAAATTGAGTTCCCCATATTCACAATAGGGTTTAATTCCCCATCGAACCACCGAATGAGAGAGATGATACCCATCCATCTGGGTTAAAAACCTCAATTTGTTCTTTAGTTAAGTGGCTTTTTGACTAACTCCACAACCTTCCTAATTAGTGTCTTTCTATCCTGCCTGCCCCAAGGCAATTTGGATGCGCTGAATCAGGTGGGCTTCCTTATTATAAGGACGGTTTTTTAGCTATAATCCATCCCTCCCTGCAGCCTTCGTTAAATGTCCCCACCCAACAAGTAACTTAGTAAGGGATCTGCCTGGTCTTGAGCTATAGTTCGGGAAGAAAGATATGGGCTTTTAAGGTCCTTCCATATCATCTAATTGTCCCCGGAGTGCCTACATTCTGTCACCACTAATGGCGTTACAGCGCGTTTGAAGCGCACTTATGATTTCCAAGCAAGGATTTACCTATCAGAGTTAGCATACATAGCAAGAGTACCCCTTATCGGAATTATATAAACTATCCTTAGCTGTCAGGGGAATCTCTATTGCTGGGAACAAGGGACAGTTGTAAACTAATTCTATTTATTTCTGCATTCACTCATTCAGTCACAGTTCTTCAAAGGTTCATGGTATAATCTATATGGCAGCCCAAGTGCGGAGAGGAAAAGCCAAGGAAGAATTTTGGCATAAAAACGGAGTAAATGATCTGCTCAAAGCCTAAAAATTGTGCCTGGGCTGAATCTGCTATGGAAAATTCAATATTTGCTAAAATATATAAGCGTGCATCATATACGTAATTATATAAATATCTACTAAAATTTTCATAGATATTTAGATCCCTTGAGATTAAGAACTGCACCGTTTGCTCATTGCACCCATGTTCCGCCAATTTTACCCAATTGAGGGAGGGCGTTACCCGCCCAAGCGATGTTACCCGTGTTCACTTCTTTAGGTTACCCGCAGGGAGGTTGTTCACTGATTGAAGGAGGTTACCCGATTGAGGATGTTCACTGGCCGCATGTTCACTTATTTATGTTATAAACTGCCCACCTCACACCAGCTACACTCACACCTGTAAAAAACTGGACCTACGAATGCTCATTTTACACCAACCTGGACACCTCATGGGTTACAACCTGTACACTTGGAAATACGACTGGTGCCTGGGCGAATGTGACCTAGGAATACAACCACCTGTTTGTTACCCGGGATGGGCGGAAATATGGAAACTGGGAATATGCCGGGTTACAACCATCACTAAACAAGTCATAAAAGCTCTAGCTAGGTTTTGGGTGCTTCACGTAGCTGCTTATATACTTTATTATACCGAAACTGTTATCTCTTTGTTGATGAGTGTTTTTTGTTGTTGCTTTATTATTGTTACTTTATTAGCTTGATTCATCCATAGATCCCTTGTTCACTACTTATGGTGGGACATGTTCACTGGTGGGATAGGAAGTTAGGTGGGGTTTCACTGGACTGGAGAGTAAACAATTGACTTAACAGAGGAGGTTGGTGGGTGGCGCTTCACCGAACTGATACGCATTTATACTTAACCTGGGAACAACTCAGTTTATAAGTTTTGCTTGGAGAAGGAAGATCGGACTGATAAGATCTGTGATAATAAACATTTATTATTGATCACTGCCTGACGATTTATTCTATCTAAACCTACTCGACCTTGACACCTATACGGACCACCAACATATACACGATCCATCCCACCAATATATAACTACAGACGTTCACCGAATGCAGAAACTATCCGCCTTCTATCTTTATATTTATGCTCGCCTAAGGTGCTTTTTCTAATCTTGATAGCCTTGGCTGGATATAATGAACTTGCCTACATTTGCTTGCTTTCTCACTGCTCCTTCCCCACCAGATGATAGATGGCCCCCAATTTAAACATAAACAACGATAAAAGAAGGCCGCTGATAAGTCCGCGTAAGGCACCCAGTACGCTAAGTCCGCCTGGTCCGCCTACTCCTACTGCAACAGCACATTGAACAACTAACATAGCCACTCATAGCCAGCAGGTCATTGCCTCAATAGCCAATAGCAGGTAGCCATTAATACTCGCAGGTAGTCAGTCCTAGCCAATCATTACCAACCGGTCATAGTCCGATAGTCAATCATAGCCAGTTGTCATAGCTGGTAGTACTTGCCTTTTTTTTATTTAAGATAGCCGCTACTTCTTGCCGAGAGGCCTTGCCATACTGCCTGAACCCACTGATAAGGACCCTAGGTAAAACACTTATCGCTACGGAACACACGTAGCCCGCCGATTGGATTACATGAAGATGCATTACTTACGATGCAGCTTTTGAGGGTCATACGTTAGTATACATAGCCGATGCTATAAAGTCATTGCCTCAAGGCGTCGATCATTGTCGAGAGCCAGTTGGCATAGTACCCAGTCATAGTCCCTTTGCAGTGCCAGTTGATAATAGACAGCCGGGTAGGTCATAATCGATGCTGCCAATCATAGACAGCAGGTCATAGCCTATCATTGCCTGACAGTCAGTGCCATAGCCATACAGCCATTCGCCAGTCACAGCAGGGCTTGGCTCATCATGGGCTAGGACAGAAAACTTACATAGCCGTAGATAAGGGTCCATCATATCGATCATAGCTGATAGACACAGCTTATTAAGACCTTCCATTCAATGGATACTCTCTCTTAAGGAGGCTTGTTTCTGTGGGGGCCACAAGGCAAAGACACCTATCAAACCTATTGATATGATGGTAAATTCAAGAACAAAAGATGGCATATCCAGATGAGATAGAATCTGCTGAACCTGGCCTTCCAAAAGTGGTAATTTAAGTAACAAAAGGTAGCCTCATTTGGTAGTAGTAATAGTCTAGAGTTAAAACCTCTATCCAAGTGGGAAATTAAAGAAAGAAAGTTGGCCTATGTTAAGGAGGTAGGTGGTCATTGCAAGCCAATCATAGTTGATTCATCATAGACAGAAGGGCAGTGCCAATATAAGTAAGATTTTATATTTACTATATAACCTTTCAGAATGTTTACCTCTGGTCTCCAGGCGTATTCAACCAATGCAGTCGATCCGGTTACTCAATCACTTGATCCAGGATTGCCACTAGTCGAGCCAAGAGTATATCCCAGGAGTCAATGCCAGGTGTAAATCCAAGTTTTGATGCTGGTAGGTCCAATCCAGATGGGTTATACCAGGAAGGAGTCAATGCCGCTTTTAAGTGTCGCTTTTCGATGCAACCCAGGTGTATATAGTGTTTATTCGATGCTTAGCTTTATTTATACTTATTTTATATCTAACTACCCATCAAGGAGGCTATGTTATCTACCCCTGAAACTAACCATCCTACACAGGAAGGTACGCAAGGCCACGATATACGTTCACTCGTTCACCAGCACTACCCATTAAAATCCGCTTGACCCATTCAGTGAGCTTTCTGTTCAATACGCTTTTGGTGCCCAATTTCTGCCTGCTTTTTCAATATTGAGTTCGCATTCCCTATTCAATATATGCATACCCATTTCCACAAATAGGGTAACACACTAATAATCCGTTGTGTGACGCCACTATAATCAATCAAGCGCAGCGCAATGCTACTTCTGCAAAGCAATGAGCGAAGCCTGATAAGCAAATAGATAACCTTTACTCTACTAGCTCTAAAGACTGCCTTAAGCCTTAATAGTGAAAGCCTTGTTAAAGCCGTCTCCATTCTTTTCAAATAGAAAGAGAGAGTGCCGAGACTAGCCTTAGTACCTTGTTTTAAGGTCTTGCCCTAACAAAATCAATAGTGCTGCAACCACTGCACTAAGATTCATGGCTGAAGCAAGAAGTAGTCGGGAAAGGCAATGAGTAATTTGGGTAAATAAATAAGTAAAACCTACATGCAGATTACCTCTGTTGGGCCTACCTGTTGGGACTTGGCTTCTGTCGGCAGTGACCCTATGGCGGCTGTGGCTCACTATCTGTACTGTGTTGTATGAGGCATGTTGTGGTGGTGATTCGGGTATCGTGGGGGACTTCTATTTTATTGGTATCCTGTGACGGGAACATATTCTTCCGGCGGTAAGGAACTTAATTCTTCTGTAAAACGGGTATCCAGGGGACATCGCCTTGCTCTTGGCTAGTGGTGGATGCTATAAACCGAGGCTGGGTGAATTACCCTTGGCTTGCTGCTTGCTGGCCGGTTAGCTTTTTCTCTTTGGTGGGGTTAAAGGTAAATGGCAGGACTCGCGCTAGGTTTGCTTGCTTGGTCTTGCTCGCTGGGGTCCTCGCTTGCCTGGAGCGTGTGGTCTGGCTCTCTTTATCTCTCCTCTCTTCCCGATGGTGGTTATACTATCTTCAGCTCTATATTCTCTCTATTATTCCCGGTGTCCTGTTGCTTTTCCAGGGGTGTAGGCACCCACCTTTATACACTGTCTGAGTCAGGGGATGAACTAAAGCTTGCTTCAGCCTGTCAAGCTTGCCTGGTGACCTATAGCTTTCAGTCATAACCTTTAAATGAAGCTTTCAGCCTATAAAACCAAGCCAAGCATCATACCAGCATTGAACATACCGCACATAACAATTTAATACACGTATTTCTAGCAATAATCACTCTTATATCGGGACCAAATCGCGCCAACAACTGCACCAACATCGAATGGACAGTTGCGTCGAGGGGCACCTTTGAGCAAGTGATTAAAAAAAAGGATGATTCCGGTATAATAGAGAGATTTTCCGTAGCGTTACGAGTGGCCATTCTCTTATGAATTCTAATCATGTTTTTGCCCTAGGCTGGGACTTTTTCAAGGCATGCGCGTGCCAGTACACTGGAGAGATCTCCATATTTATATATGTAATAACGCCCTCCTGCCAGAAGGGAAGACCAGGTATAGTAGGAGTGGAAGGGTTAGTTGTCGAAGCTGTAAAGTTACTCGTCTCCAGGTCGCAAGAAGATAGATACTATAAAGATCAATACGAACAGGTCTCAATAGAGAGAGAAGGACCACAAAACTGACTGGCCGAGAGGAAGGATAGGGCCACGATACCCCACTCACCTTCACCACTCAATGCTGGTACTTGATGCCAGGAGTCAATGTCTTCTCTTAAGGCTTCTTGCCGTGGACTACAGCTTAAGGCATGGGGAAAACTAATAAATATGGATTCTTTAGTCAGAATTCCATTTCATGAGGTTTCTCTAAGCCGGGATGCCGTCATTAAGACATTGTACATGTTTGTCACTATACGACGTTGCATCTCTACGTTTAACTTTGCCATTTGAAAGAGGTAGGTGATCCTTAGCACCCACCCATCTCCTAATGAGCATATCCTAATGAGCATATACACTTTTCCACCCTGACCAGCCTATCATCTTTAGCCAACCAAGTCCACCAAGGCACCAACAAATAGAGACCAGACACCTCAGGGATAAGGGACTAGAGAGCTATTCAGAGAGGGGAGGTTGTTGAGCCAAGTTCCCACCAGCAAATGGAGATAGTGAGGTTCACCCAACCTAACCAAGTAGGCACGGATAGAATACTGAATCTTCTGCTGATGCTGCCGTATAGGAGAGGCCAGAGGGAGGAGTATAGTCCCCAGTGTGAGAGGCACCCCGATTACCCAACTTATCCATGTAGGTTGTGTCCCACCAAAGTCCCCTTTATTAGTTCAAATACGTGAAAGCCTGTATACTCTTGATGTTGGGATATCTAAATATGATACTGCATTTCTACGTTTCACATTGTAATTTGCCATCTTTGCCACAGACCCGATAGAGGTAGGTGTATAGTATCCCACCATTTCCCTGCAGCACGAAAGACACTTAGATCGGCAAGGACTACTACTCCTGGCTGGGAACACTACCTACAGAGTAAGTACTTGCACTTCTTGCCTTAGACTACTTGCTTGCCGTCTTATCTTAGCTGTAAGTTCCATGTACACTAGCTGGACTATTAGCCTATGTGAAATAGTTTAATATTTATGAGGGTGCTGCGGATTAAACTGCTTATATAAATTATGTAGGTTCTGCTTCTGCTGATTGAAATGATCCTGGAAATAATGATTGGGCTAACCGGGGCTTTTGACCCAGGAACTGTTGGTCGTAATGCTGCTTCTAATGATGCTTATGCTAGGACTGCTTGTCATAGTACTAAAGTAAAGTAGCTAAGGTCGAGTGCAAACCTGCCACCGACTGCTCTGTCTCTGAGTAAACTGACTGCCACTGACTGCAGAGGCGTTCGTAGTATGAAACATGAAAATCCAGACAGGAGGTTGGGTCTTAAAGGAGGAAGGGTCTTAATAAAGGTGACCGGCAATAGCAGAAGGAAAGAGAAAGGGATTTATCGTCTGTAGACATTCCCCTTACCCTCCCTCTATATAATCAGTTTACCGCGCAGTCCATAGATAAGGATTTCACAATTGAAGGATGGAACTTACCCCTTCAGCATGAGAAGGAAGGAAGCAGGTTGGCAGCAGTTAATTAGAAAGAAGGAAGGGCAGGATGCGCAGGAAGGGCAGGTCCCAAACCCCTAATGAGGCTTTCCTAGCCATAAAGTAATTAGCAGCATTGAGATCTCTGAAGTTGATACAGACTCTTAAAAATCCATTCTTATTTATGACAAGAATAACATTTGCTAGCTATTTAGGATTTAAGGAGCTGGATGAACTTGGCTTCTAATAGTTTTTAAATCTTAGTGTACACCATAGCATTCACTTAAGGCCTATATCTATAGAGCTTTTGTTCGATAGGGTTGGAGTTCAGTTTTAAGGGCAAGTTATGAGATAAAATAAATGGGTCCATACCTGGCCTGGCATATCACTATATGAACAAGCAAATATGTCCTCATACTCTTTTAAGAGCTCAGTTTATTGCTAAATCGTAAGACTAGCACCTAATTTTAGAATCTTTAAATGCTCAGGTGTCTTAATGTTTACTTCTATGGTGTCCTCTACAATAAGGTGATTGCCTTTCTTCAAAGTATTAAGAGTAGGAGGTAAATCCAATTAAGAAGGAGTAAAGTTAGGATGGCATATATCCTCTATAGCAATAATGGTCTTAAGGAAGTAGCCCTTAGGCTTTAAGTCACAAGCAACACATTTTTGTTATGATGATGAGGAACGAAGTATAAATTTTATCTACACCGAAATGCGCATACCAGAATACATATAAAGTTTTTTACTTTGCGCACTTCGGTCAAGGTTTCAATTTAGCAATCAAGCCCTTCCCTTCACCGTTAGGATCAAGGGATGTAGGAACACCTATAGGAACCGGAATTGGATCTACTAGGACTGGAGATGGATCCGAAGAAACTTGGTTAATGGGTTATGCAACTGGATTTGGGATTGGAGACTCTGCTATGGGGTATGGCAATATAAATGTGTACCAGTGGGTAATAAAGCCAACCAATCTCGTTCTCCACTGAGAAATGCAAGGCGCTTGAGCACACGGGATCCACCATAAGGAATCGAAAAGAGATTGTAATGGTTTAGCTCTCCGTTCTCACGATTATTGCCCCGGCTCCACACCAATCTCCTATCTGTAAGGTGGAACAAGTTACCGGCGTAGTTGCGGAGTCACCTAGAATGGACTTAGAGGCCAAGGCCATAGTGCAAAGAAAACGAGGTGGGTTAACTGGGGTTGGAACCATTGGTAGAGTTCCGCCGCGTGAATAGGCGCATGGGCAAGAGATAGAGAAAGGGGTTTCACTCTCGCTATAGGACAGGGGCGGAGAGCTATCTCTGCCTCCCCGTCTCGATCGCGATTTTGAATGCCTACTAGCTCTTAAATAGGCTATAGAATGAAAAGGTACGCTGCCAGTGTTTCTACCTTCGTTGCTGGTTCTGATCCAACTGGCTTTCGAACAGACTCTGCTCGAACTATAACTGGGATGGGACCAAAAAATAGTTATAACTCTAATGGAGGAAATGCTGATCGAAGTGCTGCACCCCTTGCTTCTGCTGGTGGTTAATAAGTTATAACTAGATGTTAAACGCGCTATGGCTATCGATCTGGAGCTAAACCCGGGCCTAGGTATGCTACTCAATCTGTAACTAGCTCAGATGCTGGCGATAATGTTGGCTTGGATGCGGGCACTCCATATGGATATGCAATTGGCTCTGCAACTTGATCTGCTCGAACTGGCCGGGATGCTGCTTACTATATATATGCGTATGGAACTAGCTTTGTACTGCCATCTCGATTTCGAACTGATGAATCAACGGGTTCTTACTCTACCTACGCTCTCTCGGTTTCTAGCTCTAAAAATGATATATCACTCTCTTAATGATGAGATCAATGATTAAAAGCAAATTCTGGTTATTCAATGAAGTCCAGGAACGAAAGCCTCTTATTTGGCCTCCCAATTGTAAGGGTACGATACCCCGCGTGAGACCTCTAGCAGCGTAATGGGCATGAACACGTTGGAGCGGCCACCCATCATAGAGAGATGCTTAAAGTAATTAGGAGCTAGTAGCCTTTCCAAATATCATCGTAAAGAGCATAGTATAGTAAGGACTCTAAGCAAGTAAACGAGCGAAACTGCGTATATAAGCATTCGAACGGAAAGAACTTTAATTGGCTTTGCATCTCGAACAGGAAGGCATAGAAGCCCCTTCCACAAAAATAATATGAGAGCTTTCCTTTTCTCAGAATATTCCAATTTTTTTGCATCCAAGTGTTCATGGATCTTGGGGACGGCCATATTCCAGTAAACTTACATTGCATACCTTTCTCTGCCAAAATAAGAGCCTTGTGACGGGGGACTTAAACTGGCAGCTTAACCTCAGGGATCGAATCGGCCTTCTTTACAAAACGGGTCCGCAAAGTCTCTCATTTCCCATTGAAAAAAAGGTCTACAAAGTCTTAGCAAAAGTATATCAATTGCTTTGAAAGAGTGTCTCACCAAATCTATTATGATTTCCAGCTATCGGATATTGAGTTTTTAGCCCACTCGACTGAGGTACGAAGGAGAGGCCCTAGGGTCATTGATCCCTATTTTTTTATTCTCTTACGCATACAACATGGGAATCCATACGTGCCAACTAACAGCTGTTTAGAAAGAACGAAAATATATTCCTTCCCTACTATAGCTTTGCTTTGGTACAGTACGGGATAACTCTTTCTTAATAAAACGCATTCAGTGCTTGCTTACAGTCTTTAATAAAGGAATTTACAACTCGCGTACAGTGCATGAATGAGCTTCCTGTCTTCTTGCTGGCTTGAATTAAGCAGCTCTTCCTTGCTTGTTTGCATCTCTTTCTGAGACTATCTTTCCGGTTCTACTTATGGATGTATTTAATGAAGCTTCGCTTCCCTTTCCTTCATTTACTTGATTATGATACCCTTGAATGAGCATACTATTTATGAAGAACTCAAATTCAGTTATTTATTAACAAATCGAATTCAGTCTGATAGTAGCTCCCTCCACGGATAAGGTTTTTTTTATTATATTGCTTACTTAAGAATAACTACACGCATGAACTACTCTACTGAATTCGTTCGCTATTAGTGCTTGAATGAGCTTATTAATGCCCTCTCAAGTCTCCCCTGAATTTCATTACCTTTGCCTGCGTTCATGCTTGCTGGTATTCCTTCCGTGCTTAGAGCGGAGCTTACCGGATAACCAGAACTCGCTTACTGCGGGCTATGCTTATAGACATGCATACCAGAAAACACCACTCCCTTTCTTATCGGGCTAGGTTCATTTATGACTATCATTCTGGCTTGCCTACCTTACTGGAGAAGAACTACTCTATTGACAGAGCTTCCTTATTAGACGAGATATCTGGTTATCCTTATGGCTCGGAAGTGATAGTGAAAGAAAGAGATGATTATATATCTAATGAGCTTCTTAATACTCTCTCTAGTCAAAGAACTCTTAGTTAGGGTTCCCGTAGCTGGCTTCACCCAAGGAGATACTCACTCGATCGGTCGCTTCGCTCCCTGGCCTGGCTTAAGTTACGGGGGTAGGAGTCATACTACTTAAGGAAGACTTTGTGGATAGAATACCGGAGAAGATAACAGAACTACTAACTCGCTTGGCTTGCTGGGTAGCAGCGTAAAGTGCTTGCTTAGAGCTGTATTACAGGTTGTGGATAGGTATGATCAATAGCCGAAGGAAGGAAGGAGGGGAATTCATACTCAAACCAAAGATAGTCCTGAGTTGCGTTCTCATCTGGTATCCGATCGTCCTGGCTTAGTGGATTAGGAGCGTTGTATTATAGCTTAGCTTCGGGGAGAGCGATCCTAGGAACCAGTCTTCCTATCCCGGATGTCTTGCTAGCCAGCCTTAAAGGAGGGATGCTTGTCTTCGCCGAACAAGTTCCCCTCGGTAACGCTAGCTTGCTGCTGTCCTTGGTGTTTATATACGTGATTACTTCAGAATCACGACAAGCATTAATCCATACCAAAATCAATTTCCCTCCCCTGCTCCTTGCTTCTGGCCTTTCTAGCTTCCCTTCTTCCTTCTTCATTCAAGTGGGTTAGGGGCTAGTTCATACCAAAACTCATATTATAGCTCCCCTGCTTATCGGGCTAGGTCTTATCAACGAAGCTCCGTCCATTGCATCGGGTAAGGTATTCTTTCTTTCCTGTTTTACTAATGAATAACTCGCTTTCTAGAGCATAGTAGCCGCATTAGGATGCCCTGCCTTCCTGTAAGCAGGCTTTGTTTATATACTGGCTTACTTAAGAATCCGAACTCTATGGCTTGGTTCCCGATCTGCCTGTGTAATAGGGCATTCATTCTGATATGGATGACTTTCTCATAACCACTCTTCATACATAGTTGAGTAAGATAATTCCGGAGCCGGATAAGAACTGCCTGGCTTTCATGAGCTTAGTAGAGAATAACTACTCGCTTAAATGCATATAATACAAGCAGAACTGCCTTCCTTGTGCTCCCTTGCGTTTAGGACTGTATTTATCTGTGATGATTACTTAAGCAACTCCACTAGCCCTAAGCTTCTTCTTTCGCTTAGTTGCTTTCCTGGTCTGCCTGACTACTGTCATGAATGAGCTTCCTCTTCCGGATGTCTTGCCTTATTTAATCTTCTTAATCATTAGCTTACAGTTAGAGCTTATTAAAGATATGATTATATCTCTTTTATTAGCGGATGAATACTATTCTTAAAGAACGATAAGGACTCCCTTCGCTTGCTGGGTTAGTTAATAAAAGACATAATCGTACTAGCTCCTTTGCATGGCTTAGTTCATACCTAAGCTTATAGGTCTGGTTTGCTGGGATGGCTCGCTTGTATACTTGCTTTCATGAATACGATAGAAGTTTTCTTTTGCTTGCTTTCCTTAATAAGCTCTTCCTTGCTATCAGACTTCCTTTCTCCTGGAGAATCACCACTCTAATTATTTTTGATAGTAGGCTGCCTCCATTGAGAAGGTTATGAGAGGATTCTGGATGACTCGATAAGAATACATTCTGGATCTACTACATGCATACTAAAGAATCACTCCCTTGGCTTACATTTCGCGCTTACGTAGAAAGTGAGGGGAATTTATTGCAGGCACTTGCCAGCTGGTGTCCCTAAGAAAGACGATATAAGAAGGTTATTCTTTTCTTGAGTGAATAAAGGAGGAGAGCTTGCTCAAATCAATTTCCCTTCAATAGGTCTCCCTCGCTCAGAGAGGTCTGTCTTTAAAAACTTGCTTAATTACATAGTTCGAAAGACTACTCTAATAAATTTGCTTACTCTTGACTAACCACTAGCATTCAGTCTGATAGTAGGCAGCCTCCCTGGATAAGGTGATTAGAATCAGGATTGCATTAAGGTAAGGACTCTATGGCTTTAAGTGCAGTGGAGGCTCGTTCCGCGAGGCTGCACGAGCTAGGCCGTAAGTTACGGGGCTTTCCCTCAGACTAGTTAGAAGGAGTATACTGGCTTGATTGAATACCGGATTTGAGAACTACCAGAAAGACAACTCGCTTGCTTGAATGAGCAGCCTCTCCCAATCGGATATCCTGGCTTCATTGCCTCGGCTATTGTGTCCAGCTAGCCTTCCTAACTCCCATGAATGGATTTACAATACCTGTATTCCGGCTTGCGAGCATGAAGAATTACCTTTCTCTAACCAGAGCTAGTTTGATGATCTTTCTGTTACGAGATATAAGGTGATACTGATTGCTTTGCTTGCTGTTCTTAGCTTACAGTCTTATTATCGCTTCTCTTCTTAATGAGCTTACGATTCCCCCAGCCCTGCTATGCTACTCTGCATTTATTTAGCTTATGAAATCCCTCTCTGTTCTACCTTTCTTACTGGGTTACGGGGAGCGGTATTATCAATCGCATGCTTGGTTATTTCTTGCTGGTGTAAGAGCAAGCCAAGGAAAGGAAGCCTTGGTTGTATTTATCTTATCTATCGCTTCCTCTACCGGATGTAACCACTCTAAAGCTTCCTCTGCCTTATGTAGAGCTCCACTTCCTCTCCCGTTGGTCGATTTAGCTATTGCTTCATATCCCGTTGGTCGAGTGGATGGAATTTCATATCCCTTTTTTCGAGCGAGTGAAAACATCCTCTGCCTTATGGTATCCCTAATACTCTTTATGAATAATGTCTTTATTTTCTGGATTGCATACAGGACTCCCATCATTATTTCGTGCTTCTGGATTGAATACTGGATCCGAACGAAAGAGATTGAATACCGGAGATTACAGTGCTTATTGCTAGCTTTCTGTAAGAAGCTGACTGTGCGCTTGCTTAGAGCTTCGAAAAGCGGTTATATCCTACGATTGATCTCTTTCTCCTGAGACTTCTTTCTAGGGGTTATTGGAATCCAGTCTGATAGCTCCCCTGCGGGTCTTCCTCCGTTGCCTGCGTGCATGCTTGCTTGTATTCCTTCCGTGCTTGAAGGCATTCTTTCATCATATAATATTAACATGCGCATACTGGATAATCCACTACTAGACCAGAGAAGAATAACTAGCTCTCAGTCTGATAGTGGTCTCACTGGCTTTAAGCGGCTATGTTCAGTCTATATATGCATACTAAATAATAGCTCCCTCCCTGTAAGCAGGCAGTTTTTCGATTCTGAATTAGCAAAAGCAACAAGTTACCCTCGTCTTCTATTCAAGTCGCCGTGCCTGCTTTTCAGTTATAGCTTATGAAATAAATGATTACAAAGCTAATTAGCGGATGAAAACTCTTGTTAATTAACTTCCAGTGATAGCTGATTAAATAGATTCTTCTGTCTCGTATGAGCGGATTAAAAATATAGTTAATGAACTATCATATTGGGCTTCCTTGCATACTTAAGAAGAATAACTAGGATGGAAGAGCTTCCTTAAGAAGAATACCTCTAATGAATTAGCTTCCTTTATCCTTCGAGAGTCTGGCTTTGGGCTTCGGATAAGACAAGGAGTGACCATGGACTTTCTGTTATTTACCAAGTCTAAGAATCGCTCGCTTCCTCTCCTAACGTCGAGCCCGCTTAACGCTTCCTCTCCCTTTGGTCGAGCCTGATTGATTGCGCATCCTCTTACCAGAACAAACAGACTAAAAAGCTTAATCTACAAGTCAATGAATGAATGTAGGGCTTCGCCTTCCTTCCATAAGCGTGCGCTGGAATCATAAATCATTTACCGCCGAGACAGATTATCTATGGATGGGGAATAACCTCTATTGGGAATAACTAGGACATAGGGGTCTCCATGGGGATAGGACATCGGGGAATACTCCAAGTGTAGTGTATCAGAAGCTAGTTTTCGTGTCTTTACCTGCCTGCTTTCCCGTTTATAGCGCTGATGGCCAAGGGGTCATGCTTGTATGTTAGTGGATTTTAAATTTATTATTCTTTTTATTATTTATTTGTATACGAGTTCCCATTCCGAAGCTTGAGCAGGGCTAGATTCTTTATGCCAATGTTTGTTACCGGGAAACACCTACTCTAAAAGGGGCTTGTCGTGCTTGACTTATTTCTTACCCAGGGCTGCGAAATGCCTCTGCTATGGGCTCTCCTCGGGGGGCTCTTGTTGTCTACCCAATCTATGGTGGGCTCAAGCTATGGCTAAGGCAATGATGGGATCGATCTAGCGAGGGTACATTCTGGGATCGATTTGTCTCTTGGCTCTCCTAACCGTGCCTTGAATCCTATTTAGCCACCCACTAGCAGGTCGGTTGCCCTCGTTGCTTCGGTGTTTTGCCCTAATGATAAATAATGGTTATTAAATCCAAGGCTACTACGGGAAGGTCCCTCCATGAATCGGATTTGGAAAAGGATGCGTACCAGGAGCGGTTTCTGGACCAGCCGTTGTTTGCTTTGAAGCCATTGCTCGCCTTGCTTTGTTTGCTGGAATGGAAGCTCGCTTTTCTACCCTACCCTCGAGTAGTTGAATCAATCGTCTTGCTTGCAAGGATATGTACTGAGTTCGGGAGACATACATGGTCAAAGACCTGACGAAACTCCCATGAAGTAAGGGGATCTCCTTGCATTTATCGTTGCCAAGCGGGGAACAGTACAAAGACCATACCATAGCAACAACCGGAGAAAAGAGACTGTACGTGACGATGAATAGCTGTGATAAGCCGATAAACGCCAACTACTTGACGTTACGAATTCAAAGACGAACGCTCGGCGGCACTGTCCAAACTACTTGCTCTGAGAGCAGCGGAAAAAACCACTCCTTCTTAATCAGTCGCCGGAACTGCATCGATTGCTGGCGGCTTCCAGACGAAATGCGAAGAACATCTCTCCGTCAGAAGGCAATCACCCATAGGTTACCTAATAAGGGGACACTTGAGCATGGTCAAAAGTGTGACTCTAAGCGAGCCGAGCACTGTCCGTCTGCTTGTTCATCCGGATCAAGAGCGCTCGGTGTGTTATCTAGTGCTTGCCCACTTTGTGGCATAAACAATTCCACTTGGTTCTGTGGATTTAATTCCAAAGGAGAGGGCATTAGATTAGTAACTGAAAGAAAAGCAAGAAAGCGGTGTTCTGGTGGAAGGCGTCCCCAGGCATACAGGCTAGCCTAAGCCTAATAAGTGCTCTCGTATCCAACTCGCACAAAAGAAGTGAACTACGATTCTCCATCAAGCCATGGTGAAGATCAAGCCATGGTGAAGGAACCATTATTATGTTGCCCATCCATTTCCAAGCGATACCATCAGTTGGCTATAATGGGGTTATACTCCGGAGCTGAAGGGACTTATAGCTGTTGACTGAAGGGACTTATTCTTAGAAAAAATCCAAGAAGAATCCATCAATCAATGGGTACATGAGGGTGTTTCATATTGGGACGTGATCCGGGGAATGCTGGGTACGCTAGCAGGGACTGCTGGGTCCGTGAGGGGAGTAGTTGATTGGACGGTGAGCTGTTAATGCTGGGTACGCTGAGAAGGGTAGTTGATCGGTACGCTGGGAATGAGGGGGACGCTCTATTGGCAGATGTACCAGTTGTAATGCCTCTCTCGGAATATGGGGCAGTTGCGGATTGAACTGAAGGCGGAGTGGGGAATGCGTATTGAACGGAAAGCGTACAGAAAGCGGATTGAGTGGAACTAAATAGACTCCCTCCAACTTGGGATCTGTTACCAGTGGTGCTTTCTTTGCTGGTGGGGAAGCTGCAGACTATCGATCTAGCACTGGTCCTAGAAATGAACTGGATACCCGATGGGTTACACAGCCGCCTCTGTCCTAACTACGGGTACAGGACCAACTATGGGTACAGGATATCACTTTGCTACTTAAACGGATGTTTTCTCAGATGCCTATGCTGCGCTGCTTATGTTCAGGCAAAGAAATTGATGGGAATGCTATGCCTTTGCTCGGTAAAATGCACTCCACACCGCTGCCCCAACCATTGTTTCATTGATAAATCAATGAAACAGGGTGCTGGATCGACTTCTGGTTCTGCTTTTGGCTCTCGATCTCTATAATATTCATCTTCCTCCCGAACATCTATCTGGCTCTTCTGGAACGGCTATTCATCTCGAGAATCCTCGCGAACAGAACCGGTTTAATTCTTACCCATTTCTTAGTGGTGGGTCCTTGTGGTGGACACGCTTCTTGTAAGATCCTTCGTCCTTGGCTATTCCTTTTTAAGCTAAGTTACGCATTCAATGAGTCCTAGCACTAGTATAAACAAACTGCTGCTACTACGGATGGTTCCACAACTGGATCAACTCGGTTAGCTTGCTCGGATGCTTCTCTTGCTTCATAAGTAACTGGTGGATAACAAGCATCATCTGGTGGATCACGATCATCATAAGGAACTGCCAAATCATCCTCTCTATCCCTTTCACTAACACCAGGTGAACTACGGAGAGCAGGTAAGTCTCTTCCCTTTTATCTCTAACAGAATCTTCATCTCGACCACTCTCACAAATATAAGAATCTGGCTCTCGATATGGAACCGTGGCTACTGGCTCTGCTTGCGGCATCTGCTTCTGGGACTGGATATGTATGAATCTGCTAGGGCAACGGGATATGCAACTTCAATTGTTTAATCAATAAGATCAATCGTCCCTGCTACTGCTGGCTTTCCATATGGAAGGGATGTTCCTGGCCCTGCATTTTACTCTGCCCATGGTTGTGTTCTTGCTTTCAAAATTGGTAGTTCCCCTTTTCTAGCTCTTGGCTTTGCGTGGACCCTATATACCCAATGAATGGGACATGAAGGGATGCTAGGTTAAATGCTGCTTTATATGCTTTAACTTAAACAAGATCCGTACAAAGGATGCTTACTATAAATAATTCACTGAATCTGGAACGGGCTACTATTGATATGAAGGGGTGCCGTGGTGATGTCTATTACTCTTATGCTAGTGGGTAGTATTTGCATATACGAGGTGGATATAATACTGGTAGATATGATGGCAGTGCTAGTTCAACCAGTGCTTCTTCAACGGCTTAAACCACCGATGGTGCTGCTAGCGCTGGGACTAGCTCTACCGTTGCTGGTACTGGTGCTGGATATGCTACTGGATCTTCTGCTCCTATGCCCCTGTCTTTCTGGTGTTGCTGGATTAACGACTGGATCAACCGGAGAAAATGCGAGATATGAAACTAGTGAAACAACCAGATAAACATATAGCTCTGCTGCTGTCTTTGCTTCCGGATCACGATCACTATCTGACTGAAACGGAATCACGATCTCGAACTCCTCCAGGTGGTGTTTTACTATCTATTATATACGAGATGATGGGAGCTAGAAGGGAAGCTATAACGGGAAGGTCCTCGTGGAGATTTTATCTACACTGATGCTGGGCAAGATGCTGGTTCTGATGGTGGTGTATAAGCTGGATCGACTGACTCTTTACCAGCAGCTAAAGCAACTGGATCAAATGCATTTATTTACCTCTACCTCTGCATACTTATATGTTATTACTACCTTTGATTATCCTGCACCTGCTTAAGGACGATCTGGCCCTGGCTGCTGGCACTGGATCTGCTGGTGCTTGATCAAGCTATCGATATGAAGGAGATGCTGGGTCTCGCTCCCTATAGTATGGATCTCGTCGCTTAGATGGGTATCGCTTTCGATCATTTTCATCTTCATATCGATCTGGAACATTTGAATCTACCACTGCCCTACCAATGGAAACATTTAGAAAGAAATGAAAGGGTGCTGCTCCTGTCCCCGCTACTGATGCCTTTGCCCTAGCCTGCCTCTAGTTCTAACCCTGTCCTAGCCTATCTTCTGCAGAGTTGGGGTTGAGTGCATAATGAAATCTCCAAATAGGTTGAGTTGGGGTTATAAATAACTTTTTTGGTTTAGTGACCTAGGAATTTCCCACCGCTTATAGATGGGTTGAGTTATGCTTGGTTAGTTGGGCTTGTTCGGCGAGAACAACTAGAGTCGATTCCTATTCCGAAGTAGTGAGTTAAGAGTGAAGTTGGCCTCAGTTAGTTATTCTCTCCTATTCCAATTGATTGGATTTCTTCGCCCCCACCTTTCAACACTATAGCATTCATATCGGCCTGTGAACTAACTAACCGGGCTCTTCATTAACTGGAACTGGCTACCCTCTATCCACTGATGATAGATGCCGGGGTGGAAGAGAACCCCTAATTGCTTGCAGCGGGTTCAAGCTTAACTCCGAACTGCCCGTTCAGCTATAACCGTTTACTTTTCCTTGGTGGGGAGCATCAATCTTCGCATCGCTAGTCCAATATAAGATAGGTTATACCTGAGTTGAGTGAAACAAGGTTAAACTTGCCCGATACCTGTAGCTACGTGGAACTACGCTATTGGCTACCATATAGTAGGAGCGAAGGGAATAAACCTCTCCATAGTGCACCGACCTGGCAGATATAGTTTCATGTCCGCAGATCTAGTTTCCCGGCGCTTCCTCTCGCCCGTAGCTTTCCCTTCTGGATGCAACATACTTTCTTTCTTTAAGTATGTTATGTATTTCCGAATCCAAGCATAGCTGTCCGGGCACCTACCTAACAAATATCTATATTGAGCGTGGGCGTTTGGCCGAATGAGCATGCCTTGTTTCCTAGTACTCTACTGAAGGGGGTGAGAAACCATGTAACCCAACCTATCCTATGATTTGAAAGAAATTAATAGATTAGGAACCATTGAATTAAATCCAAGAAAAACCAAAAACCCCCCCTAATTTACACAGGCAGGGTTGCTCTATCGGTGTGTAAATCTAGTAAATAGGTCGGTGCCGTGTCGCTGTTGATACAGAAAAACTATTAAAAGCCGTGAACCGGGCAAATTACAGCTAAATATTCAGAGCAGTATAGGAGGAAGCAGCAGTTTATTTTCCCAATAGAGATAGTGACATATAAATGGAAACTTAGACGTGAACCGGAGCCTGCTGGACTTCCCCGGCCTTATCATAATTATAAACCCGGATGGCCGGCCCACCTTTATTTACGGGCTTATACAACGACTACGGGTACGGGCTCATGATTACTACGACTTATACGGGCTTAAATGTGTATCCTTCCTGCTAGTGCAGAGCGTAGCGAGTATGGCCTTGTACTGAATATGAATACCTTACCTTTCTCTTCCACTCGAAAGTATTGTGTTTAAGGTCTTTCTGAAAGTGTTTCCATTACTATCCATGGCCCTGCTTTCCCCACTGCTTTCTTCAGCCCCGCTCTATCCATATGAAAATAGCTTTCCCCACCATAAGCAAGCTGGGCAACCACCCCAAACTATAAATAAGCCTTTTTTTTTACTAGAACTATGGAACTACCTGGGTGGGTACTCCCGAAAGGGTACTCCCGAAATAAGACCTTTGATTACTTTCCATCCCTACTCACTTTACGCTTTTAGCTATACGCCCAACGGTACAACATAAATAAAACACACACTGCCATAACATTTAGGTTTCGGATACCACGAGTTTAAAATACTACAGACTACGACGCTTCACCCCGAGTAATATTAATAAACAGAGTATGCTAATTTCCCTCTTACGCTCTTTTAAACGGGCCTTTAAAATAATCATAAATGGCATCTTCAGAATTTATAATGATCCCGCTACAATGGTCTGGTTACAATATTTTCTACGCTTGGACGGTATCAGGTACAGCTCCGGAGGTCTTTATCTCGTCTGGGAACGGTGGGGTTATTCCTTTGAGGTAAGGGACCGGGACTCTTCATAAATTTTAGCTGAGTCAGGCTGTGAAAAAGTCAGGCCGACAGAGAGCACTTGTAATACAGGCAGGTTTACACTATAAGGATAAGGTTTCATACAGTAAGTTCTGGTCCTTTCCGAGCAGGTCTTTTCCCCGCCGCTTGTACAGTGGTCTTGTTAGGTCTGGTTTGGGCATAGCGCATGTCGTTTGATAAGCTACCAATTAGGGGGAGAGAGCAATAGATAGAAGAAAGTAAGGACCAGACCCGAGGACATGGCTTGCCTTTGCCCTTCCCATTAGGGTTTCTATTTATTTACCCATGAAAAGGTAAATACCATATTGCTTAGATCATAATACGCACACCCCCCTTTTGAGAGTCCCCTTTAGCCTGGTAAAGACCACTTGCAATTATTCAAACTTTTTTGAACCATTATAATGGAACTATATATTTAACTACAACTCATAAGAGCATTTCTTAATTTTTTTTTATTATTCAAATTTCCCTAGCGTTGAGAACATAAATATTTTACTCAATTTACTTCCTGTTTAGCTCTTAATTTGCCAATATTATATATAACGATATTTCACATCGATTCCATTTTTTTCTTTCACATAATGGTACCGTAGAGCCTTAATACGGGCTTATACGGCTTATAAGCGGCTACAAACTATGGCTTTCACTCAATACTGGTCCATAGGGGCTAAGCTAGTCCAGTCCAAGAGTTAGTTAATGGAATAGATTTTAAATAGTTATAAATCTCATTTCTTTTTACGGACAAGTTAAACGTTTCCATGCACGTATAATATCAGTAAGCTAAGGCAATAAGGGCAATAAAATGTCTATATGCCATGGGAACTAAAGCTCAGCAGACTATAGCTAGTATAAAGGAAGGCTTAGTGACATTGAATAATGCTATAACCCCTTTTATAAGGCGGGGTAGTATAGGTTTGAAATAAAGCTAATTTTAACTCTATCTAAGGTTTGTCTCTATAGGCTATAACTAAGGCTTTCTTGCTTAAGACTAAGGCTATGGGACTTATGGTGGCAATCGTTATAGTGCATGGAGCTTTCAGTAAACAATACACATTCTGCCTTTAGTTAGTTATTCCCCTCCGCTTTCAGTTATTCCACACATTCTTAATGTTAACAATTCTACAGCCTATTGGGGAGCATTATCGCTTGCAGGTGACCATTGCTCTTATTAGCGCTATGCTCCTCTAGCTCTATGCTCTCAGGAAACAACAGTAGATATTTACCCAGTTAATCGCTTACGCTCGTGGTTGATTCCCATTGGATTGGAGAAGTTGGCATATTATTCCATTTCAAAATTGGGAACTAAATTAAGGAACTACAACTACTAGTTGAAAGTGCTAGTTCATAGGCTAGTATGGCCTACTAGTCCTAGTGTACCTTACTCGGAAGCTTACTAATAGGACCTTACTCTATGAACTTACACTATGACTAAGTAAAGACCTTCTTCTTCGCTAGAGCTCAGGAAGAAAGGTAATAAAGCTAGTGGAATTATATCCGGGGAGCAACGTATAGATGCGATATGGAGACTTCACCCTATGGCTATGGATTTATAACTAACATTGACGAACTAATAGCAAGGACGTATAGATCAAAAAGTTAAACTTTGACTAAGGTGACTAGGGACTACAGATATAGAGGGCTAAAGCTAAGGCTTGTCTCTTCGGACACGTATAGTTCCATAACTACATAGTTCATTGAAACTAGTGGGCACTAACGACCTCCTCCTGTTATTATGGGTGGTCGTCATGGGTAGTGCTGTTGTGAAGGCCTGCTGCGCTGTCTATTCCAGGTGCTTATTAATGTCTGATGGAGGGTACCGTAATAAATAACATAAGTACGGAACTAGAGCTCCCCTATGAAGGCCTCTGACATTATTTGTTTGTTAAAATGGCATCTGAGACCTGGCGTAGATATGGCGTGCGATTATATGTGATTTGTATATCGATGGCTTAGTCCCACTACTGTATTCCCATTGCTTATTTCCCTCCCATAGTAGTATTTATATGGCTTAGGACCTCGTACGTGGTTTCTTCAATAGACACTTGCTTAGTCCTCCCATGTACTAAGGAGCAAGGCCTCTTTTAGCCTATACCACTCTCCCCATTGGAGTAGCAAAATAGCCTAGCGGATTATGAATTGACTAGCGCGGCTATTGTCAATGATAACTTACTATTTACAATGGACAAGTTAAACGTCTCTATGCTAGTATCATAGACTAGGGACTATCCAAGGAGGTACTGCAATGTAACTGGCTTGGGACTATGCCAACTGGTAACGGAGGATTATATCCGGGTGGGAAATAAAAAAAAATAGGCGCACCTCCTGTCTATGTATCATGGGTGTTACTATTGGAACATCGAACCTGGATCTAGTAGTGGCAAAGAATCCTGGGGCATTACTTTATTTTTAAAATGGCACAAACCCATGGGGAGCTAGCTTATAAGGTGATTATTCTCCTTCCTCTTCCTGTGTATGACTGGCGTATGCACTTACCTCTGGTGAATTAACGTATGTAACGATCGTCATTCTTTCCTTCTATCTGTTGCAGGTAATATCATTAAGGTTTTTTCGTAGCGCTAGAGGTCTAGGTCTAGGGTTTAGGTCTTCTATGTGGGGTCTAGAGTTTAGGAGGGCTGTGGGTCCGTGGAGGGTCGATATATGACTGCTATGGTTAGGTTTCCTGGTAAGGTATCCTCTCCTAGTGAGTCCTCATTCGTCCATCCGTTGGCCCACCCATCTCAATATGTGGGCAGTAGTCCGTGGAACCACCACCCATCTCTGTAGATGTTATTGATCAATAAAAAAGGAAATAAATGCCAATCCCGGAGTATTCCTCCAGTAAATGCACCCACCCGGCGGAAGACTTTCCATTTTGTTAATCCTCTCAGAATACGCAGAACGCACCTCCATAAGAAGCGGATCACCCATAATAACATGACCCCTACCCGGGCTGGACCACCCTTCATCCCATGAAAAACAGCCAGATTACTAGACCAAACCACACAAGCAGGCGAGAGAGGAAGGATCACACAAAAAAGCTAGGGCTAAACGCTCCTCATACTCGTTAGAGGAGTGTTTGCTTTATGAAATGCGTATTTTTGAAGAAGGCTTTAGAATTTACTGGAACCACCATATTGTCCAGCAGCTTTCCCACCACAATTCCCCTAGCAATTGGTGTGAACGTTTCGAAATGCCATTTGTCTTATTGGGGGTAAAGTTTATGGTATAAACAAGATAAAAAATATAGTTCCCAGTCTCGATGGGAAATTGGGATTTTAACTAATGTGCCTAAGCCTATAAGTTCCCTGCGTAAATATCTTTGCACTAAATGTTTAACCTAAAACTCCAACTGTCCCCCTGAGACTTCTTGGAAGGAATAACCTGAGAAGCATTCAATCATTGAATTGGCTTAATACAAACTTGAGTTCCGGAAATACCCTTTATTAACCCGTACACACAAATCTTACATTTAGAAAAAAGCGCCTAAGTATTTACTCTTTATTTATCTATTCCCACCCAACCGGGGGGGGCATTATTGCTGAAGCTAACTCTAAATATAATTTGGTTTTTTCCCTATTGGGTGGTACCCTCCCCGATAAGCTTTCAAGTTGATGCTTTCGATCCAATCAACGACAGGTGTTCATTCACTTAATGTTAAGAGTCGAGACAAGAGTTGATCCCAGATTTAAGTGCCAGTCATACCATAGGCAACAGCAGTAGTCTCATAGCCAGTCAGTTATAGAACTCTTCTCAGTGCATGAATTAAGCTCTATCTAGTCGATGCAGAGCTCTGGTCGATCCATAACCTATAAACTCTGGTCGGTAATGAGAAGCTCTTTCTTCTCAGTTCAGTTTTTAATTTACAGTCTCATTGCCTTTAACCTCTAGTTCTAGTTCGTGCTCAGTAGTAATCCAAGAGTTGATCACTCGATCCCGGTACTTACTTGATGCCAGGAGTATTTGCCAAGGATAGATGATACAAGTGTAGCCAATAGTACTTGCCTTTAAAGTAATTGATAGGCAGAGCCAGGAGTGAGTCCTACCTAGCCTGTTTTCATTGACGATAGCCACTAGTCGATCCACTCTATCCAGGTGGTTATGCTGAGCTTATAGGCGCGACCCGGGTGGTGATCCCAGGTGGACGATAGTCAATGTTGCTACTCAATGCTTGTATCAGTTTATCCAAGAGTTTATCCCCAGGATAGAGGTCCCAATTGATGGTTGCTAATAGATAGCCGCTCGTTGCCGATAACTGATAGACCCTCATTATTCACAGGAGAGGCAATTTACAGGTTGCCAATACCCCGGAGCCGCCCCCATCCCCACCAGCCCACGGGGGTATCCTTTACCCCCTCTATACTATAGGAATCCCAGGATGATGAACTTTACACATCCATGTTCGAAGCGTTACCGAAGGTGTTGTGTTGTGTTGTGAAATATTTTAACGAGTTGTGCGTGAGGTGGCCACATTATTAGCTTTTTGTGTGTATTAACACATATATAATGCAATAAATAATTTTTTGAGGTTGTAACCAATTAGGGGTGGTAATTGATGAGATTAAAGTATTATAAAATTACCAATTCGACCGCATCCTCGCATCCCCATTTCGTAGACCCATCCACGCACAGTCCCCATTCAGTACGCATCCAGTTCGCCTGCCACGTACACATCACCCAGGATAAGGCCCAGTACGCATCCACGCATTCAACATTACGCCCGCATTATCCCAATCTCCCAGTATATAATTCCCGCCGCATCACTCCCTCATCCCCGCATACACGCCCGCCTTTATGTTCAATACGCCACTGCCAACTCCGGGAAACACAAGCGGGTGCACACATGTCGACAGCAGAGGAATTTATTTTATTTAATTTGATTCTATAAACTTATTAGTATTCTGGGAAGGCGAGTTTATTCGATTGATTTTCAAAATATGCCAGAATGGGTGGTACAACGGATGGATCGAAACAGAACCGAGTGAGTGAGGTGCACAGATACTGATTGGATTCTCGGATGCTTGCCAAGAGCGGCATATCTAGATCGATAGATCGAGAACTGAGGTAGGGACTGGGCGTGATGATACCAGTAGTTTCCACGCTGGCCATAAGGTGAACAGCAGCATAAGGTTCAACCGGGTGATGTGAGAACTGTGGACTTTAGGGGTTCCACTGCTCGCTGTTGGGAACTTGGGAACTTTTTCTCCCCGGATAGGGAACTTATCCTGTCGGCCAGTGATGATGAACTCCCTGCCAAGTAGGCCAACTAATGATCCCAGCCAATGATCCCAGCCCAGCGATGAGCGGAAATTGTAAATATGCCTCTGTGAGGTGCTGTAGGAAAACCCTGTGCAGTGAATATACGTAAGGTGAGGTATAACCGTGTGTTTGGTAGCAGGTCGAGGGTCGAGGTGAGTTCGAGGAAGGTATGGGTGCTATGTTTAGTTAGATTATTTAGTTCTATTGTTTAGGTATCTCTCCTGTTTAGATTTCCTATTTAGGCCTCCTGGTTAGTCCTCCTCTCCTGGTGAGTCCTCATTTGTCCGTCCGTGGGAACCCATCTAAGAATACTGTCCTGTTATTCACCCCTCTCAGAAGACATTCAGTATCGCTCAATCAAATCAATCCCTAACTAAAATGAATAGAATGCCCCGTAGCGTTGGCTCAAGGTTCTTGGTGGAGTGTAGGTTCTAGGTATGACCGTATCCATTCAAGTAGCCAAGGCGAGTAGCCCACAGTCGAGGTAGGAAACCCACCCCTATGTTCCATATTCGTAGAGTTTGAGTTTATAGGGTCTAGAGCTATGATTGTGATGTAAAGATATAGGGTCGAGGTTTATGGGTCGAATTATCGGGTCGATGGTCGAGGGTCAAGGGTAGATGGCTGTGATTCCGTTGATTAAAATATAAATTTGCTGGAATGCCAATATGAATTAATAATAAATCATTTGTAGTACCCCCGAGGATTTATTTTTATTGTACCTTATAAATAAGAGATTTATATATATAGCGAATTTGAATTTTTTATAAATGCGGTCCACCTAAGTACGTGTCTGGACCAAACAAGTTCTTTTCTGATTACTAAATATATCCGGGGGCATCTCGCCAATTATAGGTAACCACCTTATTGAAATGGCAAAGTTTGGAAATTTAGTTAGGTGTTCTAATGAAGAGGACTTGGACCTCCTAAAGAGTCTATTTTATTGGGTGAAACCATGTAATAAGGAGTTTTATTAAGGAGTTTTATTAATATGTCCTAAGGAGATTTATTTAACAAGAATATGAAATGATAATATTTTTTTGAAGATCAAAACCAAGCGAACTTCTTGCCTGCCTCGAGCCGGCCATTAATCGAGAAATCTAGCAGCATCCCGCCTGTTGGCTTTTACCATTGTGCTACCCCTCACTGGAGCCTGAGCCCCCAAAGCTAAAAAAAATAATGGAGACTGGCTTTCACTTGGCTTAAACTCTCTATGGCCTTTCTTATTAGGAGGGCATGGGACTAAAAGTAGTAGTTCTTAGTGCATGTGGATAAGATATTGGCATATATATATATATAATAGCATTTATTTAATCCCCCGTTTGCTAATAACAGCTCTTCAGGCTTATTTATGCCATGGGGCTGACTCAAGGGCTGCTAGTAGTTGAAATAAACCATCGGTATACACATGATACTTATATAAGTTTGGTTCAACATAATAATAAGGAAGAGCTATTAAAAGAAGCCTTTATCCATAAAAACTCACCTTTCATGGCTCCTCCAATTATGTATTATGGTGGTAATGATGGGTGTTAACTTATTGGGTATGTAGGAACAACGGGGAACTTTTACTTTATCTCCAGTGAAGTATTCCTTTATCCTGTCGGCCAGTGATGGGGAAATATTTATAGCTATGATGGTAAACTATTCTATCTCGGGTATGGTTTGAACAGGCAAGTATGATTGTTAAACGGGGTATATCGTGTGATAGGGGACACTTACCCTTCCTGCGGATGGATCTCTCTGGCGGGGGCGCTCTTGGGGTATTCTGCCCGGGAAGCCAGCCAAACTTGCATGTGTTATCCTAAGGTTTCATTCCTTCCTTCATTAGAGTTAAGTGCGAATATGTGAACCAGAGCGGAGATAAACAGTCATAAAATATTAATTTGGTGCTAACCATCCCTAATAAGGTCATTGCTTTATGGTCAGCCAAAGTTCTACTCTGCCGGGTACACTACCTACCATGAATATAAGAAATATATAATATAATAAAGAAATTTCCTGCTCTTATTTGGTGTTGTTTTTTCTAAGTGAGTCACAATATAATTTTTATGGTTAAAAAAACAAGATAGGCTGCTATGTATGCTTTCAAAACTAAATATATAGGTGTAGATTCCTTCTGAACTAAATATATATGGATTGTATTTTTACCAGTCAGAATTCCATTTACTGAGTTTTATATATGATAGCCATAGTATTCCTGTAGCTCTGTCCTAGTAGTTGGTTTATTTTGGATAGCCTAACACCCCATGAGGATGGATAGTTCTACCGCTTTTGAGGTTCAACCACCACCAATAGTGGGAAGTATTTTCTTAAGAAGGAGGGACAACTCATTGAACTGGTCCTTATGAATCTGCAGACACCCTATGATTTTTGATGTTCCTCGTTTCGTGCCAGTTGTACATCGCACAAGGTTTATGGTAAGATCTATATTGAAATTGAAAGTTATTCTATCTCTATAATGACTAACCCTTTCTTTTTAGTGCCACTAAGCTTTATTGATTGATTGCCCACATCTACTGATAGGGGTGGTACAACGGACGGACAAAGCCGGGAGTATTCAGTGTTTGCTGGAAGCTCTGGTCATTGCAACAAGCTATACTAAGTGCTAGTTTAATTGCTACAAGCTCAGTCTCTCATTGCTAGAAGCTCGTCAGTGCAGCTACAAGCTCTAGTTATTTCCCGGTGTTTTCATAACCAATCCTTTCATTGTTGCCAATCATTGCCGGTAGTCCTTGCCTTAAGGTCATACCCGAAAGGGAAGGAAACCGTTGTTAAACAGTGAAAACCTCAAGTCTGCAGTGAACCTATTCGCTGATCAATTTATGCTTCCTGGTTGGGATCAGAATTGGGGCTTGCTATCGCTTGCTGGATAGATGGTATGATGCGTGGGTGGATGAGGACGGGGCGCAGTGCCATGGAATTAAACCGGGGTGAACGCTTTACGGGATGCCGTGATTTAGGCATCAAGGCTTATATACGCTACACCCTGAGCGTCCATGTGACAGGCTTGCACCAAAACAACATACAGAGCTTAGTTGGGTTAAGCTGCTTGCCCG
>Ga0233342_1000031_pt1 | contig 40020 bp, 25 predicted proteins | sample GEONDECOMP273_FD_180706 | JGI IMG/M metagenome (GOLD analysis project Ga0233342, IMG submission 180706) | Leaf litter microbial communities from Shasta-Trinity National Forest, California, United States - GEON-DECOMP-273 | ecosystem: Environmental > Terrestrial > Plant litter > Unclassified...
TAGCCGCCTGAAGGTGTCGTTAATAAACCTCATGAAGGTGGACGGAGCATTGGTTAGCCCAAATGGCATGACGAGCCACTTATACAACCCTAAATTTGTTTTTAATGTGGTCTTAATGTGTCTGCTACGTGCATCCTGACTTGGTGGTAGCCTGCTGTAAAGTCCATTTTAGTTAAAAAGCGAGCACCCCGCAAGTGGTCCAGTAGGTTGGCAATCCAAGGAAGGGGGTACCGGTTCTTAACAGTGGCCTTGTTTAGGGCATGATAGTCTGTAACCATGCACCACTCATTGGAATCTTTATTTGGGATTATGATGGTTGGGAAGGTACAAGGAGAGGAGCTGGGTTGGATGTGGCTCAACTCAAGTAATTGGTTAATTTTCTCTTAAATCTGCTCAGCTTCGTGAGGAGCCAAACAATATGAAGGAGTGTTGGGTAATGACGCCCCGGGGATAAGATCAATAGTATGCTCGATGGGCCAACAAGGTGGGAGGCCGGTGGGAGGGGGATTGGGACCCATTTATAAACCCATATGGTTTTTCGGGTTGAAGTACATCATTATTGCGATTTATTATCTTACATGGTGGACAGAAGATGCCCTAACCAGAGATTGCACCAAAGAAATACGTGCAAGGTTAATCTTTGAGCATATTGTAGTGAGGTTTGGTTGTTCACGAAGTATCAATAGTAACCAAAGCAACTTTTTGTCAATGAGTATTTTACTTCGTCGATTAGGGAATTTATGATCCAAAATCATAGGACAATGCCCTACCATCCATAGGTGAATGGTACTGTGGAAGCCTTCAACAAAATATTAGTGCGGTTTTACATTTACAATTAGTGGAGAAACAAAACAATATTTTCAAAGTTGCAGAGAGCAATTCGTACCATATTGCTGCCTATGCTTCCAAAGGACCTTCGGCCCTCCTCTATTAGGAACATACTTATTTCTTTATTCCTCACGGGGCCCCTCAAATCGCTATGCTCAAGCTGAAAAGAAATCTAGTTCACTTTATGATAGTGAGTTATGAGCTATGCACCCATCAATCCATTGATCTATCCATCATAGCTCCCAATCCATCTCATAGTGATAACCAACCCGATTTTTATTTCCTTACCCGAACCCGAGACCCTAGTAGTTATGACCACCCCAATGGAGTTAAGTGAATGGCGTAAGCCCGCTAATTGTGTTAAGTGACCCCAAGTGTATGAACCAATTGAGTTAAAGCACGTTCATAAAGCACCTGAGCTATAGACCCAATGTTAGTTTATTTGACCCGATCGTTACCGTACTTGTTATGACCCGTTTGTTACCGGCACGTTGTTTTTAATGCATCTGAGAGCCCCGTAGAGCCAGCCTTTCCTTTGAGTATTGAGATATACTGTCTTGATGGGACTTTAATAATTTGTATTGACTACATAGCTCTGAATAAGATCACCCTAAAGAATGAACACCCTCTTCCCAAGATCAATTAATTTTTTAGATTAGTTGCAACATACCAAGTACTTCACCAAGTGGGATATAAAATTGGGATACCACCAAGTATGAGTAATAGAAGAATACACTTGGAAAACCACCTTCAAGATGAGGCAAGGCTCATATCATGGTTTCCTTTGGTTTATGTAATACCAACTACATCTAGTGTTTAATTAATAATGTATTGCATCCCTTTATAGATTCATTTGTAATAGTGTACTTTAACGATATATTTATATTACTCTACCTAGGTAAATCATATATCACACCTCATGCAGGTGTTGGAGATCTTTAAAAAGCATAAACTGCTTGCTAAAATGAATAAATGTTAATTTTCCCGACGGTCCCTGATGTACTTGGGGCACATGATTGGTGGAAGGTAAATCAAGATTTATCCTGCAAAGATGGAGGCCATCATCAAGTAGCCATACCAATGTCACTTAAATTAGGAGCTTTGTGGGCGCATCACAGTATCATTATAAGTTTATAGCATCCTTTTTCAATGTGGTTGTACCACTCAATTTTAGAACATAAAGCAGCAATAGTTTACAGTGGGGAAACTATTAACAGAAGGATTTTGTAGAGATAAAATGAAAAATTAATAAAGCACTAGTTCTTGCATTGCCCAATTTGCATAAGCCTTTTGAAGTGGAGACAGATGCAATAAGATATGCTATGGAATGTATTGATGTAGGGAGTTAAGACAGCATGCTATAATTATTAAATGTTTCATGGCTCAGTCCTGAACTACCCCGGAAGATAAGGAACTTTATGCTCTAGTGCAAGTTGTTAAGATATGGAAATACTTTTTATAGGTAAGGAAACCATCGTCCACACTGAGAAACAACAGTTTCATCTTTTCATCAAGTATCAAAAAGGTGGTACTAATAAGTTGGCAGACATGCTTTCAAGGCCACCCACACCCAAGATCACAGCTTTTGGTACAATTTAGGGCCCATTTGCATTAGGTGACTATGTATCACATAAATTTCCCTATGACAGGAGCAAAGTGCTTTAAAATAATGGCACGCTGGCACTTTTGGTATTTACGAGATTTGGAGACGGAGATTCAAAAGCTACACAAAATTTGGGCTACAAAACCACAAAGATAGCTTATAGACTTGCTTGTATAGAAGAACCACCAAATCCCTATAATAGTTTTAAGAGTAGCGCTATGAATTAGAAACTACCCATAGGCCTAACTAGTGTTATTAAGGAAAACCTGGCGTTCATTAAAGGTATCACTTCGCTATCGAGAGCTATTACTACACTCTGCTCAAACCTATGCTAACAAGACTGAACTACAACAGCCTATTATCTAAGGAGCTCATTCAGACCTAAGGAGTGAATGAAGGATCAACCATTCTTCTTCCTTGCCCCCCCAACCTTATGACTTTTTATTGTCCCTTGCTCAGCAGTATGATTTGAGTAAATGCCCAGCCTTATTTTCCTTCATGAATTAAAATTACTAAGAGGGTTAATCAATCCCACCAAATTAGCATGCAGGTTTCTAGGAAAACTGGGGGACAACTTCCACCAATTAAAGAGCTAATTTAAGGGGGCAGTTTGGAGTCTATTCAAGCATAAATAATAGCAGGATTGATAGCATATGTTGGACACTCTCTTTTACCATTTCCATTATTATTTTTCTCTAGCAATTTAATTCAGCCCTTGCTAGTCGAGGTGCATGATACATTCCAACATGTAATCTCTGCTTTTATAATAAGAATAAGTTGCCTTTCTTTTGAGCATCTAAGGTTTTAGTAGTTCTTGTGGTAACCTTGGTAGCCCCCTTCAAGGCACTACAAGAACCTTGTTAGTATATATTGTTTTACTTTATTTTAATAGTTAGTTCAATTATTTTATAGTGCTTATATGCTTTTTACTCATTTCCTGTAGATTCATGTACAGCTCACATAGTGTAGTTATAATTTCTATAGTTTAATGTTAATTTCTATGGTTATGCCCAGAATTGTATTATTTCCTTTCAAGCACTTTTCTCTTTATGTAGTGATCAACACTTTGACTCATACTCAATGTCTTGGACCATATTCCATCATAAAGTAGTCTAGTAGCCTTATTTACTTAATTCTGTCATACAGCATGAATATGCTTGCCTTCATTGTGTGACAGCTTGAACATAGCAGTTAATATGCTAGCCTGTGGAAGTGAATGAATCAGGTACTAAGGATTAAAGATCATCTTGTTAGTTGATGTTTCCCGTAGACTAAGAATGCATCTATAGCTACATCTATTGTGCTCAGCACCTCTAAGTTTGTACGAACCTCAGGTTTACAAATTAAAGTAAGGCCGGCTAAATGCAACAATCTTGTTGTAATCTTAAAGCCCACCAAGGCCCCAGCCCTCAAGGCATAAATAGATAAGCTTTGTAAAGTATGATTCATATATCCCATTGCATACACTTCTTGGGTGTCCAACCCAGTTTCTATTAATAATAAACAAGCTACTATACGTGTTAATTTTTCATTTCATTATATAAATTGGGCTTGTCCCAAAGAGAACTCCTAACACCCTTCATTTCTCAAATTATTGATGAGTGTGATGGCCACGTGTCCTCTCCTTTATGGATGGTTTCTTAGGATACAATCAGATCTAGATTATCCCTGAGAACCAATATAGGACTGCTTTCACCACCCCTTAGGCAACATTCACCTATAATGTAATGCCATTTAGTTTAAAGAATGATGGAGCCACATTTCAGCGGGCCATATAATACGTGTTCCATTACTTGGTTTTTATTATTATTATTTTATCTAACCTTTATGATATCACTGCCAAGTAAAGAAATGATCACAACACCACAAGGATCTTTGTATCATTTTCCTTCAGTGTTTAAAGTACAATATCCTCTAAAATCCTATTAAGTGCCTTTAAAATGTGCTTACTGGTCGACTATAGTCAGGGATCATCATTGATTCATTCAAAGTATGGGCCATCTCCAAGCTCCCTCCACCCAAAACTCTATGGTAGCTTATTATGATACTACATCTCATGGGTTCTTGTGTATATTGCATTCCACATAGCTTTCGTATGGGACAACCAAGCCTAGCAATCATTCGACACATTAAAGTGGGATCTTAGTTATGCACCTCTCATCATCCCTATTTACATTAATAAGGATTTTTACCTTTATGTTTTAGCTAATACTTTCGCAATCACTAGAGTTTTGGCTCAATAGGAAAAAATGGCTCTGAGCATGTCATCTACTACATGAGTAATAATATATTACCTCCCTATCCTACAACCACAACGAGAAGTTAGGCTTCATGGTTGTCTTCATTGTCCAGAAGTTGCACCATTACATTCTAACATGTAAAACCAAATTTTTTGTGAATTTGAACCCCATGCCATACATCCTACATTGGTGAGTCATCAATGGAAAGCTTGCCCGATGGATAGTGATCCTATAGGAGTTAAACCTTTAATTTGTTACTCCTAAGAGTAAAAAAGCCTTAGACCTAGATGAATTCATATAAAATATCCCCACTAGTGCATCTGATCCCCCCATTAACAATGATCTTCTTGATGAACATATGTTTTCCATCTCTTTGGAAGATCCTTGGTATGGTGACATTCTGGTCTTGCTGGCTGGCTGGGATTGCCGGGATGAGGATTACTGGAATGAATGGGACCGCTGGCTTGGGATTGCTGGCTGGAAGACGGTGGAACAGCTCTGCTCTATGGGAAGCCGGTGAAGGCACGCAGTTTGGGGGCTAACAAAGTATGGATAGTATTCGGGTGGGTAGGTTGTTTGGTAAGAGTAAAGTAAAGGTAAGTCTGCAGCTGAGTAAAGGGATTTCTTTTCGAGGTTGTGAAAATAAAGTGCGATACCCACTAAGATTCTTCAAGCAAGTGGTTGGTGAGTCGGGACTGCTATGAAAAACCCTTTCTATTATTAGGAATGGGTGAATAGATCGATCCCTTACCCGTCTTCTATTTATACTTTGCCATACAATCTCTTTACCCTAGACGACCTTATGATTCCAGCTACCACGTATGAACCTTCTTGGTCTCATGTTCTCACCGACGGAGCCCCGCTGAGACGATGAAGGGATTTGAAACCTTGTACCTTATAAACCTAGGAGATGATGCAGTACTGCCCAACCTCATGACCTTCTCTTAGAAGCACCGGATTGGATGGATGGATCAACCTTACCCAGACTTGATTACTGCCTTCACCCTAGGAGATGCAGTGCTGGCTGCCCATGAACTTCTTTCTCTTTCAAAGCACCCTGCATGGATGGGGTCATTAGCCAAGAGAGGAGAGGGAGGGTTGTTTACCCTTTTAGCCAGTTCGATTTTTGCTGCTTGGTCAGTCACAAAACAACAAATATCCTGGGAGGGTTATATATTTCAGGGCTGTTCGGTCGAGCCAGCTTTCGCTTCCTCATAATTAGAAAAACTCTGCTAAGATTCTTCATTATCCGGCACAAAGGGGCAATAAGGGGATGCAACATCGCAGTCTGGTCTATCATTATAGTGCTGCCTGATTGTAAAAGAGGCATAAAAACAGCCAGCTTATGAGCTACTGCATTCAATTGACTATGAAAAAGATCAAAGTAACTACAAAGGTAGCTTTACAAACCAAAAGGCTTATTTACTTTTTCAGTTAAACGCCTACCTTCTTTATTTGGTTACCGTGCCTCTCCATTGGTTAGGTCGCCTCTTTCTCAATACTGTACCTCTTTACTGAAAGGTCTCCCTCTCGGCAAACTACCGTATATATCTATCCCTCTCTCAACTAGATTGTTGGTAGCTGTAGGTAGGTCGGTTGCACTTAAGTAATGCAAGTAAGCTAAAGTTATTCATAGCAAAGCTGGTAAGTACCTATCCAAGCAAGCCGGTCCAATGCTCTAAGTTAAAGTAATTGAGCCTGGGGTATGTAAAAAGTAAGGTTAATACTACTACAGGTTGTGGTTATAGGTAAACTACCATTAATTAAATGACTCATTGATGTCTGAGGTTAGTCTTATAATGACTCCTGGATTTATTAGGTTAATGGATAACGCCTCCTTGGCTAACGACCCAAATATAAGTATGAAAGTAGAGGAGCCGGCCGGTAGAGTAGCAAGTATAAAGCCAGCGGAAGAGCAAGTAGCTAGGGAATTGAAAGGCATAATAACGTATAATAATAAATGTCCTCCTTGACCCACGAGGGAGTAGTTTAAGATCTCGGAGTAGCTACTATAGATGGTTTTGGTCCAATAACTAACTAACTAACCTCTGGACTGGGCATGCCTCAGATTTGTGACTTATCTCCAAATATAGAATTTCCTTGCCCTCCTTTTGGTTGAGCAAGTGGGTCCTTGGGTTTGTAAAAAGAATATGTTGGGAAAATGCTTCTGGATATGCCTTTGGACTCATCTAGTTGGAAGAACTTGGAATAGCTGTTGGCTGAATCCTTTGGAACTAGGTAAGGCGTCTTACTGGCACTATCCTTCCACCTAAAGTCGGACTCCGGTGAATGTGCTAGATCAGGCTAACCGGACTTCTCCGAATGAGCTTAACCCGGTGGACTATGGTCTTCGCATACCATTAATTATGAAAGCACCGATGGCAATAAGCACTAAATATAAAATTACCGCGAAGCATTAGTAGACTCAAATGCAAAGTAAGCGGTATGCAATTAAAATGCAAATCAAACAAATTGGGAGCCCACTAGTAAATTGGGTATAAAATAGATGGGAGAGAAGCATGTGTCTCTTTGCTCAAAGTCATGGCGGGACTAATGGGGCTCCCGTGCCTCTAAAAAAAAACTCATCATGGGCACCAGATAGATGGCAATCAAGGTGCTAACTAGGGCAGCCCATGATAGGTAGGCACTACCACACAAGTTACGACAAACAACTAAAAGAGAGCGGTTTAAATGTCGCAACCTGGTGGGATTGATCTTAATAAAATGAAAGACTTAATAAGGCAAGAATGCAAATGTGCAAAGCATAAGACCTAGCCCTATATGCTAGTCAATCAATTTTTTACCTCAGAAATTCGATGCATGTCGCAAGTGAAAAACTCCTACGAATGGTACAACATGCAAAAACAAAAGGATAACCCTATATAGAACATATACAAGGAATTCATGAGACATTTCTGCCTATGGATAATACTTCTTTAGATTACCATTTCAGGGCCAATGCAAAGGTTTCCTTGCCAATTCGATCGGAAAACTGCCCCCATGACATGTACGAGCCAGAAAGGGTTAAAACCCATGGCAGTCCTTTCCAAGGTTCGATTTGCCCAAAGAGGTATAAATCTATCCATCATTTTCATGGTGGGGTCTACCAGTAAAGACTCAACAACACCAACACCCAAAGATATAACACCATGGAGGTTATACTCAGGAGGGATACCAAAAGAATAAATAATACCCCAGGACACTGGGATCTGAGAATCTATATGAACAGAGAAGCCAGGCTCAAATCCACCAAGGTTTGAGGACCTATGTATAGGGAGATTATACTTATATATATATATAATCAATTTGAATCTTAATAAAAGAGTGAGATAACTTACAAAAGTAAAAGGCCGAGGATTCAGTACTAGAGAGAACAACCTCAGAAGGCAAATAAATATTGAATTTGATTGCAAAACCATCCAATGTAATGTTAAAAACCAATCATAGCCTCCAAGAGTTCTTCATATGAAGGAAGAGCAACCTCCTGAAGAGCACATATGTTGGAACATTTTTAAGGCCAACAGGGGATAAGAACTGCACCAATGCCCCCATTGTATACATCTCCTGCTCAATTTCTAGGACCATGTCCCGAGAAGGTGACCATGACTGTAGAGGGCTCCCTTTCAGTAGCAACTAAATACACAGGATCAATTGCTGGGACCATTTCCCAAGAAGTAAACATGAATGCAAATTATCCCTCTTAGTAGCAACTGAACTCACAGGTACAAGGCCACATAATTTTCCATGGTAAGGCAAAGTTCGCCAAAACACTAGGAACATATGAGTGGATTTACTAGTTTTAAGTCATAAAAGATCGATATTATCACCTGCGAGCTGATCAATAGTAACGATTCTTTCGTTGTGAGGAAAATGCATCACACGAAAGAGTGTAGACACCACAGCATTCATAGCATAAATGTTTTAACACCCCAGGAGAATATTGAAGTCCAATGGGCCATCCATCACTATAACATCAATGCATACCGTCTTCCCACCTAATGAAATAGAAAACTGAAGAAGAATCCCAAAAGGTTAACTAGGTCTTCTATAAAAAGCCAGTAGCAGACTGGTAGCTGACACAGGGTTGGGAGAACCCGTAGCTTGCCGACATGACAAAGCCATAACATAAGTATAGGCTCAATTATCCAAGTTGATTATCCAAGCCCAGCCAAACGGAGTCGATCAGCAGAATCGAGTAGCCGCCAAGTAGCTGAGTAGCCAAGTAGCTGAGTAGCCAAGTAGATTAGCATAGTAGCTTAGCCCATTGGATTAGCCCATCCCGAGTGGATTAGTGGAGTAGGTCCCTTCCTGTGGATTAGACCCCACTGAACCCCCATTGAGTAGGCCCCTCCCTGTAATTAGTCTCTTTCGATTAGGCCTTGTGAGTAGCTCTGACCTCTTTGGTGAGTAACGATGGTCAAGGCTCATCATTCTGGATCTGATAGATTTAGTTTCAGTTCTAAGGGGGCAAGGGGTAGTAAGTTGTTCGGCCATAGGTATGAGTTTAAGGAGGTTCCCAAGTATATTTCCACCCGACCAAAGGCAGTCGTTCTGATGATAGTGTTGAAAGACTATTTCCACAAAAGGCAGTATGGCAGAGTGTAAGGTCCCAAGAGGTAGGCGGTCCCAAGGAATAATGAAAGTAAGGTCCCAAGGCGTAGATCTGATGCATAGGATAAAAAGGCCGAGTTTCAGGCTGTTAAAAAGGCTGAGTACCAAGGGATTTCCAAAGTATATTCCCACCCAAGGGAGTAGGTATGAGTTTGAAAGGGCTATTGCCCAAGGAGGTAATAGGCAGAGTTTCAAAAGGCTTAGTTTCAGTAGGGTGGTCCCAGGAAGAGAAGTTATTACTGGGTATGGCAGGGTGAAAACCGGTTGGCACCACATGAGTTGGCAATGGAAAGGGGCTAATGGATGGAGCATTACAGGAATTGAGTAAACTACCTACTGGTTAGGTATAATTTAATTGGTATTATGATTGTAGTTTATTTCCTGATTTGGTTTTGTACATAAGAAGGGAGAGCGGGGAGTGTCGAAACGGAACCACGAGACTGAACGTAAGCGAATCTGGGCGGGCTTCAAGATATTGAAAGGATTCCAGTGGCACTACCGGTAAGAATCTTTTGTATTGGAGGAAAGACTAATACCGCCTATTGAGGAGGCTTGCTAACTTACTCGTTCTATTGAAGGGAGGCTTGCCGATTGGCTAAACTGATAAATAAAAGTGAGAATAATACAGGAGTGAGGGCAAAGGGAGACCGAAGCTAAGGGTGAGCGCGTGATATCTCGGTTGGTCAGCTGGCTAGTCTCGGTATATAGTAGCGCGTAAGCCTGATGCTTATTTCGCACCACCTGAGAGCTGTCAGAAGTTTATTTCTATCTAGCACCTTTAACGTAGAAGTAATTCTCCTTTGACTCTACTTATCTTGCCTATGTAGGCTTTGCTGCCTTTCCTGCTGCTGTATTGACTGCCTTCTTGCTGCGGATAATGGAACTGGAACTTAGCAAAGGTAACCTGGTGGGACAGGAAGGTAAGCCAAGTCTACTGCCGGGTATACTACTGGTGATGGTGCTGCTGGTGGATAAGCAACTGGAACCGTAGCCACTGCTGGCTCTGCGGGCTCTGCTTCTAGGTATCGATCTTAAAATTAAGAATATCGCTAACGAAGGTAAGAATATTCAGCTCGCTTACGATGGTCTGGATCTAGTAATATAAAGATAGAATCTTGCTTACAAAGGTAAGAATATCGATCTAAAACCTTAGAATAAGCTGCCAAATCTGCTGGATACTTATGCTACTTATGCTGCTGGATAAACTTAATCTACCGGATCTACTTATGCTTCACCGACATCTTAAACTACTGCTACTAGCTATGCGTCTGGATTTTATGGATATGTTCGTGCCTTCGCTACTGGATCAATAAGGTAAACTGACCCTGCTACTTATGGTGCTGGTGCTAGATCTACCGAAGCTACTGGCTCGGTTCCTATTTATGATGCCTTTACTTGTGCCCCAGCTGCTTTAGGCTCTGCTTCTGGAACTAGTGAAACTGCTGGTTATTCAACTGGATATGCTCTTCATCTTCAATTGCATCTGAGATAAGATTGCGACTTTATTGCGACATGGGTCACTTTTCATAGCCAACATAGGATCACTTCTTACAAACAACAAAAGATCTATAACAAACAACATATAATAAAACACCAAACAACAGAAGATCTAAGATCAACGTAGCTAGGAACATAAGAAATGCAACATAACTTTTAATAGAGTTAAGTACTTCTTGTGCTAACCCTCTTGCTGCATGGATTTGTAACTCCTCTCAAAATAAAACATCTACCTGCAATGGTGCTCAAGCTCAATCTAACAAAAGTGAAAGTTTTTGACAAAGTGTGTTGGTTATACTTGATACCGGTCTTAATTAACATTGGTTTAAACCTATCTATGGTAAATTGGATAATAGGATGTGTAACAACAGTTTTCTATGTTGTTATCCTTAATGGCTCAGCCTCCTCCTTCTTCAAGCACACTATAGGGCTAAAACAAGGATGTCCCCTATCTCCATACCTATTGTTACTGGTGACTAAGGGGCTAGAAGGACTAGATCCATTCAGGGAATGTTGGAGGTCATGCATCTCTTACTCATTTATTATTTATGGATTATGTACTATTATTTTTAATGGTACTGTAGAAGGGGAGGTAAGAAGTCTAAGGATATTCTAAATTGTATTGTAAAGCCTCCGGAATGTCAATAAACATTCACAAATACACTATTGTTCTTAATTAACTTAATAAGGAAGTAGAACAGACACTGAGAGGGTTTTTTCCTTTTAGCAGATCTGGCTTTCAGCATGGAATAAAGTACCTTCCATTTTCATCTCAAACAAAATAGTTATGGTAAGAGGAATTGGATCTGACTCCTATAAAAGATTGAAATTAGAATCATTGTACCCGCGTGCCAAATGCATTCTATCTTTTCCTTCTAGGCCAATAGTATATGGAATAATATTATCATTCAGAAATACATAGCTCCTGGGACTCTACTGGACTATATTAGGACTGAAAGAAAAAGGCTTATCAATGTTCCTAATCAATGGAAAGCCCTGACACTTACCTTCTGAATAATTGGCTCATATCTATCTTGTAAAGTGGGGGTGATGGTACCTAGGTCAGGATTGGATATGATGCAATTGTTGATTGTGGGAATGTTGTATTTTCACTACTAATACGATTAAACATCTGCAAGAACTAGGAAGGTGTACACTTCACTTTATTGGAGATCCCTCTCCCTTATGGTCGAGCGGCTCCGCCCCTTTAATACTAATATTTTGCATCGGGGGTAGTTGTATATTCAAGCATTAGGTCAAGTTAGTGATCAAGCACAAGCTTGGAATGCTTTCCAGTCAGACATAAGTAAAGCCCATATTATATTTAAGGAGGAACCTGATGTATTCTACTCTACTAAGCTGGGTTATAAGACTCTTTGGGCCAATGCCCATCAGGAATATAAGTGGTGGTGAGCAAAAATGTGAAAGAACAAAGCTTATATGAAGACCAAACTCTTTATGTGGCTTGCTCTGAACAACAAAGTACTTACTTACATGGAAGATGCTACAAAAATTAATAAGGAAGGCCCTAGTATTTTATTATTATGTTTACAAGGTACTGAAACAACCACCCATCTGTTTGTTAATTGTAGTTATGCGGCATATTTATAAGATTATGGGTCAATGGATAGGCCTAAATAACATATGGAGAGAGGAGAGTGTAGAAGAATGTCTAAAAAAGTGGTTTGAGATAAAAGAACTAAAGAAATTAAGAATCGTTCCATTCCTGGTTATTTTGGGAATTTGGATTGCCCACAATTAAGTATTATTTGAAGATAGGCTTTTGCCTACTTTTTAGGTGACTGCACAGGTTTTTGCAATATTGCAGCAATGTAAGTCCTCACTGAAGGTTAGACCAAAAAGGCAAGTAGGTTAATGATTGGTTTACAAGTCCATGCCCTATAATAAATATCTTCCCTGTTCTAAGTCTGTAAGTTTGTTAGTGCTTTCGGAGGGCATGCCCAAGTCTGGTCTGTATCCCAAGTCTGTACCATCGTTTGTATTTTCTAAGTCTGTTAGTGCTCTTAGTGCTCTCTGCCGGTCACACAAGAATAGATACAAGGAGGTGCTCTCGTTCGGTCGCATATGAGACTGACTCCTCGCTATCGCATTCCCAAGTCTGTATTTCCATCTGTCCCAAGTCTGTTCGGTCGCAAAAGACATAGTATATAAATAACCCATAGGTAGTGGCCCGAAAGGAATATTATGATGGTCAGTGCTCTTTGCTTACCGGGATGGCCTATAATAAATATCTTTCCTGCTAGTGCAGAGCGTTGCGAGTATTTATTATATAATATTAAGAGTAGAGCTCATATGGCCTTTTGACGAAGTGAGTACAATATAATCTCCCTATCTCCTTCTAAATTTATCCCACCCACTTGGTTTATTAATTGGGATATCTTTGGTAGACAATGACAAAGGCCCATACACCTGGCCTTTATGCTTAAGGTACACCACGGAGATATATTTGGGTGAGTCACCCATATGACGTATGTAATAGATGCGATATTATGATCTAATATAGGGTATACACTCTTTAATTGAATAGCGGCGTACCCACCTTTGCTTTGGTTCCCACCTGGTTGGTTTGGCCCATTTTTGAACCATGAACCAGCTGGCTTATATTAGGATATTCTATTTATTTTGTTCGATACCCAGCTGATAAAATCCTATTCCTTCTTTAAGCTTACTTCACTTAGCAAACCTATTAGTTAGGCTCCGGCTAAGTAGTATATATCTATATATGGGTCGCCTTGCCTCTAGGGTTCAACTCGCACATGTGAGTTCTTTACATATTTCCCTTTCCTTAATATAAGTACTCACCACACCACTTACCGGCTAGCTGTCACGAATCCCTTTCCAAATATATAGATATATATTTAGAGGTTACCCTTGAGTGAGGCCGTTCTAATCGGTTTATAGCTACTAATAGTAGTTTACCCGCAACATGAAATCCGAAAAAGCAGATTGACGGAGGGGTGGATCTGACGAACGCAGTAATAGGTAGTGCTTATTATGTCGCTCTGCTTATAAAAACCCTTATAAAAGAATTTTCGTTTAAGTCTGGTTTCGAAAATAAGAATAAGAGTTTGGTTGAGCTGTTCTCCAGCCAAGGCACAAGAGGAGGGACCGGGCGAGACTCTTATAGGCCTAGCTGAATCCCTTATTTTCTCCAGGAATACCACGAAACGGTAGCCAGATGTATCTGATCTACTACTATGTTATATAACAAAGATACGGGAACTCGACTCGCCGCACGTACAAAAATATCTTTGGCTAGAAGCAATATGTTATGAGCATTATCTATCGTTATGAAGCTAAAATAATAATAGTAAGACAGTTCTTATTGATAGCTAGCTACTTATTGAAAGCAAGTCCGCCTACTTCAAAGTTTATAGGGGGATGGAAGAGATGCATCCTATCGCTCAGGCCCTCTGGAAAGAGCATAAATGCTCTATCTTTTTAAGGACCCATATTCGACTTATCCCAGAGCTATAACAGTTGTGGCTTGGCTTGCCTTATGAGATGAGCGGAACCCTATGATAAGTAACCAAAGATATAACCCAGTGGGTAAGTGACCGACTGATACGCCACCTTGTTGTACTTAATTTACCCCTTTATGAGCATTTTCACTTTAACAATTACCAAGTAAAATCTTGCCCCACAAAGTAAAAGACGAACTGCCCCATCGGAACTCGCGTGGGCTTACAATAAGCTTATTTCATGGCTTTCCATCCGTCCCTTCGTAGTCTTCAAAATTGAGAATGTATTGTAGGTAGTTTGCTGTCTTTCCTTCTGAGACGCTGATATTACAAGGTGTAGGTCTGTTTGTTGTACCTCTGGGAAGGGGTGGAATTACGTTGAGCATAGCGAGCCGCCCCTGAACCTCGAGCCCTGCGGAAGTGAGCCAGATTGAACTCACTTAGTTGGTCGAATCACGTCCCCATGGCTATATAGAGGAGGTAAGCATGAAGTGAGATATGATGAGGTAAGCAAAGCATCCGGACAAGTTACTAACTTTACTTTCCTCCCATTTCCGAGGAGCGGAAAGGCGACTACTGATTTAGTACCTCAACAAGACCCTCCGGTAGTTTATATGTAAACATATTTATCTTCGTTGAATACCATACCAATTGCAGATTTGTAAAGGAGTATATCCTTATAGTTCTGTAATTCACTTTCAGAGCCTTCACTAAAAAGTAGAACGCCATATACAAACAAGAGATGTGTGAGGCTTTCCTCTCTTCCAACCCTAACACCTTTCACGTTCCTTCTTCTCTTTGCATCAACCGGAACTCCGCTATGACCTTCTGCCACAAGTATAAATAGGTCGGATTCTCTTTGTTCCTAGCCAGGACGTAGACATGGCGACATCCTATGTGAAAATGTATATATGGCTGTATCGTAGGCCACAAGGTCAAGGTTCGTTAGAGAGGTGGCGCATCTGGTAACATGGGGCAATGGTACAACTAGTTTCAGTCTTTGCGAGTTCAGACGAAATGTGTATTTATTAGCTTTCGAATCGATGGCCCCGGGTTCGGCACCTAGAGCGGGAGGATACCGCGGATAAAGGGTCATTTAAACCCCCCAGTATAGCATGTTAAAATGGAATAAATTATTCTCTATGCGTTGTCATATGTTGTTGGCTTTGGAGGAGCAGCAGCTACTATAGGGAATACGGGTTGTTGCACCTGCCCCCGGCGTTGATCGGCCCCAGGCTGCACGACTTCTGGCTGGGATGCAAGGTAGATATGCAATTGAAACCTGCCCCATAGCATTGGTTGTTCAGCGCATTTATTTTGGAACTAGGACGGAAACAACCTTCTTATTCTTCAGAGCAGCAGGGAAAACATCCAAATTAACTTCAGATTGTTTGTTGAACCAGGTAATGCTTGGAGAAAAGTTGTAAGGTGCACCTTGCCCTCCCTTTGGTCAAGCAAGCCTTTCCTCTTCGGAACCTTTATAATTGGATTAGGCATAGTTAAACTTATATATGCGAGTCTCATATCTTTTGGAACACGGACACAACGCACTCAGTTCATATCGGAATGTCTGATTCAGGTTGTTAAATGAGTAGTAACTAACTCATCTCCTTTCTTTCAGCTAGGGAAGTGGGCCTGGGTGTAGCAATGGCACATTTCAACTTAATATAGCCAAAATATCTCATATGTATTAAGTCCACAAGGCATAGAGTTAAAGCCTTAAGAGTCCGTGCACTTAGTTAGTTACATGGCAATAAGCGAGACTAGTTAAGGTAAGTTGTGTGTCTCCATAAGGTGAGACTGCAGAAGCTGATTCCTTCCTTTTAAAACGGACAAAGTCTCAATATTTTCGAGGTACGAGAAAATACACCGAAGGGTCGTAGATATGCGAATCCAAGTGTAAACGTTTCTATGGAAACATCATCATATAGTAACAAGTGGAGATGATGTGAGATCATATGTTAAAGCTAGAGATAAGAGTTTTTATTTATCTTCTTTTCAAATCGGACTAGAACTAGTTCATAGGAATGGGAGACTAGAAAAGAGTTCTCTTTTTCAATGGCACATTTCCCATGGAGAGCTCTGGATACCCGGTTTCAGCAGAGCCAGTTAGATATAGCGACATCAGATATAAAGCAAAACTTAGATATGCCAATAGCATATATTAACGCGTATGGACCACCCCAAGTAGACTAAGCGGAGTCTCTCTTAGCCCAGCTCTGGCATTGGCCGGCACCAGACGACAACCAATGTGGATCTCCAGCATCAACTAAGTAGAACTAAGATATGGCACTACTCTGGGTTTAAACTATAAACGAAACGTAGACGTAGGGACAAAGAGTCATTAGACCAATAGAAATAGAATTTATTCTAATTGAAATGGGAGATATGCAACATTGTAACTCAATGTATGTATAGGCAGCACCCCGTAGCAGCAAGTAAAAATAGGCCTTTATAGAGAGAGAGTTTCCAAATAGGAGCATTGTTCCATGTAAAGGCAGCACTCCGAAAGTTTATGAAAGGGGTTGAAAGGCTGCTTCTCTATGGGTCCACGCCCATTTAGTGGACAGACGTAATGCATGGATGGGTGTATCAGAGTTAGTTCTCAGGGTAGTAATTCACCCCACACACTCTCGGAATGGAAAAAAGAATTTGTAGGTCTTAGAATAAACAGGTAACTCTCATCCTGTTCATGTGATTCCATCCTTGGACGTGGTTAGAGAAGGTGCTTTGGAAGCGGTATGATGCCCCTAGAGTGCTTTTAAGTTTAAACCAATATCTATCTTTGTACTTGCAGCTTTTAAATAAAGGTACCATCTTATCAGGAAAATAAGTGAAACTAGAAGACTACATGAAGTTAGAGATACTATTTCAAATCATCATGTTGTGAGACTCACCCAAATCAATCAGGTTCTGACCATAAGTTGTGGCAACTAAACTAGCTAAAATCCAATCCAAATCATAATAATGATGCCTTATCCAAATCCAATCAAGGGATTAATGAAACACACACCATAGACTTATGGTCTTGGCATGAAAATATTCCACTAAAAGAAATCTATATAATACCAAAAACTTATTGGTATAGGGAGGGATAAAGATCCACATAGGGTGAGTCTCTCTTGCCAGTTACAACATAAGATGAGTATGTGAATGGAAAGTAGCAAACAACTATAAAAGCATTCATTTCAAAATAATATGGGGAAAGTCACAAGAAACTATAGTGGGAGTTAGAGTTTTCTATATGAATAATAGCTTTTGACTGATCCTCGAACAAGCCATAACTTACTACCCTAAAGTAAATTACCAGGTTGAGGCCATCAATAAAGTGAGAAAACCCATTCTCTAACGAACTATCGATAAGCCACAAAACCAATTGGCATCTATTAATTTTTATCACCCTATGGGCATACCACACATTGGTAAAATCTGTAATGAGTTGAACACCATTCTAGCTCACGTAGGGCATAGAAGCCATCTTATCCATTGAATACGAGCTCCTTGCCTTGAAGATCATTGTCAAACTTATTCTGCACACCTCCGACATCAAACAACAACTGTTATTCCTACAAAGCTTGGATGAGCATTGCCATGATGCTCAAACTAACATCGAGGTGAACAAGAAACACTCCAAAGTGAAATATTTTAACACAGTGTTCCGTACCTAAAATTTGTTCTGAGAGTGAAATGGTCCTAGTATACAGTTCCACCAAAGAAAAACTATGACTAGGTTAATTTTCATCTTTATGGTATGGCCTCTTCATCATAAAACGAATCTTATAGAAAGGGGCATACTGGTTGGTTCACCATGATGGATCCTTTCTTAGGCAGCTTTTCAATGGACCGTATCTAAAGAAATTCTATGCCTAAATTATAAAAGCATCTCTTTGTACAATGTAGCATACTTTTCTTTTTTTTGTCCCCTAGTCTTCAAATTTTCTAGCTCACGCTATTATTCCATCCTTTTTTACAAATGATTATAGAAGTCCCCTATTATCTCAGATTCACTGATGGAGAAAGCAGTCACACAGATAACTTAGCCTCCTCCACCTGGACTCTTTCTTACCCCACGCACCACTTGTTGCACTCTGACAGTGGTTGCATTGGCTCAACCACCAATAACAAAGTAGAATACGATGATGTTATTGGCCTACTGACTGATGCCATCAACCTACGTATTCATCGCTTACACGTTCACCTGGATTCATAGCTCCCTGTCTCCCAGTTCAATCAGATATACTGAGTCTAGTCACTACATCTTCTCTGATAATTCCTGAAGGTCAGACTTATCACATACTATTTTGAACACATTACATTAATACACATCCAAAAAGGGCATAATGCATATACTGATGATCTAGTAAATAAACTATTAGAATAGTTGGAATTTATCTCATTTAACAACAAGGAAAACAAACCACGCCAAACATGTAAATATCATATACAGAAGCAAAAACATACATAAAGCACATAAACATCAACACATGTTTCGCTAGATATACACCCATAGATGATATTTATACAGATATAAAAGTATGTAAAAAGGTATCTAAAAAAGGCCAACAACTGAATCCACGCGAACTTAAACTCGATATCGAGCTTCACCCGGAGAATATACTGTTTAAGTATCTACCACCTGATCGTGACAGATCAATTACTCTTATTGTACGCGCGAATTAATTGGGTAGCAATTGAATGAAATCCTGTGCTCATCGAAAGAGGAAGGAGATGTCCCCTATCGTTCAAGCCATACCCAACAGAGAAGAAAGCACACATCAACACCGGACAAGAAGAAGGAGAAGAAAGGCCCTATTTAGTAACCATAACTGATAGAAGGAGGTTCACCCATCGATCCACTGAATGAGATCAATTATGTTCCCACGTGACCACCTGAAGACATTGAGCCATGTTGTTTACTTACGAGCATATCCCCAAACTCACCCATTGCAGCCAAGTTACCACCCAGAGCTGAGATATATTTTATTTATTTAGATATTTATTTAGAGATGGCCTACCAGATTAGGTGTATCTAATTGTGTTTTTTTCTGAGTACTCAACATGTAACAAACTCATATAGCCTCATCGTGTCATCATCATCGTGTCTGTGGGCACCGCTCCCATCATCAGACTAATAAGTTCTCAATCAAATTAAATACAATTAGTCTCAATCTAGATGCTCGTAAGTAACTAAAAAGATCCATCTTCCTGTCTCTAGTGTCGAGTATCCCAGGCGAGTATTGCATTTATTAGTCCCCATTGAGTATTCCCGTTGATTATTCCCATTGTATCATCGGATTAGCCTCTCCCATTGTATTAGCGGAGTAGCCTAATTTAGTATTCTCCTTTCTTATTTCCCTTTATTATTCCCCTCCCTGTGATTAGGCCCATTGAATATCTGTAGACCTCCTGTTCTGTATTGCTGGTTAAGGCTTCCAATGCTCATTCACTCAAGCTGTCATTAAATCATCCGTTATACCGCCTCTCTCCTTTCAGCCGATGTGGGCAATCAGTCACAAACCGGTGCTGCTATTCCGTTGGGGACCCCCCTCTGTCCAATAAATCACTTACTAACCGGTGCTATTCCCCATAATTGCTGACTGGCCCTGAAAAGCGTGAATGAAACCATGTTATGTTGAAGATCCAAAGGTGCATTGTAAGTAAGTATCATCATTAAAAATGAAAATGCGAATGTTTTCTGTGATCTATTCGAAGCGAATTTATTGCCTGCCCCGCCCGCTGTAGTTCACCTTAACATTAGTGCAGAATAAATAGAAGTTCTATCTAGATTGAAATCCTCTAAATTCTCTCGATAGTGGATAGCTCGAAAGGGTTCATAGATGCTGTACCCTTCTATTCCTGGCCTGGCTGAAGCAAGTGTTGTTGGGCAGCACTCCGTCGGGTGAAGGCATAAAAAGGTAGGTCTATTTATAGTCAGTGGATTCTAATTCCTGAATAGTATGGGGCAAGGCTCGGCCGAACCGGAAGAGTCCTGGTCCAAATCTGTCCGTCCTGATAGCGGTACCGACTCACTAAGCGATTCATTCAGGAAGTGATGTCTAGGTAGAAAGGTCTAGGTCTGAAGGTGGATAGGTAGTTAGGAAACACTTTAGTAAGGGAGAAGGGTAAGGTATTCATCCATGCCATGCCCGGTTTTATAGTTGTACTTCCCTAAGAAGATTAATTAATCAAGTGGGTTGTGAAGGACAGGCAGTACTCCATCCACTAACTAAGTAGGGTTATGTATTCTGGTTGGTAAATAGAAAAGTAAGAGTGAATAGTCAGAGTGCCATACTTCCTAAGCATTCATTAAAGCATTCATTAAGCAAGTGTGATAAAAGCATCTCCTTGTAGTCTGAAGCCCGTCAAGCTCGCTCTATCTATGCTGGTCTTTCCATCCATTCCATCCATCCTATCCCATCCGGTGCTTCTAAGAGAAGGTCAATAGCAGTACTTCCTAAACATTAATGCAGAAGGTTTAGGGCAAAAATAAAACACATAAGGGGAAGAAGGGTAAGGTGGTTGTTTCATGCCATGCTATACAATCCTGGGTCTATAGCTATACCTCCCTAAGCGCTTCATTCATCCAAGTAGTATAGGGAAGATCTATCTAGATCTAGTACGGTGGGTGGGGTTGTAAAAGATAAGGTAGGTAGGCAGAGTGTAAATAGCAATAGTGCAATAGCAACAAAGCATGAATTCAGGAAGTGTTCTAAGGCTAAAAGGTATAAGAAAGTGGTGAAATCTGTGAGTAGCAGGCAGGCATTAAATGAAAGGCGAGAGGCTCGGATTCCTAGCAATGCAGTTGTTTCTAATTACGTAATTGTATGGACAAAGCTCTTAAATCCAAGTAGTGGTACCTCCTAAGGGCTAGCTAAATAAAGTAAAGTAAGGGCTGTTCATAGTGCGTGCCGTACCCTACATAAAAGGAAAGTAAAGGGTAAGGTGATCCGGTCGGGAAAGGTAAAGTAGCCCTACGCACTTAGGCAATAAATTCCTCAGGTAGTGGTTTAGAGCTAAAATGCCTAGCTCTGAAGGAAAAGCTTGCTTGACATTAGGAGAGCAAGGTGGTGGATAGGTTGTCTGGTAAGACAAAGGTAGGTAAAAGGGTAAAAGGCTCCCCTACCTACGAAGGTGTTACTGGCTTCAGCAATAGGTTATAAGTAGTAAGGTTGTTTCATGCCGTCCTTAGAATAGGTAAATAGCAGTACCAGGTTCTCCACCAGCACCAGCATATCCTCCAGCACCAGAACCAGTAGCTTAGCTTTAACCATCAGCACGAGTAGCAGTGGATCCAGTTGAATCAGCACCAATTTAACCAGCGGCGGTAGTTAGAGCATTCCCAGCATTAGTAGGATAAGCATACCAAGTGGCATTATCAGGAGCAGTTCCCGGAGCGTAAGTTGAACCAAAAGAGAATTACCATAAACATAAGGAGTCCCAGGACAAGTAGCCTAATTACAAGGAGCAGTTAAAGGAGCATTATTTGAACTAGGATCATAAGAAGCAGAAAGTAGAGTAGCACCAGCACAAGCACTACAAGGAGTCCGAGCAGCAGTTACCGGGGCAGTACCAAGATAATTCCCATCATCAGTAGGTGTCCAGCATTTCCAGGATAAATAAAAGAAGCATAAGTTGAACGAGCAGCAGTTGAACCAGCTTAATTCCCAAGAGCATTCCCCTCCGCAGTACCAAGAGCAGCATAACAACCAAGAGCATCATTCCAAGTAGCAGTTCAACCGGGATAATTTCCAGTAGCATTATTTCCAACAGCGAAAGTCTTCCTAGCACAAGCATCATAATGACCAGCTAAAGCATTCCCACCCAGCATCAGCAGCAATTTCACCAGATCATTCATTCTTTCCAGCAGCCCCACCAGCGTAATTAGGATCGTTCCCATCAGCACCAATTTCACCAGCCTCAGTTCCCGGAGTCGTTCCAAGAACATTCCTATCATCAATGGAACAAGCTCATTCCCGGCATCATTCCCAGTGGCATACCTAGGAGCACCAGTTTAAAGAACAGTTGAAGGAACAGCATTCCCAGTTGGATAAGTTAAGATAATAAGGGTGGTACGATCGGTACCCGATGAGTTGGTTGCTGTCGCAAATAAAGTATACAGAGGAAATATGAATAGTATAAGTGCTTGCTCACCCGGCTCATCAGAATAAGTTATGGCTATAGTGAATCGATTAATTTATCCATATTATAGCTTGTCCCCCCACCCAAAGGGCTCTCCTCTCCAAACATGGGAGAGTTAGTATAAAACTCAGGGTACGGTTATGTCTTTCCTCCCCGAATAAGGCTGGGCTGGGTTAAAACTTTCAGGATACGCGGTTCTGGGTGATCTAAACATTGTTGTAACTTAAATTCAATGTTGTCCATCCATCCAAAGGTTGTAGGCAAAACTAATAGTCATAAAAGGGCTTCGTTAGAAGGGCGGCATAATCCAAATGGGATCTATAAATTACGTATATAAAGGCCTGATCTAAACCGGCTTCGTTCAACTGCGTTCGACTGCGTCCCTCCGTGGGTGGTGTGGGATCGTCGGAACTTCCGGATTGAGTCATTACAGCCGGAACCTTTAGCAGAGATCATGGGAACTGCCGGATTTAATTGAGAAACGAAGTCCATAACTTATTAGATTAGATCGGGGTGATGGCCACTTAGGACCAGTCGTATGAACCTTTAGATACCGACTTTTGCCTTTACTTCACGGGCCTTCATACAGCATTCTAGAATAGTAAGAAACATCCATGCTACTTACTTGACTTCACTTTTGGGTTACCTACTCTACCAACCTACCCTTGCTTTACCAACCCACCCACCTGCAATAACTATACCTGCCTTATACCTAGACCCATCGCTTCATTAATCTTAGTAGTGCCATATGCCTTCTCTTGTCGGGACGGGATTAACCCGGCTAGCCAGATACCCCATTGATTAATTAAGACAGCAAGCCAGAGCATTGTCAGGAGATTATGAATATATGGATGGATTCCCAGTCAGCATTGAGAGGTAGAAGAGAAGATGCCCAGCCAGACACCAGAAGAGATACCGACTTTACCTTTCATGTTAGTACCCGCTACCCACCCACCTATCCTATAGACCTTACCCCAATTACTTATCATCTAGTGAGCCAAAAATCGGGAGGCTGGCTCTAACTCCCTCCCTCTAGATAAGCCGCCCCATATTGCTCTCCCGCATGCATGTAAAGCCTCCCCTAACCTCTCTGAACTTGGGAAAGAATAAATCTCTCTCCCATGTTGGTCAAAAGGTAGGTTCACTAAGGCCACGAACAATAGAGGCAAGGTTGCTTCATATGAATGGAGGGGTTAACATCCAGCCTTAATTAAAAGAAAAGGAGGAAGAGTAAAGATAAGGTTAAGGTTGTATAAAATCTAATCCGGTTGCTTCTAAGATAAAGTCATATGGGTTGGACAGCCCTCCATATCCTAGGGGTAAGTGTAAGGTAGTCTGATCCCGTCCGTCCTGCTGCTAATAGTATAGGGTGGTTACTAGCATTCACTCCTAAGTTATTTCCTAAAGCCTAGGGCAGGTCTAGTTCTGACAGGTTAGATGGGTAAAAAGTTGTTGGTAAACAAAAGTAAGGTATCTAAATAGTGCCATACCCTACTTCTATTCCAACTTCTAACAGGGTTGAGCATAACTCCAAGGACTCTCGAGTGAAGAGAGTGCAAGTGAAAGGTCTGATAGAGCAGGTGGTATGCACGTAAGGTATAAGTGGACCGGTCTAATCCCGACCCGATCAGAGAAGGGTATAGTGCAGTAGCTGCGATTAAGTCAAGTGTAACTAGGTCTAACAGGTTTAATGACTCAGTCAGGTGGGTAAATAGGTTAGTGGTAACAGTTCAGGCAAGTAGCAGAGTATTAATATCAAGAGTGTAGTAGCAACTAAGCAATCATGAAGTTCGTGATGCCCTGGAGGGTAGACGGTCCGCAAGCTTAGCCAATTCAAGAGTGAGGTTATGCAAATAGTTCTTAATGTCCGGGAGTTGTTGATTAATATAGGTGACCGAGGAAATTCTTTGATCCTACTTTCATTTGGGACCAGGTGTATTACAGGGGTGCTTGGGTTCACAAAAAATGTTACTATTGTTTTATTATTACTGCAATGAAAGATTGAAAAATGCTTGGTATTCCACTTTATATAGTAATTACCTATAATGTACTGCAGAGGCTAGGGTTCCAGGGTCCTAAGAACAAGGGAGTGTTAGGTGCTAGAACTCTCTGATATACGTGTTGAGGGTTTCCAATACTAGTACTGATGGGGCCTTCATTTGTATATTTTATGGCCATCTTATGTATAAATTTTATACATTTGTCCTCCCAAGTCGAAACCTTCCTGGAAAACATTAAGGCTTTTAATGACCAGTGTATATATTATGACTTATGCTTATATGATTCCATATGATTTACTTAATTGCAAGTTTAATGTGGTATATGCTTGATCTTAAAGTTCTTTTTATTATTTTTGTGTGATTGGCATAGTTGAACTAATGTTGGCTACAAGCAGGAAAATAATGCAACGTAGGTGAGATAATTTTATCCAAAAGACAAGCTGATCTCCTTCACTTATTACCCTAGACCACTTGACCAATTTGTTGAGACATTAAAGGGATCTTGTCCCTTTATATTTACTTGTTTTTCTAATAAAAAGGCATTTTATATTTACACTTGTGTCTAATAATAACAAGGCATTTTAATAGTTCTATAATAATAGCTAGAGCATCATCTAGTTCTCTACAATGGGTATAAATAGTGCCTAAGAGAGATTGAAATCTATAATATATAGAGTAAGAAGACTAAGCGTAAGCTAAATAGTATAAGTAATATGTTATCCCATTGTTATTAGGAATTAGCTTAACTCTTCTCACTGTCATTACATAACTAGACTAGTTATCATTGAAGAAGCTGGTACTAGAGTATTGTTGAACTAAGTAGATTACAACACAATTTCAATTCTATCTAATTCCCCATTTTTTTATAATAACAACTCGTTTTTCTCAGGTCAGAGGCGCGTATACCATGCCCTTATGTTGTATTCTATATACCATAGGGCATACTCAACAGACTAATTAAAGTAAGTAAGCAAGACCTTACAGCCCATCATGTGCATAGATAGATCTATAAAGAAAGATTTCTTCTTTATATGTGCACATCTCTTCTATTTTTGGAGATCATCAGGACTTATCATTTGGAGAGATGCATACAGCTGCTTGCTAGTAGGATGCGGTTACACAACAGGTATGGATGAAGAGATGGGCTTTCACTCTATCTTTTGAAAACTTTCAAACAATGGAGACTATGGCTTGTTTCTAAAGGCTGCCGTGGAACTAAGACTTTTAAGACTGAAGCTAGAGTCTATAGTGTCTATGAGAACTAAGACCAGGGCATCATAATATAAATGAATTCTGACAGTCTTGGAACTAAGACGGGCACGTAAGCTTCTTTCTTCTGTAGCTTTATCTTTTGAAAAGAATGGATACTCTGGAGAGAGAGAAGTTGCACTACAGCTAATTAGAACTAGTTGGACTTATATAAAGCTAAAATCGTATAAATAACTATTTGTTTGGACTACGGATAGATTGGGCAAAGAGCTTAAAGAGCTAAATCATTCATATGATACTATTTCGGTTCCGCGAGCTTTTCCGGTGAGACACAGCCTTGCCCCGTTTCGTTCAATATGGTTCCGCGATATCAGGTAGGACACAGCCCCGCCCCGCTTCGATGTGGTTCCGCGAATTTGGTGAGACACTTTTTCGATGCTCACTTGGAACCTCAACATGGGAAAGCTTACCTCGATTGGGAGGCAGTTGGAGTCTTGGGCCGGTAAGCAGCTCTAAAACCCAGTAAGAGGATGCGCGGCTTTCTGCGAATTATCGTTCGAGACATTACTGAATGGATGGCTTTCTGCGGACTGGTTCAATATGATCAATGGGACGGCTTTTAGTGTTTCTCTACCCAAGGATCAGGGCTTTCTGTGCTTGCTTTATGATAGCTTTCTGTGCTTTCTCTACCCTTTGCTAAGAAAGATTTGTTTATAAAGATCAGCTATTTATCCTAACCCATCACCCTATTATCTCCCAATTTCCAGGTCTGGGTTGACCCATTAAATTTCCCTTATTTGCCAATGAATTTTATACTCCTTATTATAAACTAACTTATTAACTCCCATACTCTTATCAACTATTGACGGGCACTGAAAACACGCCCTATGGCTGGCCCCCCCTTTTTTCCTTTCCTGCTGCCGCCTTCACCGCTTAAACTTCATATAAAGGCTTTCTAACCGGCTACGGAACTTGAATAGGAACAAGGAGAGACGCTAACTAGCGATATAGTAGCTAAGGAGATGGAACTATATATTAAACAACAAGATCTACTAACTTGGCTGCTGGGTTAAAAGTTAATTATAACGTTACTGGGCGGGGAAAGTGAGCGCTTTTTATGTTGGATCCAGGACCTTAAAAAAAAGGGTACAGTTTCTTATGGAACCCAATATTGCGTCAGCTTTTTCTTCTCAGCCTGCTATCTTATTCTAAATTGGTCTAATTCCAACATGCATTATGAACAAGCCCCCTATTTTATAGTTTTAGGAAGGAACTGCTTGTCCGCATTGGGCAAGGAGGGGGGTCAAAATAGCAAAGTCTTTAGCAACCCGGAACACTCCATCATTCAACTGGTCCAACTTCAACTAGAGAAAGCTAGCTGTTATTTTATTTAGCAAAGAAAATCATAAAGTTTATATTATGAGGTGAATATATAAAACCCCGAATACCCCTAACTGTTACCCGTTATTGCGGCTGCTTCTTCCTTCCTGCCAGCTAGCTAATTCCAACTGGTCAAATTGAACTGGTCCATCATTAAACTGGTCTAATTCCATCCAGTTGAGGATAAAAATATAGCAAAGTTTTAGCCCCGAGCACTCCTACATTTTCCAGGTCCTAATTGAAACTGGTATAATTAGGGTAAACTAGTCATAAAGTTAAGATTATAAGGTGGATAGAGAAACAACCCGCCAATGAGCCCGGCCTACAGAGGACCCTAGTAAGCACCTTGAACCTGGCTTTCGTCCTACTAGTCTGCTGAATAAATAGCTTATCTTCCTAAACTAAAACAACGCAATAGAACATTGATAGACTCTGAGTGCAATATGGTTGATCAATCCGCAATAAAACGCGGATACAAGCCTTATTATATTATAGCCTTAGCACGAAAAAGGCCAATTGGAATAAGGAGCTTCTTTCCTGCCAATATTAGGGTTTGGACCTTCAAACCTACCTGTAAATGTTAGGGTCCTTCCCTTCCTTCCTGTTCTCCTAGATAGTTTATTGCTCTCCCTTTCTTGTGTTCTTCCCTGCAAGGAAAATTTATAATTTATCCCTTGCTAGTGCAACATCTAGGCCAGTGTCTTGCCAGCGCATACCTTATTTAATGTAAACATTCTCCGAGTAGGATAAAATAAAGTTTTCGGAGGAAAACAAACATTTATCTATATAAAAAGTTGAACTTTTAAGAGTAAAATTACGTAGAATAATACATACCATTGCTTACTTCAATAATATAGCTCTCTTCCAAGCCAATAGCTCACTTAACCAATTGCGAGCTAACCCATACTCTTTCCTGGCACTCAGCTCTATGAAACCATCGGCATTCACAAGTTAAAAAGAAAAAAGGTTTTCCTAATAAATCCGCATTCATTTCATCTTTTTAAGCCCGTATCCTTTCCCATTTGAGGACCACCTTTGCCCGCAGCAGGAGTTTCAATTTAACCTACACTAATAGCACAAATAAAAATAGCAAGAACACCTGAGCCAACATCCCTTCCATTTATAGAGCTATGAGTAGTGGTTTACCAAGTAAAAGCTTTACCATTAGTAAAGGTTATTTATAGTTTTCGCCTCCGACTATGCTAAATTATGCTGCATGTAGAAGTGAATAGAATCTTATTATTATGGCAGAGGTATCCGCTGAGAGTGGTTGGATTTATTTGCTTGTGTAAAAGATCAAATGTTGAATGCTTTGTGTGCCGTCAGTGGACAGAAATTTAGGATATATAATTATATGTAATCTTTTATAAGAATAATTGCTGGTGCAGCCTGTTTTAGAAATATGTGCGTTGTGATTAATTATTGTAGCATGTATGTATTTGCTGGTGAGCGTGTTGCGTTGGATGCACTATTTATAGAATGCATGAGACACATTATTTATATGCTGCTTGCCTTCTTCTATCTATTGCTCGGCTAACTCTCTCTATGACTTTACTTACTATTTGGCTGACTCTCTCTATTGCTTGGCTGACTATGGAGACTCCCTTAAGTGAGTATCTTATTTCTCTTTGAACACTGGTCGCTTTTGATAGAATATCCATCAAGTCAATTGGCTCAGCAACCAATGATAATAAAAAAGGTGGGTCTATATGCCTATAAAATGAAACATCATGGGAGGATTAATCTTTGAGCTCTGGGTCTTCACGCTAATTGTAATAACATACAATTCCAGTAACCACTTATCATAGGAGATGTTGCCATAATTTTATAACCCCTACTACATGGTACTGCAAATCCCATGGAATGTTTACTAAATATGTCCCTCGGAATCCAAGGGTCGGGCCCTCCAAGATTCCTGTTCAATATCCATTACCCTTTCGCATATGCTTTAACCCGTTTAACATAAGACTATGAGATTTATCTACAGATGTGGAGGTTCACCCTCAAGGTAGAGGTACACCCCGTAATAGCTACTTTCCTTGGATTAGCGGATCCATTCAGTTGCTTCTAATCTTTCTATTTTATACCTTAGATCAGTGGGATTACCTTCCTCGCCACTAGCAGTTGGGGCTGACCCATCTGTTTTCCATCTTTTGGGTTAGTTGGGTTACTGTCATCCATCAATTTAAGGTTGAAGACTTTCCTTCTTACTTGCCTTATTGGCCATTTTTTGCTGGATTAGTTGCTCATTCCCTGGTCCCAAGCTTTTATACTTCTGCTCTTACTGTCTTCTTATTTTTAATATACGGAAAGATTTATAAGGGCAGTTATCGGGCTAAAGAAGGTCGGGGCTAAAGGAAGAGTTAATGGCCCTATCTGTCTCCCTTAAAGTAATGGCAAATAACCGCACCAATCTGTACCAATCTGTATCAGTATTTTTTATCCTTGAATGTGCAGTCAGGAAGGCAGTCCAAGAGCTAGTTCTAAGGGAAGCCGGTGAACGCTGCTGTTCTGTTTGGGGCAAAGGTAAGTTGTGAAGGTGATTAGGTGGCACTTAAGTAATGCAAGTAAGTGAAAGGTGAATAGTATGCCGTACCTACTAAGTAGTCTTGGCTGAAGCAAGAGGTTGTTGGGGCATACCATCCATTGCAGCATGGAAATTGTAAGGATGGTCCCAAGAAGGCGTTCCCAAGGAGGCGTACCAAGAAGTCAGTATGTATGGTTGTAAGTTCCCAAGGAGTAGGTATGATGCATAGGTTTTGAATGACCCAACAATCAGATAATGAGCATGCAGAAGATGTGAGCGTGGTAATCTCATCGCCAAAAAAATCTATGTATCTACAACACCACAAAGATTAGATACTTTCCTTCCAAAGAGACAAGAGATAAAGACATGCAGTTAGTTAGGCTTTCCCCACACAGGTCCTTCCCCACAAATGACTGGCTTTCCTAGATATACTTACCTGGATAGACTACTGGCCTTCCTCTGGTCTGGTCTCACGAGATATCTAGATTCAATGGTTCCTAGCTTTCCAAGAGAGTTTCACCTCAAGTGCATACATATGAAAGGTTATACTTTCCCGGCCTTACTTTGGTGCCATGGGATGTGTGTACGATGCCCAAGGACGAGGGTAAGCAGCCGCCTCAGTGGGTCGAGGGCTAAAAGGTCTTCTAGGTTGTATGGTGGATAGGTTGTATGGTACACTAAAGTAAAGGGTTCATAGTAAGAGTGCCTGCCTTGTTTACCTCATAAAGATTATCGTATTGAGGGAATAATATAGGACGTAACGTCGCCTTCCAGAAGACCTTGCACTGTATAAAATAGGTCCGCCTATAACGTTACAGGGCCTTGCCATTACAATCAACGACATGCTAAAATCGACCTGACATCTTCCTTCCCCTCCTTTGTCGGGAAAGAGCTACGCACCTTGTAAGGGCTCCAAAGTTTGTGAAAAGCCAAAGGGATCTAAAAGCTAGCGCACTTCCTCAACTCCTCCTTCCAGCATGTCCTTTCGCTGAAAGTCTTTGCTGGAGTTACATAAGCGGAGTCCAAGCTAAGGAGTCCAATAAGCAAGGAAGATACGGGTTCGGAAACAGCCCGGCGGATAAAAAAGGCTAAAGCGGATTATTTTCATTTGTATCCTTACCCTGGGGGGATAAATAAATAACCCTTTGTATTAAGCAAAATTGAGGATTGAAGGTGCGTAGCTCTTTCCCGACAGGGGAAGGCATTTCAGGTTATTCCATCGGAGATGCGCCTGACTTACGTTCCTATTCATAGGGTAGCTATCTAGCTCCCTATCGATCTAACCCTTCCCTCCCTATCGAGAAAGCGCGCTACCAGAGGTATTAGTACAGCGTTATAAGCCCCAATCACCATCTACTACGGGGCAACAGCTATATAGATAGGAAAAGGATGGGTTTCTTCTTTATATTGGATACCGGGCCCGAGGTAGGAGGAGAATTGACCAGGTAAGGCCAGGGTCACGTAGGAGAGGATAACTTGATAGGCCGCCCTTTTGTACTTAATTTACCCATTTGACAAGAGCCTTCACTGAACAGGGGGTTCTAAAGGGTGGTGACCGGTTCAGGATGGATGACTAAATGGGCGTTCGAAGCAAGCTGTGCCTAGCTGATGCGATAACTTCTCTTCCCGGTGAGCAACCAACGAGAACAGCCATATTCGGTTCAATCTCGATCAATCCACCGATCTAACTCTCACCGGAGGTGTGGGAGGAGCGTATTCCGGATGGTCCGGAAACAAAGGATGGCTAGATAGCGACTGGACTTCCTTCCGAACTAGTTCAGTTGCCTTCCACTGAGGCAGGCCAGTCGGCTTACACTTAAATTAATTAGACAATGAGGCTGGTTACACGTTGGAGGTTACAATATGCATGCTTGATCTTACACCATGAGTGAGGTACGCCGCTTGAGGTACGATGCTTGATTTGTTACATTATGGCTGGTTCAGGATGAAGTTTACCCCATTAGGTACGATTACCTGCCAATTAAGTACGTGTTACGGAAGCATTATGACGTTTACCTTGTGGCAGCAGGCCTAATAAAAGATCGGATGCATGCACTATAGCATAGCCATTCATGTATGATATCACGCATATTGTTTGAACTAGTTATGTGCACCTGGCTGGGAACCTGAACTAAATAATATAAAAATGGAAATTAGTATTGAGCCTTATTTACTCGCATATAGACGTTATACTCCCGTTCCGTTCAATCAGCAGATCGAGATTGAGATTGAGTTCAAGAGCCCGCAGCAGATCGATAGCCAATTGAAATAGCAGCCATTGATCCAATTACACCCATTGATACGCCAGTGGACTATTAAGCAGTTTCTGTTCGAGCAACTTTCCATTTAGTAGACCCCCCAGCAAATCCACCAGCAACATCCCCAGTTCCGGATTTAGTCCCAGCAAACCCCGTCCCTCCCCAGTGTATTTAGATTCAAGGGCGTTATAGAGAGCATGAAATATGGACTGTATGAAGGAAGGGTATTTATTAAATCATATTGATGCTATACCTTTTATGGTATATAAACTTGGTAAACAGGACCTTAAATGAATTATGGATCTCGATCTGTATCGGAAGCTGCCTCCTTCCACGCATCTGATTATAGGACTGGAACTAGGCAAGGTGATGCTGATTCATGGATTTTATCTTGACTGAACTATACTCTTTCATCACGTTTCTCTCTGCCAGGATGCCCTTTCACTCCATGCCGGTAGGTGATCCAAGCGGTTGATACCAGGTGTCAAGGTGGTGCTTCAAGTGTTTATGCACTCAATGTAAGGTGCCTATGTCTTTTCTTGGATATTTTGTTTGGAATCGATGCACGATCTTACTTACTAGCACCTGCTCTTGGTTTCCGCTTTAGGGATATTGTGAAGGAGGAGCCTTTAGCAGCCGGAAGTCTCTTTCATATTTACCTTAGTCTGGGACCTACCTCTCAACAGCAGAGGAAACTTTCCACCTTCATAAAACATCCTCTCACCTTCCTATCATCTTTACCCATTCACCAGGAGGAGCCAAGCCAAGTGGCTTCCGGTCAGTTTGGGAACGAATGGATCGTGCTTGAAGATCGATCGATACGACCCCTACCGAAGCATTCATTCCGAAGTAAAGCAAGACGGACCGCGTTATGATAGGCAGGCACTTTCTTAAGTAAGTGCTTAAGCAACTGAATCTAATTTGGTGTTTTTGTATCTCGATCTCGATATGCCTTTACTTATGATGCTACCTTTGCCTTTGATGGAACCGGGCTCGATCCGTTAGAGCTAAATATCGAACTAAAACCTACACCTTTGCCTTTACTGCTGCGGACTTTGTTCGGTAAACTGAAACCGCTTATTCTACATGGAGTTAAAAGTGAACAAGCAATGCAAAGTCAAGTTTGCCATCAATTAGAACTTTTATGATCAAGTGGTTGTAGATGTGGTTCCATTGGATGTATGTGGAGTTCTCTTGGGAAGCCCATACTTGTATGTGCGAGATGCCATTTTCATGAGGAGAGTAAACCAGTATAGGCTAGTAAAGGATGGAAAGGCATATAAGGACAAAGCCAAACTCTCTCTGATCAGCACTCATTAGGCTAGAAGAATCATGGGTAGTATTAATAAGTTTTATTTTTGTTTTTTTCAAGAATAAAAGCAGCAAGGAGAGGGTAGCAAGTTGGAGATGAAGGCATCCTTGGAAGGATGTAGTTACGATAAGGGTCAGCAGCTACAACAACTGATTGAATCCAATAAGGAAGTGTTCAAGAGCCTTGGGGAGTACCACCCAAGCGAGAGGTTTAACACGAAATTCAGTTGCTGCTGGAGTCACCACTACCTAACATTGGGCTTTCTAGGCGGTCCATCATTGAAGCATATGAAGTGAAGAAGCAGCTGCAGCAGTTGTTGGAGCAGGGAGTGATCAGACCAAGTACGTCACCATGTGGTTCACCCATCATCCTGGTGCCAAAGAAGAATGGAATCTGGAGAATGTGCATTGACTACCGTGCCCCATTAAGAATATATATCCTTTGCCAAGGATTGAGGACTTTTTGGATCAGCTGCAACAAGCCAAATTATTCACCAAACTAGACCTCAAATCAGGTTACCATCAAGTGAGGATAAAAGCGAAAGACGTGTGGAATAAAACATACAAAACAAGGAAAGGTTTGTATGAGTGGTTAGTAATGCCTTTCGGTTTATGCAATGCACCTTCCACTTTAATGATATTATTAGTAATGTGTTACACCCTTTCATTGATTCATTTGTAATTGTATATCTAGATGACATAGTAATCTTCAGTAATATGTGGCAAGAGCACCTCACACATGTGACACAGGTACTAGAGACCTTAAGGAAGAATAAAGTCATTTCCAATTTGCAAAAATGTGAGTTTTATAAGACTTCCTTTCAATATCTTGGACACATTATTGGTGCAGGAGAGCTTAATCGGGCTAAGATTTTCATGAAATTAGAAATGATGAGTAGGAAAGATACATATTAAGACTAGGAAGTAGATGATGTTGAGGAAGTAATAAACCCTTTAAGATATTGTTAATTCAATAATAAATAGAAAGTATAGTATTGACTCCTGCTCTATAGTCTAAGTCAAACTCTATAGTCTAAGTCAAATAAGATATTAGTACCATATATAGTAGAGTGTTAAAATCAGGATAGATAATTAGGCCTTTAACATTTATTATGTGGTGTTTACAACCTAGAGCTCCTTTACTTATGATGTTGGGATTCCTTACTTAAAGTAGCAAGTTAGAATAGCAAGGATTAGTATGAGGACTTAGTAACTAAGTTATGGTTGTATGAGATAGGCTAACTAGCTAACAACTAGACTAATAACTAGGGGAACCTATAACTCACTTACCCTCTAACTTACTGACTTAGCTTTAACTTACTGACTAAGCTATAACTTACTAACTAACAGGAATACACTTATTAAGGAATTAAGGATTTAGAAATGGATAGTATTCCCTATTATAATAAGTAAAGCTAGAGGAATAGAGTATAGGATTGGTCTTTAGTCTTAGATAAAGAAAAGAGAATACAGTGAAATAATAGATAATACAGTGACAGAGGAGCGACATTAACCCTTGAAACAGAAATAATAGGAGCTCTTCTTCATTACTTATCAGCAGGATGGGAACCCACCACCTTTCATGATCAATCTTTATTCCCTCTCTTGCCTTTCATGATCGATATTTATTTACTCTCTTGGTGGGTGTCTGGGCTATATACATGGTATGAGGAACTAGGCTATGAGGTAGTTACGCGTGGAGGGAGATTACTATTGACAATCGTGGACTTACTTACCTTTACTTACTCACCCTTTAATATTAGATAGAAGAAGATTAGGATTAGATAGAAGAAGATTAGATAGAAAGCCCGGACCAAACTAGTCTATATTAGCCAACCTCTTAGATCTAAGAGAGGCTTAGGAAATAGAAGCTGGTGGATAAACAAGGGTAACTTGAACTGGCGAATATGCTGGCTTTGTTGGGGGTGAACCTACTGCTTTTGGCTTGACCTCAGAGAAGTAAACAAGCCGTCCCCCTTCAGAACATAAGTTTTTGCTTTTGGGCGGTATCGTTCCATTCTCAAACTATCAAACAGAGTATAAGGCATGTGCTTCGTTGACTACAATAAGGAAGGTTTAAAAACCACCGGACTTCTAAAATAGGGTAAGGTAAAAAACACTGTTCCAATTAGAATAGAATAGAATAGGAAGTATTAATTAGGCAATGGGAAGACAGCGAGCATGGGCGAACAGTTAATATATTCCAATTTTGGGTGGCATCTCGCTTGGAAAATGCTTCCTTCACTCTTTCATAATCCGATTATTCTAATATAGGAGGAGTTATCGATTGCTTGAGCAAACATTACTTGCTTTCTTCCTTGCTTAAATCAGCTTGCTTTCTTTCTGCTCTCCTCGTCAGTCATGCAAAATAAAGAGTAAATAAGCTTTCACTCAGTCACGAAGGAATAGCTCAATTAAAGTACATGCAGATAGGCTTTGTTGATCTAAAAAAAGGTGCGGAGCTCTTTCCCGACAAAGGAGGGGAAGGAAATCACACGTTTTCCGGTTGGTCTCTGCTATCAGTGGTTCATAATCATCCAAACTAATATTTTATTATGATAGCAGCACATAATAATGGACCATAACTACTACCTATAGATGATGCAAGTAATTCAAAACCCGTTTATCCCGAACCAGCATCCGTAGATCCGGCAAGAGCATCCCTCCTTGTTCCCGATCCATATCCAAATCTAGTTTTCAAGCCAATTGTTGACTCAGCATAGTTCCCTCGCCCCACACCTATTCTTAAATCCCCGGAACCCCCCTCCCTATTCGAAAACCATAGCCCATTTTAGTAAAGCTAGTAAAGGTAAAAGGGGTAAACAGAAACAAAGGCAATTTTTCACTAGCAGGATAGGCAAAGATAGCTGCAGTATGGTACAAGGCGCCTTCTATCGGTGGTTTATCTAATAAGCACCGTGGTGGGCCCTTGTTAATGGACCAGATGAAACTTCAGTTGCTTACCTTGGACCTATTGATCCAGAGCCAGCTAACCGAGTTGAATCATAACTAGTGAAGGCACAAAAAATATGGGTAAAGGCTTCTTTAGCGCCTAAGGTAGCACCAAAGCCAGAGGAAGGATAGAGCGACGGCACCTATAGTGGCAGAGCCCGTAAATTGAATAGACTCATAGACAAAAATATTGATCCAAACCCATTCATTGGAGATCCAGTATATCTATATTTCCGGTTGACCTTGTTTACTAAAACACAGAAGCACCAATAGCATAGATATAACAAAGGCATCTGAGCAAGCAGCGGTGGATACATGCGGTAATACGTGCGTGAGTTGTAACTCACTATCTATAGATAGATATAGACTTCCATTACTCTACTCTTCCTGCCCGGGCCGAATCATGTTGTATAGCGATAATAGGGCCCGCTTCCTTATAGCTCTTCTTACTGGTCCCTTTACTGCGCGGTGTTTCTTAAATCCAAGAAACAACAGCAGAGATTTGTTCCGCGAGAAGGAGGATACGGTAAGTAGAAAGCCGGGCTCTCACTCTAATAGCTGTATCGCTCACGAAGGACATGATGGTGGGGGCAGTACAGAAGCTATAGCCGAGGGGAGAGGGTATCATGAAGAAAGCTTCCTGACTGGAGCTGGAGTTTAGGCGGAGATTCAACTAGACGCTGTAATGGTAGCAATGTTGTTTCTGCGAAACCCGGGCCAACGGGACGAAGTCATATTTTCCCCTCTTGTCCGAAACCAGTGATTGGATTTAATAAATGCAAGTTGAAAGATTATTTGGCACGTTATACCATCTTTCTCCCAGCATCATAAAACTATTATTTTAGCATCCAAAAAGATTACTGCCGTACAAAAAAGAGGCCTGTATAAAACACCGTGAAAGCATTGAGATATGGGATACCATAATTGGCTAGAAAACTTACAGTGCTAAAATCATGTTTTATGTTCTCTCTTTCCATACTGCACACTAAAGCCATTTCCACTGCTTTTTTTTTTCGTAATTGCATATCTAAAAGGAAGGGTAAGAGGCAACTTGTTATCGCTCAACGGCATCCCGCCCTAGACGAACCTGGATAAGGATGGAATAAAGCCCGAATCCATCGATCGGTTTGGTGACTGGGTTACTTGGTTAGTGACTGGGTTACTGGGAGACAGAACCAAGGAGTATACGGGCAATGGTTCTGTAAATAATCAATATCCTTCCGTCCCAGCCCTTTAACCTTATCCTACTCCTTCCGTAAATAAGAGATATAAAGGTTTAGGTTTAATAATTTCCCTTCCTTCCGTGGTTGGATGACTGGGAATGAATTGGTGCAGTGGGACCCATGCGGGCTAGAGGGCTTTCCTGGAGGGCGGATGTTGTGCGTTTGACTCTGGGCCTCATTTTAGTCTTTTTCCATGCTTGCACCCAGTCTGATGGTGGTATTACGTATCCTCTCTTGTACATCCACCGTTATGTGCTTTACAATGTAAAAATTCTGTGGACATGGGTGAATTAACTTGAACTGGTACTGCCTGTCTTGTGCCAGCTGAGCAATCATCCTCACCATCGTCTGATAGTCTCAAGTGATGTTTACATCCCTGGGCTTCTATCCTAGTTGTGGCAAAGAAATGGGCATATTGGATTCCGAGGTCTACCCCTGGTCCTCTTGTGCATCCTGCATCTCCTCATCTTTTAGTTGTTATTATTATTATTAATCTTCCTTGGAATCCAAGGTGGATTTATCAATTGTTTCTTTTTTTTATTTCTTTCCACCATCCGAATCTTCATCGCCTCCTCCAGCAGTTGTATCCATCATCTGTGATCCTTTGTCTGAGCTTGTTTTGGGGTATCTTTCTGATCCTGTGTTGCACATAGTTCCTGAGCTTGTTCTTTTGCCTCTCCGCCTATGGTCTGATGACCTTTGGCAGCATCTTTTTGTTCCTCTATAACTGGTACCCCTGGCGGGGTAGTGACTTCCTCATTGTCTAAGATGTGCGCAATCTTTTTTTATGAGTAGCCTCCTGTGGGTCAGGAGGAACATGAGTCAATAAAAGAACTGGAGGAGTTGTCAATTTGACCTCTTTTTGTTGTACGCTACATCCTCCATTTAAGGTTGCATCTGTACGAAGGCCCTTTACCACTGCTGCCATTTCCGTTGCCTGTGTGATTGAACGATGGGTTGTGCCCGGTGGATGTTGTGTTCGCGGCTTATTAATAGGATCTTAGTTAGCAATTCTACCAGTTGTGTAAGGCCTTCTTGCACCTCCTTACTGGACCAAGACTCCTTTACCGTCGTGACAATACAATCGTTGGCATAGGGAAAACAGGCTTGATCGAACTCCCTTCCCTATAAGGTTGAACCCTCTCTTAAACTGGACTCGGTGGTGGCTATGGCAGTTGCTTTTTTATCTTCCTTGGCTGCATTGGCATGAGGGTTAGCGATTCCCGGACCAGGATCGGGACTCGGTCAAACTCTTCATCCTCGGGGTTCAGCTTCTTCTTCGAAAACAGAAAAGAGTTTCCTTCCACTGTCGTGGCCGTGGTGATGCCCGGCCAACTTTGGACTTCTTCTTGAATGGATCGGGCATCCAGAATGTAAGGAAGGGGGCTTATCTCCACCCTATAACTACCCTCCATGATAGGTTAGACGTAACTATTGTCCCTCGTTGCTTCGAACTTAAACCACTTTTTCAAATGGTTTCTAATTTGAGTTGGAACCGGTGTTTATACTGAAAAAATGCCACCGTTTAATAAAACCACTCATTGAAGGTCCTGTCATTATAGTCTCTGTTGTCTATGTCTTGCCTGGCTCTCCATGGTCTGTAAGCTGATGAGACCAGAGTGATTTCTTGGGGATCCAGCTTGCGCCCCTTGAGTGGCTCCCAGTTGAACATTGTGAAAGCAATAAGGAAATAGCCGTACGAGGGTGAGGTTTTTGTGTAGGCTTCATTAATGTATTGCACAAACTCATTCATAAATAACTTACATTAGTTGAGGCGCTTCCCCTCTGCGCATGCCCCGGCAGCTGACAAGATATCCAAATTACACTCTCCTTTCTTCTGTTTTCGTATGGCGTGGCATGCCAGAATCCGTGCTTCCATCCTAACAGGTGTGGAGTGAATAGATGCAATATCCACCTCCTTGTATCCTCGATGCATCCCGTGGCGAGTGTACAGGTCCTCCTCCCCGCTATTTTTTTGCCTTTAATGCTATAGGAACGCTGTTGTGACTATTGGTCCATCCAAGGATAGAACCATAAAGTATCTCACACGTGCTCTAGGGTAAAAGGGTAAGGCTGGTCGAGCCATAGCTTACCCTGATGTACTCTGCTGATTAATAACTTTATGCATCATTGTATTACCGACGTGGAGCCAAAGGTCGGGACACTGAGCAGGCTCATTAATTAAGATACCTGTATTCGTTGGATTTGTGCCTATTGGTTGCTAGGCTGGTGCATATGGTCATTTATGTACTGCTACTGTCTTCAATTGCTTGGCTGCTCTAGACCTTTCATCTGTAGAATTACTAAGTATAATGGTGGGGTTATGCTTATATTGATCAACATCGTCTATCATACTCTATCACATCTAGTTGAAACCTATATATGGTATTTATGCATCTTACGTACGAGCTTCTTCTATAATAAAACCATAACCTTTATAAACCTCGCGTACAGATAACTGTACTCAATGCTAGTAAACCAAAGAAATGGAAACCATAAGTAAGCTCAATATCACTATTACAACAAGTATAACTTTCACTAGTTATGGAGAGCTTTATTACCCTATTCGATGACTATGATAGTGTTGTTTATTAGTCATAGGATCTCGCATATTACTTATACCAAAAATAGGTACGGAAGAACCGAGTGAGAAGGAGGAACACATAAATGGAGGAGTAAAAAAGGCCCCATGTTACCAACCAGATGATATATTGGTTGAGTGAGTTAAAGTTGCCAACAGACATGAGAGAAGGAACCCCC
>Ga0233342_1000032_pt1 | contig 39822 bp, 22 predicted proteins | sample GEONDECOMP273_FD_180706 | JGI IMG/M metagenome (GOLD analysis project Ga0233342, IMG submission 180706) | Leaf litter microbial communities from Shasta-Trinity National Forest, California, United States - GEON-DECOMP-273 | ecosystem: Environmental > Terrestrial > Plant litter > Unclassified...
TACGGAACATTTGAATGCTCCTACCTGGCCTGGCCTGGACTGCACCTAAGCGGGTAGCAAGATCTCGATCGGCAGGTAGTTTCACTGTGGGCTGAAGGTGAACACTGCGCTCGCTGTTGGGAACAACAGGTGTGCTCGCAGGTGACGGGTGAACAGTGTGACGAGCAATTGGGGTGTTTGGGAGGGTGAACTGTGGAACAATGGTGGCAAGTGCTCTGTGGAATGAGGGTGGCCGGGGAAGGGTGTCGCCATGCATTCAGATGCTCAGTTTGGTGCTCGCTCCAACTAGGCTCGGATTTCGCGATCCAACTACTAGGTAGGCTGTCAATAAATCTCTATCAATCTCAGGGGCAAGGGAGGCCAGGGAGGGTTAACTTTGCGCGGAAGGTTAACTGTGCTGTTCCGGTTTACAGGTGTGCAGCGACGAAGCCGTTAAGTTCTTGGAAGATTCAATCAGCAGTGAAGGGAGAGTGAAAGGAATACTCATACCCCTCAAAAAGCTGTTGTGACTATTGGCATCAACTGGTTAATCGGGAGTAGTAAGTGAATCGGCATCAACTAGTTAATCGGGCTCATCAAGACAATGGGGCTATCGGACTGCTCTATGGGAGGGCTAAGGAGTATCCTCATCTATACCGGGCTCACAAGGATAATGAATATGGTGATCTTGTTGATGTAGAGAGAGATCTCTCAGAGTAGATGCAAGTATCACGTATATATGCGATCTCATATATGTATGAGGACCTGTACGTATAGCTTATCAATTAGGTGGCCTCCTAGATGGCCTTCTCGTTATGGTTATGATGGGAACTACTCCATTATACCTCCTCGTTATGATGGGGAGGTCACCTAGGGGAGGATTTCACCCGATCCCATAAAAATGAAATCTTATTATGCCAAAATGGTCAATAGTAAATAGGAGGTTGTTTTGTTCAATCTGGCTTCCCTAACTTATTGCCTGCCTGCTTCGACGAACCAACCCAATTGGTGTGTCCGTGGTTGTTCGGATGTGCTCTCTGGCCCCAAGTTTGTGTGGAGCGATAAGTCCTCTTACAATTTCATTTTTGGCTTTGTTAAGTTCTTTCTTTTTCTGTCGATACAAATGTGAATCGGCTTTTATAAGACTTTTACAATTGCATGTGATTTCGTTGCCTTATTAATATGAACATACATATGTAGATATGATTTTGCTTATTGAAAGTTATTAGTATGGTGTCTTGCGCTGGTTTTTACCTCTTCCTTTTTCGCAAGCTAGGTTCCAAGCAAGGTAGAGCCCTTGGAAGGAAGCGTGTAAGAGCTAGAGTATTAGTGAGTGCTAGCGATAGGACGCATAGCGTAGATATGGTTATTGGAAGTAGGTGTAGTGGACGTGGGGTTAGGGACGATAAAAGCAGTAGACGGTGAGATAGCTTGGTTGAAGGCTATAGCGGTGGTGAGATTGCTAGCAGTAATGGGGTGAGGGAGTACTTTTTCTTATTCCATGGATAACTATTGGTTCGAGATACTATTGATTTCCCATGACACGATGTACGAGGACAGGTTGGTACAATAACTATTTACTTTGCCCTTGTTTCACGAGGTTCAGTTTAAAGAGCTTAAGGTTCGGTTATACCAGTTTGCTTGTACAACATCGGGTTATACCCTTTCATTTGTATGGGACAACATGGTTGGTTCACACAGTATATCTTCCCAGTGAAAGTCTCAGCAGTCCAAGAAAGTAGCAGCACGAAGCAGACACCATAGTATTATTTTCAGTCTAAGTATCATTCTAAGTATCAATGACTATCTCTAGCTTTTCCTTTACCTTATTTATTTTAACCTTGATTATTATTCTCTTTATAGGTCACAGCTTCAACAAGACCAGTTGCTTGTCGGTATGGATGATAAAACATCCCATGAGCAGGACGAGGTAAGGATGCTTATCAGCTCAGCAACTAGGACGAGGCAAGGATGATGGCCCAATAGCAGGACGAGGTAAGGAAGGATCCAGCCTACTAACTCGACTAAGACAATTAAGGGGCGGAGCCGCTCGACCATAAGGGAGAGGGGTGCCAGATTAGAACTATACTAATTATTAGGGCTCGGTCACTAACAGATTATCACTCGACAATGCGAGTAAAGGTACCATACCAACCAGCTCGGGATGATTACCATCCCAATCAATTTTTAGCGATAGTAGTAGGAGGTAGACCAGCTGAGCTAGCGTAGAGGAGGTAGGCTTATGAGCCGAACTCTTATCGTAAAGGATTGCATATCAGCAATAGAAGTGCGAGACGACGACGAGGTCAAAATTTGCTTATGATTTGCCTATTTATACTTAGATGTTTAAGGTCCCGACGAAGTTGGGGAAATGTGTCTTTCCCTAGAACGTAAATATAAAACTCCAACAACCCGGCAGGTGTCTCGGGTATGAATAAATAGGAATCGGGTGTCCGTCAATGAGTGAAATAGGTGGGTACGGTCCGGGGTGCAAAGTATACTTTGTTGTTGGGGTGGTGCAATAATGGATGATTTCATAGCTACACCCTATTTAATCCCTTCCCTTCACCTTTGAATTATATGAAAAGGTGAAGCAAAGTGTCTTCCGACCCTTACCATAGATGAGTTAATCCGTATCTTGTAGTAAAAGGTAGGTGTTCTATATTCAATATGAGCTTGAAGTTATTTATGTTATCGTTGATTATTATTCTATAAACGTCGATAACTTCCGCTCTTGATCACTATTTATAGTAGCTAAAGAGGAATAGATCCTACTCTTCTAACATCAAATTATTACCATAATTACAATAAGTATTTAATTTATCCTACACAACTAATAATAGGAGTATAGTTCCTACACTCTAACTACTCTAACTTCCTTCTATCTCATATATAAACCAACTATAGTATAATATCTCAATAACTAGAGAGGATCCTAATTGACCCATACATTTTCCGTCTCAGCCTACTAAAAACGTGGAAATAAATAGAAAACTGAATCGCATAATGACATATATAATGAGTGGCTCTCGCTAAAGGAAGACGTTTAATATAATAAAAATGCCTTGCGTAATTACATATATACATAGATTGATCGATTTACTAAGCGTTTCTCGTTCTCGGATCAGTTCACAACGGTAAGTTAGCAGTGCATCGTGACGATACCCAATATTGGCTCACAGCTGGACCACTATGGTACGCCACGCACACAGCTGATTGAGCATAATGACATATATAAAGAACTCACCTAGAGCCCACAGCGAATGCATCTGTGAATCACCCACATCTCCTCTCCTTTTAGTCGAGACCTCCTTCCTAGGACCTCAGTGAAAGCATACGAAATTGAGTGTGTAGGTTCAGAATTTGTTACGGCAACGTGTAGGGCGAGGAATTGAAACTACTTTTATAAAAAAGCTGCTCATTCTTTATATATGTAATTACGCTTTTAGGCGAGTGATTGAAGCATCACACATTAAATGGATTCACACACTGATGAGAGAGATCGTAGCTAACTTTATTATATGTAATTACGCTTTTTCATTTTCAGTGATCAAATGAATCCTGGAAAGAGGCAATCCCAGGTGGCGCACTCGATGCCCCAAGAGGCGATCCAAGTGTTGAGGCACTCAATGCTTAGCTTTCTTTAAACTTTCAATTATATCACTCCCAATACGAAGTACAATCTCACGTCCCAATGCGACGAGGGACAATCTAAGCTCCCCATCGAAGTCTAATCTATCTCACTCCCCATCGAGGGACAATCTAAGCCCCATGTTATCTACCCTCGAACCTCCAACTCTACCCTCTGCCCTATACCCTCTCTGCCCTCCCCAACTCACTTACGGATACGGAACACACGTTCCTACTCGCTCGATCGAATGGATGCTATGATAATGATAATGAATTTGGCTCTACCTCTTATGCTCTTTTTATCTATGCTATTGGTGCTTTCTATTATTCTGCTGGTTCTGGGTCAACTCAATATCGAACTCCGATTGCAACAAAGTCATCCAGTAGAACCGGAACATTAATAGGCTCTCTCTGTGACGGGAGGAGAAAGAAAAGCAGCAAGAGCAAGGCCACGTTTGCACTCTAACAATTACCAGCCACTCTGCCCTATAAAGTTTTTAGCTTGGGATTCAAACTTATATAAGGTACACATCTCGCTCTCTAAAACCAGAATATAAATCTCGCTCATGAAGGCCAGAAACTGGGTCTATATCTCGAACATCATAATCTCTACTACGGAGCATCACAAACATCAGCATCTCGATAACGATCAGGAACTGGAACTACTAGCTATGGGACTTAAGGATATGAAACTGGTGGGGGTAACGCCTCTTCCGCCTATCACTTTCCCATTTCACCGGCCACTTCTAGATATCTAGATATACATTGATCTAGCGATATATTGAGATACTAATAATGGGATGAAGAATGGAATAAGTGTACAATAAGTGTACAAGGAAGGGTAGGTGTCATCTGAGAGTATAATATATAATGGCCTACTTATATTAAAGGGGTAAGAATAGAGTGGAGGGATACCTGAGTTGAGGGAGGGCAGGGCAGTTTGAGGCTTAGGCGGTTTATCCCGGCACCTGCTCGACCATCTATTCGCGTCTAACCCAACTTAGTAGGCCCCTATTATCTATTCATATATTCATCTATAAATATGTATCTATATAAATATGTATCTATATCTCTATTTATCTATATCTGTATGTATCTATATGTTAATGGTGTTTGCCTTTCATAATAGGGCGGGCTTTACGAGAAGCAGGAACTCCTATAGGGGCCTAAAAAATAGAAGGCGGACCTGGTAATTTTGAGAGTGCGAACGGGGCTCTCCTCTGGGTTTATTCTTTATCAAATCTGTTGCCTTCCTCTAGAGATGTATCGAGAAAGGATAGAAGGTAAGGAGAAGGTAAAGGAATCCTCCCACCAGAAAGGGTATCTTATATTTTGCCTTTCTTATGACTTGCCTTAGCACTCGTCATCAAGTAACTCTTTAGGCATTCTTCAGTCTAGATTCGGGCTTTTAAGGAAATGGAGAGATAGATAAGAGCCCTCGGCCCAAGATCACAAATTTAAGGAGCTTAATTTTAAGTTGGGGTCGGTTGTTGCTTTGGTTGATAGATTGGTCAGTTTTATTCACCTCCCTCCGGAGGCGGTTCAGTCCCACACTCAGGCTGTTTGCATGGACCCGGTTCGGCTCTGCATTGCACCCCCGAAATTAAGAAAGAAAGGGACCAGTTGGCACATGCAACAGTTACGCGCCCAGCATTGCACCTTTGTATTGTTAAATAAGAGTAAAATTATGCTGAATAGTTCTAGGTGACAGAAGATGTACTATCTGGGCCCGCATTCTAGTTTTTTCTCTGCATACAATCTTAGGACTTTCGTTCGCTAACTCATCAAAGCGATAGCGAAGGTAAGGTCACTTGCCTTAGCTCTGCGTAAAGTATCTTGCATAATAACGTAGATATATAAATAGGTGATAGGTTTTCAATTTAAAGCAGTACTAGCAAGTGGTAGAATAGAACCTTTCAGTATCCCCTCACCGCTTATAGTTCCAGTCCCAGCAGTAGAGCCAGCATCTCGCCTAGTGGCATTCCTTCTTCCAAGTCTATACCCAGCAGCTTCCCCACCAGCGCTTCGCCTAGCGTACCCTCTAGATAAAGATGCAGTTCCATCAAATCCAGGCGTGGATACATGTGCATAGGTTGCATCCGTGTATATAAAATATCCACTTAGACCTTCCTTTTTACCTTGCTCTAGGTTTTATGTAAGATACAAAGTACAGTGTATATAGAACTTAATGCATGGACAAGGAATCAATATATACTATCTCTTTTGTGGAAATATGGAGAATAATTACATATATAACTGAGATAATATACCCTATCTCTTTCTATCTTATTATTTGTGAAACCGGAAATAATAACCCATAAGTGCATGTGGACTACAGGCTAGTAGTGTCTTTTAAGGTGGCACAAAATACTGCACTCTCCTAAGTCTCAAGTGCTAGTGTCCCTGGAACTTTTACTTTACAGACTACAGCTAGCTACTAACTACTAGCCGTTATAGAGTCGTTATAGAGAGAGAATAACTATAACTATTCTAATTTCAATCTTGATAGAACTTCTATTTCTATTCTGCACTTATGTTTATTTATTCTGCACTCATGTTCAGGTTAACACTACTGCTATCAAATAGAGAAGATAGGTTTCACTAGCTAGAACTACTAGAACAAGAGATTTATTTCACTATGCTCAGTTAAATGCTTAGTTAAGCTAAGAGAACAACAATGAGAGTAAGGCTTAGATAAAGCTAATTAGTCTTACCATAATTGTTAGTTGTCATCTTGTCCAACCAAATATTATTCTCTTTCTAATGATTTAACGTATATATGGCTTCACGTATACTTCCATCGGATTATAGCGGATTATAGTTTCCCATAGGCATTTACTCAAAATAAATTTGAATTGGAACTAAGGCTATGCAACTGACTGCTTTTTTTTTCACTCTATGGAGAAATTACAGCAGGCTTGAACGGAACTACAGTCTCCCATAGGGCTAAGACTTAAGCTAGTCCAGTTCATAGGGAGCTCTACTTAATGTTTTATTTTTATTTCCAAATGCATGTTTCTTATAATGCCATTTTATAGCTATTACCTTTTTGTACCTTTTTGATTTCATCCATTCCACTTATACAGGAGTTGTTGGATTAGGAGGAAGGAAGAGAGATAAAGGAAAGATAAAAAAGATTAAATAAATAAATAAAGAAACTCCTGGCATCAAGTACCAGCATTGAGTACCAGCATCTATTTCTTCTTGGCATCGACTGCATTGACTATTGGGATCGACTCTAGGATCGCCTATTTTGGAATATGGCTGGGGTACTACTATGCCAAAGGACTATTATAAGAAGGGGTATACTTAGATGGGGACTAAAGACTATTGGCTATTGGAATGCCCTAGAAGTTCTATAAGATTAGCAATGAGAAGGTTTTCTCTGAATAAAAAGGGGTATACTTAGATGGGGCCAATCAAATTTTCTTTAGCAGTATGAACTAGCACTTGAGACTTAGAGTGTTAAAGTCATAAGATACACTTTTCTGTTAGTCCTTAGAGTAAGGTTGTCTATGCCCCAAATAGGTACTACTAGCCTTACAGACAACTTTCTTTTGTACTTGCCTTTGTATGAGAGTAAGTTCTCCATGGAAACTAGCCTTGTAATAGCCTGCTGAATCTTAAGCAGTAAGTATTGGATCACTGTATAGGATTAGCCTCTCCCATAGGATTAGCGGAATAGCCTAGCGGATTCTGGATTTACTAGCGGCTATTTACTAGCGGCTATCGTCGAACTGACATCGTCGAACTGACTATGAGTGTCACTAACCTTATGCACTTACTGTTACAGCACTTATTAGCAGAGCATCCCATGAGTACCGATCTTTGTAAGCATTCTGTTGTATGTCACATGGGTAACATTTCCTTTCTCTCGGCCATGGAGTGAATAAAGGGTACTTATATAACATGTTGTGTGGAATCCCACCCAGACAGACTCCAAGCCAAGTATAAAAGCCAGTAGATTGCATGTTTTTTGTGTTAATGACAGTGGCCCGTTAAGCTAATACCTAATCCATATTTGACTATTATATTCTATGTATATCTAATTTCATTTGTGTTGTATTTGTGATTGTTCCATTAATGATATATTTTATAATTCTGTTGTCTTATATCCATGGGAACATACAATGATAAACTCTATTGGCCGACTGGGAATGACCGGTTGCCTATGATTGGTTGCACGTAATACTGGGCACGGGGGCAACTTGGCACGTACTAGAGCTTCCTGCACCTGTCTACTCTTATCTAAGAGACTAAGATAATTGCATAGTATCATATCTATATATATATTAAGGAGATCTCCGTTATTATTTATAATCAGAAGCTGTAGGTGCTAGGGCTAAAGGTGCAGTCTGAGGATGTAGGCATCTCGGGCTGTCTGTGTCTCCGTCCAGTTCCGGTCAGTGGGAACACTTCATGCATGGGTTTTCAGGTGATGCACCACCTCACACTAGTTCACTTCCCCCCTTTGGGCGCTCAAATAGCGCAGCAGCCACAGTGGAGTATCCAAGTCCGTTCAGTGGGAAGACTTAATGCATGGGTGTATCAGTTCTCAGGGTAGTAATCCACCCCAACACTCTTGGTATGGGGTCTGGATTTAACTTCTATATTCTTCCCGTATCTGTACTTCCTTCACTGAAGTCTGTATCTTTAATAAATAGAGAGAGTAATGAAAATGTGGCATTCTTACTATAAAAGAAAAGAACTTGAAGTGGCCCCTACCTATAGGTTATGGATAACTTTGCACGAACATGTATCCTTCCTGGGCACGGTGGATCGAGAACTGCTGGTCACGTATCCATCCTGTTCACATCACTGGTACCGCACGGACAACCCAACCGCATCTAGGGCACATGGGATCTACGGATCAGGCCCAAAGGTAATATGTAGGGAATATATCCCCCTATTCTTATTTATGAAGTCTCCATTCTTTTAACAAGAGAAAAAAGCCCAAAGCTTAAGATTGCATATTATTACAAATTACTACAATGGCAAAGTGAAGCGTAGAGATGCGAATAATATGTATAGAGAAGAGTATTGTATAGATATGTAGTATATGGAATGGAATAATTACATATATAACTGATATACCTGGTCTGTGTTGTAAACTTAGAATGTATGTAGGAAGGTGCGTAGCTCTTTCCCGACAAAGGAGGGGATTTAGGGGGAAATGGTTCCACCTCACGCTGCTGGGCACAACACATTATATCCCTGACCGACTACCTGAGACCAGGCGGCTCAATGTTTTATGCACATGGGGGAAATGAGAAAGCAAGCAAACAATAGCCAGATAAAACACCTTCGGCAGTTGGATCATTAGTATAGAACTATTATGCCTGATTCTATATTCTAACAAGCACTGACACTACTTGTTGGTGGCACTAGCTTCATCACTGACAAGCTGCACTGAAAGAAGAGCTTATTCATACACCAGAGCTTCCATAGTCTATGCCCTATGTTTTTTATGTGGGATTACCACTCTTCTCTATTGATCTACTCTTAATAGAGACGTCTTTAGTTTATGCCCTTTGGTGTATGGTGCCTTATGACTTCCTAGAATGAGCTTCAGATTACTTAGGCAAAGTTAAACGTATATATGCAATATCATAGACTAGGGACTATGCCAAGCGACTATCTATGTAGGGAATATATCCTCCCCTATTAGGACATGACTGGTACTATAACTAGGGACTCTCAGCAAGGACAACGGTATATTGGTGACTACTGGCTCTCAACAACTATGATCAACGGTAATGTAGTACCAGGTAATGTTGAGAAGGCTGGCCTGGGTGTGCATAAATTTGGTGCTTTGAAGCAGAAGGCTTTCCTACAGGATGCCATCAAGATGTTGAAGAATATAGATACACCCACTACTCTACAAGTTACATAATAGCCTGTAGTTGTTCTTGTTTAACATTGGCAGAATGCAGATATAGTTGTGGAAGAATCCTGCTTACAGGAGCTCGATATAATGATATGGAACCTATGTGGTAATGGTTTAATTTATTCGCTGAAATCCTAGATGATTACCACTCTATCTATCTGAAGGTATTCTTCAGATGGAATAGTCTAATCCCATTCCGGAACCAGAGATCATAGTTATCAAACGAGCAATCGAGAGGGGAGCAGTGTCGGGTTTAGGTGGTGTTCCTCCAATGAGAACGACACCAAGTACTTCATGACGAGCTCTAATATGATCAGATTTCAGAGCAAGCATCTCTTGTTAAATAGAAGCAACACCAAGCCCTTGCTCTCCTTTTATCGAGCAAGAGCTTCGCACCTTTTGGAGCCCATACTTCATTTATTACACCGTTCGGATCTTATTAGAACAGGTCGTTGTTGAAAAAGTGCACAAGGTCCAAATGTGCATGGATTTTACCATAACTCGATGAATTAATTTCGGCATATAAGCTCTTCCTATCTAACAGGGTGTTCAAAATGAGATCCCGTTCTTCCATGAACCCATCTCTCCTAGGATGATTGGGTTCATATAACCTACCCATTCATAAGCTGTTTGCTCACTAGCAGGATCCAGGAAACACCACTAGTTCCACCGAAGGAAGCTTCTCGCCCATATCGGCACGTCAATTGTTTCGGGCTTCCTGTGGGCGTCGAACATCTGTCCTACATTCAAATGGATCAAATACCATATCAACCGGTGTTCCGTCTTGCAAATGAGGCATATCTTGTCCGGGCGGGCGACATATTGATCGAACTAAGGTAGGCAATAGGTAAGGGTTGAGTTAGCGCGTTCTGGAACTAAGACAGACGGCTCTTTAGACACTCGACCGCCAGGGAAGGAGTAGATGTGGAGGAGCTGTTAAGATAGTATAAGTGTTTTATTAACATAATTATAGCAAGGTTATTATTACTTAATAACCTCAAGGGGCCTAGCTTTTGGTTTTAGAGCTATTGAAAATCACTAATATTATTGAAATATAATTGGAAAAAATGACAAATTGAGTAGGGTATTTAAGAATTGATTCTAACTCTATTTCTTTCATTAGATACCCTTCCGTCCTTTCAATTCAATCTTCTTTCTTTAAAGCGGATAATAAACAAAACTTATAGCTTAAAGAGAAGAAGCCAAGGAATGAATAGGAATAAGAACTACTAGATAGAGAGGGATGATATTGGATGATATTGATTGATTGAGGATGTCTTGCCTCCAAGAATGTGGACTTCTGGGTGGGAGGAGAGTAAGCGTCTTCCTGCGTAGCGTATAGTGAGACCTGACAGCGCTATAACGTATATCTAAACCCTGCCTAGCCTTTCCTGCGTAGCATCTACCGCCAGCGTAATGACATATATAGAGTGAGACCCGCCTCTGCTCTCCTTAACCCGCTAATCCCACGAGGTAAAGGGATAGCTCGCTTCGCTCAACACTCATCCCAGCCCTGAGCACTGTCCCTCTACCCGCCCAAGGAGGACCATTACCATTATTTACCATTATTGGTTCACGACGTGTGCCCGATGAAAAGCGTAATGACATAGAGTTCTTGTGCTTTTGAGCAGTTGGAGATAGTGTTGTGATTGAACTTAAAAAAAAATGAAAGCAACCCATAAAGTTATGTCAAAGAAATATAGGAAGTTGAAAATGCCCCAAAATTGCTTAAGTTGGAGATTAATGGGATGAAGATACTATTTAATAAGTTGCGGCATTGCTGAAGGAGTATGTTTCCACAAATATTGACAGAGATGAAGAGCATTAAACAGGAGCTCGAAGAGATTCAAATCAAATTGTGGCGAGATCTGAAGCCAATCAAACATCACACCTACCGCTTCAATCCACGAGTAAAAAAAAGTGAAAAAGGAGCGTAGCCGCTTGGACTTACGGGGCAAGGAAATTGATCAGATGCTTGTTGTGGGCTTTCTTTTTTCTATGGATGAATATGGTTGGATCAACCCCATAGTGATTCAAAGTAAGAAGGTAAAAATAATATTCGATTTTGTGTAGACTTCATAAACCTTAATTCTGCATGTCTGCATCAACCATTCCCGACTCCTTTCAGTGATGAGGTGCTAAATTTAGTTGTTGAGAAAGATGAGAGTAGTAGGTATGAAAAGATAGGAGTATACCCGCCTACCTAGGGGCCCTTTACTTCCCCTTACCTTATCTAGGTTGGACTACTACCGCTCGATAAAGACGAATGGCTTACTACAGGCTCTTAGACCGGCTCTGCTACTGCATTCGCCGGGTCATAATATTGATAGAAATGACCCGATATCAGATCGGAGGTGCTATTCAGTATTGACATATCCGCGGATATACTCGCTATCAATGCAGCTATTTACCCACTTGTACACCCCCTTTGGACATGCTGACAAATAAGCTCCCCCCACGGCATTGCATTTATTAGGGTTATCACTTTCTCAGCTACCCTATAGATAGATGGATATGGAGAAATGTTATATAACTGGAATACCCACATTGCAATCTCCCCAGTGCACATTCCCTAGATACAAATCATCGATCCACTCAGCATTTATTAGGTTCTTCCTTATACACGCTATTATAGATGATCTTATCCTTCCTATAAAGTTAGGAGAGCTAAGAGGTGTGCTACTGGATGGATAGATTCTTTATTTCACCATGAGGTGTCCAGGGGGTTCCGGGGACTGCTGGTATCCTTCGTAGAAGGGAGACGTTTTAGTTTAGAGCTAACCTAACGGACAGAAGGAACTTAACTAACGGCACCTGACAAAGAGCAAACAGCTAATCTCAACTACTTGACTTGAGTCCCAGTACTGAAGTCACTTCCAGAGTTGACTTCGGAAAGAAAGACTCTCTGAGCAAAACCAAACGCACTTGCCTTTGGGGGCTCGTTCCGTCAGGCTACATGAGCCAGGACGATTATAGGTTGTTGTATTCACCCTTGCCCCCGACTCAATTGAACTCCCATCCTTTGGAAATTATCCTCGTTAGGCTAGGGAGGGTACTATCGAGATGGGTATTTTAGTTGGGAGCCGAACACTGAACTGAACACCTTAAGTGAGTAATGGACAGCCTTCACTGAACGCTAGCCTAACAAATATATCCGGGTGGGAGGAAGGCTTAAGCTATATACAGTTTATTCCCTCCACGGAGTAACCTTCCTTTCTTGAACTCTCGTTTCAACCGGCCCTGCCTCCCTCGTTCATTAAGTATGGGTCCTTTCCTTCCGGATAGAGACTTTATGTCCTCCCTCCCGCTTGCCTACACCTACGAATGCAGATTAGTTGAGGGCTAGAACTCCCTGATGATTAGTTATAACTTATGAGGGCTATGTTGAAATGAAGGCCTGAACACCCGATGGTAAAGTTATACTTTCTGGGCTCCTACCCACACCCCAGCTATATCTCTTGAACCGGAGAGAGGGATTTATTTGATTCTGGCTGGCAGTGGGAAGGTCTCGGAATAGCCAGTAGGTGCAGTGCCCCATTACTTTTTAGCTTTGTCTATCCTTCATCCCCAGGCAAGTATTCTCTGCCCCCGATGGAGCTTTCTTTCTTCTCCGAAGTGAACATTATCAACAGATAGAATGGATGGCCTTCCGGATGTAACATTATCAACAGATAGAAAAGATGGCCAAATGTAGGTCCACTGAGCGAGATTCCATTGAGCCTTACGGAGCAGCCCTGTTTTAGCAGTTATACCCCAGAAAAAACAGGAGTGAATTGATCGGAGTAAGCTACGGTCAAAGGTACTTACCGGCCAGGTATTAGAAGGGTTGGGATATTCGTAGCTAGGTAGGTGGGGTGCCCATGCCTGGTTGGGATACTATGGCAGGTATGATAAGGGCCATTGAGTGAGGCGGTTTTAAGCCCATGTATTCATTCCTCCTTTTTCCTGTTACTGTTAGTCCCTTAAGGTACATAATCCTCACTAGAAAAGAGGTACAATAACCTTACGAATAAAGAGGCCATTAAGGAGATACAGTACTATTGGGTAAATAGGTACAGTAACCCCTCTATTAAGTAAGGAGGTCCGGAGCCAAACCCCACTAATAAGGTAAAGTCACCACCTATAAAGATACTTAGTGGAGCTTAGCTGAGATAGAAGTAACCTAAAATAGGTATTGGTACGCTAGCTGAGAAAGAGGCCTTTTTTTCTTCTTAACATCAACCTAACCAACCCAATAAGGAGTAAACCTTTTCAAAATGCATAGTAACTGATGGAAAAGAGGTGTGCGCTGACCTAGCTTAAAAAGGAGGATAAAGGGGCGGAGCTGCTCGACCATACGGGAGAGGGATAATCACACAAGCAAAATCCACGGTATCCATGAGACGACAGAGGACAAGGTGACCACCACTAAAAGATCATGAGCGGGGTAGCGGAGCGATTCCACTGCGACGGTTACCTTATACACAAATTCTATTACCATTAATAACCCACGTACCCTAAGCATAAAGAACAAACAATTGAGTAATATAAGATAGTATAGTGATACGGCAGCGACCTTGAGCGTAGTCACAGGAAGGGGGGCAACGCATAAGCGAGCCATAGCCATGGTGGAATGAACTACAAGGGGAAATACAACCGCAGCGGTGGGAAATTGAAATCCTGATCCATCAAATGAAGTTTATGCAGCTGGCTCTTAAATCGAAGAGTCACTTGATTCTTCAAATTAAGAGTCTGATAACCATCCTGATTTTTATGATAGGAACGCTCCGGCATCAGATGCCTACGCAGCAGGTGAGGTACGCCCCTGAAAAGGAAAAGGCTAAACTCCCGACACACTCTCGAATTCAGGGAATGCAAACTGGTAAGGCAATAGGCCATTCGAGTCCTTTTCTTTCGGTGGAGTAGGTCTCATAAGGACTGAACCACAGAGGCGGGCCTATCGTAAGGCGGGACTATCTAATTAAAACGACTTAGTATGTCGCGTCTTATGCCGTATGTACCGAATTCGTTCGGGAGACATGGTCCCCGCCGCCATCTATTTATTCATCCATAAGTAGTATAAAGAAGCTAAAAGTAGTATAAGTAAGGGTGTTCTAAAGATGTACTAAGTAGTATAAAGACTAAGTAAGTAGGAGTAATTAGGGTAGTCTAAAAATGCATGAAGTAGGAGTATGAATAATACAAAATAGGTATAACTAAAGAAGAGAAGAAGTGGTTCTTTGAGCTCATAGGAGAAAGGTCTATCTTAGCTACATGCTGCCTGGTCTCATAACCAATCTAATTAGGTAGCTCTTAGCTCTTAGGAAAATGGGAGAATTACTAATGTTATTATTTGTTGAACTTGTCTGGAAGCTCCCTGAGAACTAACTAAATAATAAGTAAGTTAGCTTTTAGTAAGCAGGAGAACTACTAAGCACTACATAGAAAAAACAAACTACATAGGCCAATCATGGGTTGCTGAGATGGTGTTTATGAGGCTTTTCATTGCTGTTTTTAAGGAGAAGATATAGGAGTTAGGCTACTCATGAAAGCTTAGGCTCTTAGAAGCTCAATCATGGTGCTTAGGCTCTTAGAAGCTCACTCAGCTAAGATGAACTAGGAGATATCAAGGAGCTCTTAGCTTAACATGAAACCTTAAAGTAGCTCACGGGTAAGATGGAGAACAAATTAGCTATTAGGAGAAAGGCTCTAAAGAGTAAACTTGCCTAAAGAGAATTGAAAGTGAAATAACCCGGTGGATAGATTAAACCTCTGACCCTTTAAACGGAGGTCTGTCAAGGTCTAAAATGTGCTTTGACGGGCTGGGCTTTTCCTAATGTAACCATGAACAAAAGGGGATGTATAGGCTAAAAGGCTGCTTGATGCTAAAAGGTAGGAGCTGCCCTGTAACCAATGCTCCCCTGACAACCAAAGGCACCCCTCCTAAAAGCAATGGGTCCCGTAAACGCTATGGCTGCCCTTTCACCTATGGCTCTCCTTAAACCCATGTAGCGATAGCGTACCTTACATTTTCAACCCATGGAGTGCTAGCGTACCTTACATTGCCTCATTCCTTAAAGCAATGGCTCCCCTAACAACAAAGGTATCTGGCACCTAGCAATAGCGTACCTTACATGGCCTCCCCTAATAAAAAAGTAAATGGGTAGTGTAAAAGGGTCATTCCCAGCATAACCCGGAGGAGTAAAAGTAGTGGCATCATTGCAAGCCCAACGCATAGTAGTAGTAAAAGTAGTTGCGGCATTCAAAGCCCAAGCATAAAGAGCATAAAAATTCCCAGTCTAATTCCTAGCAGCACAAGATAACTAGAAAAAGAATCAAAGTTTAAGGAGCATAATTGCAAGCAGAAGCAGGATCATAATTAGAAAGGTTGCCATAATCATTTGTACACAGCAAAAAAAGCATCATTATTGTAACCGTAAGGCCCAGAACCAAAAGAAGATTAAACCTCACCCGGCTACTACGGAAGCTAAACACATATCTAAGGGACAGCTACGTACTTACAGCAGATAGGGAGATAAGTAAACAAAACATTGGGGAACTTTGATCGGTCACACCCCACATGTTTATTCGAGCCAGACCATACCGAGATTTAGACCACGAAGAACATAAATAGGGATAGATCACAATAAGAAGCAAGTGCCCGAGTGCAATTGAAATATGAAGGGGGAAAGCATTATAGCTGTGCGGACCCCGGCGGAACCCATAACCCAATAACTAGACTGGTTGGACCCGTGTTATTTACCGGCGAGAAGCACGAGACCTTAAAAAAAAAACTGAGCTATTTACGATAACCCCGTGTTACCGCTTGAGAACTTATTATTTACTGCTTAGCGGGGTTATACTTATTATTTACCTATAATGAGAAGCGGACCTTGATCCTCTCACCTGACTCACCGATCCTATAAGAGCACCAGCGTAGGTTAATACATTAATGAAAAAGTGAAAAAGGGTCTGGCGGCCAGGCCAGCCACCAACCGCCGTCATAGAATAAGGGGGTTGGACGAAGGTTGATCAACCTCGACTGGGACTCTAGGCACAGACCGAAGAGGGGGTGGTTTTCTAAATTAATACTTGCAGCCAGCGGTTTTACCTCACTGAGACAGAGATGCTCTTACTTGTAAGTTGATCCCCCTCTCTGGTTAAACCCATCTCGTTATAAAGCAGGCGGCTTTTCTATTTCAAACTTACCCCAATCTCTATATCAACCTCCACCTTACCTGCATTAACATGGATGGATGGATGGAAGGAAGGGACGGAACTCAGAATAGCGAGGACTTCTAGTTTCGTACAAGACTGCTCTCTACCAACAGTGGGCACTAAAACAAAATATCGCACACCCATAACGACACTCGAACTAACCATGGACTCACCTGATAAGGAACAAAACACCCGGTAAGAAACAACCAGACTCAATAAAAAAATCAATCAATATTAGGAACTCAACATGACCCAGACTCACTCAATAAGAAAAGTACAGAGGAGAGGGAAGAAAGGGCAGAGGAAGGAGGTTTAGCCAGCACTTGGTTCAAGCAGTATATAGCACTTGGTTCAAGCAGTATATGCTTTAGGTAGTGTCCCTCACAAAATGGGAGATTGCACCTAGCGGTAGCGTCCCTCATCCACGCATGTGTTCCCGCATCCCGCTGCATCACACAAAAGGGGGGGGATTCGGAAGATGATTACCATAAGAGACAAGAAGAGACAAGACCAGCAGCACAGTAATTACGAGGAAACCAGAAACCAGACACTCCCTTAACTCTTACTCCTAGCAGTTCTTTTACTTATCTATTCCCACCCAACCAGAGCTAGTATTGACCTTAAAGGAGAACCACAAAGAAAGCCAAGGGGATATGGCTCACTCGCGGCCTAACACTTATTGACCTAACTCAACTACCTGATAGTGCAAACAAAACACCTATGTGGTTGAACCTCCCCAGTCTCGTCCACGACAATATAGGTTCAAATTAGGTCCCCCATGGGGATCTCCACGAGCTCATGCAGCAGCCTTACACCTGGGCACGTGAGGACCTGAATCCTGAATAGCTATATTGCTTGCTTAGTGGAACCTCTCCTATCAGCGGTTGTGGAACCTCATCTGGAGACACGGCCTTCTTTATGGTGCAGTCAGTTGCCAATGGATATACCATTTGAGGTGCTGATGTTTCGACTCTATCTTGGTCGGTACCTACCACCTCATCCTATTTGGTCGATTGAACCTCATCACCTATTGGTTTAACTTCGTCTCTAAAGGAATCATGAAAGGAATTCACATGTTCATAGAAAAGAATCTATACTTTATATAATCCTATGAAGAATGTGATTCATCTGACCCTGCAGAATTTGGAACTACCTCATCATAGTGCTCACAATGGGGATATGGCCACTTACCCACACGGACTCTCATGCTGCTGGTAACGCCCAATGGATTTACCACGGGCTCATGCAGCCTTACCTGGTAAGAACCTGAATCCTGAATAGCTCTTCTCGATGATGTGGGAATTTCCTCTCCCTTTAGTCGAGCCCGCTTAACGCTTCCTCGGAACCATAAATTTGACATAGTTTAGTCTCCCTTCGTCAGTAACCATGATAATAAGAGCAAAATATAGAGCAAAATATTTGGATATTTCCCATTATTCCCTTTCCATTATATAGAATGGTGATGAAATATGGACCATAGACCTGGTGAAAACAGCAGAAGCTGGAGTTAAGGATGGGGCTTTGGAGATGGATGGACTAACCCAACGGAACTAATTTGTATTAGTGAACTAGGATCAAGGTGCTAAACAATGGCCTACTAGTAGTATGGGAGGAGGGGGTCTCGGCAACTTACCATACGTATTGGTGTTTTGGAACCTCCTCCTTGTGTTCCCTTATGAGAAGCGCCGAAGCTTAGGCCTGGACACTCGTTGTGGAAAACCTCCTCATGCGGGAGATCCCAAGCACTAATAAAGTTTGGGGATCTTTCTGTCCCAACCAAATGTAACATGGGGAGGACATGGATCCTCTGTATAGTGGGTTACACTCTGGATGAAGAGCTGTGGTAGCGGAACTCCTATCAGTTGTTGTAGAAACTCATATGGAACAGGTATTTACCAATACCGGGCCACAGGAGGTCTTGGGGAATGGGTGGGTGCCTAAGAGATAAAATACCCCTATTGAACAGGTAAGGTTTGGAATATGTGGTCCAATAAACAAATGAACATGGTTAAATGACTTCAAAATGAAAGTTGTGCACTTAGGGCTAGTTTTGTAAGGTCTAGCTGCTATGGCAAGGTCTGAGTCTAGTGGATAACTTTTTTGGTTCCGTTAAGTAGTTAAGTGCAGCTCACTCTGACAGCCAAGGGAAAACTAGGAGATACACTACCCCAGATCTAGGCCATAAATTGAGGTCATACACTACATAGTGCAAAGCCATACATAGAGAGTGTAGCTCCATGATTTGCTTTAGTACTGGCACACATACATATGGAATGATTGATTCCTATGTACAAAAGGTAAAGGTAAAAGCCTCCATGGCTTCCTATATTCACATCACAATGTGGTTGTTACTATGGTCGTATTTCCTCTCCATGGTTCATCCGGAAGTCAAAAAGCTTCCGGCCTTCCACGGCTCATGCTTGGTTCATGATTTATGGTTAAAATCCGCTCCTACCTTTCCGTGTTCTTGGTTCCTGCCTTCCATGGTTGTTCTGTATTGGTTCTTTGAGGAGCAAGGCTGCTCATTAGCTAGCCTTGTTTGCAAAAAAGTGAAATGGATATTGGATGTGTATTATGGTATTCTATGGTGGAGATAATATATGTCTTCATAGTTTTTATCATGGATACCCGGAGGAGGAAGGCATAATGCAGGCATCCTCCCGGGCCTGCTGCGTATTAGTAACATCTTTCGGCCCAGGTCTTTCCTTCCATTTAGGTAATGTGCCAGGAGGTAGATTGATTGATCGATCCTTAGTTGGATTGGATCTTTACGCCCTTCGATATGTTCCGAGCACACCATTGAGAGTATTATAGTCAGGGGCTCAATAAGCATTGTATCTCGCAGCTCCCCTAGCTGTTTACTCATAAACATCGTCCAGCATGCATACATATTAAACGTGAACGTTCGTTGATGCCCGATCTTAGCAATGAATGTAGGGCAATGGGTGCAGGCGGAGAGCCTCCCTAGTTAGCCCGGGTAAGGCTGGTCACGGATCCACAAATGAGATGTGGTACCCGTTGCATGCGCCAAACCAGCGCGAATAGAATATATTGGGCTATAGATTCAGAGGAGAGATGCACGATCGTAAGTCCAGGAGTTTCTAAATAATACACCTCAATTATGCCCCAGGTAAATGCCATAATTCAAGGTAGAGCCTATAGGGGAGGGATAGAGTAATTATAAGCCATGCGTTAGATGGAACCCGGTCATTCTTATATTTGTTTGGTGAACATGGCAAGATATGGGTAATTCAAAAGTGCAAGGGGTGGGGTGGTTATCGCTTAGTCAATTATATGCGCCTGCCTTGGGGCATTGGCTAGTGAAAAATGGTCTATGAAGGGTATAAAGGGCAAGACACCTATTATAATGGAAATGATAGATAGTTCAATTATGTATGGGGTCTAGGTTTGCAAAACAGAGATAGATCTTTTTAGAATAGATATAAACCTCGCAGGGTATAGATGTGTGGGGATACAAGTGAGCAGAGAGGCTAGGTAGAACCATTCTTGCAGATCAGGTAGTTTCATTAAAGCAGGTCAGGTTGTGCCAGTGTGAGGTGCACCTATTCCCCTACCTTTTAAGGAAATACCCACCATCTCTACGTTTAATACAATAGCTTTAACTCTAAGGCAAGTTACCTTATTTACATATTGTCCCAACATAAGAAAGGATAAATCAAAGAAGATGGGTAAAGTGTAATAATGAGGGTAAAAAGTAACAAGAGATATGGTGGTGATTCATGTATAATAAGAGAGATTGCTTATATGGGTTATAGTGAAGGAAGGCTATATCAGGCTGGGATTGTCTCAGCTTCATCTATCTTGCACCGGGGAAAGAGAAAACTAAAATGGAGTAATATGCTCTCGTGATCGAAGAAACACTATATCAACCCGACGAAACAAGACAAGTGCTCAATCTGACCCTTATCTATATCCTCCTAGCAGTATCTTTAAGAATAAACAAGGTGCTAATCCCCCCAGTTTGAAGTGTCCTATGTTGGTCTCCTCGCTGTCTTCCTGATCGTTTCCGTTCCCGAAGCGTGGCCTTTTTTGGAAAGTAGTATAGGTCTAAGTATAGGTCTAAGTCTGAGGTCCAAGGCTGGAGGGAAGAGTATACTTTAAGTATCGGAGGGCATTGTCTTTGCCCATCCTGCTCTGAATATGTTGGCAATACAATCTGGTCTCTCTTTTTCCAGCAGCTTCCACCCGACTAACTCAGTCTGTTGGTGCAAAACCCGCCTGTGTTTTCTCCCTTTGATTAACTAACACTCCTTCCTTCACTTCCGTTGCCACCGGGCCGCTCCTTTCCGGCCAGCATTCCTTTACGGAAGGAGTACAAACTAGTGGAGGTAACGTAGGGAGAGTCTAGGTCACGGAGTATTTCTTTGCTCCTGCAGTTTCACAAAAACCCCACACCCCATAATTCACTATGCAAGTATCCCAGTACCCACCCAGTAATTGAAACCCTTCCTTCCCTATAACAAGGGAATGCACCGAAGGGCCGTATATATGGGAGCTTACTGTCTACTGTTCTGAGTATACCGTTGCTGTAGGATAACCCGAACAACCCTTTCTTACTTACTTGATTAAGTCTTAGTTACATGCCCTATGGACTTCCTTATGGTAAGGCACTGTTCGCCACTTAATGATACACGGGGTATGGTATGGGGACGAATGATCCTGTTAGTGAGAGTCATAGCGATTTCACACCAAGAGTGATGTACTACAATTGTTATATATAGATAGATAGATACATATATGATTCACCTGGTAGGGGAAGTTCATACGCGCGCAGAAAGACATTCAAATATGTCAGGTAGTGTATTTAATTCAGTTTGGGTTGAGCCATTCACGCTGGTCAGGTAGTCAGTCTGGAATGATAATGTTTTTTCATTATTTCCCAACTCATCAACTTCTTGCCTGGTCCAAACCAGAGCTCTCTATTTAGTAAAGTGAAACGCAGATATGCGTAGATATGCGAGTGATTCTGTTCCAATTAGTCTATGCACTTAGTTCCATGGAATAAGCTTACAAAGAAAGCCTACCAGATGAGCTTACGTCAGATGACTCTTGGATCAAGTATCAGCATCGAGCAGCATCAACTGTTTCTTGGATCGAGACCTGGGCATTCATTTAAACCTGGTATGGAATATAATGCATAGTTTTCAAGGGCTATTTCCACCAAAGGAGATCTTATTCTGAGGATTCCAAGGGGGTATAGGCTAAGGATACTTCTTTATAAACTATACCATTGATGATGAAGCACCTACACTTGAGAGCGGACATACGTTTTGGTATAACTCTTATAACAAAATTGACTTATTCAGCTGTTTTAGCAAATTGCTACTCTTTGGGGTCGCGGACATCATTACTCAGCAGGCACTACAACTTTATTTTATTCCTTATAAACTATATACTATCCCTATCGGTCGAGCAGCTCCTATCCTCGCTCCTTTATGATCGTTCAGCTATTTTAACCCATAAAACCCTTTGATATCCTTCTGCCCGCTTTTCACTTGCCTTATGGAACACCCCCCGCAGAGCTTAAGTCAAGGAGCAAAGCTAACACCAATAGCAAAGGAGGCTCCTTAGTTCCATACCCGATCTCAGAAGCAAAGGTAGTAATAATGAAAACATCTGCTTTGATATTTAGATCGAAACTAAAATGCACCAAGGGTAAGAATAGAGCTATCTCCATAAATACCTGCTGCCTAGGTCCTCTTCCATGTTGTGATCCATATGAGACCAGAAACAGAGGTAGTTTACCCAACAAAAAAGTAAACCCCAAAGCAAAAGTAGCGTATATAGAGGCAGATACATAGATAGAGTCAACCCGCTTTCCGGACGAGAAGATAAGCTGAACCCCCTCGCCCTCTCTGTAGGCGCTTGCTTAGGTAGGTTCAAAAGTTCAAAGACCTTTAAACAGCTAATCGGAGAAGTCAGAGAAGTTGGATCTGTTGGATCTTTTATTATGGGTACCTTCTTTTAGCCACTGCATTTAACAAAATCTATGACCGGGCTTGGGCCGGGTTCACAATCTAAGCTTGGATAAGCTTGGACCGGTCTAACTATAAATAATAAGAATACGCCCACAAAGCTTTTCTGGCTAGCTATACCAGTATTGTTACTCAATTTTCCACCTTCCTTCGTTGGGCCAGCTCAACCCTTTATAGGGATACAGCCCACCTCACCGGGGCAGCCCCCCGCTCTCCCGAGCCCCCCCGGGAGGAATAACCTCAGAGGAGGACTTGCTGTGGTATCCCTCGTCCTATGGTATAACCGCACTGTCAATTGAACTTCCACTTGGTCCTTTTAATGGTAAAGTTACAGTCAATTAAACTGTAACTTAATCCATTAAAAGGGATAACGTTTACTAGTGAGCTAAGGGATAACGCTATGTATACGTTCCATCAGTTGGACTGTCACTTAATCCATCGTCCATCGTCGGTGGGACTGTCAGTGAATGTATACGTTCACCAGTTAGCTAAGGAATAAAGCTAATGGCACAAGAAATATTCCCTATAGTGGATTCCCTTATAATCTATAAAAGAGGTGTAATAAATAAATATCTACTATGATGACAATCCTTAAATACCTAAGTGAGGTACACATCTACTTACCTATGACTACACAGCTCCAAACAAGTTTTCTTAGTGTGTTAGAACAGAATAATCCCGAACTTTTAATGACAGATGAAGAAAAGAATCATTGTATTTAGTTATGGGACACAACTAACTCAAACAAAGCACGAGAAATCCTTAAAGAGATGATAAATAGCCTACCCAAGGATTCTCTTGGTTGGCAATATCTTTAATATAAGTGTCAATGGCATCTTGAGTACAGGGCAAGGCTTTACGAAGGCAGGGACAGAACAAGAAAGGGCAGCTGGCAAGGTAGGGTAGAAAGAGCAAAAGGCGGTAGAACAGGTGGGGCAGGGAATAATTAAACCAAGGTGCGTTAGTGCGAGTTGATACCTTCACGCGTTGAGAACCTTCCCCCAGCTACTTTCGCCATAGCGCCATAGGTGGATATCAGTCCCAACAGTTACCGTGTTCCGTCCATTCGGCCTGGGGCCCTACTCTATCCCTTCCAGTTTGGATTGATCGGGTGATCAACTATGCAAATCCAAAGAACAATGAAATAAACCGATCTTGCCCTTCAACACCTTTACTATAAACCAAGCAGGTCCATATCTTCCAGCAGCAGTTGATTGAGCAGGTGATTCTTTTTGTTTTTTATAAATATCTTACCCCATAGCTAGCAGCACTAAAGGCGGGATAAACAAAGGTAGCTATAGAAGAAGTTGGCTGAGTAAAAGCACCAGTTTCGGTAGAAGTACTCGTTTAAGCATCACAGCCAGCATCTTAACCAGATTGAGAAGCAGAGATGAGAGTAGTTAAAGATGCAAGAGCAGTTACAGGTCCAGCCTTAGCCGTTGATTACAATCCAGCACCACTAGCTAAAGATAAAGACCTAGAAGCAAGGCAAGCAGTGGTACCATACCCAATTCCATATATAGATACTCCAGGTACGAAAGGAGGAAGCATCTTCGCTACCGTCATAAGAAGCAAGGGAAGCAAGTTCATTGAGTTTATCCAGCACTACCAGTAGCCAAGGTAGTAGCACCAACAGCATAGGCCGTTGAAGCAGCTGAGTCAGCAGCAAATGTAGATAAAGTAATACCCTATTTATGAGCACATTAATTAGGGCGTGCTTTTCTAGGCCCGACCCACACCAGGTAGCGGTAAATGCACGAACGACATGGCTAGCATGGGAGCAAAACAACAGAGGAAAGAAAGTCATAAGTGCTGCGTCGCCTTGTCCTGCGGTGAGTGATAACTGCTGTGCAGCTGCTGTGTTTGAGTGAGGCGACGTGCTAACGAAGCTCGCTCTGTCTGGAGTTGCCTTTGGTGAGCGTGGTGAACCTCCTCCAGGGTATTTAATATGTAGTCTCGCTGTCCGTGTTGCAGCGAGTCAACGCGGCTGCCCGCTGGCCCGGAACTGGAACTTCCTTGTCCGGACTGCCTGCCGATAGCATCCATCTCGGCATTTTTGTAACGCATCCATTCTTCCCAGCCGAAGATGAGCTTAGCAGCCCTGCCCTGTTAGCTCTCTTCTTTCTCTGTGCTCTGTTGCAGTGATCGATCAAGCCTGGCGTATAGTAACTGGAGTGGTGTTAGCGTCTCTGCTTCCCTCGCTGTGTTGCTTGCAGTGTAAGCGTTCTGCCGTGCTTGTCTTGCCTTGTGTTTCGAGGGTCCAACGTACCATATATAACCTACCGGCGTGTTACACACGTTGCCCGCTGGCTGCCTGCAGGCCAATATATCACTGAGGCCACTCACTCACGAGGCCGCGTGCGCATACATAACGCCCTATCTAATAGCGATTACATAACGCCCGGTTACTATCGCCGCTTAAGCTTAGAGGGTCCGAGCGCACGTTATAATAACTCGGGACGTCCGTCCGGCTACACTTTTTTCACCATCAGTAACGAGACTACTACTACTTTTTTTTGAACTCACTGTAAGCGCCGTTATGGAAGGCCCTACCTACCGCGTTTGACTGTGATACTTATTAATGACAATTTCTTTATTAAATGAAATGCGCACTCAATTCATGAAATGTTACAGTAGGCGCCCTAGCGCGTTACCGAGTGAGCCTGCCCCACTTCGACGTAGCCACCCAAGTGAGTGATAATTTAGTTACGGCTGTTCTGTTATTTTGCATCTGGCTGGGCTCCTAGTAACAAATAGAGACAATGAATTGCTATTTATTGTTATTGTGGAATTCGTCCGTCATAAAGATGGAAGGCGCGCCTTGTAGCGGTCAACAAACGACTACTAATGCTAGGACTTGTGGCAAATTCGGAATAGTTCCGTCCGATCCGAAGCCAAGGTCAAGAATTCGGGTGATCCATCGCACGCCAAACATAGTTTCGAAAACCTGACTTGACACGAATAGCTAGTAAATGCTTTAATGAAAGGAAGCCGGACCTTACACTGTGATTAAGTTCCCCTCCCCTCCCCTACCTGTTTAACCTTACTTAATAGAAAGCCCCAACATCCTTTCCTCAAAGAGATAGCTCAGGTACAGGATACTTTATTTATACTACTCTCTCGAAGTAGCTATTTCTAGGTTATTTATTCCCTTCAAAGCTTGGGTGGGAGTTCGTAAATCTATCTGGGGCTTGATAGGTATAGTTCGCACCTTACTAAGGCTGGTAGCTAGAGCGGGCTGATCATCTTTGAACCGGACCTCGTGGAAGAACTAACCACTTACGCTTGAGCTAGGCCTACTTCTCTTTAAAGACCTACCCATTTGAGAATGCCTACCTATGGGCTGTAGTGAATCAAAAGGGCAGTTATGACGATCCCACAACGCTTTACAACTTAAATTAATGCAGCACTCCATCAAAACAAAGATTGGGTGAAGAAAGTAAATACAGAGGTAAGGTAAGTAAGTTGATAAAGTAAATAAAATTGAAAAGTGGACTACCCAAGTATTCTGTCCTATATCCCTCCGCTGGGTTCCTCAATAAAAGAAGTGTAAGTTCCGACGGATCCAACCTGTCCAACAGAAAGAAATCAAGTAGGCAAGGGTAATAAGAGGAATGAAGGGTAATAGGAAGAATGGTGGTCTAAGTGCTAACCAAAAATTGTACAAATATATTTCTGTAGTAAGAAAGTATGGAATGCAAGAAGGCAGTTCCGACAATCCCACACCATCACAACAACCGAGCTGTCCAACTGCGACAAGGGTATGGGGGAATGATATTATGTGCTGTGCCACCCATAATCGGGGGGGAGCAAAGGGATCATATTATTCTTTGCTTTGGCTACTCGACCAACCATCCAGCTGTGTCTCATAAGTTCTGCTGGCTTTAGTTCTTGCACCAATTAGGGAAAGAACATTCCCCTTGGTGGCCGCCGGTGGCGCACTGGAGTTGTTAAGTTCTCAATATCATTGATAGAAAGGAAGGGGACTCGTGAAAATGAAAAGAATGGAGAGTCAAAGGTAGCACTACCGCTTAGCACGGCAGGCCAAGGCTTAGCACTTACACTATCAGACGGCAGGCAAGTAGGATAAATCGTTCTTACACGGTAAGCTTAAGAAAACCCTTACCTTATAAATCTTACGGGCCGGAACTAGGGGAATAAAAAAAGAACGGAACTGGAAATATTTCCGCTAGAACACATTGAAAGCAAAATTTCGATAGAGAACAGTCTAATATTTATAGAGTTTCTAAAGGGTAGTATAATCTAAGTAAGCGGGTAGATCTAAGCAGTCAGTATGAAATGTAGGTCGGGTGGGGATCAATCGAAATCTCGAAGGGAGAAGGCAGACAAGGGGGAGCTGGTTGTTCGATGAAGGCGGTCAGGTTGAAGGATCGATGGAATCCAGGTAGGTTAAAGGTTTAAATAAATATAATTTACCATCCTCCCAGGAAAGGTTTAAAGAACCGGGCTTTCACGATAGGAAACATATGACTTATTGCTACCGCGCAGTAGAGAAAGGTTGAAAGAAAGCTAATTTCTTGGCAATTGCAACGGGACAGCTACTACAAGTTGAACTAAAAGTTCACTAATAGCAACCTATTAGAACAATTAAACTACAGCAAGAACAACGGCAAGTGATAAATAGAATCAAGCACTAAGAATAGGTTTTATACTAAGAGATCTAGTGGAACTACAACGCTGATAGAGCTAGAATTAGAATAGTGACATGGGAATAGATTTGGAATAGTTCTCAATCTCATTTCTGATGCACTACTATTGGAACTTACTATAGCTGAGCTAGGAACAACAACTAATAGATAGAGTGGCTTAGCGTAGGCAATACTAGGAGTTATAGTTCCGTTAGCGGTTAGAATAACTAGTTGTTATAGAGAGGCACTTAGCGAAGCGGCAATAGTGGTTAGAATTAGTCGTTCTATTTCAGCAAGCATGGAATACTGGGCTCACAATGAGCACTCTTCAACATGACAACATTAGACTATGATATACTAAAGTATACCATGTTTTTGTCGGCTCATGTATTCTAGAGGATGTTGTTGAAGAGGCTCAACCACCAAGTAAAAGGTCGGCAAAAATACGAGCTAAGAGAAAACATGGGAAGCAAGCGAAAGCAAGCAGGGGACCTTTGCTGACAACAAAATGGGTCTTGCATAAACTAGGCAGCGATGGCATATCAGATGGATGCACGAAGGACTTGGTATAGAATACTGTAAGGAACATCGACAACAGCTCCCGCTGCATGCCCCCTTCCAGCCTAAGTTACTATGCTTCGGGATATGGGTAGCGGGCATGTGGGTGCCACGCTATTGGCATCTTAGTAGGAAAAGAGGTGAAGTGTTGAGAAGAGGTGTAAGATTTACATGAAAGGGGAGCTCGCGCTTCTTTTCCCAATAAAAAGTGGCAAAGAGATACCCAAGTGTAGACCGAACCAACACCTTCAAGCATGAAAAAGTGCATTATCATTGCTTGGGTGCAATGGTTGGACTAATAACCCAACTAATTCCACGGCATTAGGGGTACCCATATACAGAAGCATGGAAAATGGAGTTTATGAGGGAAGCCATAGTAAGTCCAGACTTACAGCAATGGGCATGACTTAGCCTTGCGGTAGAAAGCTGAGTCAAGCTAGGTTAGCCTAGGGTGCTGAGGAAGTGGTACCGAGGATAAGTTGTTCAAAGGAGGCTACCATTAGGAATAAAGTGACCAGTGAAATCAGGGTTAGAGGTGGCTAGAGAAAGGGGGATTTTTGACCATGGGCAGGATAGTAAAAAACACATTTGCAATAACTCCATTGATAGACTTGGGTGCAGGAGCAACCAGCACGCCCAGCATGACCAATGCATTAATGGTGCATTTGGGCATATCCGGGAGCATGCAAGGCAACCGCGGGTAGTGATGGATCGGGCATGTGTGTGAAGCTTTTGGCAGCAGGGCATGTGACCAAGGGGCTTCGGCAAGTCAGAAAAGGATTCGACAAGGTGAGCATCAACAAAGGGCTTCAACAGTAAGCAAGAGGATTCAACAAGTAGGAAAGCGGAATAAATTACATCAGGCCCTCTCACCCAAGGAACACGGGTAAGACACTCCGATGAGGGGAAAATGGTTGTAAACCATGCCGGGCACATGTGGACACCATCAATAAAACACTTGGGTTCGTAGACAAATGGCCTTGATAACATGCCAAAGAATGGGCAAAATAGTTGAAAAAAGGGAGCACTCAACGAAGGTGTTCCCCAGAGAAGGAATCGAGAAAAGTGCCCAAAATGTGGGTCGATAGAGCTATCGATGAGTCTCCACAGGAAGACCGTTGAGAGAGAACCCACATTTCTTGGAGTTACCAAATGATACATCCCTCAGAAAAGGTGTAATCCAAGGAAGGCTTGGGTGCCCACTTATGAGGAAGATGAAAGTGTCTTGCCATATATATAAGTTGGGCACACAAGTAGCTAAGGGAATCCAAAAATGGGAGCTAAGGCATGGAGTAGCTCTGCAGTAACGGATCAATAAAAAGACCAAGGGATGAGGCGGGTAAGTCCTCAGGTCTACAATAAGAGCAAGACAAGCGAACTATCCGGAAGGAAATAAAATGTAGTGCGTCCAAGTCTAACAAGGAGCAGTTTTGGTTGAAGGTTGCTAAATAAAAACTTTATATAGCAAAGGCTTAGGGAAAAAGCTTGCCTATGGAAGAGTGTTGCAACAACCCCAATATTTGTTTACAAGTGATGCACAGTAAGTCTTTTGGGATAAAAACAAAGATATTGGTAATAAAGTTCATGAGCGGACTGTAATACCCTATTTTTTTTTTCACAAAAATGTAAATATGTAATTCTGTACATGTTAATGAGGCTAAAACCCTGATGTGAATGGGTCTAGATGACCAAGGATATTGTAAATATGTTATGATGTTATTAATATAAAAAAACCCCAACAACTATTGGGGAAAAGAAGGACAAAACAAGAATGGGGGGCTATGATTCCACGAGAGGGGGAAATGTATGGATGGGATATATAAGGGGAAGACCCTAGTTACCCAATTATCCTAAGCATTTGTGTTATCCATTAAGCTACTATATAAGCCCTACTTTAGCGGGATTAAAGGAGTGTTCCAAGTGGTATTTATAGCATGCCACTTGTAATTATCATGTCATGATGGGTATATATTGGGTAAATTCATCCTTTGAAGGAATCATTCATTGTGTAATTGTCATTATTTTAATGGGGGGATACTGTGAAGGAAGGGGAGGATTCAAGCATTTTATCATTTAGATTTCTTATCAGAGCGAGGATTCTGCTGAGGTCATTTTGTATCATTTGATGATTCTATATCATTGTAGCATGGTCTGTCTTATGTGGGAGGACTGATTGAGGGTTTAGTATTCGTTGGGTTAATATGGAATCCATTGTGTACCTCACCCGAGTCCACCCTGAGAAATGATAGAGAACCTAGCTACCCTAAGAAACCGGTGTAAAAGCTGCTATTATATAGGTAATGACGCTTTTCTGCCCTCGCCAACCAAGTCAATCAGTAAGTAGCTGCTAGTCAGTCTTTATATATGTAATTACACTTTAGGCTTTTTATAATAGATCGTACCCTAATAGAATAATCTCGTTACAAAGATATATCTATAAACACGTGCTAATGTTGGAACAACAGGCAATGCATGCTGGAACTTAACTAGGGATGCCAGAACACCAGAAATTATTGTTAGAACATCACACGTAGTAACTATAGCTTTTTTTTGAAGCATCATTTCTAGAAAATACTTGGGTCTCACTCCTAGGAACAATGGCAGATGTCGAAATATCACTGATATGAACAGCTCGGTCTGCTGGGGCTTGCTCTCGATCAAGCCCTTCCCGCTGCTTGCTGGAGGTTCTGTTACAGGATATGGATATGCAATTGGAAGGTATGCCATAGGCACTAAAACTGGAAGGTATTTTACTGAAATCGGCTCTCGACCTGCGCCTCTATTCCTGCTGCCTTAGGTGCCTTTACCCTTGTTTATGTGGGCCTTGCTCCTTTTTTTCTCACCTTGATTGCTCTTGCCTCTATTGCTTCCCTCCCGCATAGCGCTTTGACTATACCTCTATGGGATCAAATGATTCAAGGTCAACTACGGGTGCTTTTGTTCGGTCAATGAGAAAAACTAGACCTGCTACTGGATATGCTATTTGTTTTTACCTTATATGGTTCTTAACTAGGTGGTTGGTAGTTCTAATCAGCATCTCGCTCTCTAGCATCAGGATCGATATCTATAAACTATTCTTCATCTTTCCCACCCGCAGCAGTAAGCACCCACCGTCTATACTCTTCTATCGTATTAGCCTCCCTTGGCATAACCATATAGTAGATATAGGCAACCAGCCGGGTATACACATAACAGCCCTCATATCATATTTTGTTATTCAGTGATAGGTTTAATGTTGTCATATGGGTAGCCTGCAACGTAGGGCCTAAGGTTGTATCTTTTCCTCGGTGAATCATCATCGACTGGCTCAACAGGATCTACTGTATCAAACTCATAAGAATTAACTGCTGCTCATGCTGGGCTTCCTTTTGCTGCAAGGAATTATGAAGATAATATTGAATCTGCTGGTTCCACTTATGCCACTGGAACTGATCCTGGAACTGCTTTGGTAACTGCTCCTGGGAATGCAGGTCGTGATGTTCCTGGTTGTAGTGCTGCTGGTTCAGCTTATTCAACTGCCAATGGAAATGATCCTGGTCATTTAATTAATTAGGCAATTCAGTAAGGGGGCGTGGACTCATCATATTTATAAGTTCTTATCTAAGATCAGATAGATAAATCAAAACACATTGTAATTAATTGGGAGACGACATGCATAGGGGGTTCTTGCATCATCATTGAATGAGGCTGGTTCAGGAATACTTTTATTCTGGGGTTGCTGCCCCTTCAACAGCTGATGGAAATGATCCTTCAAATGATCCAAATGCTTCTGCTTTGAATGCCGGGTCCACTGGTGCTGTTGGTTGTGCCGCTTAGTCCGGTTCAATTGGTGACGCTGGGAATCCGGCGGGTTCAACTTATGCCGCTGGAAATGCGCTTGCTGCCCCACTTCCTGTTTCACTTATGCTTATAATGATTCTGTAAATGTTGGTAATACAGCTGGTTCAACTGATACTGGTGGGACTGATTTCAATTCTATTGGGAATGATCCTGAAACTTAGGCTGGGAATGAATGATCCGGTTCAATTGGTGCTTCTGGGAAGGCTGCTTAAAATGCTAGTGCTGTAGATCCTTTGTCTGCTGGGAAAGACGCTTGTTAAACTGGTGTTTATGAGAAGGCTGCTTATGAAAAGAATTCAAATGCTTATACGGCTGCTCCTGAGAATGCTGGGAATTAATTATATGCTCCAACTGCTGCTGGGAATTCAGCTTGTTAAACTGGTTATGCCGCTTTGACCGCTGGTCGTTCTTATGCTTCGACTGCTGGCTGTACTGCTGCTTCAAATGCTCTTCTGAGGAAGCTTAAAATACTGATACGGCAGCTTCAACTGCTCTTGGGAATGAAACTGGTTCAATGGAATCCTTTTGCTCCTGAGGATGCTGGGAACACTGCTGGAAATGAACATGCCCAAATACGTTTCAACTTATGCTGGAAAAATCATAATAATAAAGGTTCCACTGCTATGCCTAAGGTGCATAGCGGCCTTTATATAGGAGCACGCTGCTCTAACGATGGATATACTATTTTCTATTCTTGAATGAGATTATGGAAATATATAGATTAAACTCGCTCCTACGTGAAACACTTTATTGATGAATAGAATAAACAGATTTTAACGTAATCTAAATATCCTAAGTACTTATTGATTGGGTGAGAGGTTACCAGTTGGCTTAAACTTTTACGGGATTCCGAGCTCTCCGGGATCACAATAGGGTAAGTCTACAATTATTGATGTTGTTGGTTTAAAGAAGGACGCCGGTACTGGGATGTGAGGGCTATGCCGGAACCCCTGAGTAATGATCGCGATTACCTATTATACTGGTGCTTATTATGATCGTGCTTACTCTATGATGTAACTCCTAAGAGATAGATCTTCCTCCTTGACTCAAATTTTGTATAGGCGAGAAGAGCCTAATTCTTTCTTGCTGCTAAGCGCATAAATTGTTGTTCCTGCCCCATTAGGTGTGGTTGTTGATATAAAGCTGCCGCCATAAGTAGATAGAAAGTCCATCTATTTATCGGGTCATTCTATGAGGTTCTGTGCCTGCATTATTTAATTAGTGCTGCCGCCATACTAAAAGAAGATATGATTGAGTCCGGTAAGATCCATAATAAACATGACGTGATTGAATCTTGGACTATCTGCGTACCTCCTCCCCAAAGTAAGTATATAAGGACCTGGTTCCAGAGCCGCCTCCCCTTTACCCCTAGTAAGAGCCATGCTCCCCTTAGGGCCATTAGAAAGAAGATATCTCTTTGCCAGTTATACAAAGTTGGTTTTATACCAGTAGTACAAAATAAAGCATAGTGGAATCATATAATAATATAGAGTAAAGCCACCATTGCTTATGGAAATGGTCCTGATTCAATTATATTATAGATTGAAACCCGCTGGGGATGCTGGTACTTAGAATGATGCTAGGCCCGGCTCGTTCCTCGCCCCTATATTATTTTCCTCTTGATAAGAGCCGCCATACATTTAGACAGAATAATAGGGTCCTCCCTTATTACAGAGCCCGGTATGTCCATTGCCACGCCCTATTATGATTGCTTAAACAGCAATTAGTATATTTCATCGTATATTAAAAATCATCATAGGTGTTGAACAACTCCAACATATATTATGTGCTTGCTTATAATCCCCCTTTGTGCTAGTGCTTATTCTGGGGGGCTGCTAGGGCTGGTAATATACAACTGGTTATGCTTTAACTTATTAAAATGCACTTCTTTATAAAGCTGCTCCTTATATTTAATGAAGGATATTATGGAATATAATATATGAAAAACCATCATAAGAAAGACCCGAGAGACACGAAGAAGCATACATCCTATATATATAAACCCGCCATACCCTTTCCTTCCTTTTTTGGTTCAACTGATGCTTATGGGAATGGCACCAACTCCCCAGAGTCAAGGGTGAGAGTAACGATAGTTACCTTAGAAATGAAATGCCATAAAGGCTAACGGATACCAGTTCGAAAGAACGAATAGAGTCATACATAGCAAGGCTAAAAGATGTATTAATATATTATGGAAGCCACTATAACGATGTACTTCCATAAAAGGCATAGGCTTTTACCTATTTAATATAAACGTTGTTTATACCCACTCTTTATTTAATGTGGATGTATTCTATCTCCTATCGGGCGGGGAGACTGACATTAGTTCGGTTTTTTCGGCCTTTCGATGCTTTTCAAATGGTATCGAAGGGATTAGGAGGTAGGGGAACCACATAAAAAAAAGGAGATAGATAGAGGAATCGCTGGGCCTTCTGGGCTTAATTAATCGGTTCAATCCCGGTTATCTCCTGGGCTCTTAAGGAAAATATACTTCTAAACCTCATTTTCCCTCGGTGAACACCCTCGGCTCCTTATTCAATTTATGTTGCTTCAACTGGTGTTGATGGGAATGATCCTGGAATTGCTGGAAATAATGCTCCTTCAACAGCTTATGAAAATGATGCTCTTTCAACTGATACTGGGTATTATGTTAGTTCAACTGATGCTTTTGAGGCTGCTGGTGGTGGGGATGCTGCCTTTGCTTCTCAATCTCTAAATGTATCTGCTCTGGCTTCTCTTTCTGTTCCCTCCGCCTGAGCGGCTAATACCGATACTGGTTCTTCCTCTGGAATAGGCTCTGCGACTAGAGGATCTTATGAATTTGGGACTAGATCTGCTGGCCATGGATCAAAATAATCAACTGATTAATTAACTGTATCTGCTACTCGATCTAAAATAGTAAACCGTTATTGGCACAATCGGATCAACGGGTAAAGCTACTGGTACAGAGGCTGCTTACTCGAATGCTCATGCTGTTTGTTTGCTTAGATACCTCCGCTATTGGCGGTGGGACTGTGACTGGTTCACGTTCACGGTCTGTTAAGTTAACTCAGGAAACTTTATATGCTGCTTCTGGCGGGTAAACTTCGATCGGTGAAGCTACTGGGATGTAACTAAGGGCTCTGAATCTCGATCTCAATCAGGGGCAGGTGCTTGATTCCGATATGCTCGAACCCCGCCTGGGTCTTTTGCTGGTGAATCTGTTTCTTCAACAAGAGAAACTGCTTATTTAATGGGTGTTTAATTCACCCTAGCTACTGGATCATCAACCCCGTCTACTTACTCTGTTACTAGGAACTCCAATACGGTATCTGCTACCGGTAGCTCTGCTCCTGTTGCCTTTGCTTTCACTTCTATTTCCATCTCTCTAGCTGCTGTCGAAGCCTCTGCCTTGATTATTTATGTGGGAGATCTCTTTTAAGTTAACCCATCGAAGCCAAAGGACACATAGACACTGGCAACACCCCTGTTAGCTCGGGATCCATAGTCATTTGATCGGGATCAATACCCAGAATAAAAGGCTAAGGCAAAGGCAGTTGTGCTGAGCACCTAGTTTACCCTGTTGACCGTGTGAAGGCAGCACCTGCTTTTTAAGCAATGAAACCAGAAGCATTTGCATTTGATTGATTAAGTTGACCCGGTTCTGTAAGGTAGTGAATCGTGGCGTGGCATCGTCGGGTCCCTTTTCAAATTGCAAGGGAAGGAGCACAAAAGGAAAAAAAGGACGGAACAATGGAAGAGAGGCAAATGTGATGTCCCGCTCCTAGATGTGCTGTTCCGATCTTTGCTTGTGTTCCTACATACAAGTGGTATTTAATCATTTTATGATGTTCCTACTAATGAGTGAGTGTCATTTGCACGTGTTCCAAAAATGGAGGCATCTGAGCCAGTTTAAGTGCCAGTCCCGGCAATTGAAACAGCTGCATCCGAATCAGCAGCAGGAGAGGGGGCTATATCACTGGCAGGGGAAGCAGCCTAGAAAGCAAGGGTAGTAGCACCTGTTTATTTCGAACCAATTTACCTTGTTGACCGAGATCTGTCTCCGCATGAAACCACCATGTCTGGAAGCTTGACTCACTAACTCATTCTAGTGACCGGCTATTTAAGGTGTATATGCGCTTGCCTTCGGTATTCCATCGCTCGCTTTGGACACTCCGGAATAGAGTTCTTTCTATTACCGAGCAAGTGGAGAGCCAAGAGATTAGGTTAGTAATGGTGATTGGTTTTGGACTTTCCGTTATAAGCCGACCTATTGCGCCCTCACGTTCCTATCCATTTCTCTCGAGCAATTCAATTTGTTTAAAGTGGACGAGATATCCATTGTTCCCAACTAACTGTGGAAGAAAGGGAGGGGCCCTTCTTTCTAAACTCTATAGGAGCGTAAAGACAGCTATTCGTTACCGCTGAATGCGATCTCTTTTAGCTTGCTTGCTCGGCCTGCCTTTCCCTAGTCACTAGATGCATATAAAATGGTTACACCTTTCTTTTCCCCTTATGCCCTATTCCTGTTGCCCTTACTCAAATAATAGGGTAGGGGTGGGGCGTTGCAACTGAACCATTTTCCCCTAGCACGTCCCCATCATGCAACGACTAATTAGCTCACTTACTTGATAAACAGATCACGTACCCGTCGAAGAATATATAATTTCCCCATCGAAGAATATAAAGGTCTCCCCATCGAGGTACAATCTTCACTATCCGTTCACCTGCAGCATACCCGTTCACCTTTCACCTTCACAACGTGCCACCAACCTAACACGACGGGACGACACAGGATGGCACAACACACATTGGCAGACAGAAGAGGGAAGCGTACAGTGATTGATTCGATTGATTCATTTGATAGCACACATATTTGGGGGTGGGGCCATACAACGGGCGGAAAGGAAACAGCAGATTCTCAGAGATGGTTTGGGCCAATGGCGACCACCTATTTATCGTCGACCTCCTTCCTGTCAATGAGACTGGCTCTCACCGCTGGCTGCTAGTGGTCACCAATAGCAATGGCTGTTTCCAGCCCAACTGATACCGGTATCCAAGTCCGGTATTCAAACCGAACATTCAAATGAGAGGGTTTTCCTCCATATTTGGTACCGTCTGAAGTTCTGGCCTGGGCCGAACCTGGTAGGCAATATATAAAGAAAGATCTGGATAATATCTCTAAGCTCGCATTATATACGTAATTATACAACTGTGCATAATCAACTTATTTCTCATGTTGCACCATCATTAGCAGTCAGCTCCTCTCATTGCATATCAGCGTAAGTATATCGTAGGCTGTGGTAGGCTGTGGTAGGCTAGGGCTTTACTTATATGGCTCCTGGTTATCCCCCCCTGAGGTAGGTGAGTGCTTGGGAAAGGGTTCTGTCAAAAGGCTTCCGGCCGGCAAAAGGTTCAAGTTGAAAGTATAAGTAAGAAGGTTTAAGGTGACTGGCTAAAGGAGGGCTTCTTCCTTCCATCTGTTGTCCTTGTTGGACTTGATTAAAGGTTCCAGGCTCAAGGCTAAGGCCCAATAGTGTTCATCGACCAGAAAAAAGCGAGATTCGCTAGCCAGAAAAAAGCAAGCCGTTGTTTCATCTCCCAGCCCAATAGTGTTCCTCTCCTAGCAAGAGCGGCGAGGTCCCCGCCCAACCAACCTCAAAGCAAATGATAGCATCCCGCCAATCATATATAGAGAAACATTTTTAAATGAAAAGATTCCAAAAAAAGAACTTCACTTTAAGTGCCCGAATGAGGTAGTAGTACTATGCCTCGGACTCCCCAAAACTGAGGATCCGTAAATAGGTCAGCGCGTAAGCGCGCGAATATGAGCTTTAAATAATTTTTAAAGCCTGAGATTGGGACCCCACCCCTCAACGCTCCTCGACGACCCCCCCACTCCGCCGAATCGGAAACCGGAAGCCCGGAACCACCCCTTATAAGCTGGACAGTGGGATAGAAGAGAAGCGTGCTCAATTTGCCTTAAAAGAGGGAGGCTCTTTTTATAACCCGCCGCCTTTCGGGCTTCTTTCGAAGGGTGCTTCTTGAGGGTGATGTGCTTCTTTAAAGTTAGATATAGATATGAGTGCCTGGCTATATTGGTTGGATGAAATAACCCTGACATGCCATAATTCATTAAGTTTTCTACATAAAAACTCGAGTTAGGTACCCCAGTGAATGATGCCTCCGATCCCCTGTGAAACATTATAAAAAGCCTTTCTTCCACAATCAAACGTCACTTTCCATTTCAGTTGGGGTTAGTTATCATCAAAGGTAAAAAAGTTTTTATACGGCGCGTGAAAATAATTTAAGCTGTTTCTATTGGCGCATTGCCTAAGCTTAAAAACGGTAGCTCTTTGTATGATGCTTTTACTTATGATGCTTTGGTTTTGGAAGCATACGACCCAGCCAGGATCAATCCCCCTTGCTCCCCATGATGCAATTGCTGGATGGATGGCATAGCTGATTGATGGTTGTCTTTCTCTTTAGGGCATGGCTTGTTTTCGTCTTACTTTTTGTCTTTCTCGCGCTAGGGTCAACATAGATCAGGGGACCAAGTGGAAGAAAGCCAATTGGAACAGGGAGGGGCAAGGTACGAGCCTAAAGATCGGACGCTAGGAGGGCGAGGGTACAGAGCTTCGAAGGAACCATTTGGGAGTGGGGACCGTACCCTTATCGATGTGGGTGAGAACATGGCAAGGCTGCTGGGATTATTGCAGAACGAACAACGTGTCGAGAAGAGATAAGACCTGGTTCAGCGCATACATACCCATTTTTGTGAAAAACCATAGCAGACATCGTCGGACGGGGGAGGGGAACCCGTTGGATTGGTGGATTTACTGGTCCCGGGAGGCAATCCAAACAGGGGAGAGTTTTTTATGCTTTTGCACCCACTCTATTCTCCTTCCTATCCCGTCTTATGAAACCTTCTCATTTTATGCCGTTCTTCTTGCTTCTATTTAGAAAATAAGCGTTTGAATAAGTTTTTGGTTTCGACCGGACCCACCCCCCCAAAGACCAAACTTGCTGTTCGGGTCATAGTCTTAGAATCGGACAAGGTGGAATGATACATACCCTTATCCTGAAAGTTTTATACTAGCCATCAAATAAGAGGACAGACAGAACCGTACCCTTACTTTTTTAACATAGCCCCATCCCATGTTCGTAGAGGAGATACAGGCATACTCTTTGGGGGAACAAGCTTGAATGCAGACAGATCCTCGGTGAAATAACCTTAAACATTTAGTACGTTGAGGCCTTGGCCTTGACTCACCTTCTTACCTTTAGATGCACCTTATAATTTTTTTTTTCATTTTCTTTTTGGAACAACAGAATTTCCAATTTTCTGGGGTCCGAGGACACAAAAAAACCTCATTGGATCAATGAAGTGTGGACCTTTTGAAAGCAGCCTTTAAACCTCTTTAAACTTTCGAGTGCTGCCTTGACCTGCTGGGACTATGCTCCTATACAGAAAGTATATTTCTAGGCCCTATTTAAAAACTATCGGTATTGGGTGCCTAAGGGTAATCCTAATCATATTCCTCTTTTAAAACTTCCTCATCAATTGACACACTTAACGGGTTTGACACCCTCCTCATCTATATGACTCTTATGTCCAGGACTCTATCTATCCATCTAACTATATTGATAGTTCTGCCCCTACTTGGACCTTATGGGTCTATATATATATATTAGTAGGAACATACCAATATACCCCTATTGGTTGTGCAACCTCATCAAAAGTAGTATCGCTCCATCATATGGAAGTGGGGAGAGCATATCCCAGAGATAAACATCAGGAAATGGAATTCTGACTACTTAATAATAATCTCATTTTATCCCAGATGAGCTAGATTCATTTTGACCCGAAAAAGGAGGAAATTTCGAATAGGGAGACACACTAAATGAGCGAAGGTTAAAAAATCTGGCCCAACCAAAACAACCAACCATGGAGATTCACTTGTTACAATGAGACAAGTTCACGTCTCCCCATGCAATCGTATCTCGTTGTTGTATGGTCCCACCCCAACCATAGGATATTGAGATAATTCTTATTGTTGTTTTTTTGGCCTATGAATAAGATGGTGATCCAACCAATATAATAACC